>Ga0209299_1002246_pt1 | contig 10374 bp, 9 predicted proteins | sample S_140806_MF_Meta_FD_187326 | JGI IMG/M metagenome (GOLD analysis project Ga0209299, IMG submission 187326) | Freshwater microbial communities from Lake Simoncouche, Canada to study carbon cycling - S_140806_MF_MetaG (SPAdes) (version 2) | ecosystem: Environmental > Aquatic > Freshwater > Lake ...
GGCTCAATCGCATGGCGATACTCAATCACTTCTCGTTTTAGGAAGTAGATCTCCTGGCTATAGGTTTTACGTTTACCACTAAAGACCTTTGTTTCGATATTGATTACATCATTTTCTAACTCAGCAGCAATATTTGTGTAACCATCGATTACTCGATCAATTACTGCGTGTAAGACGGCAAAGGGGCCGATCCTAAGTTGATCTGGGTGTTGCTCAATATCATGGCGCACGGTAGTCAATGGTGAGCCCTCTCCATGACGAACTATCACAATAAAATGTTTATCCACAAAACACATTAACTCACCCGTTGTGATCTCTGATTTTAATTCATTATAAAAAACTGTTTTAATTACAAAAAAAGTTAACCCTTCGTAATCTTCAATCTTAGGTCGCTGCTTAGCACTGACCGCATCCTCAACTGCAAGTGGATGAAAGTTGAGCTCACCAACAATATGATCAAACTCAGCCTTGGTAGGTTCTGCAAGTCCCACCCAAACAAAGCCATCTTTAGCTCTTGCGATATCAACCTGTTCTGAGATATCAACTGGTCCATCTATTCGCTTGCCAGCTACATAAAGTGCGGTATCAACAATCACAAGCGCAAGTATTGACCATTAAATCAACCTTGATCAGCATTTCACACCCTTTTCTTCTTTAATTAACTCACCGTTAAACCAAAGGATGTGGATCTAGATAGGTTTAATCTATGAGCACTCACTCCGCCTTTGCTGAGGTCAATCAGAGAATTGCGCAAGCAGGTGAGATTTTAAATATTGATAAAGGTGTAATCCAAGCGATCAGCTCCTGTGAGCGAGAGGTAGTAATTTCAATTCCACTTCACCGCTCCACTGGGATTGATGTTTTAACTGGATACCGCGTGCAACACTCAAGTGCTAGAGGACCTAGAAAAGGTGGAATTAGATTTCACCAAGATGTGGATCTAGATGAGGTGCGCGCCTTAGCTTCCCTGATGACTTGGAAGACCGCCTTAATTGATGTGCCATTTGGTGGCGCCAAAGGCGGGGTAACTGTTGATGCTTCAAAATTACTACCACTTGAAAAAGAGGAGGTAATTAGAAGGTGGACTAGAACATTAATAAATGTCTTAGGACCAAACCGGGATATTCCAGCACCGGATATGGGAACAGATTCCCAAACTATGGCATGGCTAATGGATGAGTTTCACCGGCTAGAGGGATTTCAACCTGCATGTGTAACTGGCAAACCAGTTGGTTTATTTGGCGCAGCAGGACGTGAGGAGGCAACTGGTCGGGGCGTTGCCCAGATTGCAGCTGCTACTTTGAAAGAGAATGATAAAAAAGTAAAGGGAGCAACAGTTGCTATTCAAGGATTTGGCAATGTTGGCCGGTACACCGCGTTAGTTTGCCAAGAGTTAGGTATGGATGTAATTGCAATCAGTGATGTTACTGGCGGTATTTATGACAAACAAGGTATTGATATTAAATCAATTTTTGAAGTGAAAAACCTTGGTGAGGTAAAAAGTGATAATCGAATTGGCGCCTCAGATGTGCTTGAGGTTGAGTGTGATCTGTTAATACCAGCTGCCTTAGGCGGGGTAATTAATGAGAGTAATGCTGACAAAATTAAGGCGGATTTTATTATTGAGGGAGCCAACCAACCAATTACAACTGGTGCTGATGAAAAGCTTAAAGCGATGGGGATTTTGATTGTGCCAGATATTTTGGCAAATAGTGGTGGTGTAATGGGCTCCTACTTTGAGTGGACCCAAAATATTCAACAATTCTCCTGGCCAATTGAGAAGTTTCGTAAAGAGTTAGATGAGCGAATGGAGTTTGCTTTTATCAATGTTCACAAGGTTGCTAAGAAGTACAAGGTTGATCTTCGCACTGCAGCTTTTATTGTGGCAGTTGGCCGAGTTTCATCCGCCTTTAGCGTTAGAGGCTCGCTAGTTTAAGATTTACTCCGTTTTAAGCTTTATACCTCTTATATGAAGCGTTGATCTCATCCTCTGCCGCTTTGTGATCAACCCAATCACCACCATGAACTACCTTGTTTGGCTCTAGTGATTTATAGACCTCAAAGAAGTGTTTGATTTCTTCTAGCTCAAAGCTAGGCAGATCTGAGATATTAGTTAGGTAATCCTTACGGATGTCACCGGCGGCAACGCAAAGTAATTTGTCATCTCCTCCTGCTTCATCACTCATCCGCAGCATGCCAATGGCCCGTGCTGATACAACACAACCTGGAAAGGTTGGCTCATCAAGCATTACTAATGCATCTAGTGGGTCACCATCTAATGACAATGTGTTTTCAACAAAGCCGTAATCATATGGATAGCGAGTTGATGTGAAGAGCATTCGATCTAATCTGATCTGACCAGTTGCATGATCAATCTCGTATTTATTACGGGAACCTGCTGGAATTTCAATTACCACATCAAAGATCATCGGTTTCATTTACTTACTCCTTGATGTGTTAGTTGGTACTTAACTATTACAAAAAAGTGGGGTGAACGACGGGGCTCGAACCCGCGACATCCCGGACCACAACCGGGTGCTCTACCAGCTGAGCTACGCCCACCATGTTTGCCTGCTAATTCTATACCGCAGTGGCCGCCCCCTTTGTTACCTAGTAATTACACCTAAATCTGATCAGAATTCTTCATCTGTTTACCGCTAATCCACCTTGGGATATGTACCTAATTGCAAATCTAAGGCAGGCTTACCCCAGATAAGAATTGAGGAATAGATGGAGAAGGTGGGAGTGGCTGAAGCAATGACTGCAAATCCAAAGGTGGCAGTACCAGTTGCCCGAAAAAGCCGTCGCCCAGCATTAGGTGCATCCTCTGATTTGCTGCCAAGTGGTGGCGTTGACATGGAGGCGAAAGATCTTCATATTTGGTTTGGTAGTAATTTAGTTTTAGAAAAAGTAAATCTAACCTTTGCATCAAATTCAGTAACAGCATTAATTGGTCCATCAGGTTGCGGTAAGTCAACCTTTATTAGAACTTTAAACCGTATGCATGAGTTGATTCCTACCGCTGCATTAGCTGGTGAGGTTTTATTAAATGGTAAAGATATTTACGCCCCCGGCACAGATGTAACTCAGATCAGATTAAAAATTGGCATGGTATTTCAAAAACCAAACCCGTTTCCTGCCATGTCTATTCGCGATAATGTGCTTAGCGGTTTACGACTTGCTAAATTACAAAGTGAAAACAAAGATGATTTAGTTGAGGAGTGTTTAACAAAAGCAGGTTTATGGACAGAGGTTAAGGATCGACTTAACTCACATGCGATCTCATTATCTGGTGGTCAGCAACAAAGATTGTGTATAGCTAGATCCCTAGCTGTTCGCCCAGAGGTGTTACTGATGGATGAACCATGTTCTGCTCTTGACCCAGGATCAACCCTTAGAATTGAAGACACCATAAATCAACTTTCTGATTCCATCACAATAATTATTGTTACCCACAACATGCAACAAGCTGCTCGCGTTTCAGATTACACCGCATTTTTCCTTGCCCAATATGGTGAGCCAGGACGGGTGATTGAGTTTGCCTCCACCGAGGATATTTTCAGTCGACCAAAGGATGAGCGGACTGAAAATTACATCTCCGGCCGGTTTGGCTAAGCCAAATTAGTTCATCAATTTTTAACCTTTTTGAATCTTATTCTTCACCTAAATAACCTATAAAAATCACCTGATATTTCCCGAAATGTCACTGACCTGAACAAAGATCTGCCCCAACACTCTAATCGATTGAGAGGATACAAAACGTAATGAAAAAACGTTCATTAGTATTAACAGCTGCAGTAACTGCAGTTGCCATGATTGGAACAGCAGGTAGTGCTATTGCTGCTGATAAGCCAATCTACGTCGAGATCTCAAACACCGCAGCTGGAACTCTTACCCAGTTCCTAACCGCTGGTGATGTAATCGGCGGCAAGACAGTAATGGGTGTTCCAGATGGTATGGGCGCTTACAAGAATAAAGATGGCACAATTACTCTTCTTTCAAACCATGAAATTTCAGCAGGTGCATATCTTTCAGGTGGACAGACCAGTGATGACTTCGCTTCCCGCACCGAGCGTGCTTATGGTGGAGCTGGTGCACAAGTTTCTAAGTACACAATTAAGCCTTCAACAATGCAGGTAACAAAGGTTGAAGAGGCAATTAAGAAAATAATGTGGTATGACTACAACACTGGCAAGTATGGTTCAACACCAACTGCTCCAGCAGGTCAGACAAATGATTACGATGCACAAGGTATTCCTGTGCATGACAACATTATTAACCGTCTATGTTCTGCATACCTAGCTCCAGCCGGTTCTCTTAAGGGATCTGGAAAAAATGGTTGGTCAACACCGCTATTTTTCACAGTAGAAGAAATTGGTGATGATTCAAGAGCATTTGTATTGGATCCATTGACAAACACTGCATACCAAATGCCAAGAATGGGCTTAGCTTCATTTGAAAATGCATTAGCGGTACCAAACACTGGTGATGACACCATCGTGATTGCTACTGAAGATGGTGGTAAGGGAATGGGACAAGCAACTGTTTCAGCACTTACTGCATCAGACTCTGATCTAGCATCAGGTAGCCAGGTATTCCTATACAAGGGCAGAAAAACTTCCACTGGATCATTTGCGGACAAGGCAGGCCTGACAAATGGCTACCTAAATGTTCTGCGCCTAAATGATGCAACTGGAAAGCGCATTATTGATGAATCAGCATTCCGTACCGCATACCCAACAAAGGGCACATCAGTAGATGCAACATTTGTTGAGATTCCATGGAACGCAGATGGTCAAACAGTTAATATCCAAGCTCGCCTTAAGGGTACAAACCTTGGCGGTATGGAAGATCTAGTTCAAGATGTGAAGGATCCAAACACAATTTGGTTCACAACTAAATCATCTGGAACACCTTCTGCAAGCACTATCGCATTAGCTCCAAGCCAAGTAGCTGCTACAAAGGCATCTGCTGACGGCACAACACGTGATGGTGGCGGAATCTGGAAGCTTACATTTACTGATATCTCAAAGCCACAACTTGGCGCAAAGATTCAATTAGTACTAGATGGCTCAGAAGCTCCATACATGTACATGATCGACAACCTTGAGTTTGATTCAACAGGTCGCTACCTAATGATTCAAGAGGATGCCGGTGCTAACAATGCTCGTCAGAGATTGCTTGCTTACGACACTGTAACTAAGACAATTGCAGTAATCGCTCAATTCAGCGACAAGTACTTCAACCCAGCTAACACAGCTACCTACATGACAAATGATGAAGAGACATCAGGAATCATCAATGTGACTGCGTTGCTAACCGATGTATTAAATACAACGGTTGGTGAGACCTTCTTGTTCAATGCTCAGGTTCACCCACTAGCTGGTGCGGTAAATGCTGAAGTATCGATTGCTAAGCAAACATCAATCACCCGTCCGGATCTAACATTTGCAGATGATGCTGCAATTGTTGATTTCAAGACCAAGGTGCTTGAGGGTGGTGCTTACTACAAGCTAGTAATTACTGATTGGTCTAAGTTCACCTGGCAGTAATTGCCTAACTAGATAGAAGTAAAAGCCGGGCCTTTAAATTTGGAGCAATTAGCTCTAGGTTTAAAGGCCTTAAGGCTTATTGAAGAATTAGACCGAAGGAGGTAGTTATAAGATGACTCAAGTTGCAAATAAGAGTGAGATTAAAGCAAGAGTTATTACTACTACTCCGCGCCTACCAGATCGCATATTCCGAGCGATTATGACCTTTGGCGGCATATTTTCATTTTTAGTACTAGGTGCGATTTTTATCTATCTTTTTCAAAGAAGTGCGCCAGTATTTCAAGAGTTTGGCCTTAAGTTTGTAACTGGCAGCCAATGGGTAAGTGGTGACGGCCTACCAGCCTCCCAAGGTTCAACTGATCCAGCTGTCTTTGGCTTATTCCCAATGCTTTACGGCTCCTTATTAGTAGCAGTTGTGGCGATGGTGATTGCGGTTCCGATCTCGATTTCACTTGCTTTTGGAATTGTTTTTTATCTACCTAAGAAATTATCAACCTTATTCACGGTAGTAACAGATTTAGCTGCATCTATCCCATCGGTCATATTTGGACTTTGGGGATTATTTGTTTTAGTTCCACACGCCTCCTACTGGGCAAGATTGTTAAACCAGTACTTAGGCTTTATCCCAATTTTTTCATCTGAGTTTCCAACCTTTGATCAATCACCATTTGTAGCTGGCTTGGTACTGAGCATCATGATTACGCCAATCATCACCTCAGTTGCTCGCGAAATTTTCTCGCAAACCCCACTTGAATTAATTCAAGGCGCCTACGCGCTCGGTGCAACAAAGGCGGCAATGATTAAAACAGTTGCGATGCCATTTGGTCGAAGCGGAATTGTCGGTGGCGCGATGCTTGGTTTAGGCCGCGCACTTGGTGAGACGGTAGCGGTATTTTTCGTTCTTAATTTAGTGTATGACTCCGTAAACTGGTCACATATATTAGAGAGCAATGGCGGTTCGATTGCATCCCTGATCGTGGCAAAGTATGGCGAGGCCTCACCATTTGAAATTGCTGGACTCTTTGGCGCAGGTCTAGTGCTATTTATGTTGACTTTAGCTGCCAACCTGGTTGCAGCAGCAATTGTTACCCGCACCCTAAGCCAAGTCAAAACTGGAAAGAAGAAATAATGAGCGCAAATACATTGGTAAAGCCGGCCAAGCCCTGGCTTAAGCGCAGCCCGCAGGAGTTATTTACCTCATCCCTGCCTAGTTTGATTCCAATTGTATTAGCGGCCATTACCGTTTTATTAACTGGTTTAAGTGGAAAAACCGGCTTTGCATTGGCTTGGCTGGTATTTACCAGCTTGATAATTGTTATTTGGCCAATTCTGGTTAAATCTAAAAATTTAAGAGGTGACTTAATACTGCAATCTATGGTGGCAGTTGCCACTCTAGCTTTTTTCACAGCGGTCGCTTGGGTACTTAGCTCAGTTTTAAATCCAGGACTTAGAAACTTTAACTTCTCACTTCTCGTTGGCGACTCTTCCGTGGTGGAGGTTGATTCACCGTTAAATGTAGGCGGATTAGCTCACGCCTTAGTTGGCTCAATAATTGTGGTTGGACTAGCTACCTTGATCTCAGTTCCATTTGGCATCTTATCTGCGCTATACATTACCGAGGTTAGAGGAAAGCTAGTTCCATATGTTCGCTTCTTCATCCAAGCAATGAGTGGTGTTCCATCTATTGTGGCCGGTCTTTTTATTTACGCTGCTTTGATTGTTACGCAAGTCTTTCCATTCACCGGCTTCACCGGCTCCTTGGCGCTGGCAATTTTGATGTTGCCAACTGTGGCAAGAACGGCCGAAGAGGTATTGCGGTTAGTTCCAGATGAGTTACGTAATGCGGCGCTCTCACTTGGTGGAACTCAGACTCGAACCATCTTTCAAGTAGTTTTGCCATCTGCTAAGACCGGTTTAATTACCGCGGTGATTTTGGGAATTGCCCGAGTTGCCGGTGAGACTGCGCCATTACTGTTGACTGCATTTGGTGGCAATACTGTGAATTTAAACCCGTTCTCTGGCACCATGGCGACCCTGCCTTGGTACATATTTAGCCAGATGTCACTTGGCACCGAAAATGATGTGGCAAGAGCCTGGGTAGCTGCTCTAACCCTGTTGGTGCTTGTCACCTTGATCTTTTCAACCGCTCGAATCTTGGGTCGAAGCCGTAGATAGGCGAAAATCACGTAACTCAATATTCACCCTTGGTTCATCAGTCTATTACCTGCCGTGTGTGCTGGGTTTGACTGCCAAACATACTCTTGCCCCACTTAACTCCTAGGAAAGGAAAGTTTTAATGCGTCTTCGCAAAAAACTAGCAATTGCAGGTATTTCAGCAGGATTAGTAATCAGCACCATGCAGAGTGCTTCAGCAGCAGATCTAATTGCTTCTGGATCATCATTTGCTAACAAATACATGGTTGCATGTAAGGCAGGAACTGGCCACAACATTACTTACTCATCAACTGGATCAGGAACAGGTCGATCACAGTTTGAAGCCGGTACAACAGATTTTGGTGCATCTGATGCTGCAACAGCATTAGCAACAATCACTGGAAAATATATGTACATTCCATTTACTGGTGGACCAGTAGGAATTTTGTACAACAACCCTGCAATTAAGGGAAAGACTTTAAAGCTTGATGCAACACTTATTGCAAATATCTTCAAGGGTGCAGTTACAAACTGGAATGATGCATCAATCAAGGAACTAAACCCAGGCTTAGCATTACCAGACAAAGCGATTACAGTTGTTTACCGTAACGCAAGCTCAGGTACCTCAGAAGGCTTTACGAAGTATCTAAATGCCACCGTACCAACAGTGTGGACAAAGGCTGGTAGCTCAACCTTTACATCTTCAGCACCAACTCTTCCTCGTAACAAAAAGGGTGCTGCTAACTCACAGGTATTGGTTAACACTGTAAAGAACTCACAGTACTCAATCGGCTACGCTGATATTTCAGATGCAAGCGGAATTCCTGGCTTAGCATTTGCTTCAGTAAAGAACCAAAATGGTGAGTACTTAGCACCAACTGCGGCCACTGCTGGCAAGTTCCTTGATGGATTTACCACCATCGCCTCTGATGTAAGCGGTGTTGCAGTGGATTACACAAAGGTTGTTGCTGGTGGATATAACCTGTCAATCTTTACCTACGCAATTGCCCCACTAGCTGGCGGCAAGAAGACCACAACTAACTATGCAGCAGTTAAAGACTCTGTTACATACTTAATCTCTGGTTGTACAAAGGGTGCCGCTCTTGGTTACTCAACACTTTCTGGAGATCTAAAAACTGCAGCACTTGCACTTGCTGCAAAGATTGGTTAATTCCCACTCCTAGGTAAAAGGGCCCGAGGCGAAAGCTTCGGGCCCTTTTGTTTTACCCATTACTACGGTTGTATTTTGAAAAACTCCTGTCGATAGTAATCCAACTCAGCGATTGAATCTTTGATATCACCTAAGGCTCGGTGATTGCCAATCTTCTCAGGCGCCTTGCTATAAACCCTAATGCTCCATCTTCTAGCTAACTCTTTAATTGTGGTCACATCAATACTGCGATAGTGGATATTGGCATAGAAGGCGGGCAGATACTTTTCTAAGAAGATCCGATCCATTGTGACGGAGTTACCAGCAATAGGAAGCTTGCTACTGCCAAGAGAAAAGCCAGCTAGGTAATCTGCTAATAAATGCTCAGCTGTAGCCAAATCAACCCCGGATTCAAGCTCTTGATATAGGCCAGATGCTTGATGCATGCTCTTAACATGATCACTTATCGCTGCAAGGCTTACCGCACTTGGTTTAATAACTATTGAAATACCATCACCGATTTGTTGAAGTTGATCATCGGTAATTATTACTGCTACCTCAACTAATGAATCACTCTCTGGATTTAAGCCAGTCATTTCACAATCTACCCAAATAATTGATGGGATTAACGCTGTCATAAGCCTCTTTCAGTTTTAGTAAAGGTCTGCGATAAATCTAAAATAATGCAAGCTTTTAGATTTGATATCTGTATATTACAGGTGATTCATCTACAAATTCATCCTTAGGTGATACCTTCTCTATGTGGAAAATGTAAGTACTGAGTTAATTCGGTGAGCTCTCTTCTTTTAAATGTTCCAGCCTTTTTTGCCACCACTTTTCTCTTAGCAATGGTGCCTGGTCAAGGGGTAGCGATGGTGCTGCGCCAGTCGATCTTAGGTGGACGCAAAGCAGCTTTTTACTCAGTAATTGGTAATAGCACCGGCTTGTTTATCTGGGGCAGCGCAAGTGCTATTGGCCTGTCGGTGATCTTTGCGCAATCGCAAACTGCTTACTCAATTTTAAAATGGACCGGCGTAGCATTTTTGTTTTTTCTATCAATCCAAACTTTGCTGACATTAAGAAATGAGCATGGCAAATTTGACCTAAACCTGCCGAGTAAGTCATCGCCTTGGGCGGCCTTTCGATTGGGGTTGATTACTAATTTAACAAATGTTAAGGCGGCCGTATTTGCAGTAGCTTTTATCCCAGAGTTTGTGCCAAAGGATTTTTCATTAGGTTGGGGAATTTTTATATTTGGTTGCCTATGGCCAATCGTTTCAACCTCTTGGTATTTAATCTTGATTTGGAGTGTTGATAAATCAGCTGTCTTTATTCAAAAACCATTGGTTAGAAGGATTCTTACTGCAATTTCGGCGATAGGAATTGCGGGCCTTGCAATTGGTTTGGCACTATCTAGTAAGTAATACACCCAACAAGATAAAGATACTTTTATTCAGATGAGATCTCTTTTGATACTTTTGGTAGTTTAGAGCTATTCCAAATTCGCCAGCAGGCGTC
>Ga0209299_1002251_pt1 | contig 10360 bp, 13 predicted proteins | sample S_140806_MF_Meta_FD_187326 | JGI IMG/M metagenome (GOLD analysis project Ga0209299, IMG submission 187326) | Freshwater microbial communities from Lake Simoncouche, Canada to study carbon cycling - S_140806_MF_MetaG (SPAdes) (version 2) | ecosystem: Environmental > Aquatic > Freshwater > Lake ...
AGAATCGGCAACGCCTCGGCAGATCTGGACCGTAACGCCGGTAGCCTGTGGCCATGTCGCCGGTGCCTCAGTACCTGTCCGTGAGCGTCACGGTGCCGCGGCCTTTGGGCCCCGCGGGCATTGCTCAGATTCCAATTTCGAGGAACGGGTCCAATTGGGAGCAGTGGTTCGCCTTCCACCTCACCCCGGCCCAGCAGGTGCTGGTCGGTCTGCTGTTGCCGGTCGTGGTGGCCGGAATCGGACTTCTGCTGGTACGCAAGTTCGTTCGTCAGGATTTCCTGCGTCAGCACCACGACATCTCGGGCCCGGTGCTCAGCGTTCTCGGAACCGTCTACGGAGTATTCCTGGCTTTGGTTGCCTCCAACACCTGGGGCTACTACGAGCAGACCTCCGCCAACATCGTCCGGGAGGCGCGCGACATTCAAACCCTCTACGCCAACGCGACGGCGTTTCCCGAGCCATTCAGAAGCGAGATTCGACAACTGTGGGCGGAGTACCGCGATGTGATCGTCACAAAAGAATGGCCCGATCTTGCGCGGGGCGAGGGGAACCCACGGATCGAGCCTGTCCTTCGACGAATTTCAGACGCCTACGCAGGCCACCAGATTGCCACACCCACCGAGGGAACGTTCTTCGGCGAGTCAGTTAAAGGACTCGCCGAGATCAAAAACCTGCGCGCTACCCGATTCGAGGACGCCGTCAGCAGTCTGCCCGACATCGTCTGGCTGGTTCTCGTCGCCGGCGCTTTCATCCTTGTGACGTTCTGCTACTTGTTCGGGGCGCGCAGCTATCCGATTCACACAGTGATGACCCTGATGCTCACCGCGATGATCGCCCTTATCTGCTACACCACGCTCATTCTGGACTTCCCCTTCGTCGGCCCGGCGGCGATCAGCCCGAATGCGTTCACCGCGCTGGATCTGCACTGCGGGACCACGCACGACCCGTGTTGACGCGCCGCTGGACGCTCGGTTGGCGACCTAACCCACTCCACCACCGACGAGCAGACCCAACACATAGGTGATACCCGCGGCGCCGTAACCGATCATCAACTGCCGCAACGCCCGTCGCATCGGCGGCGCACCGGAGAGCAGACCGACGATCACCCCGGTTCCCAGCAGTGCGATGCCGACTAGCACGGCGGCGATCAGCGCGGCCGTCGCGCCGCCCAGGCCGAAGATGTACGGCAGCACGGGAATGATCGCGCCGACCGCGAAGAACAGGAAGCTGGCGACGGCGGCCTTGAAACCCGTGCCGATGGCCTCGTGCTGGTCGGCATCCGGCACGGCAGGCTGCTGTGTGCCGTCGGCGTGGTTGCGCAGCACGGTGGCGGCATGCGCCTTGGCCTCGTCCGCGCTCATCCCGCGGGCGCGGTAGACCAGTTCGAGTTCGTTGGCGTCCACGTCCAGCTCGGTCAGGGCGGTGCCGACGTTCGGACTCGGAGTTGACGCTTCCAGCAGTTCCCGTTGCGAACTGACCGACACGTATTCGCCGGCCCCCATCGACAGTGCGCCCGCGAGCAGGCCGGCCAACCCGGTCACCAACACGGTATGCGACGCGACCCCGCTGGCACCGACGCCCAGGATCAACGCCAGGTTGCTCACCAGACCGTCGTTGGCCCCGAACACCGCGGCCCGGAAACTCCCCGACAGCCGGTCTCGGCCCCGGCCGGCGAGCGCACGGATGACCTCTTCGTGAATCTGTTCGTCGGCGGCCATCGTCGCCGTCGCGTCGACGTCGCCCTCGTAACTCGCGCGGGCCTCGAACCGCTGCACCAGTGCCAGGACGAACACCGACCCGAAGTGGCGCGCCAGGAACGCCAGAATCCGGGTGCCCACGTCGGCGCGACGAGGTGGGCCGACCTGATCGCCGAGCAGTGCCAGCCAATGCTGTTCATGGCGCTCCTCCGAGGTGGCGATCGCCAGCAGAATCTCGCGCTCCTCGCCGTCGTAGCGCTGGGCCAGATCGCGGTAGACGGCCGCCTCCGCACGCTCATTGGCCAGATGCCGGCGCCACCGGCCGAGATCGGAACGGCTCGGACTGCCGCCCGGCGGTCGCGCCCCGTCGATGCTCACCCGGTCATTATTGACCCCGCATCCACCCGGCGGGCCATTGCGCCCGTAACGCCGCCACGACCGCGGGCAGGGTGCGACCGGCATCGGAAGTGATGCTTGGGCCAGCTCATAGCATCAGATAATAAGTTAAGTGATGCTATCGTGGCGGGATGCCGTCATCAGGCAGCACCGCTGTCGGATACGAAACCCTCACCTGGTCGACTCCTGTGGAGGCCGGGTACGGGTTGGCCGATCTGCGCGCCGCTCAGCGGCAGGCGGGTGACTACCAAGCAGCCATACCGGCTGTCATCGCGGATTTGGACATCGCGATGCCCGCACGAATACTCACCGATGCCGAAGAGGCCAGCCACGAAGTAGCCCGTTTCGACGCCGAACTCGGCAACGAGATCGCACCGTTCTACTCCGTCCTGCTGCGGTCAGAGTCGGCTGCCAGTTCCAACATCGAGAATCTGACCGCCTCGGCACGCGCAATAGCCGAAGCAGAGCTACTCGGCGACACCAGTCGTCGCAACGCGGCAGCGATCGTGCGCAATACCGACGCGATGAAAGCTGCCATCACATTGGCGGATCAGATAGACGCGAACGCGATCACCTCGATGCATGCGGCACTGATGCAGGCCACCGATCCGAAGATGGCGGGAAGGTGGCGCACTGAACAGGTATGGGTCGGCGGAGGCACCTTCGGTCCCCGTGGGGCCGACTTCATTGCTCCACATCACGCCCGGATTCCCGGCGCCATTGACGATCTGCTGACCTTCGCGCGTCGAGGGGATGTGCCGCCGCTATGCCAGATCGCAATCGCGCATGCGCAGTTCGAAACCATCCACCCCTTCACGGACGGAAATGGGCGTACCGGCCGGGCGCTGATTCAAGCGATGCTGCGCAACAAGCGCCTAACCCGTCACATCACCGTGCCAGTCTCGGCGGGACTGCTCATTGACACTGCCGGATACTTCGACGCATTGACCTCCTACCGGGACGGCAACCCAATCCCGATCATCGAGGAACTTGCCTCGGCCTCGATGGCAGCGGTTATCAACGGCCGTCATCTGGTGTTCGATCTACGGTCAATACGCGAAGGATGGAACTCACAGATCGCGGCCCGCCGGGACTCCGCAGTGCATCGCGTCGCCGATCTGTTGATCCGATGCCCGGTCGTCAACGCGCGATTGCTGCTGCGCGAGCTGGGCATCCCGACCGGAAACGCGCGCAGGTACGTCGATCCGTTGACCGAAGCCGGGATCATTGTCGAGTTCACCGACCGCACCCGCAACCGCGCCTGGCGAGCACCCGAAGTGCTCGCTGCGCTGGACGGATTCGCCGCCCGCGCCGGCCGCCGGAAGTAGCGATCTGCACCCATCCGCACGGCGGAGGGTGACAGGATTCCCCTATGGACAGCCCGAAGAAGAAGGCACCGGCCAAGAAGGCGCTGAAGGCACCCGCGAAAAAAGCACCCGCCAAGAAGGCTCCGGCGAAGAAGGCACCAGCCAAGAAGGCGCCCGCCAAGAAGGCACCGGCTGCCAAGGCCCCCGCTAAGAAGGTCGCGAAGAAGACCCCCACCAAGAAGCTTCGCGGCTCGGAAACGATCACCGGTGCCAGACGGCTGGGCGGCTGGGATTTCGCAACCTGGCGGATGGCCACCGACGACCCGGTCATGCGGTCGACCATCATCGGTCTGCTGGTGCTGGAGAAGACGCCGGACTGGGACGTGCTGTGCGACCGATTCGAACGAGCGACCCGCGTCGCTCCGGTGTTGCGCTCGAAAGTGGTTGAGGGACCGCTCAACCTTCAGACCCCGCGCGTGGTCGTCGATCCGGACTTCGACCTGGGCTATCACATGCGTCGCTTCAGCATGCCCGAGGCGAGCTGGGACGACGTGCTCACCGAGGCCCGCCGGCAATCCATGACCGACTTCGATAGGGAGCGTCCGCTGTGGCGGGTGACCGTGGTGGAAGGTCTGCCGGGCGGCAAGGCCGCACTCATCATGAAGTTGCATCACGCCATCGCCGACGGCCAGGGAACCGTGCAACTCGGCCTGGCGCTGTTCGACTTCACCCCGGAGGGCAGCGATCTCGGCCCGATGCCGGCAGCACCCGAGCCGGTCGAACTCGACACCAAGGGCTTCATGCAGGCGGTCATCCGAAACAATGCAGGGTGGGTGGCCAAGACCGCCGAGGATGTCATCAAAGGTATTGGGCCACTGGCGATGTCGGCCATCAAGAACCCGCTTGAGTTGATCGACAAGGTCCGCGAGACCGCGGAGTCGGTGGCCCGGTTCACCAAGATCCCGTTGCCGCTTGGCCCGCTGTCGCCGATCATGCAGTCCCGCAGTATCAACTACCACTTCGACACCATCGACATGGATTTCGCGCAGTTCCGTGCGGCGGCCAAGAAGCGCGAGCGGACAGTCAACGATCTTTTCCTTGCGGCGATCAGCGTCGGCATGTACCGCTATCACGAAACCATGGGTCGGCCCGTCGGCGAGCTTCGGATGAACATGCCGATCTCGCTTCGCACCTCCGACGACCAGAGCAATGCGGTCACCATCGCCCGATTCGAGATCCCGATCAGCAATGTCATCGATGATGTGTTGGAGGCGGCGGCCAACACCGTCCGTAGCTGGCGTGCCGAGCCGGCACTGAAGCTGGCCGACTACTTCGCCGAGCTGACTCGGTTCCTGCCCCCGGAGTTGGTTTCCGCGGCCGCCCAGACCTCGGATCTGACCGCCTCCAATGTGCCCGGGATACCGGTACCGGTGTGGATTGCCGGGGCCAAGATCGAGCGGATGTACCCATTGGTCGGAACCATCGGCGCTGCGATCAACGTCACGATGCTGACTTACGAGGGCATCGCGAGTGTGGGAGTCAGCAGCGATGATTTGGCGGTCGACGATCGCGAGACACTGATTGACAGCCTGCGATCGGGATTCCGAGAGGTCATCGGATCCGCGGTGCTGGACGGGGACCCGTTGACGCGCTGATGGTCACCATTCATGTCGAGCGAACGATCGCCGCGCCACCCGAGCAGGTCTTCGCCTGGCTGGCCAACCCGGCGAACCTGATCGTCGCTCCGATGGTGGTGCGCACCGGATGGGCGAAGGACTCCGCGGCGCCCGGCGTCGGGGCGGTGCGGGCGGTGGTCGCGACCGGGATGTGGTTTCGCGAGGAGATCACCGCCTACGACCCGCCGCGAAGCTACAGCTATCGGATCGTCCGCGCCGCCCCCGCGTTCAACAACCACAGCGGCACTCTGACATTCACCCCATCGACCTTCACCCCATCCGGCAACCGCACCCACGTCGACTGGACGATTTCCTACTCCCATCCGGTTCACGCCGGCGGAAGAGCCATGGAGGCAGTGAGTTCGCGTCTGCTGCCGTGGAATTTCCGTGCGATCCTCGCCGGATGCGCAAAGGCTCTGGAGCGCTGAAATACTGCAATGGTGGCCGACTCAGACCGAATTGCTCCGCCGTGGTGGCTCAAGCCGATGAATAAGTTCTACATGGCCGTAATGGGCTTCGGCTTAGGTGCCGAAGCCTCGATGGTGCTGACGGTGCCGGGGCGCAAGAGCGGTAAGCCGCGTTCCACGCCGATCACCGTGTTCTCCGTCGAGGGTAAGCGTTACGTGCTCGGCGGATTTCCTGGAGCGGATTGGGTGCTCAATGCCCGTGCCGCCGAGGTGGCCACGCTTAGCCGGGGCCGCCGAAGCGAGGAGGTGTTCATGGTGGAGTTACCCGCCGAGGAGGCCCGCCCGCTGCTGCGGGATGTTCCGACGTTGGTTCCCACTGCGATCAGCTTCATGAAGAACGCCGGTCTGGTTGCCGAGGGCAGGTCAGATGAGTTTGAGGCTCTGGCCGGACGGTGTGCGGTGTTCCGGTTCGACCCATTGACCTGATACACGCCGAAGCAGATCGCTGTCGATGGGTTTACGTGACGACTATCCAGAAACTCACAACGAAAGATTTGCGACAGGTCGTAAGTTGGCAGTGAGAAGACCTGGGGCGTTCATCGCCACGTCCATTGCACGCCTCGTGCCGAGGGGCGCAGGGACTGGACATTAGGTCATGAGGGGGAATCGGCGGGTGAGTGCGGCGAGCATTTCCAAGAGCTCACTGCGTTCGATAGCGCACTGCCGGAGTTGAGCCTGCATGTGGCGAATCTGATCGACCTGTGCGCGGCTTGTGTTTACGGCGAGCTTTGCATGGCATTTCAGAACATGCTCGTTAAGCAGGTCGATCTGGCGATGCAACTCGTCGCGAAAATAATCGGCCTGACGGTAATCGGGTGATGCCACCGCCCGACGAGCGGACTCGATCATCCGAACGCGAACACCCCAATGAACAGAATTGACTGAAACCACGATGGTTCCCCCGCCGGATGAGCCACGCGCGCAGGGGAGAAGCCGCCGGGGTCTCGGGGGCAAGTTCAGCTACGTAGAGTTTTTTCTTACCACAAAAAGTCCCGCAAAGCAGTCATTTTCCGAATATCCTGTTACCACTTTGGCTGCGACTTACGAGAAACTCACACCGAAAGAATTGAGACAGGTCGGACGATTGCGATTGCGGTGAATCGGATCGCCTGCCCTCGCATCTGGCAGTCCGGGGACCTCCTCCACCCACTGGTGATATCGAGTTCTAATCGATGTGCCCTCGCCCAGACCGGCGTAATCTGACGGCCATGGCGGATACCGGAGCCGAGCAGGCTCAGAAAATGGCGGGCGGCAACATCTCGGCACTGCTGCCCCAGGAACGCAATACCGAACAGGAACGTCTGCACCGCAAGCAGAACCTCGCCGCGGCGTTCCGGCTCTTCAGCAAGTTCGGCTTCGACGAGGGCGTGGCCGGGCACATCACCGCCCGCGACCCGGAGTTCACCGACCACTTCTGGGTGAACCCGTTCGGCATGCACTTCGGCCACATCCGAGTCAGTGATCTGCTGCTGGTACGTCACGACGGCACCATCGTCGAAGGCGATATGCCGGTGAACCAGGCAGCGTTTGCCATCCACTCCCAGGTGCACGCCGCGCGCCCCGACGTCATCGGCGCCGCGCACGCGCACTCGGTATACGGCAAGACGTGGTCGACCCTGGGCCGCACACTCGACCCGATCACCCAGGATGCCTGCGCCTTCTACGAGGACCATGCGCTGTTCGACAACTACTCCGGCGTGGTGCTCGACATCGAGGAGGGCAAGCGCATCGCCCACGATCTCGCCGGCAACAAAGCGGTGATCCTGCGCAACCACGGGCTGCTCACCGTCGGGCATTCGGTCGAGGAGGCAGCCTGGTGGTTCATCACCATGGAGCGCACCGCGCACGCCCAGCTGATGGCCGAGGCCGCCGGTACACCGATCCACATCGACCCGGAGATGGCCAAGCTCACCAGTACTCAGGTCGGCAGCCACTTCGCCGGCTGGTTCAGCTTCCAACCGCTGTTCGCCCGGATCACGCGCGAGCAGCCCGACCTGTTTGACTGACCGGCCGCACTTGCCGGTAGGCCCGCCGCACGCTATGAATCAACGGTGAGCAACCACGGTGTGAACCTGTCCAAGGATGAAACCTCCCTGATCGATGAGACCCAGCCGCACGCCCTCGAGCGCCTCGATGAGAAGTCGTTGAAGGATCTGCAGCACCGGCTCAGGACCGCTCGCGACAAGAACTTCAGCCTGCTGCGCCGCCAGGGTGCGGCCCGGGTCGAGGCCGAGGGCGGCCGCGGCGCCGCGCAACCCGCCAACGAGCGCCGCAGCGACAAGGTGGACGTACTTGACGAGGCGCTGGCCCGGGTGGGCGAACGCCTCGACGCTCTCGACGACGGCGAGTGATCGCCGGCGTCAGTCGCGCAGCAGCCGAATCGGATCGCGTCCGTCGACGAATCCGATGAACGGGAACAGCATCGAATAGCCGAGTAGTCGCTGCACGGTTTCGCTGCACATGCGAGCCCGTTCGCGGCTGATGGCCAGGCTGTAATTCTCCTGCTGGCGCGCCCAGGGTTCGCAGTACTGGGTGGTCGCGGCCAGCCTGGGCTTGTCGGTGTGGTTGGCGCCGGCGCAATGGATCAGGGTGCCGACGAAGAACACCGCCGACCCCGACGGCATCACGGCCGGCACCATCTTGCTGACGTCAACATCACCCAGGGAAACCTCGCCCCACAGATGACTTTTCGGGTACACCAACGTCGCACCATTGTCCTCGGTGAAGTCATCGATCGCCCAAATCAGCGCCGCCCCAATGGGTTTGCGCGGACGAGGGAAGGGATAGAAGCCGTCATCGTGGTGCAGTGGCTGATGCACCTCGCCCGGCATGACGTTGATGACCTGTAATTGCGAGAGCAGATAACCGGGCTGCAGGATTGCGTCAAGCAGGGCCAGCACCAGTGGATGCTCGACGATCGGGTTGCACGCCAACGTCTTTTCGATGACGGAGTAGATCCGCCGGGTGCGGTAGCCCTCGAAATCGTTGCGTCCATCGAAGGTGAGGAACGGCTCGGACGCCTCGCGGATCGCCGCGACCGTCTCCGGCGGGATCAGGTCCGGAATGATGACGTAGCCGTCTTCGTGCACTGCCTTGAGCAGTGTGGCGACATAGGACGGATCGACGCCGTCGCGATCATGACCGTCAATCATTGTTCCGCACCGCCAATCCGAGAAATACGAAAATGTTTCGGGACAAGGCAACCATGTCGGTATCCGCCACGCGGCCGATCCGTTCGCCGAGCTTAGCTCTCGGCATTGTGGTGACCTTGTCGACCATGATGCGACTCGGCACGCTCAGCCCGTTGGCGCTGTCGGGCTCCAGGTGGATCCGCAGCAGGGGTGCATCGACGGTGTCCGTGGTCAAGGGACAGACGGTGACTGATGCGGTCTTATCGAAGACATCATCCTGAATGATCAGGACTGGGCGCGGCTTACCGGCGTAGTGCTTGCCGCCGGATGCGGTCCACACCTCTCCGCGCCTCACTCGCCGTCCTCACCGCCGAACTCCGAGATGGCGTCGACGAACGCCTGATCGTCTTCCGCGTGATCGCTGTGGGCTGCCAGGGCCGATTGTCGACTGGCCTCGGCGGCGAAGCCCACCGCGCGCACGTCCGGCACCCAGATCTGCACCGGTCGCAAACCCTGCCGACGCAGCCGCGCGCGGTGGTCAGCGACACGTCGGCGAGCAGCGGACTCTTCCTGTTCGGCCATATCGGTCATGTTACATGTAACACGACCTACCACCCCATCCGCTCACAAAACAACGCCGCGATCAGGCTCAGGTATTCGTCTTCGGTCACCAGGCCCCGCCGGTAGCAGGACCGGAGCATCTCGTCGAGGTCGGTGAGGCTGAACCGGCGACGCTGGCCCTTGCCGATCCGGACGGGCTCGATGATGGAGCCGTCCTCGCGAACGAAGTCGTTGTTGCGTAGCGCCGCGTGGACCCACTGCACGGACTTCCCGAAGAACCTCGCTACCTCCCCGGTGCCGTAATGCTTCTCCCCTTGCCCGGGGGTTTTCACGGCCCGCGCGCGCTTGGGTGCCGTGCGGTGAAGACGACCAGGGCCCTCGGGTTCATCGGGGTGGTCGACGGGCTCATCCGCTGGGCGATCCTCGGCGAGGGCCCGCTCGATCTCCGCGCCCAGGGTGTTCACCCCGGCCCCGGCGATCGCGGCGAAATCGAGTCCGTCCACCGCGCGCACCTCCATGCGCAACGCGTAGTCGATCGGGTTGAATCCGCCGTCGGTATTGCACGGCTCGAGATCGCGGCCCACCAGCATGTTGACGCCGTGCCGCTGCAGGACCAGGCTCACCCGGCGCAGGTGCTCCTCGCGGCCGAAGTCCGCGATCGGAAAGGGCACCCAGATATCGGTCCTGGTGGCGATGGCCCGGCTCAGGGCCGAGACGACGGCGTCCACTTCGGTCAGGTCATCCGAACTCGCCGGCTCACCCGGCTCGAAGCTGAAGGACTCGGCGATCACCGCGCCCTGCTCGGCCGCCTTGACCGCGAGGTCGTCGACCTCCAGGGTCCCGTGATCCCCCAGGACGATGACTGCATAACTGGTATTGGTGGATTGAGCCACCACACCACCCCCTTCTGCTCGCCTTTGCCTACACCCGCAGAGTAAGGGTGGGGTCTGACAAAAGATGGGACGCAACATCTCCGCCAGAGGCGGCTGCAAGGATGATCTCCATGCAGATCGCCGATCACGTCTTCGTCGTCACCGGAGCCTCATCGGGCATCGGACTTCGCACCGCGGAGGCGCTGAGCGCCAGGGGCGCCAAGGTGGCCCTGATCGCGCGCAACACCGCCGC
>Ga0209299_1002254_pt1 | contig 10352 bp, 9 predicted proteins | sample S_140806_MF_Meta_FD_187326 | JGI IMG/M metagenome (GOLD analysis project Ga0209299, IMG submission 187326) | Freshwater microbial communities from Lake Simoncouche, Canada to study carbon cycling - S_140806_MF_MetaG (SPAdes) (version 2) | ecosystem: Environmental > Aquatic > Freshwater > Lake ...
CGTTGTTCACCTGGTTAGGATGATCGGAACGTCCAGTAGCCATGATGATATCCGGACGGGCTGCAATCGCCTCTTCGTAAGGAATCTCTGGATCTGGATTTGCCAAAGCAAAAACCACAGGACGTTTCGCCATTGAGCGAATCATATCCGAGGTTACAATATTTCCCTTAGAAAGTCCTACGAACACATCCGCATCTTTCATTGCGTCTGCGAGCGTTTCGCGCTTATCTTTCTTTCTAGCGAAGAACTTTTTGTTGTCATCAAGATCATCACGATCATCGGTAATGATTCCTTTGCTGTCGAGCATTGTTACGTTGGCCTTGTTCACTCCAACTGCAACGTACATGCGGGCACAGGAAATAGCAGATGCTCCCGCTCCATTGACAACCAACTTCACATTATCTAGTTTCTTTCCTGCTATTTCACACGCATTGATCAAGGCTGCAGTAGAAATAATTGCTGTTCCGTGCTGATCGTCGTGCATCAATGGAATATTCAACTCCTCTTTCAGGCGACGTTCTATTTCGAAACACTCTGGTGCTTTGATGTCTTCAAGGTTAATTCCTCCGAATGTCGGAGCAATCGCCTTTACTGTTTGAACAAAGGTGTCAATATCATTGGCATCTACTTCGATATCGAATACATCGATGTCGGCGTAAATCTTAAAGAGCATTCCTTTTCCTTCCATCACTGGCTTGGATGCCAACGGTCCGATATTTCCCAATCCGAGCACAGCCGTACCATTGGAGATAACAGCAACCAGATTACCCTTCGCGGTATACTTATACGCGTCATCCGGATTCTTCTCGATCTCCAAGCACGGATCTGCAACACCCGGGGAATAAGCCAAGGTGAGGTCTCGTTGAGAACTATACGGTTTAGTTGGAACTACTTCAATTTTTCCGGGTCTACCCTGTGAGTGGTAGTCCAACGCTTCCTGCTTTCTGTATTTAGCCATACTGCAAATTACTTGACGTCCCTGCTTAAAAATCTGAAGGAACCCTTCAGAAAAGAGTGAACGACGAAGGTAATGAATTCCATAGATCATGCACCTCTCTTTCGGGGCCGATTTTGCCTGCCAAAAAACACTACCTTTCAGGCTCTTAGGCTATGAAAATCAGAAAACATATCGTAGTTTTTTCGGGTGCGGGCATCAGCGCTGAAAGCGGGATCAGCACGTTCCGCGATAGTGGCGGGCTTTGGGAGAAATACGACGTGAAAGATGTAGCCACTCCAGAGGCCTGGAGAGCCAACCCCACACTTGTATTGAACTTCTACAATGAAAGACGCAAACAAGTGCTAGAAGCGACCCCCAATGCAGCGCACAAAGCGCTTGTGGATTTAGAGAAGAAGTTTGAAGTGACAATTATTACACAGAACGTTGATGATCTTCACGAAAGAGCGGGGTCAAAAAATGTTATTCATCTCCATGGCGAAATTCGAAAATCAAGAAGCACCTACGACCCGCAATTAGTATACAAGATCAAAGGCTGGGAACTCAACCCTGGCGATAGATGCGAACAAGGATCCCAATTACGTCCGCATATCGTGTGGTTTGGCGAAATGGTTCCAGAAATGGAACGAGCTCAAGATATTACATCAACGGCAGACATTCTCATTACCGTGGGTACTTCACTCAATGTATACCCCGCTGCGAATCTGGTTCACGCAGCTCCACGATCTAGCCAGCTGCTAGTTGTTGACCCGAACGAAGTGAATGTTGATGGGCTTCAAAATGTAGTTTATTACAAAGACAAGGCAGGAGTTGCGCTTCCCGTTATTGTCGAGCATCTGCTCGCCAACTACTGATTTCAGCTTTTTATACTAGCACGCAATAAAAAAGCGGTCACAACTTTCGTTGCGACCGCCGTAAGTCAATTAGTGGTTCTGTTTAGTGAGTAACTACCAAGCGCTTTGTAGAAACTTGTTTCCCCGCCACTTCCAATGAAGTGAAGTATACTCCGTTTTCTAAAGTCGATACATCCATACGAACTGCACCGCTTGCATCAGTTATAGTTTCTGTTTTTACAAGAGCTCCAAGCATGTTGTAAACAACCAATTTAGCTTCGCCTTTTCCGAATGAATTTCCAAGGTTGTAGTTCATTGTGAAAGTGCTGCTTGCAGGGTTTGGCATCGGAGAACCGATAGACGCTTTCACTGCAGAAAGATTGTTCACGCTGGTTGGAGAAACGTTATACTGAATGAAGAAATAAGTAGAATCAGAAGGATTCGCTGTGTTGAAAATAGTATAGCGAACAACAGACATACCCAACGCGTTGTTTGGAGTGAAATCAGTAATTAGGTTGAATGCAGATGCTGCAGCCATTGTAAACTGATTTGACAAAACAGTTGTAGGAGGATAGCAATTCTGATCTGTACAGAAATAGAATGTGCAACCAGGATCTGCCTGAGAAATAGGGGTCTTGCGAACCTTAGTTGTCAAAGAAGATGATCCGGAGTTAGTCACTTCGAAATCATGAGTTTCAATTGAAGTCGCCTGATCTACAGTTACAATGATCGTAGATCCGTTAGAAACGGGGCCAAATTCCGGGCTGTTTACAGTATAACTTTGAGCAGAAGCGCCTGCAGCAAAAGCGAACGTAACAGAAGCGAGTAATAGTTTTTTCATAATCAGGTGTTGCTTGTTCATTTGATCTGTTACAAATATAACGCATAAGGTTGGGATTTCAATGCCCAGTTATGGACTCGAATTCACCGTTTGTCAATTCTGATCAATTAATGGTCAAAAATCACGTAATGAAAGCGGCTCAAAACTGGCGCGATCTTTGTCTTCGATTGATTAGTAATGTCTAATTTAGAGCGCTCAATTGCACGAAAACAATCACTTATGAAACATTTATTCTCCACAGTTCAGCTGGCACTTGCCTTTTTTCTGTTCACTGCGTTTACAATCAAGCAAGACAATTTGCAGAAATTAGCCAGGGTTGATGTGAAAGGTTTGGACGGGAAAATCGTCAATACAGGAACATTTGCCAACGATGGTAAACCAATTGTTGTTGCATTCTGGGCTACGTGGTGCGCACCTTGTAAAAAAGAACTGAATGAAATTGCGGAAGTATATGCTGATTGGCAAAAGGAAACTGGTGTGAAATTGATCGCTATTTCTATTGACGATGCGCGTAATTCCCCAAAAGTAAAACCGTACGTAGAACAACAAGGTTGGGAGTATGAAGTTTATTTGGACGAGAACCAAGACTTCAAACGTGCCATGAACGTGAACAATGTTCCGCACACCTTCGTGCTTAACGGTAATAACGAAGTTGTTTGGCAAACGAACGTATACAACCCTAACGGCGGCGTTGAAAATATTTACAACGAAGTAAAAAAAGTTGCTGCCGCAGGTTCTGCTCCTAAGCCTGAATAATACATTATCTTCACTTCACTAAAAACGCTCTATAGTGAAAAAAGCATTTCTACTTATCCCGGTCTTCATGACCGGGTTCTTGAATTTTGCAATTGCTCAGTTGCCAAACATTGCCGGTGGACAAATCCACGGCAACTTTCAGTTTGATGCGCAGTATTACAATCCCGATTCCACAATCAGTGCTCCTGTCGTTCCTGAAAAAGCATTGTCCAACGGTTTCGGAAACATTATTTATACCAATGGAAAATTCATGGCAGGCGTTCGTTACGAGCATTACCTGAATGTCATGCAAGGTTTTCCCGTTGGCTATAAAGGAACGGGTATCCCTTATCGCTTTGCAACGTATAACAATGACGGCCTCGAAATCACTGTTGGCAGCAGCTACGATCAATTCGGAAGCGGGCTTGTTTATCGTACATATGAAGAGCGCGGACTAGGTTATGATAACGCGTTGGATGGTATGCGCATTCGATGGAGTCCGTATCATGGCGTTTATCTCAAAGGTATTTGGGGCAAGCAGCGTAATTTCTTTTCTCAGTCACCGGGAATTGTTCGTGGTTTCGATGGTGAATTGAATCTGAACGAACTTCTCGGATCAAAAATGGACAGCTGCAAAACCACGTGGGTGCTGGGTGGAAGTTTTGTAAGCAAATATCAATCTGACCAGAATCCATTTCTCGCGCTTCCTCAAAATGTGGGAACATGGGCTGCACGTGCAAATATGATCAGCTCGAAATTCAATCTTTACGGAGAATACGCTTACAAAATCAACGACCCGACGCTTGGCAATAATTTCATCTACAAACCGGGAACTGCAGTATTTGTTTCTGCTTCGTATGCAAACAAAGGACTTGGAATTTCCGTTTCGATGAAGCAAATTGACAACTTCGGATACCGATCTGATCGTGATGCCGCAGGTACAAGTTCAATGATCAATTACCTTCCAGCACTCACAAAACAACACACGTATCAATTGGCTGCTTTTTATCCGTATGCAACGCAACCAAACGGAGAAACTGGTTGGCAGGTTGAAGCCGGTTATAAATTCAAGAAGGGAACCAAACTTGGTGGAAAATACGGAACTAGTGTAACCCTAAACTACTCTGCGTCATATGGTCTGGATACAACCGAACTTCACGATATGGACGCAGCAAGTTTGGGCTATTCAACTAATAATTTTGCGCTGGGACAAATCTATTTCCAGGATGTGAATCTTGAAATCTTCAAAAAGGTTTCTCCGAAATTCAAAGGAACATTCCTCTACAGCTACATGACTTACAATAAAAACGTAATTGAAGGAAAGAGTGGATACCCACTTATTGTTTCTCACATTGCTGTGTTCGATTTGATCTTCAAGTTATCTGACAAACTTACATTCCGAACAGACATTGAACATCTCTATACAAAGGAAGATCACGGAAGTTGGGGTCTGTTGCTGGCAGAAATGACAATGGGCGAACACTGGTTTGCTGCGGCAATGGATCAATACAATTACGGAAATGAGGTAGCTGATGATCGTATCCATTATGTGAATACGCAGTTAGGATACTATTGGGGCACCAATCGTATTGTAGTTGGATATGGAAAACAACGCGCAGGTATTTTCTGCGTTGGTGGCGTGTGTCGCTTTGTTCCGGCATCAAACGGTTTTTCTTTGACGCTCACCAGTTCTTTTTAACAGTGAAATAGTCTAAATTTACGAATCATGAAATTCGCTAAACTTATAGCTCCTGCAGCAATCGGAATTGCATTTGTATTCAGCATGTGCGATTATGTTGTGAATCCGAATGAAGTTACAGGACCAGCCAATCCCGGTCACGACACAACATTGCGAGTTGCGGTAATCGAAGAATGGACAGGCCACACGTGTGTAAACTGCCCCGATGCGGCAAGAGATCTTCATATGCTCGACAGTATTTATGGTGAGAGTTTTATTGCGATCTCAATTCATGATGGATATTTTGCAGAAGTGTGCCCTCCTCACCCAACGCCAAACTGCGGTTCAGGTCACCCGGGTGCGTTCTCCGATGATTTTACGTGTGCAACAGGAGCTGCGTACACCTCTGCGTTCCCTGTCGGACCAAGCTCTCCTCCGCAAGGTTTGGTGAATCGTTTGCGCTATCCGGATAACGATGGAATTCTAACTCGCGGATTGTGGCCTGCACTTGTTGACAGTATCGTACAAGAACAAGCATGCGCTTCAATGCATATTGATCACACCTACAATTCAACTACACGCGAATTGGGCGTTACGGTGTACGGTAGTTGGTTACAAGCATATCCCGGCACTATCAACGTTTGCGTTATGCTCACTGAAAGCGGAATGGTTGGCTGGCAAACATATCCAAGTAGTTGCGATTCCAATTATGTATTTGAACATGTGCTTCGCGATTGCATCAACACGCCAGGTTCTGTTACTGGAAGCCAAATATCTACTGGAACGACTTCCGTTGGAACAACTTACTCGTGGTCATTACCATCTGCTTACACGGTATCAAGCGCATATGATGCAGCAAATTGCCACATTGTTGCCTATATGTTCGACACAACTACGAAAGAAATTCTTCAAGCCTGGGAAGAGGAATTGTAATCAGCTTTTCGTGTAACTTTGTGGTATGCGGTTCCGCGTACTCTTTTTTGTTCTTCTCGTTTCCACTTTCGGATTGCACGCACAGCGCACATTTGAAGCTAGTGCTGTTGCAGGAATAAACGGTTGCCAGATTCATGGTGATTCCTATTCTGGATTTGATCAAATTGGTTTTGTTGCAGGTGTATTCGTACACAATCATCCAGGGCAAACTTGGCAGGGGCAATTCGGAATACAATACTCTCGTAAGGGAAGCCGACATGTATTAAATCCAGATCAGGGTGGCTATCGCGATTTTGAATTGCGACTCAGTTACGTCGAAGTTCCATTCATGGTTCGCTATAATTCCAAAAAAGTATTTTTCGATTTGGGACTAACAGCAGCTGTACTTTTCAAAGTGCGAGAGTGGGACACACAGGAAAGAATTCCTCCACAAGAATTCAAGAAAATGGAGTTCGGAATTACAGGAGGCATTGGCTATAACTTGAGTGAAATCTTTTTCATAGAATTCACAACAACGCATTCATTGATTCCGATCAAAGATTTTTCTGTACCAATGTATTATCAGCGTTGGTTCTCGAATTTGTTTAACAAAGGCATGTATAATAACATCGTTGGCTTAACCATCGGCATGCGGTTTACATCCAAACAAAATGACTAAACACAAAATTGTTGTTGCTATAACTGGGGCTAGCGGGTCTGTTTACGCCAAAGTGCTTCTTGATAAACTGGCTACGCTAAGCGATCAAATTGCAGAAGTTGGCGTAGTAATGTCAGACAATGCGAAAGCCATTTGGGAGAAGGAATTGAACTCCGATGAATACAAGAATTATTCGTTTCGTTTCTTCGGGAAAATGGAATTCAATGCCCCATTCGCGTCTGGATCTTCTAGCTATCGCACAATGATTATTGTACCCTGTTCTATGGGAACATTAGGTAGAATTGCTGCAGGTACTTCAAATGATCTCATTGCACGCGCAGCAGACGTAATGCTCAAAGAAAGACGAAAACTCATTGTTGTTACGCGCGACACTCCGCTAAGCCTCATTCACATTAACAATATGAAAACGGTGACAGAAGCAGGAGGAATTATTTGTCCAGCGAGTCCATCTTTCTACAGCAATCCTGTTACTCCCGAACAAATTGCAGCCACAGTGGTTGACCGAATTATTGATTTAGCAGGACTTGATCAGGCTACTTTTCGTTGGGGAGAATAAGATTCGTCCTGAAAAACAATCATTTAAGTTTCGAACACCTTCTCGTTTAGGAATTTTAACGATCCACACGTATCTTGGATGAGTAGTTTCGCGTTAAAGCAGTGTTGAATTCTTTCAACCGTAGTAATGTAGAGAAGATATGCTTGAATTCAGTAAACACATCCTCAAGAGCGTAAGTTTTGATCGCTCGTTGTTCCAGAAAGAACTTAAGAAAATGTTGAGTCGGTTGAAACCTGATGAAGCAATGCTGTTAAAAGCATGGGCTTTGGCAACATTCGGTCATTTGTATGGCGACATGATTATTGACGCGTACAAAAACTTCAGTCATTCATAAGAAATTTGATATTCCGCTTCAGCCCTTCGAACTTTGTTCGTTTTACTGCCGATTTTCGAAATAATTCCTGAAATATTTCCTCAGTTATTTCCTCCCACTCTTTTGCTGATTTTGAAAGTAGAGCATGCGAAGGCGCAAATGCTGGTTCCGTGTTCGGCGAAGAGAAGCGGTTCCACGGACATACCGTTTGACATACATCACAACCGAACATCCAATTTTGAAAACTCCCTTTTTGTGTTTCGGGCATTGCTCCTTTTAATTCAATAGTGAAATACGAAATGCATTTGCTTCCATCCACCACATGTGGTGCTACAATAGCATCTGTTGGACACGCGTCTATACAACGCGTGCATGTTCCGCAGTAGTCTCCTATTGCAACATCTGCCTCCAGTTCCACATCGATAATCAGTTCCGCTATGAAGAAATAAGAACCGGATTTGGGATTGATAAGGTTGCTGTTCTTGCCAATCCAGCCCAAGCCACTTTTCTTCGCCCATGCTTTGTCCATGACTGGTGCAGAATCCACGAAAGCACGACCATCAATTGTTCGACCTATTTGCTCTTCCAGTGTATGTACAAACTCAGCCAGTTTTCGCTTAATCACAAAATGATAATCTTCTCCATAGGCATACATGGAAATTTTCGGCGCGGAATTGTCGTTTTGCAGCTCAGGAGAATAATAGTTGAGCAAAAGCGAAACAACACTCTTAGCGCCTGGGACTAATTTTCGAGGGTCTAGTCTTTTGTCGAAATGTTCAGACATATAAGACATCTGTCCATGCCTGTTTTCTTTTAGCCAATGCTCAAGACGAGGGGCTTCCTCATCCAGAAATTCGGCTTTAGAAATACCGCAATAGGCGAAACCAAGGCGCTTAGCCTCATTTTTCACTATTGCAGTGTGTCGTAAACTAGTCACCGTGTGAATTTACATAAATGCACTTCAAACAATAAATATACTTCTGTATTAAATGTATAAATAAATTATAGTGATCAGAAACAGGAAATGGAGTTCAAATCATGATATATAATTGATGAATTTCTTACATCATGGTGCAAAATCATTATTTACCGAAATGTTGTTCATTAGCTTCGTGATACAAAAATTTACATTTCGATAGTACGTAACCGACGCCATTGAACACTAATCACCAGAAGCGCCAATCATCTCAATTCAAACTTCGGGATTTTCCCGTGTTACGCATTGATTACCGTGCACGACCGAAACGAACTGAGCATACATTCAGAATGACAAGTATATTTCGATATCTAATACTCATTTGTATCATTAGCATTAGCGCGCTCAAGCTCAATGCTCAGGAACTTTCTGCGCGATCGAAGAACACGCGCGATAAAGTTGCGCGCTTTATTGGCGAAGAAAAGCTAGACTCTGCTCAGATAATGGCCATGCTTTTTGCAGGAAGTAAAGACTTGACTCCACAGGAAGTATTCTACAGTGATTTTCTTTTCGCTCATACCGTAACTGCCTCGTACCATCCTCTCAATGCAATTCCATTACTCTTTCACACCAGAGAGCATCTTACGTCACTACCAGATTCAACTGTTTACTTGTCGCTGCTCTATGGAGAAATTGCTGAGTGTTACTTCACGAGCCAGAAATTCGATAGTGCGGTGTATTACGCTGTGCTATCGATTGAAAAAAACAATGCCAACCCTTTGCGCAAAAATGGTCACGCAATAAATTATCTCATTGTAGGATATGAAGAATATTTGGACTCGCACTACGACGCAGCAATAGAAGATTATGAGCGAGCGGCGGCTGTTTTTGAAAATTCGGGTGCCACCTGTAACCTCCCTTTGTGTTACACCAAAATAGCAAGTGCACAGAGCGCATTGGGCAACGCAGCAGCAGCGGACCGTGCCCTGCAACGATCAATGCAGCTTAGCGATTCGTGTGGTTTAGAAGAGTATGTGCTGTTGACAAAACGTACTCGTTTCGACATTCTGTACAAGAATAAAAACTACGAGTTGGCGCTGAAGGAATTAATGGAAATTAATGCGCTGATTAGTGAAATCGAAACAAGAAAACTTGATCAGCAGATGGCTGATTTGGCCACTCAGTACGAAACAGAACATGTAAAAGAAGACAACATCGCGCTGCAAGATGTGAACGCAGAACGTGCGGAAGTATTGTCACGCAAGAAACAGCAGCTCATCGCTCTTATAGCAGTCTTGATTGTTTTGGCGCTCATGCTTGCATTGTTAATCCGCAATTCAATCAAACGAAAGAAAGTGGAATCTAAACTGGCTACACTTAATGCTGATCTTGAACGGAAAGTTACCGAGCGAACAAAGCATCTCACAGAGGCGAACAGAGATATTCGTGTGAATACAGATACATTGATCTTCCAGAACAAACAGCTGGTTGATTTTTGCAATATTATTTCTCACAACCTGCGTTCTCCGATGCGCAACGTCACCACCTTACTACAGTTCGTGGATAATACAAACGATGAAGATGAAAAACGCGAAATAATCAGCAAGCTCAAACCGGTTATTCAGAGCATGAACACCACGTTTGATGAACTAATTGAGTCCTTGCAAGTGAAGCAAAATCTCGAAATAAAACTCGATGAAATGAATCTGAGCGACGCCCTTGCTCGTACTACGCAAGAAATGGAGATGGAAATAACAGCTGCCTCTGCAAAAGTTTCAAGCAATTTCTCTAACGCACTTATCGTGAAATACCCTTCAAAGTATTTGCTGAGTATTCTACACAACCTAATCAGCAATGCGATTAAATACAAATCTCCTGATCGTTTACCAGAAATCCACTTGGAATCGCATTGGGAAAACAATTCCATTGTACTC
>Ga0209299_1002257_pt1 | contig 10349 bp, 20 predicted proteins | sample S_140806_MF_Meta_FD_187326 | JGI IMG/M metagenome (GOLD analysis project Ga0209299, IMG submission 187326) | Freshwater microbial communities from Lake Simoncouche, Canada to study carbon cycling - S_140806_MF_MetaG (SPAdes) (version 2) | ecosystem: Environmental > Aquatic > Freshwater > Lake ...
CATTTAGTCTCTGAGTTATGGAGGGGTTAAATTGTCCTACCATCCCTCCTGTAATTTGGTCGTTACGGATCTCTTTCTTTATGTGCGTACAGACTGTCTTGTATTCAGAATATCTACCCTCAGCATTATCAAAATAGTTATGCACATCACTGTAGTTATTATAGCAAAATATCTCAAAGCCCTCATTAGTCAAAGGTACTCTCAAAGGTTCTGCTACCATCTCAGCAGTCTTTTGAGATAGCACCCATTTAGTCCTAGGGTTAGCAGCACAATATGCTTTGTACTCCTCAAATATCTCCATTAACTTCTCAGGAGTTTCTATCAGTTTAGGCCTCGGCATCTTTCTCTTTTTTCTCTTCGTTATCTACCCCTTTATACTTTACCTTAGGAGTGCTCTCTTCAAATAGATATCCTAATCCTTTAGAGGTATAATACTTGTGATCCTTAGCAGTCTCTTCTGTTACTGTAAAGCTGGTCTCAAAATTACCATTATACATAGTAATATACTTACCTAGGTGTTCATTCTTTGTCTTCATATTGTAATAAAATTAAAAAAGTGTAATATAATGCTATCCAAATTCCTGCTGCCCTACTAGCCCAAATATAATCTAGGGTAAACAAAGCAAGTCCACAGCTCAGAGCTGTAAGCAGTGACAAGATACTAATAAACTGACTCGGTTTCATACCTATATTGTAATTTATTTAAGTTTTGTTTCAATTCTTTTATCAGGTAGTAAGCTGAGGTATGGGTAATACCGAAATAGGTAGCCAGTGCTCTGCTTGTGATGTACCCCTTATCAATATATGCTTCAAATACTATCCTTTGTACCTGGTCCACTATCTCTGATCTATATATCTCTATCAATCCCTTGTTAAAAGAGTAGGTTCTATCCTCCCTTATCTTATCTGCTAGCTCATCATCCTCCATTCTATCAGGAGTGTTATCTATTATAGCTGTTACCCTATCATCTTTATGGCTTTTAGATGTGGACCAAAGGATCTGATACTTAATTGTATTCAGCAGGTATCCCTTTACCTTATCCTCATCTGCTGTGTAATCATTTATAGTAAGTACATGGATGTAACTGTTGTTTATGACAGTATCAGCGTCTATGTAGCTACCCATCTTAGATAGAAAGTAAGCCGTATAAGCTCTCACCTCAGGGTAAGCCCTACTAATGTAGTTGTCTAAGAGCTTTTTCATACCAAATCATAAAATCTTTGTACCATATCCTCCTCCTAACCGACGCACAGAAGCATTCCCTAGGTTGCACCCCATCGTACTTAATTCTAATCTTTAATAAAGCCACACAGCTGTGCTTAGAGTACCTAATATTCTCAGGTAGTAACTCTATTTCAGCTATAAGATCTATCTCAGTTTGTTCAAACATTCGTCTAGTATAAAAGCAAGTAGTGCAGCCTGACAAGCCAGGATAAAGTCAAAGGTAAAAAGTAAAGTAAGCCAAAAAGCCACACATTTAATACATCCTAGTGCAGAGTGTATATGTATGGCTAATGAGCTATTAGGTCTATACCTAAATAAGTAGTCAAAGGTTGCTTGTAAGGGCTCAAAATTAACAAACCACCACGCTAAAGGAATAAGAGCTAGTAATATCATAGCTCAAATATAGTAATTTAATTAGAAAGGTAGATCATCATCCTCTAACTTGAATGGTTCTGCAGGTGGTGATAGTACTGCTGGCTTAACATAAGGCTCTTGAAAAGTAGCACTAAAGTATTTTAATCCTTTCGAAGATTCTTTTAACCACAGTGCCACCTCCATATCAGCACCATTAACGTTTACCTTCCCTTTGTAATCTGGTTGAGTCTCTGCTGTCTTCTTATCATTTTTAAAGATAGCTCCTGAATTGTTCTTTGTTTCCATTGTTTATATTTGTTTTAAATTGTTAATAACTTGTTATTTAGTAAAGAAATACATGATAGTACACCACCACCCCCACACAATCGCAGGGGCTAGTAGTATTGATAGTAGCAAAATCATAACCTTCTCTCTTTAATGATAGGTAACTCTTCACCGTATACTTTAAGTGTAAGCTCTTCTGCATATTCTTTTGCTAGCACTGCTACCCTTTTAGGTGAGTACTCTATAACCTTACTTATAAGGCCTTGCATAGCACAAATTAGTGCATCTTCGTAAAACTCTTCTCTTGATCTCATAGTTGTTTTATTAGTTCATTAAAATACTCCCTGCACTGTTCTACCCTCACCTTAATCTGTTCTATCACCTCATCATCTCTTTGTATTACAAAGGTCTTGACTCGCTTAGCATCAGGGATATGATTGAAGCTGTGCTGTTTTTGCACCTGGTCTCTTAAGTCCAGGCTCTCCTCCATTAGCCCTAACTTGTAATGAGCACTCTTTACCTCCTGCTCTACTATGGCATGTGGTGTATTGGTTAGGCAGTAGCATAACAGTGCTTCCTGCTTATCACATAAAAACATATACCCTTGCAGCTGATAGTAGTACTCTTTATTAGGGCACTCAGTATCGAACCAGGGGAACGTGCTGCCACTCCATGAATTTTTAACATCCACTAGCACCTGGTCTGTAATTACATCGGGTGTACCTGTTAGCCACTCGTTACTAAAGTTCTCCTCATTTTTAAACAGGAAGCCTTTATCAATTACATCCATTACAAAGCTGAGGCACATATCCTCGCACTCATTACCCTTATCAGTATACTTACTAGTAAACTCTTTACGTATCCCATAAACGTGAGCCAGGGCTAGGCCCTGGATATACGTCTTTGTTGTTTGTGATAGCACCTCCCCTTTAGTTTTGGGTGAGGTCATTATCTTACCTATAGCTGAGCATCTAATTTTCATATCATAGGTATTAATAGTAAGGCTTTCTCTTGAGTTTCTGTAAGGTCAAAGCTATCCTTTAACTTCTCTACAGTAAATTTACCATCTGCTATAGTCTTAACAGCCTCAGCAAATCTCTTTGCATCTATCTTAGGCTTCGCAGTAGATGCTACGTGGCCATCATCATCAGTAGCTTGCAAAGTTAGCAGGCTTTGGATGGTGTACCTACGAAAATAAGAAATTTGACTACCCTGCTTCTGAGCATCTAGGTTTAAATCAAGTGCCATACAGCTAGAGATAGAAAAGCCAGTGTATATGCATACAAGCTGAGTACAAACACTACCACCATCTATAGGCTGTAGCAAAAGTAGATCATGCTGTAATAAGATAGGCTCAACAGCTTCTAGGATGCTATTGATATCTGCATAAGATTTCTTAAAGTGGGGGTTAGTAGCATTCTTATGTACTTTACCGATTAGTTGTTTTGCCTTGTGAAGGCGAACATAGAAGGGAGCAGGCTGCTGCTCAACCTCCTGAGGCTTTACAGCCTTTGTAGTTGTTTTTTCCATTGGTTAGTTGTTAATTATTTACAAATATACTACTATTATTCTATTTTAACATTATTTTCTGAAATTATTTCTCTCAGCTTATTCCTTACCTCCCACATCTCCTCGTTACCATTGTACTTATACTCAGATCGTAACCACTCATCCATCTCTACAAGTGCCATGTAATAGTTAAAGCCATTGGTTGCATGGTTAAACTCCTCTAAGTCCTCAGGTAGGTAAAATTCTAGTCTTGCTTTCATATCATTTCTATATTTTAAGGTTGTACGTATATTATATTTTAGTGTTATACTTCGCCAAATATGGTTAAATTTTATAGTTTTGGCTAGTTATATCATTTCTATTTAAGTAATGTGGCAACTTTTACCCCTTATCCTTTATCTATTTGTCCAGGCAAAATTCATCATACCACTGTACGAAATCATCAAAGGTCTTACTAATTATATAGATCCCCCCTGCAGCTTCTATCATCTGTTGGTATTCCTTCTGCACCACTGACTGCTTATCCTTCCCAATCTTAACTTCTATCTTTACAGATCTCCCATAAATAGTAGCAGAGATATCTGCAGATCCTGGAGTTCCTGTGCCCTTAGTCCACTGCCCTGCAGTCTTAGTGCCATCGGTTCTATAGCTTTGTCTAAACACTCCCATTGTATTAATTCTTTCAGCTTGATGCTGTGAGTAGTTTAGGAAGTCTTTAATACATTTAGTCAAGCCATTAGCTGTAGCATCTGAGTACTTAGTCAGTGGTATGATGTGCCCTGGTGCTGATGGGTACCTGTAGCTCATGTACTTAATTTCTAGATCCTTTAGTCTAGCTTTGTTTTCCTTTGTCATATCTTATTAATTTTAAACCATCTACCACTAGCACTCCTACCTTTATCAAATGCATATCCTTTAAACTTGCAGTACTCATTAACCATCTTAAGATACTTTTGTGCATTTAGATCTTGCCATCCACCTGTGTAAGTCTGAAAGTCCTGAATGGATGTATTGTTATAGTGCACCACATCTAAAGTAATGTTACCCTCAATAGCGTAATCATAAAACTCTTTATTAGTAGCTGAGATAAATCTCTTATGATCTGCATTGATAGCTACAGCTTTAACAAGGCCCATTGATAGGAATTTTTGCAGGTTACTGATCATGTAGTTGTCAAATACTAACCAATCTACCACACTCCAGCTGTCAAATAACAATCTACCGTACTCATCTAGTGGGTTTCGCTGTGCATTAAAGTACTGATTAAACTCTATTTCGTGCCTTCTCCTATCATGGCTACCACCTGCACCACTAATCACATAGTTGGTAGTAATAACAATCTTAGGAGAGCGTTCAAATGGGATAAAGATCTCATCCTTATTCTTTCTGTTTACTGTTATCCCTTCTGATATTAAACTAAATAGCTGCTCAAAATCAAAGTTCTTTTTAACATCATCAAAGGCCAGGATCTGACTATCTAAATTTACCCTCTGATAAACAAAGTCAGACTTCTGTGGATTAAATGCTTTACCATCTATCTTTACAATATTTCTAATCTTACCTATAGCTGTTAGCACTAAGCTCTTACCACTTCCTCCATTAGGATTATCATCTATCTCCTGGTCATTAAAGATTATTGCCTTCTGATCTGTTTTATCTTTGTAGGTATGGAGTAGATATCCTAGGGTAGTCTCTAAGGCATTCACCCTCTGCTCATCATCTGCAGATACTTTGGATACAAAGCTCTTAAAGTCATTTTCTATGCTCTTAGTTGGCTTATAATCCCTATCAATAATTTGCCTATCCCAAATGTAGCCATCTATATCAATGTAGGGCACGATATCTATCTTATTCTTAGTAATCTTAACTACTCCATTACGATAAGGTATGAAGCTCACATCCTTAGTATCCTGCAGCATCATTAATCCAATAGGCTCTAGCATAGATAAGTGGCCATCTGTAAAAAGATAGGGACTTTTACTACAGTAGTTCCATACATCCACCTGCTTCTGCTTCATTAAGTATGCTAAGACAAAATCTTTTACCTGGTCCACTGAGCTAAGATTAACTTTATTTTCTATTACCCTCACAAAGGTGGGTTTCTCTGAGCGTTCAGGGTAGTATTTGTTAAAGCCGTATTTATACAAAAAATCACGATATCTCATAGGATCTACACTAACTACTTTCTTATCACTAATGGACCAAAATACATCCTCACTATTAGCTACATCCTTTTTAACATCCTCTACCACATCAGGCTTAATATCTAACTGCTTAGATATATCACCAGGTGAAATACCCTCTTTTAGTTTTGACCTTACCTTTAAAATAGTTTCTTTATCCTCAAAATACTTAGTGCCTTTATTAGGGTTCTTATAAGCAGATCCTACACAGGTATTAATTTCTATTTGAGTAAAGTCCTTAGCACTATATTGGTGAAGGTAAAATTTAGCAGTATTCTCACTAATACCATACTCACAAAAACAGTTAGCTACTTTAAATACCCAATTATTTCTCCCATTTGATATATCTCCATGGTTAAACTTCATTATATTCTCAATGATATTAGCTTCATTAGTCATGGGTAGCACTGGCACCCTTTCAAAAGAGCTGTGGCCCTTCTCCTCTTCTATCAAATCAAATACCTCAGCACTTAAATTAATGTAAGCAGTAGGATCATAAGACTCAAAGCACACTCTGCTAACATTACATGAGCTAGCATCAAAGTAATCACTATCAATAAACTCCTGAAAAGCTTTGAACCTTCTCTTATGTGTAAATTTATCTGATGCTGGTATCTTTATCACGCATTTTAGCCCTTTACCGGATGGTGATATGAATATCATAAACACATTAGAGCACTCCATTAGTCTAGCCTTCTCAGCTTTCATTACCTTACTGCTAGGGTAATCATCAAAATCTAATATACAAAGCCCTGAGTGCTCAATAAGGCCATTATCATTACGTTCATTAAAGGTACCATTAAACATGATAGCCCTGAGGCTGTTCTTTAGGCTGCTGTAGGCAGGATCATCCTCCTCCATAGCTCTAAGAGCAGTTATCTTATCAATTAGTTCAGGGTAGCCTTCCTTTATCCTATTGTAAACATCCACCACATCTTGAGTGTAGGGAGTTTCTTTAGAATTGAATAGGCTTTTAAATACAGATATGTTCATAGTTAGTTAGTTGGGCTGTAAATGTAATCATTATTTTTACATGACAAGTCTATGACGCAAAATGACGCAAATTTTAAGCACTTGTCATAGCTAATAACTAAGCCTAGATTGACTCTTAGAGTTTTATGACGCAAATGACGCAAAATAAAATAAAAAAAATCTTTTGAAAAAATAAAATTATTCCAGCAGCTGTTAATAAGAGAATGTGACACAGCGTCATTAATCATGCTGGTAGTTTCTATATTGGTTATTAAATATCCTTGCCTGCACTAGCGATAAGTGATACATAGACTTGCAATCCTGCACATCTTTAATCAAATTTCTTTGTTCAAATACTATATCTACTCCTGCAAATTCCTTTTGAAGCTCCAGGGTGTCTAATAAAAAAAGTTTGTCCTTAGTATCTAGAAAATAGTTAGCTTGTGTAATCCCATGGATAACTGTTGCATGGCTTCTGTTACAGATCTTACCAATTCTATTTAAAGTTATCCCATGCCTACGCAATAGAGTATACAGATACCACCTTCTATGTACTAAGTACCTGTACCTTGTTTGCTCTTTTAAATTTTGCTCTTCTATTATCTGTTCTATCCTTGCTATCATGATATTAGTTTTGGGTTAACTGATTTAAACAGCTCACTTTGACTATCTATTAATCCTACTGCATTGATATAGTCAATCTCCACCTTTGCACTGGCTATGATGGTAGATGATAGCTGAGCTATTGCTTTTGCCTTATCCACCTCTTGAGCTACCTGCTCACTTGTTAGCCCCTCATCTGCTAATCTTTCTAATGCCATAAAGATATGATCTCTTAGATCACTTAATTTGTTGTTTGCCATTTGTTTTACTTTTTAATTTATTGGTTAATTTAATTAGATCCCTAACCTCTGCAGGGTATCTGTGTATACTGTTCATTATTGCCATTTCTGCCCTGGTCTTTACTTGTAAATTGCTTAGCTCACAATTCATAAAGTTCCCATCTATAAAATTAATCACACATCCTTTTGGTATCTCACCATTTGCCTGAGTCCATACATGCCTCTGCAGGAGTTCCCAATGACTATCTTTAATTTTGATATATTGGTACAGTCTACCTGTTTTATCTGCTCTATTGTGGATGGTTCCAACGGGTTGGGTGTTATGTGGCTTACTGCCTTTCTTATACATGGTAGGTTTCACCTTCTCATAAGTTTCTGCAGGCATCTTTACCCCTTTGTTTTTTGGGATATGCCCTGGCTTAAATTGGAAGGCCTCACCACTTCTCATCCCCTCTTTATATCTACCACTTGCTGCAGTCTTAAGATAAATAGGATCCTTTAGCAGCTTATATCTGTAGGCTATATTATACACCTTGCTTCTGTTTATTCCTAGATCCTTAGCTATTAGAGCAGTGCTTTCAAATGGATACCTTCTAATTACTTCTGCTATCATAGCTCTTCTACTTTATAGCCATTATCAATATACCACTGCGGCGTATCTGCTTGCTCATCTGTGTAGATGTAATCATGCATCTTACCATCTTTACCTAGGTAACAATACCACCAAAAGCCACCTTCAGGCTCCATCCTATCATCTATCCATACTCTATATTTTTTCATACTGTTCTACTTTTAGTATTAGTTTTGGCCACATAGCCATTATCATTATTGCATGATCTCTATCCAGGGCTTCTAGTATTCTGATGGCAATTCGTTTTTTTCCACTTTCAAAATAGTTGTAAGTTACTTTATACCTTTTCATTGTTTCCATATTTTTCATTATACCAAATTTCGAACTCGTCGAACTCATCAATTTCCCATCCTCCAACGTATGGGCAACTTGCACCTCTCATTTGCTCTTTTTCCTTTTCTTTGGCTACATATAGTTGAGCAATTAAATCGTGTATACACCAATGAGAGCATCCTTCTTTTTGTTCTTTAATAAAGTATTCTAGTAATTCTCCTATTGCTGTCTTCATTTGTCTTTTTTTATTTGGTTATCTAATGTGCTGAGGTAGTCTAGGTAAAGCTGTAGGTTGAAGCTGCCTCCTTTATCTCCTTCGCTTTTTTTGTTTTTCCACCAATCCATTTTAGCTTGCAAGCTAAAGTGAGTAGGTGTAGGTGTTGTTTCAGTAGTCATCTCTATCGTTATTTAGTTCGTTCCAATAATCTTTGTTGTCTTCCTCCCATTCTAATACATTAAATCTCTCAGGATCCTCTAGTATATAATCCTCAATAGCTGTTATTATTTCTTTCAGCTCATCTTTATTAGGAGTAAATGGATGGCATACGTTATTACACCACTGCTCACCTTTCTCTAGGGATACATCTACTATGCATTCACCTGTTTCCATATCATATGAGACAAAGTTCCATTCAAAGTCTAAAATAAATTCAATACGGCCCACCTCATACCATAAAGAGGCTGTATACTTGTCTACTTGTAAGTCTTCTGTTAAATTCATTTTAAAGCGTTTTAAAGGTTAGTAATGTAAGCTAAGGTGTAAATACTCACCCAAAACAATATAAACACAGCAGAGGTGCTTAAAATGTCTCTATGCTCATCTGTGAGGGGTGTAAAGTAATAGATAAGGTCGGTTAGTTTCTTTCTCATTTTCTTTGAATTTTGTAGATTTCTGTTACTGCTTTAATTTCTGCTTGGATTGTTTGTGATTTCTCCATGGCTAGAGCCACATCACATATGCACTTCCATTTCTCTTCTGTAAAGGATGTGCCTGAGTTAATTTGCTGGAGTAAGTACTCAACAGCTGTTTGTTTTTGATCATTCATATTGGTTAGTTTTAATTAGTGAAGCAAATATACGAACAAACAATTAAATGTATACAACTTTAACGTTATCAATAATCATTCTAAATAAGTAATGTAAAGGAATAGCCTGAATTTATACATGATAAGTAAGGTGATAACCTTAAATATACTTGACAAAAAGTAGCTATTATGTTAGCTATATTATACATTATGGTAGCATTACAGCTATTATGTTGGCTATAACCAACATTACAAATCTACGGTAGTCGTTACCTTTTACCGTAAAATTGTGTCACAAATCTTTGTATAATTGCTCACTATACTAGTCAAGTTTATTGTGCAAAAAACAAGACAAAAAAATACCCCCCTGCCAAACTAACCAAAGATGCAGAGGGGTTTAGGCAACACATTGGGCGTATTAACCTAGTGCAAAATTACATATTAAATTTGATACTATCTATATACTTATTAGTTTTTCTTTCTCCTGTAGTTCCTCTTACACATTTAATTGTAAGTATCCTGCCACCTAATGGCTTAATAGGAGCTCCTCTCTCTACATGCCATCCATGAGATCCATCACCGTACTCCTCTTTGTAGGTACCTGTGAGCATGAGGTGCAATTGCTTCTGTTTAAGTGTGTAGCCTGTTTGTGGATGGCTTTCTACTGTATCTCTTACATCATTTCTGCATGAATTTTCATGGATATGGCCCATAACAAATACATCAAATCCTTCATATAGTTCTAATGCCCTGGTTAAATTGATAGCACCTTTGGTAACTATACCACCACCACCTGATCCATGAAAGTATTTTACCTTAGTGGTAAAAGATGAGGTAGAGCTGTCTGATGTTTGCTTTATTATTAGCCATCCACCATAACCACCTACCTGCACATTAGATTGTGCTTTAAAGTTTAGAATATCTACAAATCTCTGCAGGATATCAGTCTCTTGAAATTTAATTATAGTAGTCTCATGGTTACCGTATCCTATTAGCTTAATGATGTGGGCATAGGGTAGGAACCACTCTACAGCTGTCTCTACTATAGAG
>Ga0209299_1002273_pt1 | contig 10303 bp, 14 predicted proteins | sample S_140806_MF_Meta_FD_187326 | JGI IMG/M metagenome (GOLD analysis project Ga0209299, IMG submission 187326) | Freshwater microbial communities from Lake Simoncouche, Canada to study carbon cycling - S_140806_MF_MetaG (SPAdes) (version 2) | ecosystem: Environmental > Aquatic > Freshwater > Lake ...
GGGGGTAGCTCCCTGGACGGCGCTGGAAACCCTAGCGGGTTCCTACCCTTGCACTTTTTCTGCAATAAGCGCTGCTACTGTGCAGTATTAGGGAAACTAATAGGTGTATGGTGGTCTGCTGGATGTGCTTGACAGGGGTCGGTGAGCCCCCTTCCCTAGAACCCATCCCCCACACCCCCCTCAGTCCCCCTGCTCGGGGGAAGGGGTTCAAAGGCCATGAGGCCGGAGAACCTCTGGGGTGACAGACAGTGAACGCAGTGAACGCACACTTATGTTGAAAGGTGTAAAAGGTGGGATAGGTTTAAGGGATGAACCGCGAAGAATGTGTAAGTGAGAGCAGTTTGCCTGATGCTTTGGGTATTAGCCGCAAGGAGCTCGTGGCGTTCCGCAAGGAGTGCTTTGAGGGGCTGGATTGGGCGTACGAGCCGAGCCGGAGGGTGAAGGCGACCTGGAAGGTCTTATGGACTCCGCTGGGGATGATGAAGATCAAGGCGCGGTTTAACTTAGCTGAGGCTGAGGTGAAGGAGGTCGAGGAGCAGATCAGCGTTGCTGCGCAGGAGTGGGACGGGGTTGTGACGGCTAAGGCCCGGAACCCAAGGCTTGTTATGTGCAAGGTGGGTAAGGACGAGGTGAAGGTCTTGGTCAGGGATAACAGCAAGTTCGTTATCGGGATGACAGTGCCGCTGCGGAAGGACGCGGGGCGCTGGGTTGCTAAGCGTCATCCCAGGTTCGGAGGGAAGTGGTAATGAAGCCTAAGAAGAAGCGAGTCCCGAAGGCTAAGGCTAAGGCTAAGGCTAAGCGCCGTAAGCCAGGTAAGGACACCCTAGATGTCGCGGCGTTCAGGATGGACGATCTGTTCAAAGGTCGGCAGTCCGGTGATTTCAGTATCAAGGAGGACAGCCATGACGAACAGGTGCAGGGGTTCTTAGCTGACATGTGCCGAAAGGCGCCTGGGTACTTAGAGCAAGGGGCGTTCGTGGTGCAGGGGAAGGACGGTCGCTGGAAGGTCGTTGTGTTCGGTGGGACTGACTTCGAGGACGTCTTGGGTAAGGTTCTCAGGGTCGGGATACTGGGGATGGCTCAAGGGCCAGAGGAAGAATAGGATTAGTTTGACTTATCCTTGCCATAAGGAATACTTATCGTCTCTACAATGAATACCAAGAAGCACGAAGCCGGTGAGTCCAAGGGGAAGCATGACGGCAAGGGGAAATGCAAGGACATGATCAAGGGTGATTACCGGAAGATGGAAAGCCTGATGCGCGGGAAGCCTGCGCAGTCTAACGGCAAGAACTACAAAGGCCGCTGATATAAGGCTTGGTGAACCTCACGCCGCACCCAGTCATACGCCTGCCGAGCACCGACGAGCTCAAGGTGCTCAAGGAGAGGCTCGGTGCTGAGAAGCTCGCGGAGATACTCAGGTTGCGTGAGGAGAAGATCCTCGCTGAGAAGCAAGACCCGTATCGTCACGGTTATGAGCCCTTTCACTGGAAGGCGGCTGATGAGTTCCTCCAGCAGTACCAAGAGGTGTGCGTCTTAGGTGGGAACCGAGCCGGCAAGACCGAGTGGGCGGCTAAGCGGGTGGTAGCGGCGATGGTGAACATCCCGAACGCCCGAGTGTGGTGCTTGCATACGACGAGCCAGTCCTCAATCCAGATGCAGCAGAATGTTATCTGGAAGTACTTACCGCCTGAGTTCAAGGGGCTGAAGAAGGGTAGAGTGACTAACATCCAGTACACACAGAAGAACGGCTTCTCTGACGGTACTTTTATTTTCCCGAACGGTAGCCAGTGCCACTTCATGAATTACGCGCAAGAGCGCCGGGTGGTTGAGGGCGGTGAGTGCGATATCGTGTGGTGCGACGAGCTCGTCCCGCTGGACTGGGTGGAAACCCTGCGGTACCGAGTAGTTACTCGGCGCGGGAAGCTCATCGTTACATTCACCCCTGTGCAGGGTTACTCGAACGTCGTGAAGGAGTACGTCTCTGGGTGCAAGTACCTGGAGACCAAGGTCGCGAGTATTCTGCCTGACAAACAGCAGCACGTCCCTGGCGTCCCGCTAGGCCACATGCCGTACCGGGCGAAATCTCGCGGTAAAGACGCTGGCGTCGTCTGGTTTCACTCCGAGTTCAATCCGTACAACCCTTTCGACGAACTCAGGAAGACGCTCGACGGGAAGACGGTGTACGAGCGAAAAATCCGAGCCTACGGCTGGGCTGATGGACTCGCTGGGGCTCAATTCCCGCGCTTCGGTGACGCTAATATCGTCAAGCAGTCTGATGTGCCGGATGAAGGCACGAACTTCATGGTGATCGACCCGGCTGGAGCGCGGAACTGGTTCATGCTCTGGTTGCGTGCCGTCGGGACGGGCGAGAACACGAAGTGGTACATCTACAAGGAGTGGCCTGATAAGACTTACGGCGAATGGGCACTCCCTGACTCTAAACTCGATGGGAAGGCTGGGGCTGCTCAGCGCGCTGGCGGAGGGAAGGGCATCAACGAGTACAAAGAGCTCATTCGAGACATCGAGCTCGATGCGTCGATTTCCGAGCGTTTTATCGACCCGAGAGCAGGGGCTACCCAGGCGGCTGGCAAGGAGGGCGGGACTTCTCTGATTGAACTCCTAGAAACTGACCCTGACCCGATGTACTTCACGCCGGCGGCTGGCATCAGGATCGACGAAGGCGTAGCGCTCATTAACGACGCTTTGTCTTACGACCAGAACCAGCCAGTGACGGTTTTGAACCAGCCGAAGCTCTTTGTGTCCGAGGAGTGCGATAACCTCATCTACTCTCTCAGGGAATGGACGGGGGCCGACGGGGATAAAGGCGCGTCTAAGGATCCTATCGACTGCCTGCGTTACCTCGCTGTGATGCAACCTGAGCAGGAAGACGAGGCAACTTGGAAGGCAACCCGTGGTGGTTCATACTAATTTATGCCAAAAGACCCAAAGGACTACCCGATTGTGCTTTCTCGTTCGCTTGCGGAGGATATGACGGGTATAGACGTACGAGAGCTCGATAATCTTCGCAAGCAGGGGCTTGTCCGGTGTTTCAAGACGCTAGGAGGCCAGTATCGCTTCCATAAGCTGTCTCTCGTTCAATACATCGAGTCTAAATCCCAATACTTTACCAAAATCAATGCAGAGCAAGTACAACAGGAGCGATAAGCTCGTTTTCGCGAGCGATACGCCTGATATTCAGAACCTCCAGTCGGAGTTCGATCGTTCCCTTACGAACGGCGGGAATATCGCGCGCATTAACAGCAACGACGACATCCGCCTTGCTCGATGGGAAGGCCAGAGCGACGATGGCAAGAAATACAGCCGTAATCAGCGTGATGGCGAGGGTGCCTTCCCTTTCGAGGGTGCTTCTGATGTCCGTGTCCGCCTAGTTGACTCGATTATCAATGAATTAGTGATGCTTTTGGTGAACTCCTGGCAGCTCGCCCGCATCCGGGTCAGTGGCACTGAGTACGGTGACGCCAGCGTCGCTGCTTCTATCCAGACCCTCGCTCGATGGGTCGTCGAGAACAAACTCCGTCCTGATCTAGAGCGCGAAGCGGAACTCTGGGCTCAATACTCCTTGAATTACGGCTGGGCTGTCATGCACGTCGGCTGGGAACGTCGCCTCGGCTCCCGCGAGGTCACTGAAACGCTGGCTACCCTCGAAGCGCGCGCGTCGAACGACGGCATCTTGGCTGAAGCCATCCGCCAGCTCACGGCCACCGGCGCGTCTGACATCACGGCTGACTTGCTCGCTAATAGCCTCGGATGTTCGTCCGAAGAAGCCAAGCGCATCGCTACTGAACTGCTTAACGCTGGTGTTTCGACGTACAACCAGCAGTACAACCGGATTAACCTCCCTGTTTGCGCTGCCCTGAAGCCGTACGAGGAAATCAGCTTCCCGCCTGAAACCCTAGACCTCCAGGAAGCCCGCGTCATCTTCAAACGCACGTTCATGTCTGAAGTCGAGCTCCGCGAGATGATTAAGACCGACGGCTGGGATGAAACCTTCGTCGAGGAGGCTGCTAATACTGCCGGCAAGTCCGCTTACCTCACCGATCCGAACCTCATCCCCGTCACGTCGAACGTCACGAACGCCCTGCACCGCGCGGACAACCTCATCGAGATTGTGTACGCTTATAGCCGTCAAATCGACGCTAACGGCGTGCCTTGCGTATATTACACGGTATTTTCTCCGCAAACCAGCGAAGTCGAGACGTTCGCTAAGCACAGCAAGCTGGATTACGCCCACGGCGAGTACCCGTTCATCGAACTCCGGCGCGAGCGCCTGAAGCGTGCCGTTGTTGAGTGCCGTGGCATCCCTGAGATTGCTTTTACAGACCAAGAGGAAATCAAGGCTCAGAAGGACAGCCTGCGCGACCGTACTGCCTTTGAAACGCTCCCCCCTATCAAGGTTAAGAAGCGTCTAGGCACCCAGAACCAGATTGCCCCTGGCTCGCTGCTACCCGTCACCACCCCTGACGACTATTCCTTCCTTTCGCCGCCCTCGGGCAATCCTACACTCGCCTTCAACCTTATTGATCGTGTGGAAGCCCAGAACGCGGCCTATTTCGGCCTATTCCACCCTGCCGTCCCACCGCAGAAGACACAGATGACCCAGCAGTTCATTGTGAATAACTGGCTCACGGCTTGGAGTCGGGTTCTCAAGCAGATGGTCAGTTTGTCCGTCCAGTACCTCGAAGGAAGCGAAATCGAGCGCATCGTCGGGACACCTATTGTCATGACACCGAACGAAATCTCGCAGATGTACGACATCGGCGTTTCGTACAACGTCCGCGAGCTCGATACGGATTACGTCATGGAGAAGCTCAAGGCTATCGCCTCTTTCGTCGTCCCGATGGACGCTGGCGGCGTTATCGACCGCAATAAGCTCACGGCGCGCTTTATCGAGGCTATTAGCCCTGAGTCCGCTAAGGATTTGCTCCTCGATCAGAAGACTGCCTCCCAGAAGCTCTACAACGACGTCCAGACCGATATCGCTAAGATGATGGCTGGTATGGAAGTCCAGTACGTCGAAAACGACCCGACAGCCGGCACGAAGCTCCAGTATCTCCAGGATATCATCCAGAAGAACCAGAAGGCGCAACAGATGGCTCAGGGCGACCAGCAGTTCCAAGCCCTTATCCAGAATTACGTCCAAAACCTCCAGATGAGCGTCCAGCAGCAGCAGAACAAGACGATTGGGCGCCTAGGTGTCACCCCTGTCTCTGATAAGATGGCCCAGGAAGGCCAGCAGCCCGGATATGGCGCCTGACCCTAATGCCACGCGCCGCACGCTCGCCTTCGAGAAAAACGAAGTATTTGACGCTGTTCTCGCGTATATGGACGCTGCTATCGCCGCTGAAGTCGATCGTGCTATCTCTTATAGCATCGAAGGCGAAAAAAGGGTTCACGCTTGCGGACGTGCCGAAGCTCTTAGGGATTTCAAAGACTTGCTCCTCGCTGAGCAGGAAGAAGCACAGCGCGAACGGTTTGGCTCCAAGAATGGTGCGTAATATTGCCAAACCCATCAAACGCCGCCGGGTGCGTTGACTTCATACATTTTAAGGCGTTACTGCCGATACGTCCTCTGAGCGGACGCAAAACTCTCTGAATATGGAAGATAACAATAACGCCGAGATCGGAACGGCTCAAAACAACCCCGAGGTACAGTCAAACGCCCAGTCAGGGGCATTAAACCAAGACAAGCTTGCGGATATCCTCCGCAGCACCCTGTTCGCTGACGAGGAACAGGCGGCACAGCCCGAGGCCGGTCAAGAGGGCGAAAACCAGACAGAAGTCAAGGACAACACGGACGGCGAAGCATCTATGCAAGATGCGGACACCGATACGGAAGTCCCCCAGGCTGAGGATGGTATCGACGAAGTTCATTCACAGCATACGCAAGACGACGAAGAAGACAGCGATCTTCCCAAGGGCGTCCAGAAGCGCATCGACAAACTCACGGCTAAGCGCAAGCAGGCCGAGGAGGAAGTCACCAAACTCCGCGAGGAGATGGAAGCGCTGAAACAGCAAATCTCATCGACACCTCAGTCCGACCCGGCGGCAACTAGCGTCAACGACGCATCTAACCCGTTCGAGTCGCTTCAGACTAAGGCACAGGTCGATAAGGAGCTGGAAAACGCCCGCTGGCTAAAGTACAAGTGCATGGAGAACCCCTACGGCTTTGTCCTTGGTGACAAGGAATACGGCCAAGAGGATGTCACCCGCATGTTGGTCAACGCGACTAGGGCTATCGAAGAACAGCTGCCACGGCAGATGGGTTCGATCCAAGCCCGAGAACAAATTGACCCAATCGCCACGAAACAATACCCGTGGTGGAATAAGCCGGAAAGCAAGGAATATCAGGTCGCACAGAATGTCCTAAAGGTTTTTCCCAAACTCAAGGCGTTCCCCGACTTCAAGATGTTCATTGGTGATTACGTCCGAGGATACATGACCCGCGAGGGCCAAGTCTCTAAGGCGGCTCCCAGACAAGCACCCGTACAGCCCGTCCGTCCTACCGTAACCCCGGTCAAGTCCAAGCCCGCAGAAGTACAGGCTCGAACCGCCGTGGATCGTTTCCGCAAAACGAATAATGCTGAAGACCTCGCCCGAGTCCTAATCTCCAAGAACTTCATTTAAGCCCCCAACCCCCCTAATACCAAAAAATCATGGCTCTCCTCACAGAACGCAGCCTCGTCAACGCCGGTAAGCGCGAAGACCTGGCTAACCTCATCGCCCTCGTCGATGCTAAGGACACTCCCTTCACCTCCATGGCGAAGAAGGGTGCCGAACCCGGCAACACCCTGTTCCGCTGGCAGGCTGACCGTCTCCCGTCCACTTCGGCCCCTACGCCGATTGTTGATGGTACCGACGTCTCCTCCTACGACAACTACACCGTCGATGGTGCTACCCAGTACCGCACCGAACTCTCGAACCGAGTGCAGATCTTCCGCAAGGCTGTCCGCGTCTCGAAGCTCACGCAGTCCTCGGTGACTAATGTCGCTGGTGTGCGCGACGAACTCTCGAACAACGTCTCGAAGGCTATCACGCTCATCAAGCGCGAGATGGAAGTCGCGATGTGCGCCAATCAGGGAGCCCAGGTCGATAACGGCACCGTCGGCTACCGTACCCGTGGTCTCGACAAGTGGATTGTCACCGCCGCTAACATCGACACAGTTGACCTCCCGGCTGCTGCCTCTGACTTCTGCCCTGCCGCCGCGCAGATCAGCACAGTTGGTACTGCCTCCCTCACTGAGTCTGTCGTTCAGGGCGTCCTCACGGGTATCTACACCCAGACAGGCCAGTTCAAGAACTACGACGCTATCGTCGGCCCGACCCTCAAGCGCGCGTTCACGAACCTCGTGTTCACCACGCCGTCCACAGGTTCCACGAACACCCAGAACACAATCCGCACCCTGACCCGCGACGCTACCGAGCCGACCTACATCAGCTCCGTGGACGTGTTTGAAGGTGACTTCGGCCAGATCCGCCTGCACCCGTCCCTGTTCCTGAAGAACAACTTCTCGGGCTACATCATCCCGTTCGACATGCTCGAAGTGCGCTACGGCGGAAACGTCGCTGAGGTCACTGAGCTCCCGAACGCTGGTGGTGGCGAAGCGCGTCTCGTTGAAGCCGTCGCCGGCCTCTGCGTGTACAACCCGCTGGCCTTCGGTAAGTTCGACTTCAGCGCCTAATCCACAGGTGGCTGACATCATTCAGTCATTTGCTGAGGTAATCCCCTCCCATCTGCGCAAGCAGGTGGAGAGGGAACTCCTCAACGGATGGCGGAAGCAAGAAGTCACCGCCCGTTCCCAGGCTAAGCAGCAGGCAGCGTTCCGTCACTCGAACGCGGCTCAGAGTCTGGAGGGGGTCGGGGAGCTAAAGGCTCAGATCCCCCTTTCTGCTTTTCATTACTGGGGCCAACGCCTTGGTTATGTGTGCTGGGATGACAAGTCGTTCGTGAACGATTTCATCAAGCACAACCCGGAGGTCGCTGTTCAAAACCGCGTTAAGCGGACAGTGGTCAACGGGTCAATTTTCACCTCAGACGGATACCTCACATGAGAACCGTGAACTTCAGCACCATTCTGTTCGAGGGCATCCAGCTCTCGGGGCTCGACCGGCATAACATCGGGGAGGAGACATTTGCTCAATTCCGCGACTTTGCGAACCAGCGCCTGCGTATGGCATGGGAGTCTCAGGACTGGCCTGACATCATGCGTGTCGCTGAGCTCACGGTGGACGCTACAACTGGCACCGTTACAGCAGCTATCCCTGCTGATGCAGGCGAGATGCTGAACTGCTACGACCAAGACCCGCTTTTAACCACGAAAGCCCAGCCACTCTCCTACCGCATCTACAACGATGGTAGCGTAGTTAAGCTGGTCTTCGGCTCAGACCCTTCTACGGTCTGGGGGGAATACCGCGTTAAGAAGCCTGATCTAGTCGGTGATGTCTGGAGCTCCGCCCTCGCGTACTCCATCGGCGCCCAGGCTTACTTCGACAGCGGTAGCAATACAGGCACAGCGATGCCTGTTCCCGGTAAGCCTCATTACGGCGACTTCTACGAGTGCCTCGACGCTACGACTTCTGGGCAGTCCCCTTTCACGCACCCCGCTAAATGGCTGAAGAAGGAAATCCCGTACATCTTCGGCACCTTCGTTTCTCGCGGAATGTTCTCTGACTGGCTGCGCTCTGAGCTCCAGATTGAGGCTTCGCAGATTGCCGAGCAGGAGGCCCAGGGCATGCTGGACTTGGAAATCGACAAGATTTTCCGTCAGCAGAAGCAAAGCGTACGCATTAACATGATCCGAACTTACTAATCTACTAACATGTCATCTAACATCTCCATCTCATCCCCGTTCCTTCGTGCGTTCACGCACGCTGATGTAACCGCTGGGGTCGCTGCCGCTGAACTCCTCGCTGCTGCTGTCACCCCTGAGCGCCGCATCGTAGTCATCATCCAGAACAAGTCCACGAGTGCCAGTGTCCAAGTCATCTTGGCGGCAACTGGATCGGTCGGCATCTATGTGCCACCGCTGGGCAACATCAGCATTGATAACTACAACGGAGCAATCCGGGCTATCGCTAGTGCTGCTGCCACGCCTGTCCACATCGCTTACGCTGTCGCTTAATGAGTATCTCTATCTCACAGACGGATAATGTCGGGCTGACGGTTGAGTCCGACCCGCTGGCTCTGAAGATTGCGAGCAACCTGAGCGACTTGGCGTCTGCTCCTACGGCTAGGACGAACCTTGGGGTGGCTTACGCTACGGAAGCACAAGCGTTAACTGGCACTTCAACGACCACGGCTCTCAATCCGCTGACTGCTATGATTAGCCAAATGAGCGTTGCGACTGCTCCAAGTCTTACATCGTCATTGACTGCCACCAATACCGCTGGTTCATCGACAGCCTTTATCAATGGAGCCACTTTCTTGGCAAACGGAACAGCCGCTGGCTATGTATCTAGGTCGTGCGGTTCTTTCATACGTGGTGGAAACACTTCCACTGGCATTAATTGGACGAGGCCAGTAGCCATCTCTGCTCGCATCGGATCGCAGGTAACCTTCCAGACTGAGTGCGTCTATCGTCTAAACATCGGTGGTGCTACTGCTGCGATTGCCACGCCTACCGTCCGTAGCATAGGCGTTAGTTTTGGTGCTAGTTCAACAAGTATCCTGTCTGCCCTTGTGCTTGAAGTTCACGATGGAACTACCCTGTCTTCGGTGACCACCTCATTTACGCCTACGCATCAACAGATGTTTGATGTAGTCGTTTATTCTGATGGTGCAGGCAACGCCTACTGCTATGTCAACGGAAGCCTCGTTGGTTCAAGTTCAGCCGCCCCATCTACTGCCGGCGCCGCTGGACAAAGTACCGTGGTAGTCGGTTTACAAAATGTGACAACCCCGACCGCTACATCTACGGGAGTCCTCTTTAACCTCAAGTTCCTCGTAAACTAATGACCACTTACCGCATCACCAATCTGCTTGGCGGCTTCGACAACTGCGTCAGCCCGCCTCCTATCGTGTCCGCTGTCTTCCCAGCCTATAACGGTACGCAACTCGTAGTGTCCAGCACCTCCGAAATCCTCGTCACATTCGCCAAAGCCCAAACCCCCGTCAACCTCGGTGCTTTGGTTAAGGTCGAGGTCGTCCCACAATCCGAATAATATGCTCACACTACTCCTCGCCCTAGTTGCCTTCCTCGGTGGTGTCTATGTCGGCGCTCGGTACTCCTCCAAACTGCTCGCCATCTGGCACTCCGTCACAGGTAAGTAATGCCTTCCAGAGAGT
>Ga0209299_1002278_pt1 | contig 10288 bp, 10 predicted proteins | sample S_140806_MF_Meta_FD_187326 | JGI IMG/M metagenome (GOLD analysis project Ga0209299, IMG submission 187326) | Freshwater microbial communities from Lake Simoncouche, Canada to study carbon cycling - S_140806_MF_MetaG (SPAdes) (version 2) | ecosystem: Environmental > Aquatic > Freshwater > Lake ...
TCTGTTTTTCTTTCCCGTGATTCGACCCAACGCTCCCGTCCTACTTGAGATCCACAATCTCCACGCCACGGTGGGGGATCAACCTATTCTCAAAGGAGTCAATCTAACCCTGCGGGCCGGCGAGATTCATGCCGTTATGGGTCGCAATGGCAGCGGCAAAAGCACCCTCTCCAAGCTCTTGGCAGGCCATCCGGCTTACACAGTTACAGCCGGAACGGTGCGCTACAGGGGAGAGGATTTGCTGGCTCTCGCGCCGGAGGAGAGGGCCCGCGCCGGCGTCTTCTTGGGCTTCCAATATCCCGTCGAGATTCCTGGGGTGAGCAACCTTGAGTTTTTAAGGGTAGCCACTAATGCCCGCCGCGTGGCCCAAGGGGTCGAAGATCTCGACACCTTCGCCTTTGAAGATCTGGTGCGCGAACGCTTGAAGGTGGTTCAGATGGATCCGGCTTTCTTGGAACGAAGTGTTAATGAGGGTTTTTCAGGTGGCGAAAAAAAACGCAACGAAATTCTGCAGATGGCCCTACTGGATCCCCTGGTAGCCATCCTCGATGAGACCGATTCTGGACTCGATATCGATGCACTGCGCATTGTCTCGGCCGGTGTCAACCAATTGGCCACGCCCGATAACTGCATTCTGCTGATTACCCATTACCAGCGGCTGCTGGATGAAATAACCCCTGATTACGTTCACGTCATGGCTGCTGGCCGCATCCTGCGCACCGGCGGCAAGGAACTTGCCCTAGAACTCGAGCGTCGTGGTTACGACTGGGTTGATGAGGGCCTTGATTCCTCAAATCTGGCCGATGCAATTGCTCCGCCCCTGGAGGTGTTCTGAAATGGTATCTCTCGCAATGTCGACCGTTACGGCCCCCAGATCAGCCTCAGCCTCAGCGGCTTGGCTGGAGTCTGTTTTGCGGGTATTTGAGCCATCCCTGCCCGCCGCTGTTGACGGATCCGTCGGGGGCCTGGAACAGGGTCGGACTGCAGCAATTGACTATATCCGGCGCGCAGGTCCGCCCAACACCCGTCAGGAGGCCTGGCGGTTCACGAGCCTGGCCCCCCTGCTCGCCGTGCCCCCCCAGGTGTTGTCAGCGCCGGGGCCGGCGCTGACGGCGGACCACCCCCCTGACAGCGAGGTCTTGAGGCTGTACTGGGACGGTGATCATGATCCCCTGGCTGGGGTGGATCTGCCAGAAGGCCTGACCCGATTGGAAACCGGGTTCCAGGACGCCCTACTGGGAACAGTGATTCAGGCTGCCGGCACCGCAGATGCCTGGTTGGTGCGCTTCAATGCTGCCCTTGCCACTCAGGTGTTGGCCTTGCGGGTGCGGGGGCCGGTTTCCTTGCCTCTGGAGTTGGTCAGTGATTGCGGTGCTGGCACCGGCGTGAGGCCCCTGCGACTGCTGTTGCTGTTGGAGGAGGACGCCAGTCTGGAACTGTTGCAGGTGCATCGTGCTGCGGGCCCCAGCCTCACCACCGTGGTGGTGGAAGCGCAGCTCTCACATCGGGCCCGCTTGCGCCATGGCGTCCTGGCCCAGGGCACCGATGCGAGTTGTCTGTTCGCACACCTGGCTGTCTCCCAGGCCCCCGCCAGCGAACTGGACCTGACAACGGTTGCGGGCGGTTGGGGTTTGGTGCGCCTGGAGCCCGCTATCACCCAGGTTCAGGGGGCCGCGGCCACGCGGCTGCGGGGCTTGCAGGTTGCGCAAGATCGGCAGATCGCCGACCTCCATAGTTTTGTGCGTTTTGAAGGCCCGGAGGGTCAGCTTGACCAACTACAGAAAGCCGTTGTCGATGATGCCGGCCACAGTGTTTTTCATGGGGCGGTCCAGGTGCCCCAGGCGGCCCAGCGCACTAATGCATCCCAGTTGAGCCGCAACCTGCTGCTCTCTGACCGGGCCAGGGTGGACGCGATTCCCCAGCTGGAGATCGTCGCCGATGACGTGCGCTGTACCCACGGGGCCACCGTGACCCGGTTGCAGGAAGAAGAACTCTTTTATCTCCGCAGTCGTGGCCTTGGTGCCGACCAGGCTGCGCGCTTACTGCTGGCAGGGTTTTGCGATGAGATCCTGGCCAGCTTGCCCGAGTCGGCATCTCGTTGGAAGCCTGACGCTGCCCTGTTGGGCACGGCCCGGCCCCGATGACCATGGTTAGTTCCACCGAGCCCCAGATGCCTCTGCCAGTCGCTGCGGTTACCCCCCCTCTAGGGGCTGCTCCAGATGCTCCGACGCTCGCAGTGGAAGACCTGGCAGTTCTGACGCGGCCTGATTTTCCGCTGTTGGATCAGATCGCCTGTCTTGGCGAGCCCCTTGTTTATCTCGATTTCGCCGCTACCAGCCAAAAGCCGCGCCAGGTCCTAAATGCCCTCAGCCATTATTACGGTCACGACAACGCCAACGTGCACCGGGGGGCCCACCAACTGAGTGTGAGGGCCACCGAGGCCTTTGAGGGGGCTCGGGAGTCGGTTGCCCGTTTCATCGGTGCCACCAGTCCCCGTGAGATTGTTTATACCCGCAACGCCAGCGAGGCGATCAATCTGGTGGCCCGCAGCTGGGGGGACGCCTTTTTGCGTGAGGGCGACGAGGTATTGCTCACATTGATGGAGCACCACAGCAATCTCGTCCCCTGGCAGTTGCTTGCCCAGCGCACCGGCTGTGTTCTTCGCCATGCCGGAGTAACAGAGAGCGGCGAGCTGGATGTTGACGATTGGATCAGCAAGCTGAACGAGCGCACCCGGCTGGTGAGCGTGGTGCACGTCAGCAATACCCTCGGGGCATTGAATCCGGTGGCCCATCTCGCCGAACTGGCCCACAGCGCCGGTGCTCTGATTTTGGTGGACGCCTGCCAGAGCCTGCCCCACCAGAGCCTTTCGGTTACCCAGCTCGACTGTGATTTTTTGGTGGGTTCGTCCCACAAGTTATGCGGTCCAACGGGCATGGGATTCCTCTGGGCCCGGGAGGCGCTGCTGGAGTCCATGCCCCCGTTTCTGGGCGGTGGCGAGATGATCCAAGACGTATTTTTGGATCGCTGCACCTGGGCTGAATTACCCCATAAGTTCGAGGCCGGCACTCCGGCCATTGGCGAGGCGATCGGCATGGGGGCAGCCCTGGAATATCTCTCGGCCCTGGGAATGGATCGGATCCATGCCTGGGAGCAGCACTTAACCCGCAGGCTTTTTGCGAGGCTGCAGGCGATCGAGGGGTTGCGAATACTTGGCCCCACCCCCGAACAACAGCCAGATCGCGGCGCTCTGGCGGCCTTTGCGGTGGAGGGGTTACATGCAAACGACCTTGCCTCCCTGCTGGATTCGGCGGGGATCTGCATTCGCAGCGGCCACCACTGCACCCAGCCGTTACATCGATTTTACGGACTATCTGGCTCGGCCCGGGCAAGTCTGGCCTTCACCACAACGGAGGCGGAAATCGACCATTTCACCGATGAGCTGGTAGGGGCTATCGGCTTCCTCAGGGAGCACGCCTGATGGACTTGGGCAGGCCCCGCCCGCCGGCTACATGTGGAGTGACTCGGAGCTTTGGTGGCTAGGTTCTTGAGGCAAACCTTCAGTGCAACCATGGGCCAAAACCTGCCGATCACCCTTGGGGCTGCGGCGGTGATGGCCTTGCTGGCTGCACCGGTCCTGGCCCAGACAGCTTCACCAAAACCATCGCCGGCTCCCGTCACAGGTGTAGTACCCCGTCAGCCCCAGTCCCTTAAGGGGGCTGGGGCGGTGGTCGCCCCCAGCGTGGTCCCTGCTACTCCTCCTGCAAAGCCAGCGGCGGTGCCCAGCGAAGGTTTGGGGGTCGCAGCGCCGCCGGCCCGATCGGCCCCGGCAGGCTTGGCCCCCAAGGTGTTGGTCGAACCTTTGATTTTGTGGCAGCCCGAGGGCTCCACGAGTCCCAGGCCTGCTGCATCCCCCTCTCCCTCAGGCACCTCGTCGGGTCGCCTGGCGCCGAGAGGACCAGGGGCTGGAATCAATCCATTCCTGCCAGGGATGGCTCCCCAGGCAGCCGGTGGTTATCCGATGGATTTGAGGCGAAGGGGCGGGCTGAGGAGTCCAGATGGGGGGCCGCCAGGTGCTCGGCCCCAACAACGGCTCAGGCAGGTGCCCAATGGCATGCCCATGCCAGAGGGGATGATGCCTCCCCCTGGCGCCGTTCCCCCTGGGATGCTCCCTCCAGGGGCTGTGCCACCGGGAATGATGCCTCCAGGTGGGATGCCTCCTGGCGCCATGCCACCCGGTGCCGGGAGACCTGGGCCTGGGGCGATTCCTCCCGGCGCTCTGCCGCCTGGTGTTTTGCCTCCTGGGGTTCAGCCAGAGGATGCACCGGCGGCGAGGTCGCCAGGGGCTGGGCCTACATCCGCCCAAGAGTGGTCGCCATGGCCGTCACTGCTGGCCACCTTGGGCCTGGGGGGGGCTGGTGTGTTGCTGGCCTTACTGGCCCGGCGCCGTTCCATTAGCGGTTCGCCAACCCGGGCATCAATCGGCGAGAAGGGCATCAAGAACGCGCCGCTGGGCCGCATTCAGACTGGGGATAAGACTGACTGAACCGGGGGGCGCCCCTGGGTCAGCGGCAATTTCGGGTGGCTCAGCAAGGCCCCCCAAGGTGGCCGTAGCCCAGGCCCCATGGTTGATTCAGCCCAGCAGAATAAGGGCCTGATCGGCCGCCACTTCGCCGGCCAGGATTGCTCCCTCGCCGTAGCCGGGCCAGTGGGTTGCCATTTCGGTGCCAGCCCAGAGCACCCGGCCGTGGCTTTGGCGCCAGGCTGAGCCAAAGCCAGTCCACGCCCCTGGGCTCAGGTAGGTGGTGAAGGCGCCGGTGCTCCAGCTCTCCTGGGTCCAGTCCTGTTCGATCAAATCGAGGGGGCGGGCCGCTTCCGGTCCCCAACAGGCCTCCAGGTCCGCCAGGACGGCGGCCCTCCTTTGGGCGGGGGCAAGCTGGCCCAGACGGATGGCCCGAGGACCTGCCACGAAGCCCGCCAAAATGGCCGGGGAGCCGCAGGGGGGCGAACTGTCGGCAACCAAATCCAACCAGGGCAGATCACCAAGGGCCAGACCGTTCTGGCCCCATTCGCGCCAAAAGGGTTTTGGGTAAACGGCCAGCCACTTGGCCATGCAGCCCATCGGCGAGCGCTGCAGCAGGGCTCGCTGCTCTGGGGGCAGGTCCGGCTCGAAGCGAATGCCGCTGCGCAGCGGCGGCGGAATGGCCACGATGGCCACGGCGGCCTGATGGCAGTGGCCATCGGCCCCTTGCACCCTTACCCCGCTGGCGTCCTGGCTGATGGCGGCGACGGGGGTGCGCTGTTGCACGACCGATTCGCCCAGGTGTTGGGCCAAGCGCTGGGGCACCTGGCCCATGCCGCCGTGGACCAACCAACTTTCCGGGTTTTCTTCCTGGGGTGCCACGGCTTGGGTCCAGGCCAGGTGCAGGATCGAGCTCTCCGCCGGATCAAAGCCCCCTGATCCCCCCACCAGGGCCAACCAGCGCAGGGGCAGCTGGGCGATGGGGAGGTCGCTGCGGGCCTCCATCCAGCTGGCGATTGTCTGGCGATCAAGCAGTTCGGCGGCATCCTGGCTCCAGGGGGCCAGCGGTGGGACTTGAGCCACCAAGCCATCGAATTCCTCTTTGAGATGGCGGGCTGCGTCGATGGCGGCCCGATCCAAGGGCAGGGCATCCGGATCGAAAAACAGGAAGCTTTGGCGCAGGTCACTGGCTATGGGGGCACTGCAGGCCTTGCCTTGCCAATGGAAGAGGCCGAGGCCGTCGTAATTGCTTGGGAAGGTGGCCAGGCCCAGCTCCTGCACCAGGGCGGCAAACCGGTGGTGGCTGGCGCCGCCCCACTGGCCCCCCAGATCCACCGTGGCACCGGAGGCGGTGGTGGCACTGACCAGGCGACCACCGACCCGATCTCGGGCCTCAAGCACTCGCACCCGCAGGCCCCGGCCCTGCAACCGGTGGGCCGCCACCAGCCCCGAGAGGCCGGCGCCGACCACCACCACATCTACGGGTTCAGGCGAGGTGCTGGCCATGGGCCTTGGGGTAGGAGCTAAGGCCATATTGGGCGGGATACTCTTCTTGCCAGCGTTTCCTTTTGGGACCCGTCCCCGCCACCGACCATGAACATCGACGGCAAGGCCTGGCGGACGATCTGGCTGGAGGAAGGGGGACGGTCGGTCGGGGTGATCGACCAGACCCTGTTACCCCATCGCTTTGAAACCCGATCCCTGGCCACCGTGGAGCAGGCGGCCGAGGCGATCAGCACGATGGTGGTGCGGGGGGCACCCTTGATCGGCGTGGCGGGGGCCTATGGGTTGATGTTGGCCCTGCAGCAGGATCCAACCGATACGGCCCTGGCGGCGGCCTTCGAGCGACTTAATGACACCCGACCCACGGCAGTGAATCTGCGCTGGGCCCTGGAGCGGGTGCGGCAACGGGTGGCTTCCCTGCCGGAGGCGGAACGGGCCGAGGCGGCCCAGGCCGAGGCTGGCACCATCGCTGAGGAGGACGTGGCCATGTGCGAGGCCATCGGCGACCACGGCCTGCGCCTGTTCCAGGAGCTGGCGGCGGCGCGGCCGGCGCAGCGCCAGCACCGCCCCTTCAATGTGCTGACCCACTGCAATGCGGGTTGGTTGGCGACGGTGGACTGGGGCACGGCCCTGGCGCCGATCTACAAGGCGCACCGTTATGGGATGGCCATCCATGTGTGGGTTGATGAAACCCGACCCCGCAACCAGGGGGCCAGCCTCACGGCTTTTGAATTGGGACGGGAGGGTGTTCCCCACACCGTCATCGTCGACAACGCCGGCGGCCACCTGATGCAGCACGGCGAGGTAGATGCGGTGATCGTCGGCACCGATCGCACCACCCGCAGCGGCGATGTCTGCAACAAGATCGGCACCTATCTCAAGGCCCTGGCCGCCCACGACAACGGCGTGCCGTTCTACGTGGCCCTGCCCAGTTCCACCATTGACTGGAGCCTGGATGACGGCGTGGCCGAAATCCCGATCGAGGCCCGCTCCGCAAGGGAGGTAACCCACATCCAGGGTCGCCGCGACGGCGACGCCAGCGACTCAGCTGCAGGCGGCCTGGCCAGCGTGCAGTTGAGCCCCGATGGCAGCGCCGGCTTCAACCCCGCCTTTGATGTCACCCCGGCCCGGCTGGTTACTTCACTGATCACCGAGAGGGGCGTGGCGGCGGCGAGTGAGGCGGGGCTGAAGGGGTTGTTTCAAGACCTTAGACGCGCCGACCACTGATGAACCGTAGCAAGATAGAAATGACGGCAATGACCAGCAGGATATGAATCAGTCCGCCCATTGTGTAGGAAGTGACTAATCCAAGAATCCAGAGAATGACAAGGACAATGGCAAGGGATTCAAGCATGATTTTGACCGGAATGGTGATTAAGGCAAGGCAACGAAGTTGCCTTGCGTTGCAGGCGACTTTTGGGCCCACCTGAGGGCCCTGAAATAGAAGCTCAATTAAGACTGTCGGCCAGATTGCCGGCGGCGTCAGAGACTTTTTCTGCGATGGATTTGGCCCCTTGCTTGATGTCTTGCTGCGCTCCCTTGGCCGATCCCTGAACCTGCTTGACTTTGCCTTTGATTTGCTCGCCGGGCTTGCCAGTTATTTCACCATAAGCCGATTGCACTTTGCCCTCTGTCTCCTTGGCTTTTGCATCCATTTTCTGGGCCATGGTTGCGAGGATCTGGGGGGTAGTTGCGTGATTGTTGGTCATGGCTACCGCAGGTAATGGCATCAGCATCCAGGAGGCCAAGCATATCAAACCTGCCAATAATTTTACCGTTGAGTTTTTAAGAATTGCAGCAAGTTGCTTGGCGAGAATTTCCATGGAGCCCCATGTCTGTGGATTGCTTTCATCCTACCTATTCCATGTTGTGCCCGACCTCAGGGCTTACCCTTGAGGTTTTCGGGGTCTGTCTTCTTGGTTAAAACCCATGCAACGCAGTTATTTGCGGCGAAGCTACAGATTATGAACGAATTATTTTAATTGACATGTTTCGGCAGGACTATTATGTGGTGTAACTGTTAATGGTTGTATTTATACTCATGCAGACAGGCCCAGTCTTGCCAGGGTTGGGACTTTCCGCCCATTAAGACCGAGTGGCGGGGCTGCTTGCCCGTCAATAGCTTTCCCCATCCCACAGATTCGCCATGGTGTAAGGCCCACCCTCCAGGCACCAGAAGCGCCCATCAATCAGGCGCTGCTCCCCATCAATAGCGTCCAGGCGCGCCATCTCATCTTTATTGAGACCCATGGTGGCGGCGGCCAGGTTTTCGGCCAGTCGTTCGGGATGCAGGGATTTAGGAATCACGGCGGTGCCACAGCCAATCCCCCAAGCCAGCAGTACCTGGGCTGGCGTGATTTGCCGTTCCGCTGCGATCGCCACCACCACCGGGTGCTGGAGCACCACCGGCGGCCGGGCGTCATTACTGGCCCCGAGCGGGGCGTAGGCGGTGAGCTGGATGCCGGAGGCTTGGCAGTAGCTGAGCAGATCGTTTTGCTGCAGCAGGGGGTGGCGCTCTACCTGCAGTACCTCCGGCTGGATTCGGGCCGAAGCGGCCAGGGCCATCAATTTGGTGCGGCTGAAATTGGACACACCGATGTGGCGGGTCAGGCCTGCTGCTATCAGATCCTCCATGGCGGCCCAGGTGGCGGCCAGGGGCACCTGGGCAAGACCGTATTGGTCCGCTGCGCTGGAGGGCATGGCCACGCCACGGCGCTGGGCCACGGGCCAGTGCATCAGATAGAGATCCAGCTGCTCCAGGCCCAGATCCCCCAGGGTCCGCTCCAGGGCCGGACGCACCTCCTGGGGTTCATGGCAGTCATTCCATAGCTTGGAGGTGATCCACAGCTCCTGGCGCTGCACGTTGCCCGCGTCAATGGCTCCCTTGAGGGCTGCGCCGATCTGGGCCTCATTGCCATAGATCGCGGCGGCGTCAATGTGTCGGTAACCCAGATCCAGGGCGATGCGCACTGTGGCGGTGGTCTGCTCAGGCGGCAGCCGCCAGGTGCCCAGGCCCAGGGCCGGCATGGCGTCGCCATGGCGGAAGTTGAGGTTCGGCTTGGGTGGGTGGGGGTGGAGAGAAGCCATGGCTGGCCGTTGGCGGGGGCTACGTCAGGGGAGCTTCAGGCCATTGAATGCACCCCGATCAGGTTCCCTTCGGTGTCGATCAGCAGGGAGATGAAGCCAAATTGGCCAATCGATTTCTTGGCGGCGTAGGCCTGGCCGCCGGCAGCAACTGTCCGGCTTTCTTGGATGGTGGTGTCGCTGCTGCTGAAGTAAGCCAGGGTGCCGCCCCCCCTTGAGGGCACACCATCCATCTTGACCAGGGCGCCACCGGCACCCCACTGGCCGGGATCGGCGGGGAAGGCCCACATGGGGATCTCGGTTTGCAGTTTCTCGAGCTTGAAATCGAACACCGCTTCGTAGAACGTTTTGGCCCGTTCAAGATCCTGCACATAGATCTCCACCCAGGTGAAGGGATTGGCGGCCATGGTGTTTGCTGACGAGGGTTGGTGAGAAAGCTTAAGTCCGTCTGGGGGCCGAGGCCTATTTTGCGACGATTGTGAATTCTAGAGAAATGTCCGCTGCATGACAGATATTCTTCATGTATTAAACAAATTTTTGTCCGGAACTTTAATGGTCTTGTTCGCTTGTATGACAGTTCTTCGCAGCAAGCTTCGCTTAGTTTGAAATGGTCCTGAATCCCCTTTGGCTAATGACTTAGTCAGTCCAAAGTTCTTCGGGAGCGCCAACCAGGCTTGCTACCCCTCACAGCTACAGCTACAGCTTCAGCTTCAGCCACAAGTACAGCTAAAAGCGTTGAACACCTTGGCAACATCGTGTTAGTGCGCCTCTACTTGTGATCACCAAACCATCAACCTCCTCCAACGAGAAGAACCATGAGTGAGTATCTTTCCCAAGGCGTCGATGAAGTGCCTGATTTTACAGCCGCTGGCTTTACTGCCAGCAGTGAAGTTACCGCCAATGCGGAAACATTCAACGCGGCACTTGCCACGCTTCAGGATGTGGAAGCCCTGGCCATTTCGGGCTGCGTGACTGCCAGTGTGTCTGGAAATCAAATCTGCTTTTCCATTCCCATCTTTGGCAGGTTTTGCTTCCCCTCGCCTGTGCGCCTCCCCGTTAATCCTCAGTTAAAAGCATGCTTCTCAACCTGTGGAAGCTTCATTCCAACTGGTGCAAAAGTAACGATTTACCTTAATGGTAGGGCTATCTTCACGAGAGCGGTTGGTCGCTGTTGATCGT
>Ga0209299_1002279_pt1 | contig 10286 bp, 8 predicted proteins | sample S_140806_MF_Meta_FD_187326 | JGI IMG/M metagenome (GOLD analysis project Ga0209299, IMG submission 187326) | Freshwater microbial communities from Lake Simoncouche, Canada to study carbon cycling - S_140806_MF_MetaG (SPAdes) (version 2) | ecosystem: Environmental > Aquatic > Freshwater > Lake ...
CGGCTCCTGCATCGGCGGCATCGCCGAGACCCAGGAGATGCTCGATTTCTGCGCCAAGCACGGCATCGTCTCGGACATCGAGCTCATCCCGATTCAGAAGATCAACGAAGCCTGGGACCGCATGATCAAGCAAGACGTCCGCTACCGCTTCGTGATCGACATGGCCTCGCTGAAGCAGGCCTGAGCAAAGGCCAAAAAAGGGCCGCCCATCGGGGCGACCCTTTTTATATCCCGAGGAACTGACTTAGTTGAGCAGTTCCTTAACCTTCGCTTCCATCGCGTCGGACCAGATCTGGTAACCCTCGGCGTTTGGATGAAGGAGGTCGGGCATAATACTCTTGGGCAGGGTGCCATCGGCTGCGAGGAACTTGGCGCCGACATCGAGGAAGAAGACCTTCTTGTCGTCGGCGAAGCCCTTCACGATGGCGTTGGTGGCCTCGTTCTGCTGGCGGAATTTATCGTTCTTATCGGCTCCGCGCGGGAAGATGGCGAGGATCAGAATCTTGGCGTCGGGGCACTTCTGCTGGAGCTTGGCGACGATGGCCTTGATACCCTCGGCGGTCTGTTCAGCGGTGCACGCATAGACGGCGCCGTTGAGCTCCTTCTGCGGCCGCCCCTGGTGGCCGGTGTTATTGGTGCCGATCATGAGGACGATTTCCTTCGGCTTAAGGCCGTCGAAGTTACCGTTCTCCAAGCGCCAGAGGACATGCTCCGTGCGATCGCCGCCGATACCGAAATTGGCGGCCTTGAGCGGAGCCCAAGTCTTCTCCCAGACAGCCTTGCCCTTACCGTCCCAACCGTGGGTGATCGAGTCGCCGAGGAAGACGAGCTGGGCTTCGCCCTTCTTCGAGATCTCATTGAAGGATTCATGACGCTTCTCTGTGCCAGGGTGGAGCACCGGCTGGACGGCGTAGTTCTGTGACGACGTGGCGCAGCCGGAAAGCAGCGCCGCGAGCGCAACGAGGGACTTGATATGTGTCTTCATGGGGGTGGGCACACTCTGCCCTTCCCTCGTCGGCTGGCAAGCCCGCGCCGACCAGCACTTGCCCACCCTCCGGTCAGGAATACCCCACCGGGTAAGCATCACTTGCCCTTGGCGGCGCCAACGGTCAGTTCCTTCACCACGGCGTCGTAGGCCGGCTTGGGGTTGCCCTGCCGATCGAAGAGCAGCGGGTGGTTCACGCGCTTCCACGGAAAATTGTTCAACCAGCTCTGGCCGTCGTGCAGGTTCCAGAAAGACACCCGGTCGATGACGTCGTCATACTTCCGAAAGAGTCGGAACAACTGGGCGTATTGCTCGGCCTGGCGGGCGAGGATCTCGGGCGGGCAGCCGTCGACGTAGGGATTGACCTTCGCCATCTCCGCGCGGTGCTTGTTGGCGTCGGCCCACCAGCGGCTGCGCGGGATGACGTCGATGTCGAGCTCGGTGACCACAACTTTCATGCCGATACCACGCAGAGCGATCAGGGTCTTCTCCAGCGCCTCATAGGGAACGCGATCGATCTCGTAGTGCCCTTGGAGACCGACGACATGGACCGGCGCCTGGCGTGCCTTGAGCCTGGCCAGCAGCGCGAGCATCTTCTCCCGCTTGCCGTCCAGTTCATTGTTATAGTCGTTATAGATGAGTTGTGCCGACGGATCAGCCGCGTGGGCGTATTCGAAGGCGAGTGCGATGAAGTCCTCACCCGCGGCCCTTGTCCAACCAGACTCACGTAGCTCGGTCTTGCCGTCACCGAGCGCCTCATTGACCACATCCCAAGCGGCGACTTTGCCCTTATAACGGCCGACGACCGTCTCGATGTATGACTTCATGCGGGCCAGCAGGACCTCCTTCGAGGCCGGCGCGGCGCCGTCCTGATAGAACCAAGCCGGCGTGCGGTCATCCTTGGCCCAGACCAAGCAGTGACCGACGACCTTGAGATCCTTTGAGTTCGCGAATGCCACGAAGTTGTCAGCCTGATTGAAATTCCAGGCCTGCTCCGTCCGGCGGAGCGCATCCGGCTTCATGCAATTCTCCGGCGTCACATGGCTGAACTGTGCCGTCAGCAGCGGCCAGTCGGCCGGGCGATCCGGGATCCGGTCGGCGAGTCCAACACCCGAGCTCCAAGGCGAAGCCTGACGAAGCGTCTGGGCCATGCCGAGGTAGGCATGAAAAAGGAAGACCAGCAGTAGAAGCACTCGTGACATGGGGATGATTAGGGAGGACGACCGGATAATGTAAATCCCGCACAGCCCACCAGCCGGGGCTATGCCCCCTTCGCCACCATCAGTTTCGACTGTTCGATACAGCTGAGCAGTTCGTCGTAAGTGAACTTACCCGGCATCATACGCGCGCAGCTATCGATCCCGCCCGCATGCGCATCGACGGCCGTCTTGAGTTCGAGCAATGCCTCGCAAACCGCTACGCAGGCCTGATGGTGATCAAAGCTGACCGAGCTGCTCCGGGCCGGATAATTCGTCCGTGACCAGATCAGCTCATCGCCGCGCCGTTCGACGTTGAATGAGTGCGGGATGCGCCCGCTCGAACAACGTCCATCACCGCAATCACAGGTGAAATTCTTTCGCTTCTCCGGACCACCGAGGATGGAGACCAAGCCCAATGGACAGGTCACGCAGGTCTCCGCCGCGAGTTTCAGCCCGTCGACATTCACCACCAAGGCGATCTCATCGTGTCGTACCTCGACCTTCAGCTTCAATTCGCTCGGCATACGCGCGACCGAACCTGCGAGGTTCGGAGATCTGAGGGCTTCCCCATCATCAGGGGAGGACGACATGCGCGGAAACTGCGTATGACATGGCGATTAAGCGAGCGTCATCGGGTGACGATCTCGCGCAGTGACACCCTCCGCAAGGCACCGCCCAGGCCCCTGGAGGGGCCGCTAAGGCCTTCCGCCGACCAAGCGGTCACTATATCAAATCAATGCTGCTGTCGTGGCAGGATCAGTGATCACAGGTGCAGGCGTATTCCTGATGCTTGCAGCCACCGCAGTTGGCGGTGTTGAGGGTGAGACGGAAGTTCGTCGGCTTGGCATCGGCCGTCATGCGGACCTGGACGACGATCGGGGCGGGCTCCTTGGCCGCGAGCGGCTCCTTGGAGAGGAAGCCTTCCGGCTTGGACTCAAGGGCGAGGTCCTTGCCGTCGACCTTCACGACGACGCTGCGTTCGCCACGAGCCATCGGCTTACCGGCGGCGTCCAGGAAAGTCAGGGCCACATGACGGTCGGGCTTGATCAGGAACTCGGCCTTCACCCCGGAAGCCTCAAGGAGACGTCCGGCACGGACTCCAGCCGGTGCCTTGGCAGGCTCGGCGGCGACAAGCGCGCAGATCGAAAGAAGGGAGAGGAACAACGTTTTCATGGGATTAGTTTGGATTGGAAGTAGAAGGAACGAAACGGGACTCTAGCCAGTCGTAGAGAACAGGCAGGAGGAGCAACGTAAGGGCGGTCGAAGTCACGATACCGCCGATGACGACGGTCGCCAGCGGCTGCTGGACCTCCGCGCCCGGCCCGGTCGAAAGAGCCATCGGGACGAAGCCGAGCGAAGCGACCAAGGCAGTCAGCAGCTTCGGGCGCAGGCGAGTCAACGTGCCTTCGGTCACGGCTTCGCGCAAAGGCGTGCCGCCTGCCCTGAGCTGATTGATGAAGCTGATGAGCATGATGCCGTTGAGCACCGCGATGCCGGACACGGCGATGAAGCCGATGCCGGCCGAGATCGTGAACGGCATCCCGCGCAGCCAGAGGGCGAGCACGCCACCCGTCGCCGCCAAGGGCACGCAGGTGAAGACCAGCGCCGCCTGTCGGAAACTCCCGAAGCCGGCATAGATGAGCAGGAGGATGAGTCCCAACGCCGCGGGCACGACCAGGGCGAGCCGCTCACGCGCCCGCACGAGGTTCTCGAATTGCCCGCCGAACTCCCAATAGACGCCGCCGATCGGCTTGAGTTCAGCCTTCAAGCGAGCTTCGGCCTCACGCACGAAACTCTCGGTGTCGCGGCCGCGCACGTTGATCAGGATGGCGAGGCGCCGACGGGCGTCTTCGCGGGTGATGACCCCCGGTCGTTCGACGGCGCGAATATCGGCGACCTTGGAGAGAGCCACCGTCGTGCCGGAACCATCTTCAGCAGACACCGGCAGATCGCCGATCCGAGCCAAAGGCGTCTGCTCCGCACCGGGCAGACGCACCACTACGTCCAACGGACGTCCCAAGGAAGGAATCTGGCCGGCCTTGGCGCCGCCGAGCGCCACTGAGACGACCTCGTTCAGTTCCTCGGCATGAAGATTGCGACGAACGAGTTGATCGCGCCTAGGGACGATGTCCACGGAAGGCAGCCGGCCCGAAGCTTCGAACTCGACCTCCCCTCCCCCGGGTATCTTGCGTAATACCGCCACCGCCTGGGCGGCGACCGACTCCATGTCGGCCAGCTCATCGCCGAAGACCTTCAAGGTGAGGTCGGCCCGTGCGCCTGCCATGATCTCGTTGAAACGGAGTTGGATCGGCTGGGAGAACATCGCGGTCTGACCAGGTACCGTCCGCTCCAACACGCCGGACATGAGCTCGACCAGCCTCGCCTTGGTGACGATGGCGCCGCCCTCCCGACGCCAGGTTTCGCGTGGCTTAAGGGTGATATAGGTGTCGGCCACGTTGGGTCCCATCGGGTCGCTCGCGATCTCCGCGGTACCGAGGCGCGCAAAAATGTGGTCGATCTCCGGGAAACGCTCACGGAGCAAGGCCTCGGATTTCTTCTGCAGTTCGACCGACGAACGCAGGTCGAGGCTAGCGGCGCGGACGAACTGGATGCTGATCGAACCCTCGTCGAGTTGCGGGATGAAATCGGCGCCGAGCCGGGTGAAGCCGAAGGCGGCGGCTACGGCGGCCAACACGGTCACCCCCAACGCCACCGCCCGGTGGGCGAAACACCAAGCGAGCGATGCGGCGAAAACGCCGCGCAACCGTCGGACCAGGCCGCCCTCCGCGCCATGGCCGGAGGGACGCAGTCCGAAAGAGGCGAGTGCCGGCATGACCGTAAGGGCGACGAGTGCGGAAGCCGCCAAGGCGACGACCACGGCTCCCGCCATGGGCTTGAACATCTTACCTTCGATGCCTTCGAGGGCGAAGATCGGGACGTAGACGAGCGTGATGACCGCGACCCCGAGGAACATCGGGCCGGCGACCTCGCTGGCAGCGGCGGAAAGCTCGTCGGTACGCTCCTCCTCGGTCAGGGAGCGCCCCAGGGAACGGACGCGGTCGTCCATCCGGCGCAGGAAATTCTCCACCATCACGACCGAGCCGTCGACGATGAGGCCGAAGTCGATTGCGCCCAGGCTCATGAGGTTGGCGCTGGCCTTGGTCGCAGCCATGCCCGTAAGCAGGAGCAGGAAGGAAAGCGGGATCGCCAGGGCGACCAATAAGGCCGCACGCCAATGTCCGAGAAGGAGCAGAAGTACCACGACCACGATCGCCGCGCCTTCGAAGAGGTTGGTCTCGACCGTGCGGATGGTCGCGCCGACCAAGTCGGAACGGTCGTAGAGCACGCGGATGCGGACGCCTTCCGGGAGGTGTTCGCCGATGACCCTCAGCTTTTCGACCGCACGGCGGGAGACTTCTCGCGAGTTCTCGCCGGCCAGCATGATGGCCGCGCCGACGACGGCCTCATGCCCGTCGACGGTGGCCGCGCCCATACGCGAGGCGCTGCCGACCGAGACCTTGGCGACGTCGCCCACCGTGACGGCTGGACCGAGGCCCGCGGGGCGCAAGGGGATCCCGGCGACATCCTGCGCAGTGCGCACACGGGTATCGGCACGGACGGTGAAGGCTTCGCCCCCGAGCGAGATGACACCGCCGCCGGCGTTCTCGGTATTCTTGCGGACGACCCGAAGCAGTTCGGACATCGGCAAGGCTGCCTTCGCCATCTTGGCGAGGTCGGGTTCGACCAGCATCTGACGCTCGTGACCGCCGATGACGTTCACGTCGGCCAAGCCCGCGGTCGAACGAAGGGCCGGACGGACGCGCGTGTCATGCAGCAGACGCAGCTCACGCAGGCGGGCGGCCTCATCGGCCGGCGCCTTGGCGCCTTCGGCATACTCCAAGGCATAATAGACGATCTCACCGAGGCCGGTGCTGATCGGCGCCATGACCGGGACGACGCCCGGCGGAAGGCTGCCGGCAGCCTGGCCGATACGTTCGGTCACCAGCTGGCGGGCACGGAAGATGTCCGTCCCCTCCTCGAAGACGAGGGTCACCTGCGAGAGGCCGGCCTTGGAGAGGGAGCGGAACTCGACCAATCCAGGCAGTCCCGAAAGCTCGGACTCCAGCGGGATGGTCACCCGTGATTCGGCTTCATCGGCGGCGAGGGCGGGCAAAGCCGTATTGATCTGCACCTGCGGCCCCGTGATGTCGGGCATAGCGTCGATCGGCACGCGCGAGGCGGACCAGAGGCCGAGCAGGCTGAGCAGCAGCGCGACGGTCAGGACGGCTCCGCGACGTCGGATGGACCAGCGGGCAAGGGCGGCGACCATCTCAGTGTCCGTCGGCGCAGCCGACGCCCCCCTTGATGGCCTGAAGTTCCGCGAGCCAGAGATACCAACCCCCGGCGACGGCGATGACGTCTCCCTCGAGCAGACCATCGGCGACGTCGACGACCTCGCCCGAGACAGCACCGAGCTTCACCGCGGCCCGCAGCCAGCGTTTTCCGTTGCGGACGAACACTTGCTTACCCTCCGAGGTTTCCACCACGGCGGACAAAGGTATCCGGACGAGATCTCCTTTGGTCTGAGCTTCGGCGGAGCGAAGCCCGATGAACCGGGAAGCCTCGTCGGTGAGCAGCAGGCCCTGCCCTTGCTTGAACTCGGCGGCCTTATGCGCCGAGCCGGAAGACTCCGCGGTCGACACGGACTTGCCGCAAGCGGCCAGCAGCCCGGAGGCCAGGATCAGGAAAAGGCTCCTCATCGGGGCGAGACAGGACTGAAGGTGGTGCCGCTCAGTTCGCGCAGACGGAAGCCCGCCTCGACGGCCTGCTCTTGGAGCAACAGGGCCGAGTCCACGGCCTCAAGATAACCGGCTTGGGCGTCCATGAAGAGCTGCAGGGACAACGCCCCGGCCCGGAAGTGGGCTTCAGCCTGACGGGCGGCCTCAGCGAACCGCACCGCCGGGTCATCCTGGTGCATGCGCAGCTGGTCGAGTTTAGAAGCGTAAGCGAGCCAGGTCTGGCCGAGGTCGCGCTCGACGTCACGCCAAGCGGCCGCGAGCACGGCCTTGGCCTGGCGACGCTTTTCCAAACCGGAACGATCGACCGAAGCGGAACGCGCGGTCACCGGCAACGGAACGTCGAAGCGCAGGCCGACGATCGTCTCGCGTCCGCCCACGCGGTCCTGGGAGACGTAAGGTCCGGCGCTGAAGCCCGGGACGCTGTCGGAACGGGCGAGGTCGGACTGCAGGCTGAGCTGTTCGGATTCGAGCACCTGCATGCGATAGCCGAAGTTGCCCTGCGGAGCGGCGAGCAGGAGTTCTTCCAACTTCGGGGCATCGCGTAGCGCGAGCGAGGGAGCCTTGACCACGAGAGGATCCATGGGAGGAGCTCCACGTAATTGATTCATCTCCAGCAAGGCTTGCTGCAAGGCCAGCCGCGCCTCCTCCGCCCGACGTCGGGCGACGACTTCCGCGGCCTCGACGGAGCGCAGCTCGATGATCGGGGCAGGCCCCGAAGGATCCCGGCCGACCAAAGCCTTACGGAGACCGGCATAGCGCACAGCGACCTCCTCGCAGGCTTGGGCCCTGAGTTGGGCGCGCGAAAGGCGGTAGGCGAGCACGGTGGCCTTGGCCTCGATGGCCTGCTCGAATCGACCCAACCCTAACTTAGCCGCTTCGACCTGACGGTCGGCGAGGGCGCGACGCAGCCGGACGCGTTCCGGCCACTCGAAGGTCTGGCTCAGCGATGCGGTCCAGATCTCACCTTCGTCCAGGAAGGCGCCGCCGGCATCGCGGAGTCGTTTACGACCCACCTCGAGAGAAAGAACCGGCTCCTGATTGGAACCGGCGACCGAGGCCGTCTCACGCTCGGCGGCAAGGGCCGCTTCATAGACTTGGCGTTCCGGATTGGTCGCCAACGCCTGACGGACCAGCTCGGCGACGTCGACAGGTTGAGGCGCGACCTCAGCGGCACGCACGAGAAAAGGAAGAATAAGGATAGGAAGGAGAAGTCTGGAAAGGTTCATGGATTTGGATGCATACGGGTGGAGACCCAGGGTGCCCCCTTGGACGACGGAAAGAATTACGGCACGCCTCGCGTCCGTCGCGGACACAAGGGGACCGGGCGGCTAAGGCCGCCAAAGCTTAGGCAATCAGATCCGCAGACACATCGTCCCAGCCCTGAAGGCAGACGGACGAGAGGGTCGCGATGGAGAACTGAAAGTGAGCTCGGCTAATTCGACAGAACCTCGGTCGACATACGCGATGAGCACCGGTACCAAGCATACCTCCGAAAGGACATTGGCCGATGGGAGCAAAGCCACCGCCGCGTCGTCTAAAGCTACCGGCGAGGAAGGAACCAGGCAATCCGAGCAGTCATCGGGCTGGGCGCAGGCCTCGCCAGCGTGTTCGCAATCCGCCGTGACCTCGTCGCAGGCGCAATTCTCGACCGCAAAGACGCCGACAGTCGCCAACAGTAGCAGGGCGAGGCAGGCGAAGAGTCTGGAACGGGCAGCGACCACTACCTCCAGATTTCAAGCTGCCTGAGCGATGTCAAGCGAGGCAAGGCCTTTCGGGCGCGCGAGCGCGGAGGGATTCCCCGTTGGTCATAGTTCTTGGTCATACCCGAACCGGCCCACTCGATCTTTGGTAGAGTTTTTGGTAACGTCGAATGGCCACAAGCTCACCAAAGCACCCTGGAAGAGCCAAATAATGAGGCAAAGCCGGGGAAGTCCGCTGCTTCGGACATCCCGCGTTAAATTGGCGGAGAGGATGGGATTCGAACCCACGATACCCTTTTGGGGTATACCCATTTAGCAAACGGGCGCTTTCGGCCACTCAGCCACCTCTCCAGGTCCCTCGTTAATTCGAAGGAAGGTCAGTAATGGGGAGCGGGGGACGATGGTCAAGCCAAGGCCAAGGGTCTTACGGACCTGCGAGCCAACGGCGGGGAAACCCCTTATTAAACCAGCCAGATTCCCTGCTTTGATAAGCCGGCTGGCTTAGGTCAATCGGGGGCATGAGGCTGATCTACATCGATGAGAGCGGCGACCATGGGTCGGATGATCGCAACGGGGACTATCCGGTATTTGTACTCGTCGCATGCAGCTTCGAATCGTCCGACTATGTCCGGCATTTCCTGCCTTCGATGATCGAATTCAAGCTTCGTCACTGGGGACACGAACTGACCGTCCTCCATGAGCGAGAAATCCGGCGGCCGCAGCGCGAATTCGGATTTCTCCTCAACGCCTCCAAGCGCAAGGCCTTCCTCGACGAACTGAGCCAACTGGTCTGGTTTTCACGTGCGCGTATCCATGCGGTGGCTTGGGACAAACGCGACCCCTCTAGGCGCTTCTCCTACGGATCCTGCCTAAGCCATCTGCTCGACGAACTGACGTCCGCGGAAGTCGATACGACTCCTCCTCCGGTCATCCTGGAGTCACGCGGACGGCATGAAGACGAACGAACCGTGAAAGCCCTCTGCGATCTTAGCCTCGAGAAGTTCGGAGCCATCAGATTCGTCGACAAGAAGGCCAATGTCGCCGGCTTACAGCTGGCGGACCTATGCGCCCGACCCATCGGTATGAGAATCCTCCGCCCTGAATCAACCAATCGGGCGTACGCCGAGTGCATCAGGCCTTTGATGCACATATGCCGGGACGGGGTACGGGCGGACGACCGCATCAGGTTGATCTAAAAAGGAACGCGGGCCGGCGAACCGGACCCGCGTCGAACGGACATTTCCATTCCTTATCCCCAAAATACCAGGAACGACGTCTCGTTCAAGAAAAAGATGCGTTAGTGATTGGAGGAGACCACCTATTACCTAAAACCGCTCTATGGTATTCCGCCCCGCCCTGCTGCTCTTCGCCAGTTGCCTCTCCGTCGCGGCGGCCACCTTGCACGTCGACCCACTGGGCGACGACCAGGCGGGGGGCAGCGAGGCCAAGCCGTTCCGTACGATCCAGCGCGCGGCCGACTTCGCTCAACCGGGCGACACGGTGCTCGTCGCTCCAGGTATCTATCGCGAGCGCATCGCCCCTCCGCGCGGAGGCAAGGACGGTGCGCCGATCACGTTCCGCTCAACAGTCAAACACGGAGCCA
>Ga0209299_1002287_pt1 | contig 10267 bp, 9 predicted proteins | sample S_140806_MF_Meta_FD_187326 | JGI IMG/M metagenome (GOLD analysis project Ga0209299, IMG submission 187326) | Freshwater microbial communities from Lake Simoncouche, Canada to study carbon cycling - S_140806_MF_MetaG (SPAdes) (version 2) | ecosystem: Environmental > Aquatic > Freshwater > Lake ...
ACTTAATTATCACGATGGTGATCTTTGGCATTGGTGGAATTTTGGCGATGCTAATCCGCGCAAACCTGGGTACTCCTGAAGGAGGATTAATTCATCCTCAGGCGTACAACTCAATCGTTGGTACCCACGGAATCATCATGATTGTCGGCACCATCATCATGGTTACTGGCCCTATCGGAAACTTCATCATGCCAATCATGATCGGCGCTCGAGATATGGCTTTCCCTCGATTAAATGCGCTTAGTTTCTGGCTGATTGTGGCTGCAGCTATTCCATTGATTTGGGCACAATTTATTGGTGGAATCTCAACTGGTTGGTCTGCATATAACCCACTAGCAGGGCAAGCACCACTAGGCATGAATGGCTACATCATGTTTATTTGTATCTTTGCGCTTTCAACGATGGTTGCTGGTGCAAACATCACTACGACTGTTGTTCGTATGCGTGCTAAGGGTATGACCTGGAATCGCACTCCAATTTTTATTTACGGAGTTGTTGCGTCCGTTGCGTTGGCTTTGCCAGCATTTCCAGTTTTCTTCTTGTCACAGGTTATGTCAGGTATGGATCGAGCACTTGATACATCCTTCTATAACACTGCTGGTGGCGGATCAGGATGGCTTTACGAAAATCTGTTCTGGATTATGGGCCACCCAGAAGTTTATGTAATTTTAATTCCTGCGGTTGCAGCATTAATGGAAATGGCGCCAGTGTTTACACGTCGTCCACTGTTCAGTTTCAACGTTGCAGTTATGGGTATCGCTGGGATTTCAGGGCTATCAATCTTAGTGTGGGCTCACCATATGTATATTTCTGGATGGGCTCCATTACTTAATGCGCCATTCATGTTAACAACTGAATTAATTTCAATTCCAACAGGAATGTTGTTCTTAGTCTTAGTCGGAACTTTGTGGCGAGGGCGACTGTGGATGACAATGCCAACATTGTCGATCTTTGCGTTGCTATGGAATTTTATGATCGGTGGAATTACTGGAATTTATCTTTCAGATGTTCCAGCTGATGCATTCCTCCATGGCTCTATGTATGTGACAGCACACTTCCACTACACATTAATGGGTGCTGGATTAACTGGAGCACTTGCTTCACTTGTCTATTGGTTCCCAAAGATGACAGGTCGCATGTTTGATAAGAAGCTCAGTTGGATTTCATTCTGGATGGTTCAGGTTGGATTTAACGTGACTTTTGGTGGGATGTTCATTGTTGGTCTACAAGGCCAACCACGCCGTGTAGAGGCTTATGCAGCACTGTTTAATCGGGGCAATCTAATTACCTCGATAGGTGCTGCAGTGGTTATGTCTGGAATGTTGGTACTTCTTTACGGAGTTATCTCTTCATGGCGTCATGGAGTAGTCGCTCCAATGAACCCATGGCATGCCAAGACTTTGGAATGGACTGTTGCAAATCCAATTCCACTTGAAAACTTTGCAGTTCTGCCAGTTGTAACTTCGGATCCATACGGCTACGGAAAGGAAAAGAAATGAGCGTCGAGACACATTCACACAACGCCCATCACGAGGACCCAGATGTAGTTGGAAGTCGTAACCGCCTTGGAGTAATTCTGATTCTGGTTGCGGATATTGCATTCGCACTCAGCATGGTCTTTGTGTACTTCTACCTACGTGCACAAAATGTCAATGACATGTGGTTACCAAAAGCAACCGAGGAGCATGCAGCGATAGTTGCAGTCTCATCCTCTAAGGCTTGGACCGTCACAGGAATCGCTGCTCTTGGATTGCTAACACATTTTTACGCACTCAAAGGTGCACGAGCACACAATGATGTTCAGTTAAAACTTGGATCTTTGATTGCGTTGTTAGCTTCGATAACTGCAATCTATTTCCAGTACAAGACATTTGCGTCAGCACCATTTACATTCTCTGACGGCGCATATGTTTCATGTTTCTACTTGTTCGCAGTAATGAACTTTGTTCACCTGGCGTTGACAGTCTTTATTTCAATTGGAAACTGGAACCGCGCTCGACTTGGACTGTATTCAGCAAATGTGTGGCATGTAGATATTGTCAATGTTTGGTGGGTGTGGATGGTTGTGTCATCATTGCTAGGTGCATTCTGCCTCAGCTTCCCATAAGAAGAGCTCTAACTGGATCAGCCTCTACATCGCCCTTGGCGTTGTCTGGGGCTGTTCTTTTATCTTCATTAAGTTAGGGCTGGAATTCTTAACTCCGATCGGTGTTGCCTTTGGGCGAGTATCGCTTGGCGCTCTGACGCTATTGCTGTGGGCTCGTTTTAAGGGGATAGAACTTCCTAAAGGTCGCCTGATGTGGCTTCATCTCTGGATTGTTGCACTTTTACTCAATGTTATTCCTGGGATTCTTTTTGCTGTTGCTGAAACTGAAGTCACTTCTATTCTTGCCGGAATTATTAATGCAGTTACACCACTAATGACTTTGCTTGCAATCATGGTCGCTTTTCGGGAAGAAAAGCCCAAGAGTTACCAAGTTGTCGGTCTACTTACAGGATTTTTGGGAGTGCTTACAGTTCTTGGGGCATGGCAAGGACTGGGTGAAAATCCAGTTGGCGCAGTTGTTGCGTTGTTGTGCGCGGTTGCTTGTTACGGAATTTCCTTTCCATACTCTAGGAAGTTTGTTTTACCGAAGAAGTTGCAAGCTGAATCACTTGCTGCTGGTCAATTAACTATGGGTGCAATTACATTGTTGCCAATGTATTTAGTTGATGGAATTGCTAAAGATAATTATCGACCAGGTCCCGTGTTTGCGATGCTCACTTTGGGAATTCTTGGATCAGGTTTTGCATACATCTGGAACTTCAAAATTATGGAAGCAGCAGGTAGCGCGATCGCAAGTACTGTCACTTATGTGACGCCAGTCGTCGCAGTAATTGTTGGAATTATCTTTTTGGGCGAAGGTGTTACATGGTATGAACCAGTTGGCGGATTAATAGTTTTACTTGGTGCAGCGATTGGCCAACAACGAATCAAGCTACCTAGTCGATCTTGAAACCATCTTTGATTGGACCTAAATCAATGCCAGCAGCGGTGTGATTAGTTTCCTCGCCTCGGGCCAGTTGGGCTGCATGCGCTTTGTTGTGCCAACGCTCCTCGATTTTGCCGTATTTCCACAGCAATAAAGCAACTGTCCAGACAACCACGAAAGCACCGACGATGAAGTACCCAGCACTGTTTAAATTAAAGGCTAAGGCGTAATCCCAGAAACCACCTGTCAGATTTAACTGCGATGCAAATACTTGGCATAGTTCGAGTCCACCAACAAATAGTGCAACTGAAACAGACAATCCCGTAATAATGATGTTGTAGTACACCTTGCGTACAGGTTTTGAAAATGCCCATCCGTATGCAAAGTTCATAAATGAACCGTCAATAGTGTCTAGCAAACTCATTCCACCTGCAAAAAATAGAGGCAATGAAATAATTGCCCACCAGGGCAGACCAGCAATAACTGATGAGCCGGCAAGAACAAGCAAACCAATTTCAGTTGCAGTATCAAAACCTAATCCGAATAAAATTCCAAGTGGGTACATTTTCCATGATGCGTCGATACGACGTGCTATTGGACCAAAGAAACGCATTAGTAAGCCACGAGAGTTAAGATGCTTTTCAAGCTCTTCTTCGTTATATGCACCCTTACGCATTTGTATAAATACACCAACTATTGAAACCAGAATCATTAAATTTAAAATGGCAATTAGCATAAGAAAAGTTCCGCTAACTGTTGTTCCGATTAACCCGGTGTAGTGGTGTAACTGTGAATTATCGTCCTTGAGCTGAGAACCAACCGCTTTAATTCCAAAATTAAGAAGTATTGCAAGAAATGCCACAACTGAAGAGTGGCCAAGAGAGAAAAAGAAGCCAACTGCTAATGGACGCTTGCCTTCAGACATTAACTTTCGTGTGGTGTTATCGATTGCGCTTATGTGGTCGGCATCAAATGCATGGCGCATGCCTAATGTATAAGCCAGTGCTGCTGTTCCCCAGCCAAACAATGTTCCGTCAGCTAATTCATAATTTCCTGAAGTCGCTTTCCACATCAAGATCGCGCCAGCAACGTGCAAGAAAAGAATGAAGCCAAACATGGCAGCCATTCGTCGCCACTCGTCCCGAGTCAGGCGGTCACGGAAGGGAACCTTGACCTGCTCTTGGACTATCTGGTTCATGGTGCTCCTGTGCCTAGATGCGAATCGTTTGCAAGTAGAAGGGTAAACCACGCTCAGACGGGTGTCTATTTGAAATTGCCTCTAGGGTTACAAGCATGAAGAAGGCGCTCATTCTGGTTCTAGTGCTGGTTTTATGCCCAGCACCAGCTGTAGCCGCCGGCTGTGGCTGGGATCAAGCATCTGGTTGGGTACAAAGAGAGAACCTGAAAAAAGGTGATGCCAGTTGGGATCTAAATGTCCCACTTAGATTTAGTGCAGATTTTTCTCGTCGTAAAAAGGTGCCACGCATCGAGGGGTATTTAAATGCAACGAGTGCCACCTGCGGAGACACAATTCTTTTAAAAACGGTGGGTTCTAAACAGTTTGAAGTCGAGATCTATCGAATGGGGTATTACAAAAATACTGGCGCCCGACTAGTTAGCTCTTTGGATTCGCCGAAAACAATTCAGATCGATTCAAAGATGCCACCTGGTCAATATCTTGTGAAGCTAATAAGTAAAAATCGGCAAACGTCATTTATTCCGTTAGTTGTGAAAGGTAATGCACCGGGTGATTTAACTTTCGTTTCATCAGTCATGACTTGGCAAGCGTATAACCAGTGGGGTGGTTCATCTCTCTATAAAGGTGCAGATGGTTCACGTGAATCCAAATCAGATGTAGTTTCATTTGAGCGACCCTACGATGGCGACGGTTCGGGACAATTTAGATTTATGGAGCAACCCTTAATTACGATGGCTGAACAATTAGGCCTTGACATTAACTATGTAACTGACGTAGATGTTGACCAGAATGTAAATATTTTTCAAAACAGCAACTCAATTGTGCTTGGTGGACATAGTGAATTCTGGACCACAACAATGCGTCAACGCTATGACGATGCGTTAGCACAAGGTAAAAACTTAATTGTTTTTGGCGGCAATACCGCCTACGCCTTCACTGCACTTTCGGGTAAAGAATTAAAGGGCCGAATCCCTTATCGAGATATGAAAAACCCAGAGTCACTCCTTCTTGGTTCTCAATTCTTCGCACTCGGAATACGAAAAGATTTGATCTCGAATAATGTGTGGCCATTTTCGGTACTTGGCAAAGATGCGACGATAAAAGGAATTTATGGATATGAGGCAGACACTGCGATGGGAACGGTAGGACCAGGCGTTCAAGTTCTTGCCAGAGCTGCAATTAGCCCTACAGAGAAGGGATTTGTAGCCATGAGTACCTATTATAAAGCTCCTAGCGGTGCAGCTGTGATGAATATGGGTACGAATGGCTGGGTCTGTGCGATTTCCAACCGTTGTCCTTGGGGCCACACCTTTAATGAAAAGGCGCAAAAACAGGTTCAAAAAGTCACTGAAGCTGTTCTTAAAATGGTCAAAACCGCAAAATGGCCTGTGGCGCAGATAGATATTCCCGCTCGTCCCTAAGCCAATCCGTATAGGGTCTCGCACATGGGCGAAGATGACGGCTTAGAAGAACTCATCAGCGAAGAGATGTTGTGGGATCGAATCCCCGAGGTCGAAGGCGAAGAACGTGCCAGCACATATTACGAATTAAGCGCTCGCATTTATGCACGTGGTCAATACGACGAAGCTCTTGCCTTGGCAGAGACTGCTCGTGACATTTACTCACAATTAGGCGATGCAGCACCATCTGAAGGATTAGCTCAGGCGTATTCAGCAATTGGATACAACTTAAATCAGTTGAAGCGTATGGATGAAGCAGCGTTGGCAATGAGTAAAGCGGTTGAATTACTCCGCGAGAATAAGTCACCGATTGCACTTGAACTTGCCTGCACTCTTGGCGAGTGGTGGTACACATCAAAGCAATATGACAAAGTTGTTCAAACTATGAATGAGTGTGCACAAGAACATTTAGTAGATGGTAATGAAATTGGCGCAGCAAACGATCTCCACTTAATCGGCTGCGCAGAAAGAGAATTAAAGAATTACGACAAAGCTATAGAAGCATTCAAAGAATCAAGGTCACTCTTTAAAAGAAACAAAGAAGTAATTCATGTTGCCCGTTGTGACCAAAAAATAGCCTCATGTTTAATTGAACTTGGTCAGGGCGAATTAGCTTTGGAAACTGCTCGCAAAGCTATTGATGTTTTTGAAACCGGACACGATCATCGCCGTGAAACATTTGCAACCTTCGAATTTGGCAAAGCACAAATCCTGCTTGAAAAATATGATGAAGGACTAGCAACACTTGAAAATGTTTTGGCCATAGTCAGTGAAGATGAGCCAAAAGATTTCGAATTGATTGTGGATGTAGAGTCTCGCATCGCTAAGATCTTGCGGATGCAGGGTCGAGGCGAAGAAGCAGATGAGATTGAACGACGCTTAAAGACCGTGCAGGAAGCGCTGGAAGATGAACCAGAGCTTGATCTCCTCACTTAAAGGCAGAGACCAACTCAGCATCACAATGGTGTGCCTAGGCAATATTTGTCGCTCACCCATGGCTGCAGCTGTTCTGGCAGGCAAAACCAATGATTGGAAAGCCCCTCGCATCCAAGTTCACAGTTCAGGAACTGGCTCGTGGCACATCGGACAAGGTCCACACCCGTCATCCAAAAAGATTTGGGAAGCTGCTGGATATAAGCATTCGCATACAGCAAAGCAATTTAAAGTAAATGACTTCTTTGTCCACGATCTGATTTTGGTAATGGATTCTAGTAATTATCACAATGTTATTTCTTTGGCAGAAAGTGAGGAGCACCGAAGTAAAGTCTTCTATTTGCGAAACTTTGATCCTTCGCTAAAAGGCTTAGATCCAAGTTCTGCCGATTACTTTAAGTTAGAAGTTCCAGATCCTTACAATCAATCCGATGAAGCCTATGAAGAAACTTTAGCTATGGTTGAATGCGCTGTGGACGGATTGTTACAAGAACTAAAGAACCTATAAGCGCACCAACGCCTGCAATAACTAGTGGCCACTGTGTCCCATTACTACTCCACAACGCACCACCCCAAATCCCAGCACCAAGGATTGCAAAGTTCATGGATGATTGATAAACCCCTTGAATCTTTCCCCTATGTTCTTTCGGACTTAAAGATGCAATCCACGCTTTTCCAACGCCGTCGGTCAATGCTGGGAAGAATCCATAAATTACAATCGCAAAAACTGCAAGTGTATGATTTTCTGTTGTGCCTAGTGTTATGTAACCAAATCCAAAGAAGACTAAACCAATTGCATAAACAATTCGTGGATTTAATCTGTCAGAAAGTGCTCCTGCAGGATATGCAAGCAACGCTGAAACTGCGCTAAATAGCATGTATGAAGCAACAACACCTTTGGCGGAAAAACCAATTTGATGAAGTTGAAGTAATAAGAGGGCATCTGGAATATTCGTTAGTTGAATTGCAACTAAGGTGGAAATTCTCACCTTTAAGCCAGAAGAAAGCTTGTATGTGCTGGCAACCCTTACCTCCTTTTTAGCTGGTTTAACAAAATTATCTTTTACCAAGAATGTAAGCAGTCCCGACAAAACAGCGGGGATCAAGGCCCATTTAGCCACAGCTCGCACATCATCATTGAGTAGAGAAAGCCCTACTAAAGCCAGTGCTGGCCCAATAACAGCTCCTAAGTTGTCCCCGGCCCTATGAAAGCCATAAGCCTTGCCAAGATCTTTTGAATCAACTGAATCATTAATCAATGCATCGCGAGGCGAGCTCCTCATGCCTTTACCAATGCGGTCAGTAACTCGTCCAAAGAAAACCAAAGGCCAGGTTGTTGCAAGTACGACAAACAATTTTCCGATACCAGCCATGGTGTATCCGGCAGTAACAAATGGTTTGCGGCCGACTGTGTCACTAAATCTTCCTGCATAAAGTTTTGTAAAACCTGCAGCTGCTTCAGCGCATCCTTCAATGACACCAAGTGCCAATGGGGCTGCACCTATAACTCCAACTAGCAACAAAGGTAATAGTGGATATAAAAGATCACTCGCGGCATCTTGCGTAAGTGAAACCAATGTTAGAACAACAAGATTTTTAGAAAGCCATTTTCTTTTCATCGAGGTAAGTGCTGTAGTGCCCAGTGATACATCGCAATAGCACCAGCTGCTGATGCGTTCATTGATCTAGTTGAACCATATTGATTGATTTCATATAAAACTTCACAGACTGCAATACCTTCATCAGACATACCGGCACCTTCTTGACCAAAAAGAAGAACACAACTTTCAGGTAGCACTGCTGGCTCTAGTTGCTTTGATCCTGGAACATTATCAATTCCAATAATCGGCAAGTTTTGCTCTTTGCAATGTTTGGCGAAATCTTCAACAGTTGGATGATGGATGACAGTCAAATATCTATCCGTCACCATCGCCCCACGTTTATTCCAATCGCGCTTTCCAATGATGTGAACAGCAGAAACGTTGAATGCATTAGCTGTGCGAACTACTGATCCAATATTCAAATCATGCTGCCAATTTTCAATAGCAATCTGCAACTTATGTCTCTTAGTATTTAGGTCTGCAACAATCGCTTCAACGGTCCAATATCGATAGTGGTCTAAAACATTTCGACGATCACCATTCAGTAATAGTTCAGGATCGTATTGATCACCTTCTGGCCAAGGTTTTTCATGAGGCCCGACTCCTACAACAGGGAAAAACTCACCTGGGCCAATACTGGCGGGGGTGGTAGGAGAAGACATGTATGCACTCTAAACTGAATGCATGTCAGCTATCAACACAGTCGTGTACCTAATCCATATTCTTTCAGTAATTGGAATTCTTGCTCTTCTGCTGCTTCAGTGGAACAAGAACCCGCGCAAGCTAAACCCAGGAGTGCTACATGCTGGCCTAACCGCACTGATTGCTGGGATAGTGATGGTTGGATTACATAATTCCGTTAAACCTGATGAACCTCTTAATCACACTAAGGTCGGAATCAAATTAGTGGTTTTGATCGTAATTCTTGCCCTTGGATATAAAAATGTTAAAAAGCCTGAGCTTCCAAAGAATGTGTGGCTAACGATGTTCGGCTTAACCGTTTTCAACATAGTAATTGCATCTGCTCGGTAATTAATTAGCTCATGTCGTTGTTAAAAAGAGTTTTTGCCACCTGCCTTGCACTCGTTCTTTCGATTGCGCCGGCAAGTGCGGCATTAGGACCTGATTCTATTCCTGCAGCATTTGATGAACTTCTCAAAATCCCAACTCTGTCTAATCCAGCCATGATTGTTATTGATGGGACAACAGGTGCAGTAATTTACGAAAAAAACATTTACTCTCAACGTAAACCCGCTTCAGTAATGAAGGTGTTATCTGGAGCTGTGACTCTCGAGTATTTAGATCCACAATCAGTTTTTAACACAACCGTAAATATTGTGCCGGAAGAAAAAACCATTGTTATTCGCGGCTCATTAGATCCGTGGATTAGCTTGGACCACACAGTTGGACGCAAGATGCATAGGGCGTCATTGCCGTACATAGGATTTAATACTTTGACCGCGGTTAAAAAAGCTAATGGTGGTTCGCTCAAGAACTACAGGGTGATTTATAGCAATTTGTATTCTCAGGATGTGGGCAACCTAAAAGCATTTTGGGCAAAGCGGGGATTTAAACCAGTTTTTAAAGCAGTGACAGATGATGAAGCGTTTATGGCCCAAGGGGATCTAGTCGCCTCAGAAAATTCACCCACAGTCACTGAAATTCTCGACTGGATGATGTTGTGGAGCGATAACGTGCTGGCTGAACGTCTGGCCCGATTATCTGCACGAGCAGCTGGTTATTCATTAGATATCAAAGGTGTAAATACAATTTTTCGCACCTTGTTAGCTCACTTTGAAATTGATGACAGCAAGCTAGTTGTTGCAGATGCGAGCGGGTTATCCAAGAAAAACAAGATCACAGCAAAGTTAATGGGCGAGCTTTTGTACAAACTTCGTAAGGAAGAAAAGTTTGCGCACCTATATGAGTCACTACCAGTTGGTGGAGTATCAGGAACGTTGCAGAGCAGATTTATAACAACTGCACCTTCTGCCGTGGGTTTAGTGCGTGCAAAGACTGGAACATTAAACGGCACCGCAACACTTGCTGGCTATGTTCAATCAACCGATCGCGAGTATGTCTTTGTGACTCTTGCAGATGATA
>Ga0209299_1002289_pt1 | contig 10264 bp, 11 predicted proteins | sample S_140806_MF_Meta_FD_187326 | JGI IMG/M metagenome (GOLD analysis project Ga0209299, IMG submission 187326) | Freshwater microbial communities from Lake Simoncouche, Canada to study carbon cycling - S_140806_MF_MetaG (SPAdes) (version 2) | ecosystem: Environmental > Aquatic > Freshwater > Lake ...
TCACCACGGCGGTCTTGCGGGGTCTGAGGTTGAAGAGGCTGAGCCGGGCCTTGCCCACCTTGCTGCCCAGCCGGTCGCCGAGGGTGGAGAGCACGCCGCCGAGCACCAGCAGCGCCAGGATCAGCAGCCAGCCCGACACGCCCTGCTCCAGCTGAGGACCAGTATCCACGAGGAGTGGACCGGTGGCGGCCCCCCGGTCTGCGTCGCTCCGGCGGCGAGGACCAGGATCTCGGCTGCTTATCGCGACTCAGCTGAACCGTTTGGCCAGGGCCACCGGGTCGAACACGGTGATTTTTTTGCGGTCGATCTGCACCAGACCGTCGTTGCGCAGGTCTCCGAGCAGGCGGGTGATCGTGACCCGGGTGGAGCCGATCGCTTCGGCAATCGCCTGGTGGGAGAGGCGCAGGTCGATGGTGATGCCCTCGTTGCTGGGAACGCCGAAGTCGCGGCAGAGCACCAGCAGGAAACTCACCAGCCGCGAGCTCATGTCGCGATGGGTGAGGGTTTCGATCATGGTCTCGGTCTGCAGGATGCGGGAGGAGAGCCCCTGCAGTAGCAGTAGCCCCACGCTGGCGTCCTGCTCAATGGCCCGCCGCACCGAGGTGGCCGGAGCGGTGACCATCTCCACCCGGGTGAAGGCGATGGCGTGATAAAAGCGATCTGAGCGCTGGCCGGTGAGCAGGGAGAGCACTCCGAAGAGGCTGTTTTCCCGCAGCAGGGCCACGGTGATCTCCTCGCCCGATTCGTAGACCCGCGACAGCCGTACGGCACCGCGCCGCAACAGGTAGACCCGTTCGGCGGGATCACCGGGGAAGAAGATCGTTTTGCTCCGTTCGATCGTTTCCACGCTGCTGCCCGAAAGGCTGCGGATCACCTCGAGGAGCGTGGGGCCTGGGGTCACGGCAGATCCGGTGGACGCCACGGCCCCCGGAGACCCGCTGGACGGGGTGCTCGCTAGGCGGCTAAATCCGCGCGTGGCGCCGACCATGGGGCAGGTACGGGGATCAGGAAGCTAAGGATCGCCTGGCCGCTTCCTTGTAGCGAATCACACGGTTTGCTCCGCTGGGCGTTCCGCCAGCACTTGCCGCTGCCAGGTCTGAAGGGCGCCCCATGGTTTCTCGGTTGGTCGGCCCCTGGCCGGCCGGGGCTTTGCTGCTGTTCGGGAGCATTCGCGACGGATCCACCAGGGGTGGTGTGCTGAGCTTGCCTGGGCCGCTACATTCAGTTCACGGGGTCCGGATCCGATCCGATCACCACCCGACGAACCCGCCTGCCCAACCCTTCCGGAATCCAGCCTTCATCGCCTCGCCAGCGATCCCGTTGAGGGGTTTTTGGCGACGTTGGGGCCGGGTTGCTGTCGTTCCTCTATCCCTCGTCCATGACCGCCAGCCTCGCCAGCCATCGCCACAGCCCCAGGGGCGAAGCCGGTGGTCGGCGGCCTCCCCTGCGCCTGGTGCCTCGGCCAGAAGGACTGCTGCAGATCCACACCGCCCCTTTCCGCGGCAGTTTTGCAGCGGTGTTCAGCCAGGCCCTACGCACGGCGGGCCTGGGCAGCCGGGTGCTGATCAGCCAGTTCCTCAAGGGCGGCGTGGACCAGGGCGTGGAGGGCTCGCTCTGGCTCTGTGGGCGGCTCCAGTGGCTGCGTCCGGCTACGCCCTATTGCCTGGAGGTGGAGGCGGTCGACTTAGCGCCCTGCGTGCCCGATTCCGCCGTTGCGCCTCATGCCACCGATCTCGCCGCCACCGACCCGCGTGAGGCCGTGCAGGCCGTGTGGGCCTACAGCCGCGACCAACTGCTCAGCGGTGCTGTGGATTTGCTGGTACTCGATGAACTGGGGCTGGCGGTCGAACTCGGCTACCTGCCGGCCAACGAGGTCACCGACACCCTGGAGCGACGCCCCGCCCATCTGGATGTCATCCTGACGGGCCCCTCGATGCCCGCGGCCCTGATGGCGATGGCCGACCAGGTCACCCAGTTGCGCCGCGCCCCCTAGGCCGCGCCGCCGGCCGTTTCCCTTCCAAGCTGATGCTCAAGAACGACCGCTGGATCAACGAGCAGGCCGCCGCCGGCCTGCTGGAGCCGTTCCAGGCCACCTTGGTGCGCCACCTCGATCCCGAGACGCGCAGCGGGCCGGTCCTCAGTTTTGGTTGTTCCTCCTACGGCTACGACCTGCGGCTCTCGAGCAAGGAATTCCTGATCTTCCGCCATGTGCCCGGCACGGTGATGAACCCGAAGCGGTTTAATCCGGCCAACCTCGAGCCCGCTCCGCTGCATCGTGATGAGGATGGGGAATACTTCATCCTGCCGGCCCATTCCTATGGTCTGGGGGTGGCCTTGGAGCGCATGAAAGTGCCGGCCAACATCACGGTGATCTGCCTGGGCAAGAGCACCTATGCCCGCCTCGGCATCATTGTGAACACCACGCCGGCCGAGGCCAGCTGGGAGGGCCACCTCACCCTGGAATTCAGCAATTCCTCCGGCGCCGATTGCCGCATCTATGCCAACGAGGGCATCTGCCAGCTGCTCTTCTTCGAGGGCGATCCCTGCGACACCACCTACCAGGACCGGGCCGGCAAATACCAGCACCAGCCGGAGCGGGTGACGCTGGCGAAGGTGTGAAGCGAGTGCCTGCACCGAGCTCGGTTAGCCATGACCGCTGAGGCCATGGCACAGGCAAGGATCAACCTGGGGCAGCCCCGTTGTTCTGCCCAGCGGTGAAGGGATTCCTCTCGAGCAGCGCCGTGAGCCCCAGCTCCTCCCGCCATTCGGCCAAGGGCCGTTCCCAGGCCTCTTCCCACCGCTGGGCCAGCAAGGGGCTCCTCGTGCTGGCTCCCAACTCCAGTCCGTAGGCGATCGCCAGGCCCACATCCACCCCGGAGGCCCCAGGGGTTTCCGCCTCGTGAACGCGATGGATCAGATCGGCCGCCAGCAGTAGGGCGCTGCCGGGCCAGCGCAGCTGTTCGGTGGTGACGCCATTCATGGCGGCTTCGCCGGCCAAGGTGGTGGGGCAGCCGGCGATCGCATGCCACACGTCGTGGCAGGCGCGGATGCGCCGCTGCAGGTAGATGGCATCGCCATCGGCCCCCGGTGGAAACTCCGGTGGCGGCAGAGGTTCTAGGTCCTGGTCGGCCAGCAGGTGGCCGTAGGCATGGCCCAGGCTTCCAGGCGCCAGGGAGGCGAGCCTGTCCTGTTCCGGCCACGGACCCCAGTAGCGCTCCCGCACCAAGGGTGCGATGGCGGGGTCGGCCTGCAGGCGGGCCCGGGAGGCAGCGGCGGCGGGTGTGGTGTAGCTGGCGTTGAGTAGATCGAGGGCGTGGGGTACGTCGCCTGGATCGCTGCACAGCATGGCCATGTCGACGGCCAAGCGTTCGAGCTGAGGGGAGAGACCGATTCCGCTGCGTGTTGACATCAACGGCTCTGGACTGGCGAGATTCAACTCTGGCGGATCGGTTGCCAGCCGTTGCGCAGCTTCGTTGTGATCGGATGAACGAGGGGCATGGCAGGCGCCTCAACCAGCCGGCAGCCGTCGCTGCTGAGTGAAACGGTGAGTACTGTGATGGCGAAAATCGTGGTCGATTAGGTCGATGAAGTTTTGACAGCGGCAAGACGTCCAATTAGACTTAGCTGCAAAATTCCGTAAAGGATGGTCGGCGAGACAGCGGCCACACTGGCCGATTGAGCCGTGGCTATTGCAGCGAGAAAAGGGATAGAACCGCTAACTTTGCTCGTGTGGCAAATTTTCGAAACCGATGATAATTGACTGTATCATCGATTTTTGTTAGCCAGCTTTTGGTGATCAGCGTGATGGTTTGTCTTCTGCTGCTCAGGGGGGAGTTTGTGAACAAAGGGCTTGGATCGATCTGGAGCTCGCTGAAGCGATCCAAGAGGCAGCGATGTTCTTCGCGTGAAGAATTGTTTGTCAAATAACGAATATAGTCATATTCTGTTTGAAGCAACTCAAGGGCGCAGTGATAATTGGTTTTGAGGGTGGAGGCATATTCGGCCAGGTTCCTTCTTGACATCGCTTTGCCCCTGAAAATTGGCTCCAGCTTTTGTGTGGTGAGTTGGCGGTGCTGTTGGTACGGTTTGTGGTGGAATTCAAAGTAAGTGATGGTCGTAATTTGTTGTCCATGGCCTGCTGTTGTCGTTGCTTTGTGAAAGCCGTGAGATAGGGATTCACATGTTCCCTGGCTGAAGAAGCATTTCTGGCTATGGTTGATTTCGATGTATCGATTTGGCTGATAGGGGTTGGCGTAATGCTTGCGGGGAATGATCAGGACTTGTTGGCTCCCCAGCCATGGCATGAGCTGGTTGTGCAGGTCTTCCAGGCGGCAGGAAAGGCCGGTTGGAGTCTGGCAGGCAAGAAATTCATCGCAATCAATCGGAAAATAGAAATCATGGGGGGCTTGGCGGTCAAGATTTTGTATAAATCTCGAGAAGATGCTGCCAGTATTAAGGTAGTCTTCAGGGTTGTTATATTGTCGGATAACATGAATGCCGGCCTGCTCCGCCTTGGCGAGCGTGTCGATCACTCCCGGGTTGCTAGAGCCGTTGTCAAAGATAAAGATGCTTGAGTTGACAGTGAACTGGGAGTGATAGCGAATCCACGGCCCCAGGAGTATGGCTTCATTTTTTTGCATCATCAGCAGGGCAATGCGCAGGTTCATGCCTTTTCACCCCGGTCAGGGCGCCAGCCGCGCCTTGTGCAGCCGGCTCTTCTCATACCAGCCAGCAAACTCGGGCGCCCAGGTCACCAGGTGGGGCCACATCAGATCGCAGAGCTCGCGGATCTCCTGCTGGGCGTCGAGCTTGGCCCGCAGATCCAGGAAGTGCAGGAAGGCGCGCAGGCTGAAGCTCACCACGAAGTGCTGGCGGTAATCGAAGGGCAGGATGCCGCGGGCGTGCTCCTCGGCAAAACCGGCATCGAGGAGCTCGGCGTAGCGCTCGGCGGCGGCGCGGCAGAGGGCAAGATCCTTGGCCCGTTCGTCTGCGGTATAGGCATACTTCTTGCCTTGGCGATCGCTGTAGTCACCCACTGGTCGCAGGTAGAACACCTCTTCGAGCTCCAGCTCGCCCTTGGCGGCCTTGCAGATGCGATCGCCGGTGTAGCGCATCGATTGCACATCGAAGCTCACGCCCACCCGGTGGGTGCGGGCCTGTTGCATCACCGAATGGGGAAACCAGCCCACGTTGAGCACGATCTGGGCGTGCTCCAAGGGGCCGTAATGGCCCCGCTCGCCGGCCAGTAGCCGTTTCACGCAGATCTCGCCGGCCCGCTGTTCATCCGGCCAGTTCTTCCGGTCGTCGGCCACGAAGCCCTCGCTGTAGTCCTGGTGCATGCCGGCATACACGCACTGCTGGGGGTTGGGCGTGGCGGCGATCAGGTCGACCCGGAAGCGGGGATCCATGGTGGATGGGGCAGGGGCGAGGTGGAAGGAGTGTTGGAGCGCTTCGCTCAGCCGTGGCTGCGGGGCCCGATCGCGGCACGGCGGCCGGGCTGGGCGGTTGGCGGGCTGCCCGCGATGGCCGCTGCCGTGGCTCCGGATCCGTCCCGAGTGGCGGCATCGCTGCCTGCAGGACGGTCGGCTGCCCCGGACGGGCCACTCCCAGCGCCTCCTCCGCCGGAGGCTGCGGAGGCGCTGGAGCTGCCCGGGACCTCTTCAAGGCTGCTGGTGGCCCCAACCCCGACCAGCTGCGGCAGCGGCCTGGCCTCTACCAGGGCCGTGGTGAGGGCTTCCAGTTCCTCGGGGCGCCTGGCCCCGATCGAACGGCCCACGGAGTGGCCGCCGGCATCGAACAATTCGAGCTGGGGGATTCCGTTCACGGCGTAGCGCTCCAATTCCGGTTGCCAGCGGGGGTTATCCACGTTCAGCAGCACCACATCGAGCGCCCCCCGCCGCTTCTGCTCGATCGTTTCCATGGCCGGGGCCATGGCCCGGCAGGCTTCGCACCAGTCGGCGTAGAACTCCACCAGGGTGGGGCGTCCATTGCTCAGGGCCGTGGTCAGATCCGGCGACTGGCGGGCCAGCCGTTCCAGGGGGGCCGCCGGATGAAGGCCGCCCCGCAGCCAGAACAGCAGGACCGCCAGCAGAGCCGCCACGGCAGCCAGCACCATCCGCTCGCGGCGCCCCAGGCCGCCGGCGCCGGCCGGGATGGAGGCCGCCCCCGGGGGAGCCGTGGCTCCGGCGTTGGCTTCGGCGGTGGTATCCGGGGGGGAGAACATCGGTTGGGCCAGCCCAGGCTGGCTGGCACTCTGGCAGGAGTGGACCTGGGGCCGTGCGGCCAGGTGCCGCTCGACAGACTTGCTAGCTTCCGCTCAGCGGGACGATCCCGGTGAAACGGCGCCTCACCCTCCATTTCCCCCGAGAGGCGGTTCACCAGCCGATCACCTACCGGCTCGCCGTGGATTTCGATGTAGCCGCCAAGATTCTCCGAGCCCAGGTGGCGCCCAACCAGCTCGGCACCATGGTGGTGGAGCTCTCCGGCGACATCGACGAACTTGATGCGGCTGAGCTCTGGCTGGAGCGCCAGGGGCTTGGCATCAATCGGGCCCCGGGCGAAATCCATATCGATCCCCTGCGCTGCGTCGACTGCGGCATCTGCTCGAGCGTCTGTCCCAGCGGGGCCCTGCAGTTTGAGCCGGTTGCCCAGCGACTGCATTTCGAAACGGCCCGCTGCCTGGTCTGTGAGCAGTGCATTCCCAGCTGCCCGCTCACGGCCATCGCCCTGGTGCTAGACCCACGCACCGCCGAACCGGCCCTTCCGGAGTACCGGGACACCGATTTGTTGCCCGGTTCGGTTTCGCGGCGTCATCCCGCCCGCCGCGGGGGCAGGCCGGGCCCCACGGCGTTGTGATGATGCGCCTTCTCCGCCTGCTCCTACTGCCGCTGCGGGCCCCCATGCTGCTTCTGCTGGCGGGGGTGAGTGTCTATCTGGGCCTGCACTGGGTTGACCCCCAGGCCGGTGGCCTCAACTCCTCCCATCACTTCGCCCCGTTGTTCTGGTCGGCCCAGTGTGCCCAGGCCCTGCTGGTGGTGGTGTTCTGCTGCATGCCCGATCTGCTAGTGCGGCGGTTTTCGGTGATGCTCGCCGCCAGCCGGGTGGTCACCCTGGTGGCGACCCTGCTGCTGGTGACGATCGGGGGGTTGTACCTATTGCACCTGGAGGTGCTCTCCAACGTGCTGATCCTCGCCGCATCCGTGCTGCTGGTCCGTCTGGACCTGGTGCGCATCCGGCTGGCTCCTGCTCCCGGGCTTCTGGCCCTGCTGCTGGCGCTGGTGGTGCTGGTCGGGGCCAGCCTGGGCCACAGGCTCGGCACGGCCCAGGCTTCCGGCAACGAAGGCGTCGCCCCCGCGGCGACGGGCCAACGGGCCCAGCCGCAGGTGTCCAATAGGCGCCGGCTGCTGCTGGGCCGGGTCAAGACCCAGCAGCAGCGGGCACCCCAGGCCCGCTAGCCCCCCGCTGCTGCTCAGCAGCTCGGCAGACCGCTCTGGCGATAGCTCCAGGCGTTTCCGAGCACCTTCTTCACGTAGATCCGGGTTTCGGGAAAGGGGATGGCCTCCACCCACAGTTCCGGTGCCGAGCGAAGCCGAGCATTGACCCAGTCCGCCACCGCCCCGGGACCGGCGTTGTAGCTGGCCACGGCCGGTAGGGGATCCCCCTGCCATTGCTGCAGCTGCCCCTTCAGGTAGAGGCCCCCCAGGGCCGCATTTCGCTCCGGGCGTTCCAACTCGGCCGTGGACACCGGCCCGCCGGCCAGTTCCGCGGCGGTGGCCGGCATGACCTGCATCAGGCCCACGGCGCCGGCGGCGGAGTGCACCGTGGGGGTGAAGCGGGATTCCTGTTTGGCCAGGCCCTGCAGGAGCTCCATGGGAACCTGCCGCTGCTCGGCCACTGGCCGGAACGCCTGCAGGAACCGTTGCGGATGGAGGCTGCGCTCCAGCTGGGGCAGCAGGGCGCACTGGTCGGGCCTAAGGCGCAGGCTCGCCTGTTCCAGTTGGCCCAGGCCGGTCCAGTCGTCGCCCACCCCCTGCCGCAGTCGGCCCTCCACCAGCAGCTCAGCCGCCTGGCGGGGGGGCGTGCTGCCCCTCTGTGCCCGCCAGGTTTCCCAGGCCTCGTCGCGCTGGTCGAGGCGCCAGAGTTGATCGAGCAGGGGATCGCCGCTCGCCAGGGGTTGCCAGTCGTTCGAGCGGTCCCCGTCCGCCGCCTTCCGATGCCCGCCACCGCTCGCGCCGCCTGTCGGCTGCCCCGCCCCGAGGTGGTCGGCCTCGCCGAGCTGAACCGCCGCCCTCCAGCCGTAGTAACCGCCTGGGCTCTGGCGCCGGAGTCCCCGCCAGGTGGCGGCGGCGGCGCTTTCATCGTTCTGTTGCCGCTGGATCATCCCCAACCAGAAGCGGGAGCGGGCCGCCAGGGGGGCCGGCAGGCGTTCCGCCGGGATCGTCCGCAGCAGGGTGGCCGCGGCGTCCCACTGGCCGGCCAGGAGCTGCCGCCGCGCCAATTCCCACTGCAGCTCCCAGCTGGCGGGGTCGTCGGGCCAGCGCCGCAGCACCGCCAGGGCACCGGCCGCCTTCGGATCGGCGAGCACGCGCCTGGCGGCCACGGGGGCACTCACTCGCCAGGCTTCGGGTAGGGACTCCAGGACCTTCTGGGCCTCCGCTCCATCCTGCTGGGCCAGCAGACGCACGGCGTCTTCGGCCTCGGGTGAGCCCGCGCCCGGCCCACCTTGGCGGGCCACCTCCAGCAGCAGGGCCAGGGCCTGAGGGTGCTGGTCCGGTTTGCCCTGGAGCAGGGCTCGGCCCAGGTCCAGTCGGCCGGCGGCGCTGAGCTGGCTGGCAGCCGCCGCCCGGGCCGGATCTCCGCCATCGCCGCCCAGGCAGGCCAGGGCCCCATCGCCATCGCCGAGCTGGGCGATCCCTGCGGCGAGGCTCGCCCGCTGGGCTGCCGTCGGGCGAAGCGGGCCGGAGCGGCAGGCCTCCAGCAGTCGTTCGTCGGCCCCTGGCCAGCGGGCCCCCCAGCGAGCCAGATGCAGGGCGCCGGCCAGCCGGTCCGCCGGGGCGGGGCCTGCCTCCAGGGCGGCGGCGAGGGCGGCCGGATGGGCCGGGAAGCGCCGCATCAGCTCGACCCGCAAGGCCGGCCGGCGGCGGCCGAGGGCGTAGAGGGCATCAGCCGAGGTGGCGGATCCGCGAAACCGGTGCAGCAGCGTTTCCCACAGCTGGCGGGCCTGATCGTGTTCCCCCAGGGCGGCGGCATTCTGGGCGGCGTTCTTGAGGGCCACCGCCGCCACCGGATCCCTGCCCCATCCCAGGCCCTGCAGGAGATCCCTCTGCAGTTGTGGGTCGTCGGGGAACCGCTGGGCCAGCAGCAGGCTGGCGTCCCGCCGCACGCCCGGATCCGGTGCCCAACGCCGTAAACGCTCCAGCTGGCTTGAGGGCGTGGCGGGGGTCAGGGACGGGAGCCTCTGTAGCAGGGCCCGTCCCCCGATCAGGGCAGCGCCGGTTCCGAGGCAGGATGCGGCAAGCAGCAGGGAGAGGCGGGTCAAGGCCGGAGGGCATCACGCTTGGCATTCTGGGCAATGCCCCCGCCGCCAACCCGGTGCGCCTGCCCCTTCTGCCGCGCCCTTCCCTGCCGGATCGGTTCCGCCAGGCTTCCGCCCTGCCCGCGGCGCTGCGCCCCCTGCTGCGCGACCTCCCCGGCGCGGGCCAGCGTCGACGGGCTCTGGCAGCGGTCGTTCTTGCGATCCTGGTGCTGCTGCTCAGGCCCTGGCCTCCCATGGTCTGGCTGCCCGGTTGGTGCGTGGGCGGGTTGGGGCTTTGGGCCCTCGTTGAGGTGCTGCTCTGGCTTTGGCGCCCCCGCCGCTGGCGTTGAGCGGTGATCACGGCACGTAGCCTGACCCCTGATTGCCGCACGCCGCCCCATGGCCGAGTCTCCGGCCACTCTTCCCACCCCTTCGGCGACCGGTCCCGCGGCGGCGCTTGAGGAGCGGACCCCCTCCCCGATCGGCGCCCCCTTCGATAGGGCCCATGCCGCCTTCGGCACCGATGGCATCCGTGGCAGGGTAGGAACTGCCATCACCCCCGCTTTGGCCCTGCAGGTGGGCTATTGGTGCGGGCGGGTGCTGCCTGCGGAGGGGCCGGTGGTGATCGGCACCGATTCCCGCACCAGTGGCCCGATGCTGGTGGCGGCTCTCACCGCCGGTCTGACCGCGGCCGGTCGCCAGGTCTGGCAGCTGGGTCTCTGCCCCACCCCGGCGGTGCCGGGCACCATC
>Ga0209299_1002292_pt1 | contig 10254 bp, 9 predicted proteins | sample S_140806_MF_Meta_FD_187326 | JGI IMG/M metagenome (GOLD analysis project Ga0209299, IMG submission 187326) | Freshwater microbial communities from Lake Simoncouche, Canada to study carbon cycling - S_140806_MF_MetaG (SPAdes) (version 2) | ecosystem: Environmental > Aquatic > Freshwater > Lake ...
ATTTTACATCTGAAGTATCGCGAATGACTAATTGTGGTGTACTATTATATAAAGTGAAGATACCTGTGATTTTACCTTTCCCAGATGGCGTTAATAAGGGTTGGAAATTTGCATATCCACTGGAGCGCAATTGAATGGTTTTGGTAGAGCTACATTCTTCCAAATTTCTGCTGGTGCCGCTTGCTATCGATGCAGGGTCAGCATAAGGCTTATTCATATCAGAAGCTGTAAATTCCGCATTGTCAATAGTTACTAATCGGTTTACGTAATAACTAAAGGTAGCGGTATTGTTTAATTGCGTTAAAGTAACAGTTTCAGGAACTACGGTATTTGGATAGTTTGCTTTTATAATAAAATTGCCCAATAAAGAACCTGGTATATTGCTGATAGATCCTGTAGCATCTGGTAAATAACCTAATTGTGGTGTAGCAGCATATTTACTCATATACAAACCTTTTAGTTTGATATAGATCTTTCTACCTACTGGATATTCATTAAATAAACTATTGTTATCAATCAATACCGCTAAACCTGCAGTACTATCTTGAATCACAATTTGTTTATAAAAATTACCTGATTTATCATCTGCGGTAACAATTCCATAGATGGTATAGTCGCTATCTATACGAACAGCGCTTGCGCTATTATACAAGGATTTGATTTGAGCAATAGTTTTATTGCAAGGTAGTTTTGGGTCTATGCTACTTTGGTCAGGTGGTGCGTCAAAATCTTTTTTAACACAGGCGCTGAAACTCAGTACAGCTAAACAAAGGGCTAAAATGCGAACGGTTATTTTCATATAGGTGAATTGTAGTTGTTAGAATTTTAAACTGATATTGATGAAGTAATTACGACCTAAGCCATAGAAATATTTTCGTGGAAATTTATTTTCATTGCCGCCAGAAAAATCATAGCGCAATTGTTCAAAACCTCCATTGATAATATCGGTATTGTTAAATAAATTGCTAATACCCAAATTGAAGTAGAGCATAGTGCTACGAGGCACATTTCTAAGTAGTTTATTTACTAAGAATGATTTTCCAATAGATAAATCAGTTGTAAAAAATGTTGGTGCTACTTCTTGATTTAAGACATTGTTCCATTTCTCAGAACCGGGAGTTAATAAGTCAATCGCTTGTGCTGTCCTTCTATCTGGATTTACATCAATATAATTTCTTGCAAAATAATTGAAGTTGACGTTTGCAAACCAGTAAGATTTACTTTTATAATTAAATCCAAGAGTGGTTGCCGTTTGTGGTCCAGAAGCGATGTAGTAATTTTCTAAATAAACTTGGCGGCTCACTGGAATTTGATTGGTGTCATTATCACGTGTTACACTAACGGTTGGTCTGTTGGTATAAAAAGCTTGACCAATTGCAGCAGCAGCTGTTATTGAAAGCGATGGGTTGATCACCGCATTTACAGCTAGCTCCGTTCCAATAAAGCGCATGTTAACATGTTGTAATGCATAGTTAACAAAGGTTTGAAAGTTTGGATCATCATTGTAAAAACGTTTTATCTCTGTTGCATCTTTAATGTCAGATACGTAGCCTACTGCTCTAATATTTAATTTTGGAGCACGCTTTAAATAGCCTATTTCTGCCGAAGAAATACCTTGAGTAGTAGCTTCTAATATAGCGCTGTTTCTGGTGCGTGGCGAAATGAATGTATTATCTACTGTGGGCGCCTCTGCGCCAATCATGGCATTAGCAAAGAAATAATTTCTACCATCTATTTTGTAAGTAAAACCACCTTTTAATCCAAAGGTAGTAAAGGCATACTTATTACTTAATCCAAAAGAGTTATTTTCATATAAACCATTTTTGAATAAACCTTCTCTTGTGAAAGATTGATTGCCAATATTTGCTGCTATGTAGGCATCAAATTTGCTGTAAGTAAAGGTAGCTTGGCCCCATAATTGACTTCTAGTAAAACGATTGATATAATTGTAATTATAACGATCGCCTACTTGTAAAATTTTATTAGGGGTGTTTAAATCGTTTTGAATATAGTTGGGATTGCCTGCATAAGAGCGAGCAGCAAACTGATTGAAATTTACATAAAAATCGCCGCCTAATAAATCGGATAATTCTCTATAACTTTCTGTCTTTTGACTGATATACAATAACCCGCCATATAAATTTACTCGTTCGTCAACTTCTTTGTGTAGTACCGTATTGAAGGATGTTTTTTGAATGGCATCCACATCATTGCTAAGCACGTATACCGATCTGTTGCCAGTAACCGCGTTGCCCACAATGCCATTAGCATTTAAAATAGTCTCTCTATTCATTCTATTGGCTTGGTAAAAACGATCCCAGTCTAATTGTAATAAATTTGGATTGCTTTGAATAGCAGCAGTAATTTCTGAAGCTAATGCTGCATTTTCAGTAGCGTAATAACTTGGCAATTTTCTGTAATAATCTGGACGCGGATCTAGTCCATTATACCAATCTAAAGTGCTATTTTCATTTTTACCAAATTGATACGATAAGGTCGTAGATAAATGAAAGGTACTATTAGGATTAAAGTCCCAATTGGCAATAAAAGCGGGTTGAAAACTGTTGGCTACTTTTGCATTTCTTTTTTCGCCATTTTGATAGCCCCAATTTGGATTATAAAAATTACTACCTGCTAAATCATAGGCTTCTTGCACTGCAGGGGCCACCTTACCTCTGCGAGTAGGAGCGCCAAAACTAATGAAGTTAAAAGTGCTCTTTCTAAGTTTTTTACTTATTCCTAAATAATACGAATAGGCATCGTAAAAAGTGCCTGCTACGTAGCCTTCTTGTGCCCATCGTTTAGATAAGGAAATGGAATAGGCAAAGCCATTGGCCATTAATCCTGAACTTTGGGTAAACATTAATCGGTTTCTATAACTTCTATTGGTTAATGAATACGCTACTTTTGTTTGTTTGCGTTGGTTAGCTGCTGAGGCGTCAAAGATGGTACTACCATTTAATCCACCAAAGGTATAATCCGAATTCTGTAAACCATAGGTATTACTTCTTGATCTAAATACATCATTCAAACCTCCCCATTGTCCCCAATAGGCATCTCCAGTTTCTACATCATTCATGGGTGCCCCATTAATCAAAACGGTTTGTTGATTGCGATCATATCCGCGCATTTGAAAACGATAGGTGCCAAAAGTATAGGCAGCTGCATTAATGAAGGGGTCTTTGGAAGCGCTAAGTAAACCAGAAACTTGTTGTGTTTTAGTGCCATCATCATCTGTGCTGAGCGTATTATCGTCTAAAGAGATAACGGGTATATTTAATTGTGCACCAGAAGCTATCAATTCATTTATTTTTATAACGATGGTGCCCAAATCAACTATTGGTTTGTTGATGTCAATGTCTATTTGAAAATTTACAATATTGTTGCCTGTGATTTTTAAGGTTTGTTTGCCAAATCTAACATTGTTAAAATTAAATCCCCCATTTGCATCTGATGAAGTAATTAATTTATTTTCCAACAAGGCAATTTGTGCGTCACTAACTGGCAATTGGCTTTGTTGGTTAATCACAATACCTTTTACCATAGCCTTATTTTGTGCCCAGGCATGAAAAATAATAGTCGAAAATAGGATAAGGCAGACTAACGTCTTTTTATAACTCATTTTATTTTTTTTTACTAGGTTTAATGAAAGGCAAATTAGGATTAGTTTATCGGAATGTAAATATAATCTTTTTAGGTTAGTTAATTTATGCATAATGCAATAAAATAATGCTTTGATAACATGATTTGTGGATAACTAAACGTTATTAATTCTCGATATTTAGATGCGATTGAATAAAAAATGCCAAATTTGTAATATGAAATACATTTTAATAACATTAAGTTGCTTGATAATTGGTTCCTGTTTATGGGCGCAACAAAAAAATTATCAAGTAGCCGTTATCTCTTTTTACAATTTCGAAAACTGTTTTGATACGATCAATGATCCCAAAAAAATGGACGAAGATTTTCTTCCCAATGGTCCTTATCATTATACCAGTGAAGTGTATCATAGGAAATTACACAATCTTGCCACCGTTATTAGTCAGTTGGGTACGGAGTTGACACCTGACGGTCCAGCCCTATTGGGTACAGCAGAGATTGAGAACGATCGTGTTTTAGAAGATTTAGTAAAGCAGCCAGAAATTGCTAATAGAAATTATAAGCATGTATGGTTTGATGGTCCAGATATTAGAAGTATTGATTGTGGATTATTGTATAATCCTAAGTATTTCAAAGTTATTTATGCGGAGTCGCTCACTGTTGATATTGCAAAGTCGGGGGAGAAAGGTGGCAAAACAAGGGATGTACTTCATGTTTGCGGCAATTTATTGGGCGATACCGTGCATGTATTTGTCAATCACTGGCCATCGCGCAGGGGAGGAGAAGCGGCGTCTGCTCCACTAAGAGCTATTGCTGCAGGCGTATGCAAGCGTGTAGTAGATTCTTTAATGGCAATTAATCCGGCTACAAAAGCAATCATTATGGGTGACTTAAATGATGATCCAACTAGTCCAAGTATTAAAAACGTATTGGGTGCAAAAGAAGAAAAATCCCAAACAGCTTATAATGAAATTTATAATCCTTGGATAAAATTTTATAATAAAGGATTAGGTACTTTGGCTTATCAAGATGCATGGGGTTTATTTGACCAAGTGATGCTTACAGGTACCTTTTTAAAAAATGATGATGCTCATTGGAGATATTATAAAGCAGAAGTCTTTAACCGTAATTTTTTAATTACCAAAACAGGTCAATACAAAGGGTATCCGCATCGTTCTTTTGATGGCAATAATTGGATTGATGGCTACAGTGATCATTTTCCCGTAGTATTATATTTAATTAAAGCAAGTAATTAACAAGGGTAATAAATTTGTATTATTTTTGCATTTCAAAAGAAAAATCAATAATCCATGAAAATTTTAGTTTGTATAGCGCAAGTGCCAGATACGACTTCCAAAATTGCTTTTACTAATAATGATACTCAGTTTGCCTCTGATGGATTGACGATGATTATCAATCCGTATGATGAATGGTATGCATTGGTAAGAGCCTTGGAATTAAAAGAAACAGGAAAAGCTAGTGCGGTTCATTTAATTACAGTTGGCAAAGCAGATGTGGAGCCCGTTATTCGCAAAGCCCTTGCATTGGGAGGCGATGAAGCAATTCGTATTGATGTTGACAGCAATGATCCTCTTGTAATTGCGCAAGAAATTGCGGCCTATGCTTCTGCACAATCATTTGATTTAGTATTGTGTGGTAAAGAATCAATTGATTATAATAATGGCGTTGTTGGTGCTATGTTAGCTGCTTTATTGGATACCGAATATATAGGATTTGCAACGAAGTTGGATATAGATGGCGCAACAGCTTCCTTAGTTAGAGAAATTGAAGGTGGCGAAGAGCATGTAGTAAGTAATTTACCATTGGTAGTTTCTTGTCAAAAAGGTATGGCGGAGCAACGTATCCCTAATATGAGAGGGATTATGGCTGCGCGTACCAAGCCATTAACCGTATTAGCAGGTATAGGCGCCCAAGCGCAAAGTAATATTGTTTCTTATGCAATGCCTGCGGCTAAAACCGGTGTGAAAATGATAGATCCGGAAAACATGGATCAATTAGTTCAATTATTACATTCAGAAGCAAAAGTTATTTAATTTATAAAAGACAGTAGCATGATTTTAGTATTAGCAGAACAGATAAATGGAAGTTTCAAAAAGAAAACCTTTGAAGTGCTTCAATATGCGGCAACTATTGCCCAAATAAACCAAGATAAAGTTGCAGCACTTGTATTAGGAAGCGCACAACAAGATGCTATGCAAGAATTGGGCGCTTATGGTGCTCAAGAAGTTTGGCATGTAAATGATGCAAGATTTGATTCGTTTTCTGCCAAAGCATTTGCTAAGGCAATACAACAAGTAGCTACGCAACATAATGCAACTATGCTTATTGCTCCACATGATGTTTTCGGTAAAGCACTAGCTCCAAGAGTGGCAGCAGTGATGCAAGCAGGAATGGTAGCGGGTGCGGTTGCTTATCCTACCTATGATAATGGATTTGAGCTTAAGAAAAGTGTGTTTTCAGGTAAAGCATTTACTATCATTGCTATTACGTCTTCATTCAAAGTAATTACATTGGTTCCCAATACGTTTAGTGTTGTAAAAGGAGAAGGGCAAGCTGCCATTCAAGCAATGCAAGTGGCTATCCAAGATGCTGATTTTGCAACTAAAGTGAATACCGTTGAAAAAGTAACAGGTGCCATACCTTTAGGAGAGGCGGAATTGGTAGTGAGTGGAGGAAGAGGAATGAAAGGGCCAGAAAACTGGCATTTGATAGAAGATTTAGCGAAAGTTATGGGTGCTGCTACTGCATGCTCTCGTCCGGTAGCAGATAGTCATTGGAGGCCACATCATGAACATGTTGGGCAAACGGGTGGTACCATCAGACCAAATTTATATATTGCCATCGGTATTTCTGGTGCTATTCAGCATTTAGCGGGTGTTAATAGTTCTAAAACAATTGTGGTTATTAATAAAGATCCAGAAGCGCCTTTTTTCAAAGCAGCAGATTATGGTATCGTAGGAGATGCCCTTGAAGTATTGCCTAAATTAACAGCGGCTATGCAAAAATTCAAAGCAACAAATTAATTTTAAGTGCATTCAAAATTGTCCATAAAAAAAGCGTCCTATTGGACGCTTTTTTATTTTTAAAAATCTTATTATTCTTTTGATGAACCACTTATAGATGAATTATAATTGCCACCATCAAGGCCATTAATGACTGGCGAGCATTCGATAAGTCCATTAATATTTTGCTTCCACATAAGCGCTCCCTTAGCGGTATCTAATGCATATAGGCACTTGTCGTAACTGCCAAAGTACACTTTGTTTTGATAAATAACAGGGGAGGATTTTATTAACCCATTAGTTTTAAATTTCCATTTCACCGAACCGTCAATAATTCTTAAAGCATAAAGGTTATAGTCGTAAGCGCCAACATAAATAACTTGATTGCAAGCATATGGTGAAGATACAATTCTATCCGTTGTTTGTACTGCCCATCGTTTTTTACCAGATGCAGAATCTAAACAATGAATTTTTTGATCATTGCTACCAAAAATAATATTGCCACTGTAGCAAATAGGCGAACTTTGAATTTCACTTCCCGTTTGATACGTCCAAACATTTGTTCCGCTAAGGATGTCAATAGCATACAATCGACCATCGGCACAACCAACATAAACAAAATTGCCTTTTGCGGTTGGAGAAGAATAAACAGGTCCAGATGTGCTACAAGTCCAAACGCCAGCCCCCGTATTTTTATCTACAGCATGCACTTTAGCATCATAGCTACCAACAATCACTAAGTTGTTGTAAACCGTTGGAGAGGAGTGTACAGCGCCTCCCGTTGGATACGTCCATTTTATTGCATCAGCCTGCACATCAATACAGTATAGATTACCATCGCCACTTCCAATATATAGGAAGCCCTCTTTAATCATTGGGGTTGATAATATTTGTGATGTAAAACTATAAACATGTAATTTTACTCCTGTAAAGGCATTCAATTTAAATAATTGTCCCATTTCAGATACTACAAATACCCAATCATTAAATAAACATGGGCTGCCTTGTATATTGGCACCCACATTGAATTCCCACCTTTTTTCACCCGTTTGAGGGTCTAATGCATATAGTACAGCATTTTGTGATCCAATATAGACACTAGGTGTTTTTACCAGCGGCAAGGCCGAATCTGCACTCATATTTTTATCGCAAGAAAGCAATAACAAGCTAAATGCTAATAAGAGCAAAAAAGGCTTAAAAGGTGAATTCATAATAATTGGTTTGATTATGCAATATAATATTTTTTAGCGAAGCTATTACCACTTCGCTAAAAAAATAAACATAGATTAAATTTTTTATAGTAGCGCTTTATCTTTCGCTTTTTTTAGTTGCTGAAACATTGCGTCAAAAGCAGCTTCGCAACTTTCTTCAAATGTTTTTGATTCTTCTTTTATAAATAGCGTGTGTTTGGGAATATGCACCTTTATCTCTACAACTTTATCCTTAATATGATGTGCAATATTGTCTAACTTAAGAAAAACCTCTACTTCGATAATGCTATCATGAAAAGTTTTCATTTTTTCAATTTTCTTATTGACATGCTCTAGTAATTTTTGATCTGCGTCGAAATGAATGCTTCTAATTTGCGTTGTCATAATCTAAAATTTAAGGGTGAAAAAAGCACTTATCCTCTAGGGTGATTTTTTTTATGAATGTCTTTAAGCTTTGAAATATGATTATGGGTATATATCTGTGTAGATGCTAAGCTGCTATGCCCTAATAAGTCTTTTATGGCTTGTAGATTAGCGCCATTATTAAGTAATTGAGTGGCAAAAGTATGTCGCATCACATGTGGGCTTTTCTTCTTTAGGCTTGTAGTGGCACTTAAGTGTTTTTTTACTAGTCTATATACATAGCCGGCATATAAGTTTTGGCCATTCTCTAGGATAAAAAAAGCGGTGTTAGGATTTTCAAAAAGACGTTTTTTCTCGTTAATATATGCTTGCATTTGCGATTCTAAATGTTGGCTAATTGGGATTAACCGCTCTTTATTTCCTTTCCCTAATACTCTTAAATGATGCAAGCTCCATTCTATTTGTTGTTCTTTTAACGCTAATAATTCTGCTCTACGCATACCTGTTTGGTATAGTAGTTCAAGTATTAGACGGTCCGTAAACCCTTTGAATCCCTCTCCAAAACTAAGTTCTTCAAATAAAAAGTCGGTTTCTTCGTCTTTCAGAAAATTGGGTATGCGCTCAGGTGTCCGTAAGGCTCTAAGGGTGCTTATTGGATTCGTTAAAATCCAATCCTGCGTTTGTGCATATTTAAAAAAGGAGCGCAAAACAGATTGTTTTCTGTTGATGGTTGTAGCTGTTTGTTTTACTTCTTTTAAGCTGGCTAACCAAGATCTTATGTGAAGATGTTTTATTTGCTTTAGATCTTCAATAGCATAGATAGTTAATAAATATGCAAAAAAATCAAGGAGATTTTTTTCATAAGCAAGGCTAGTGAGAGGCGAGTAACGTTTCTCGTATTTGAGGTATTGGAGGAATTTACTAACGTAGGAGGTATCCATAAAAATATCCGTTAGTGTAAATATAGGATATTACACTAACGGATAAAAGTATTTTTTGTTAAAACTAATCTTCTATTTTACCAGAAAGGATTTGTTGGCGATAAACCGCTTTTAAAACTTCTGTACGACGACGAACAGATTTTTTAGTATACGATTGGCGGTCGCGTAATTGTAATAAAGTACGAGATTTTTCATACTTCTTTTTGTATTTTTTTAATGCCTTGTCAATGTTTTCGCAGTCTTTTGTGTCAATAATTAACATAGTGTATACCCCCTTTTTAGGTTAATTTGAGGATTGCAAAGATAATTATTTTAAAAGTAATTCCAAATTTTTTTAAATAAAATAATACATTTGTAGGTAGTATTTATAGTATGGCAATTAAGTCTAAGATCCTTTTTTTTGTTGTAATCGTTTGTTTATCAAGCTTTATTGCCTGTACTAAATGGACAGATAACCAATCGCCAAGCGATCCCCGCTTGACGCAAAAGTACTGCAATGACCCTTTTGCCGTTAACTATAATTGGGGTTTTCCTGGCCTCCCAGATAATAGCATCTGTGTCTATCCTGCAGATTTATACCTAGGCACTTATCTATTTCATGATTCAATATATTCAATTGCTAATGTGTTGATAGACACTAATCAAGTTTTGTTGCATATTTACAAACAAAAATCGGATAGAGTTGTCATACTTGGTTTTAAAACTGCTGTGGATTCACTTTTTGTATCGGTTTTAAAAAATGGAAATGGAAGCCTCGATTCATTACATGATATACCTGGTCAATTATTGTCTAATGTACTAGATACCGTAAATGGCACCTGTTTCAAATACCTTTCTGATACCTTACGATTAAAAATAAATTGGAAATTAAAAACAGATACCGGCATTTATTTTCATAAAGGGAGTGCTATAAAACAATAATATGTTTACAGGAATTATTAAAGAATTAGGAAGTATTGTAGCTATTAAGCAAGATGGAACTTCCATACATTTATGGGTTTCATCACCCTTAACGAAATCAATTTCGGTAGATAATTCTATTGCTCACAATGGCATTTGTCTTACTGTAGTGGCTATTAATGATATGGTCTTTAAAGTAACAGCTGTAGAAGA
>Ga0209299_1002293_pt1 | contig 10250 bp, 10 predicted proteins | sample S_140806_MF_Meta_FD_187326 | JGI IMG/M metagenome (GOLD analysis project Ga0209299, IMG submission 187326) | Freshwater microbial communities from Lake Simoncouche, Canada to study carbon cycling - S_140806_MF_MetaG (SPAdes) (version 2) | ecosystem: Environmental > Aquatic > Freshwater > Lake ...
CCCAACAACAGAGCGTTTGATTGTGGCTACAAATGGAACAATTTTTAGGTCAACAAGCTCAAATACTTTTGCAACAACTGGCGGTACGGTTCACAACTCCAGCGTTCAAGTAGATTTCTCGCAGTTTAACAATAATTTGTTTTATACGGATGGAACAAGTGTTTTGAAGTTTTCGAATGGAACAAATGATTTTCAACAAGGATCAAGAATATTATCAATTTCAATAACAGATGCTGGGAATGGATATTCCACAACAACAACAACAGTAACAATAGGCACGCCAAATTTAACCTATGGAACAAATGCAACAGCTATTGCTCAAATAACAAGCGGGAGCGTATCTAGCATAACAATTACAAATGCTGGATCTGGATATACATCTGCTCCGACAGTTACAATAGCAGCACCTCCTGCTGGCGGAAACCACAGAACAGCTACTGCAACAGCCAGCATTTCTGCCCTTGCGCCAACTGGCCTTCGTCTTGTCCGTCAATTTACAAATAGGCTATTTGCAGTTGGAAGCGGTGAAGACCGCAACACGCTTTATGCCTCAGACATCCTTGATGCAGAGGTATGGAAGTCAACCAATAGCATCATTGTTGGCGGTGATGATGGTGAGGACATTGTTGCCATCCAGCCTTTCTACGATTATGAAATACTTGTCTTTAAGCCAAACAAGATTTACTTGGTAACTGCCGACCCAACCCAAACAACTGCGGCTGGCTGGACAGTGCGACTACTGAACGATAGAATTGGATGCGTATCTGGCAGGTCTGTCAACTTCGTCAACAAAGACGTATTCTTTTTATCCAATGACGGAATCAGGTCTGTAGCTAGGTCTATTGCTGATGACTTTTATATCGTAGGAACGCCGATCAGCGAGCCTGTCAAGAACATCATTGCCAGGATCAACAAGAACTATGTTACACTTTGTAACGCTGCGTTCTATAACAACAGATACTTTCTGGCAATCCCATTAGATACCGCAATCACGCCAAGCCATATTCTGGTTTACAATGCGTTGTTCAATGCCTTTGAAGGCTTGTGGAGCATCGCTGCTGCCAGAATGGTGATTACAAACTTCTCAACTGGATTTGCGGTAAACTCACAAAAGCTTGCATTCGGAAGTCCCACAAGCAGGGTTGGGCATTACCTTGGCTACAAGGATGCGGACTCAGCCGACCCAACATCAGACTATGTGGATTATACTTCCACAGGAAGCTATACAAGTTCGGTAGCGTCTAAGGCTTACGAGTTTGATGATCGGATCGCGCAGAAGTTTGGATCTCACTATGAGATTGAGTTCTTCAACTCTGGCTCTACCAACGCCAGCATCAGCATGAGGCGTGATACGGACGGAACAACAGTAGGAATAGCCTCAAATGTTGACACGCGCTCTGCTGGTGGAATTACCCTTCCATTCACCCTCCCAGCTACGCTGTCAGCACAAACCGTAAAACGCATTGCTAACAGCCTGCGTTCCTACCAGAAGTGGCGCAATATGCGTATGATTGTTTCCGCGCCATCCAAGAAGCTTTCTATTCGGGGAATATTGCTTGCAGCTAACCCAGACACCATCGAGGTGCAAAAGAATATATGACGGCTATTGAATACATTGAGGAAAGTGGCGTTCCAGAGGCTATGTGGCCTAACCTAGCAGAGTGGTTTGGCTGGTTTGAGAAGCAGGGCATGGTTGGTATTGTGAGGGATGAGGATGGCATAGCTGGGGTGGCTTTGGCTAGGTGCATAAAGGATGGGCAAAAGGCTGACCATTATGTGCATAGCGAAGATGGTGAGAATGTATTTGTTGATTTGACTATATCCTCAAAAGGTGCTAAATCCTTAAGGTGCTTGCTGTTGCTCCTAGCGGAGCGTTTTGGTCCTCGCAAGCGGATCACCTTTAATCGTTCTGGCAAACCAAGGAGTTATGAATATATGAAATTTATGCGAAAGGCTTTACTCTAATGGGTGGCGGTCCTTCTATTCCTGCACCCCCGCCTCCGCCCGATCCGATGAAAGCGGCTCAGGCGAATGATATTTTCTATCGTTCTTCGTTGGAGACATACATCCAGAAACAGCCAGACATAGCCGCCTTAGAACAACGCCTTCGAGAGAAGTATTCTCCTCGTCAGCGTGAACTAGAACGCCAGATGTCGGCATTAGATTTGCAAAAATCAGCCCAAGCTGGCTTACAGGTTGAGCGTGAGCTAGGCCCACAGCGTTCACTAGAGGCTATGCGCCGTCAGTTTGAAATGTCTCCAGATGCGTTTGCAACTCAGCGTGGCTTAGGTCAGCAGGCCGCACTTCAGTTTGCCCGTCTTTATGGTCAATCTCCAATGGGCGCAGTTCCGCAAGAAGTTCAACAAAGCCAAGGCGCAAATCAAGTCGATTATCTTAGCGGTCTTCCAAGGACAGGAATAGTTTAATATGGCAAAAGCAGCAAAACCACAGCCAGATCCGAATCAAGCTTTAATTGACAAGTACACTGCGGCTGGATTAACAGACGTAAAGAATACCTATGTAAAGACGGTTGGGAATAAGCAAGTATTTGATACGGCAGCGGCAGACAAGGCTGTTTTTGATATTCCAAAAATAACAAAAGGGAAAGAGAAGCCAGATAGCTTCACCAAGGCGGTAACAAATTATTCAAATATTTTATCTCAGGCACAGCAGGTTGGTGTAGCCAATCTAAACGCGAAAGATCAGCAGGAATTAAAAGATGCGGCAAGACTTGTTCGTGATTTTGATTCAAAAAATTTAAGCCTTGATGCGAAGCAAGTAATTGCAAATATTACTGAAGGAACTGATCTAATTGATCAGATCAATCAGCAAAGAAAGAATGTAGAGATACAGCAGTATAGATCGAAAGGATTGGACGCTGATGGTGTGACTCCATTACCCCTAAAGGGTGGCAAATTAAGGGATGCAAAATCTAATGCTTACGATAGGCTTGTTATTGAGCAGGATGCCCTTCGCAGGCTTGAGGCAACAGCAACAAACACAGCACCCAAGCTTGGCGAGTCGCTGACAAGGCTTGGCTTGGCCGATATTGGCGTAAACATAGGGTCGGCTGTTGCTGGGACTAAAAAACTTTCAACAGGACTAGAGGCTCTTCGTGGCGAGAACTTCTTTGATGTAAATAAAAGTGGTCTTGCTGGAAGGCTGAACGTCCAGGTAACGGACGAGCAAATTCTTAACGACATCAATACTCAAAGCAGGAGTCAATATAAAAGTCTTTATGATATTGGAACTGCGGCAGTAACCGATCTCCAAAGCCAACTCGATCAAGCCAATCAAATATATGCGGATCTTCCTGCTGGCAAAAGCAGAGATGAGGCTCAAAAATCAATTGATACATTAAAAAGCGATCTTGCCCAAGCACAAAAAGACACGCTCGAAGCCAAGAATCTTTACGAAGGATATAAGCCAATCAGCGGCGAGCAGGCCACTTCTGCTTTGGCAAAATTCAGAGAATCACTCCGCCTTCCAGAAGAACGTACTCTTGCTCAAATTGATGTAATTGACCCCACGATTGGCGCAACCGTCCGTGGGCTTGCCAAGCAGTACCAGGCGATGGCTGAAACTCCGCTTGAGGCAACGACCAGCCCAGAGACAGAAGCCTTTAGGCGTGATGTTGAACAACGGATTGCTGGTCAGGTTGCGCTAGGCTCACAGCTTGGCGCGGAAGAGCAGAGGCAGTACCAGCAGGCTGCAAGGGCAGCACAGACTGCCAGAGGCAACATCTTTGGTGTTGCACCAGCCGTAGAGGAAGCGGTCACAACTGGATTGGCTGGTGAGCAAAGACTCCAAGCTCGCCTTGGTGCAGCCCAAGGATTCTTGGCTTCTGGTCAAAGTATGTCAGACGCAATTGCGCGTGACGTTGGCTTGCGTAACGCCCTTACTCAGTCTCGCCTTGGCGCGGCTCAAGGCTTTATTGCAAGCGGTCCGACAATGTATAATTTGGCTTCACAGCGTCTTGGACAACAGCAGAATATTCTAAACAATTACCTAGCTGCCTCCGCACCTCAAGCTACTGGTGGCTTCCAAGCCACGCCTTCAGCCGCCAATCCGTATGCCTATGTCAATCCTAATGCTGGATTCATTGGCGCGCAGAATGCGGCTGGGATTTACAATACGTTGGCGGATTATGCGGCCAAAACGTATAGTGCCAATGTCGGGGCAATTGCAAGCCAGCCTTCAGGAGCCCAACAGTTTGGAGCAATTGCTTCTGGCATTGGTTCATTATTGCCAAGTTTTTCATTTAGCAAATAGGAGATAAATATGGGACTAAGTTTTAATATTGAAGGACCAGAAACTAAGAAGCTTCGAGAATCAGAAGCGCAAGAGCGAGCATTAAGGTCAAGGCTTGTGCAATTGGCAATAGACAAAGAAGACCCAATTAAGCGTGGAGAAGCTATAGATGCTTCATTGCGAGTTTTGCAGGATCAAAACGCAACAATTGGGCAAAAGGCTGCTGCTTACGCTAGGGCTGGTGAACTTGGCGGAACAAGGCAAGTTGAGGGAGTTGGGGCTGTGCCAACAGTAGTTCCAGAGGATCAAGTAAATGACCTAATGACTCGCAGAACACAAATGGGCGCACAAAGATTGGCTGCAATAAATCAGCAAATAGATCAATACGATCAAGTTGGCGACAAATATAATGCCGATGCCTACAGAACAATGCGTGATTTGCAATTCAAAAATGCTAAAGATAATTTCAAGAAGCTTCCAATTAAGCAAGCAGATGATCTTGTTGAGTTTAAGAATCTTGTTGAGCTTGGGGCAAAAGCACTTGATACAACCAGCGAAAATCTTTATGGTCCAGTTTCTGGTCGCATTGAGGCTGGGAAATCTTATTTTGGAATGAGTCCAGACTTCACGACAATGAATCAAGCGTATGCTGGGGTTAGAGATCAAATATTAAAAGCAAGGTCTGGCGCGCAAGTAACCGATGAAGAAGCAAAAAGATTTTTACAAGAAATTGGAGATCCATATACTGGAGATTACAGGCAGAGGCTTGAATTATTTACAGCACAGCGCAAAAGGGAATATTTAGATAAATTGCAAGCATATCAAGAGGCTGGATTTGAAATTCCAAAATCTCTTCAAATTGGGAAAGGATCTGATGTTGGGGTTGCTCAACCAGGGCAAGCGGCTCAAGGTGCGACTGGTGTGGTTGGGAAATATACAACTGATCCAGCAACTGGAAAAGTAATACGAGTTAAGTAATGGCCTTCATTGAGATTGAGAATATAGGGAAGATTGAAGTCCCAGACAATCTCTCCGAGGTAGAACAAGACAGAATAGCTGAACAAGTAATCAGCGATTATTCTGAAGCTAAATCCGCCATACAGCCACAAGGAGTTGGCGAGGCTTTAGCAAGAGAAACTGGTCTTACTGCAAGAGCAGCAATTAACCCAATCACAGTTGGTGCTGCTACTGGTGCTGGAATTGGAGCAACGCTTGGTGGGGTTGGAGCGATCCCAGGTGCAGCGGTTGGTGCTACGGCTGGTCTTCTTACTGATATTGGATCTAGGGTATATTCTTCATTAACTGGTCAAGGAAAGCCTCTTAGCGAACTTCTTGATGAAATAAAGACAGACATTGGATTGCCTCGTCCAGTAACTGCTGGCGAAAGGATGCGCTCTAATATTATTGAGGCAACTACTGGAATGGGCGGTGGAATGGCTGCTGGCAAATTGGCAACACAAGCTGTCTCGCCAGTGTTGCGTGGAGTTGGTCAAGTTTTAACAGAACGCCCAGCTATGCAGGCTGCATCTGGAGTTACTAGCGCAATAGGATCTAGCCTTGCAGAACAGGCTGGGGCAGGTCCAGTTGGTCAAGCGGCTGCTGGATTGGCTGGTGCTATTATCCCAACTGCTGGACCTCTTGGTGAGGCATCATTGCGTCAGCTTGGTAGAGCGAGGGCAAACCAAGAAGAAATACGCAGAAATATCGAGTCTTTTGCGGCTGCTGGAACAACGCCATCTGCTGGGCAGGCAACTGGTAGCGGTGTGATACAAGGTCTTGAGACAACGATTGGAAGGCTTCCAGGCTCTGTTTCTATGATGAGAGAAAAAGCCATAAGCCAGCAAGCAGAAATAGGTGCTAGAACAAAACAAATTGCTGAAGAATTATCAAGAGTAAAAGAACCTACTATTGCTGGTGCTGGAATCCAGAGAGGCGTTGAGGATGTGTTTCTTCCAAGAGCAAGATCGGTTGAAAGCGGATTATACAATAATTTAGATACAGTTATACCAAAAGTTAAGCCAGTTAAGGCGAGCAACACATACTCCGCACTCGAACAGCTTTCAAGGCCAATTGAGGGCGCACCAGCACTATCAAGAAATCAACTTATAATGAGTCAAGAAATAGGCGCGCTCAAGGGTGACTTGGAGACTGACTTGTTAAACGCAGAGGGAGACATTCCATTTTCAGCTCTAAAGGGATTACGCTCTAAGATTGGCGAGAAACTTGCCTCGGTTCAGTTAATGTCAACCGTTTCACAAGGGCAGTATAAAAAGATTTATGGTGCGATAACCGAAGACTTGAGGGCGGCAGCAGAAGAATCTGGTCCTAAAGCCGTAAATGCGTTCAATAGGGCAAATAAATATACCCGCGCATTGCATTCAAGAATGGAAAAACTCCAAAGCTTCATAAACAAGAACGAGCCAGAAAAGATTTTTAGAGCAGCATTTGAAGGTTCGGATATAGGTGCAACCAGATTACGCACTGTTATGCAGAGCATACCCGAACCAGAGCAAAAAGCGGTTGCCTCTTCGTTTATATCAAGAATGGGAAGAGCATTGCCAGGACAGCAAGATGAGGCTGGAGACATTTTCAGCACAGAAAGATTCCTAACTAATTGGAATAGGCTGAGTCCAGAAGCAAGGACTACGCTATTTGGAAGATTTGGAGAAAAGTACCAGCGTGATATGCAGAAAATTGCAGAAACTGCTGCTAAGATTAGAGAAGGTTCAAGGGTGCTTGCAAATCCCGCTGGAACTGCTGTTGGCGGGACACAGACAATGACCTATCTTGCTACCGCTGGATCTCTTGGTGCTGGAAAATACGGAATTGTTACTGGAATTGCAGCCGTTGCTCTTGGTGGCAATGCGCTTGGACGAGCCTTCATAAATCCAAAGTTCGTGAGCTGGCTTGCAAGAAATTCAGAAATACCAACAAGCGCAATTCCTGCCGCAATATCAAACTTAGCCGCCATCGCAAGAAATGATAAGGATGAAGACCTTGCCGAAATTGCAGCACAGCTAAAGAAAGAGGAAATTGCTAAGAGGATTTCACGATAATGGCGCGTTTTGACATTAGCGGATCAGTCTCTCGCCAAACTGGTTTAGAATCAAGAATGCGCGATGACTCAATTCGCAGAGAGTTAGATCAAACTGTATCCGCGCCACAACAACAAGCACCAAACATTGAACCTATGAGTGAATACGCAAGACCATTAACTACGCCACAAGAACAAGGCCAGCTTCCATTGCCGATGCAAACAGTAGATTGGGAAGCCAGAAAAGATGCACAAGGTTATCCAATGGTTTACAAGTTGCCATCTGGAGATATGGGTGGAAAATATGAGGTAGCTGGAATCAATGATAGATACCACCCCAAAGCGTTCCAAGTCATCTCGGCGTTGCCAGCGCAAGAAAGAGCGAAGGCTGCGGCAGAGTACATCCAAGGATATACCGCGCCACTCGTTGAAAAACTCCCTCAAGCACTCCAGCCATTCACGCAGGATCTCGCGTTTAATCGTGGGCTGGGCGGCGCAACGAAGTACATCCAGCAAGGATTGAACACGCTGGGGCAGAAGGTGGCAGTAGATGGAGGTTTTGGTCCTAAGACATTAGCCGCGATCAACCAGGTCGAGCCAAGGGCATTGATGCGTGCGGCCAGCGATGCTCAATTGCAGGATGAATACAACATAGCTGAACGCAACCCAGCTAGAAAGAAGCTCATTCCTGGCTTAGAGGCTAGGATTAGGAACAGATTGTCAACCTTTGGGCAGGGTTAATTATTATTCATCGTTGTTGGAAAATATATATGTCGAACCAGACTTTCCAGCGTAATAGTTTCCGTCTTGAACCTTTACTCCTTGTGAACCATAAAACAAAAAACCGCTTTTTGTCATAATTTGACCATTACCATAGTAAACATCGCCACAACGAGATATAATACCTTTTGGAGTTAGGGTAAGAATCTTATCCTCAACCAACAAGCCGTGTTGTGTAATTGTCAATCCCTTCCCGCCGCTAAACACAGCCGAGCCAGAGTCATAAACTCCACCAGATACATCATCAAGTTCATCAGCCATCACCGATGCCATTAGCATCGCCATCAGTGTCATAGTTGTTATTGCTTTCATGGGAAAAAGTCTCTAGGACAAACCGAATTCCGTCAAGCATGAAAATTAAATTATCGCCAAGACAGATCGGTGCGGTAGGAGTATCAAGAGTTGTAAGCTCGCTTTTGCGATGTGGCTACAATGTGCTTGCCCCGCTGGAAGATTTTTCTGGATATGATTTGGTAGCTGAAAAGCATGGCAAGTTCCACCGCATCCAAGTCAAGGCAGCGCAGAACGTCGAGCCTGGGAGGAGTAGATATAGGTTCACAACATCCTGCGGATCTGGTTACAATGCACCAAAGAAAGTGATTACTGGAGTAGATTATGTGGCTTGTTGGGGAATGCATGATGATCTTTTCTGGCTGTTGCCAATTGCACGCTGTAAGAGCGTCACAACTTTGCTTTGTCCATCGACAGGTCAGAGCTGGCGTGTATTTCAGAACCTATGACCGAGAAGGAGGCGTGGGCAAAGTTTGAGGATGGGCTGAAATATGCGCAATCTTTCGATGAAGCCGTGGCCTGGGTCAAGAAGAACAAGAAGATCGTCGAAAAACTCACCATGATAGCAATGATTAGACGATTTAATGAGGATATTAGCAAAGCTAATAGAACTTGGCGGAACTAAAATAGATTAAAATATATCTCGACACCATCATGGGTTGACAGCTAAACCCGATGAATGGGCAAAATCAATAGTCGAGCGAAGGGTGCAGCAGGCGAGCGCGAATTAGCAAATTACTTGCGGGAACAGGGCTGGCAGAAAGCCAGAAGGACGCAGCAGTTCGCGGGTAATCCAGAAGGTGGTAGCGGTGATGTGGTTTGCGAGAACTTCCCATTTCATATCGAAGGCAAGCGTTGCCAAGCAATCAAACCCGAAGAGTGGATGGAGCAGGCAAAGCGGGATTGTCCAGAAGGCAAGATTCCAGCGGTATTCTTTCGCCGCAATGGACGCAAAGAGTGGTTAGTCATACTGACCGCCGACAGCGTATGTGAATTAGCTCGACAGATTGCACCTGCAAATGTGAAGATTGAATATGTTCCCAGCCAGTTCACCAATTCATCAGTCGGTGCTGGCTTTTGGGTACACAGCCCAGACCAACTTACCCCCAAATACATACAACCAATAACAAACCCAAATAAATAAAGGAGATACTACAATGGCATTGACATTAAGTGAATCGCAGAAATCAGAACGCAAGTTGCCCGAAGCTGGAGCAACCGTAGGCGTTCTTTACTCGTTGGTCGATCTGGGCCATCAGAAGACAAACTGGGATAACCAGGAGAAGTGGACACCAAAAGTCCGCCTAACCTTTGAGTTGCCAGACCAGACTGACGAGTACGAGGTAGAGGAAAAGGGTAAAGTGACCAAGGTGCAAAAACCTATGGTCGTCAGCATCGAGCAGACCCGCAGCCTTGGCGAGAAGGCAAGCTTGCGGAAGTTGCTTGAGCAGTGGAGGGGTCAAACCTTCACGGCCAAGGAACTGCAATCCTTCAGCCTAAAGAACCTCTTGGGCAAGCCAGCCATGCTCACACTGATCCACAAGACCAGCCAGCAGGGTCGGCAATACTGCGCCATCGCAGGTGCTTCTAAGCTTCCCAAGGGAATGAAAGCACCAGCTACCACCACCAACGATCAGTTGTACTACGAAATCGAACAGGGCGAGGGTGGCCAGTTCAACGATATGCCCGATTGGTTGCAGGAGAAGATTAGAGCATCCAAGGAGTTTGCTACCGCTGCTGGAAAGCCTACGACTACAAAAGTCGAGCTTGATGCAGACGGCAACCAAGTGCCATTCTAAATTGTATGGCTCTTACAATCACATCTAAAGAGCCTACCAATTCCCGTCTGGTCGCTACTGACCAGGCGGGACATTGGTACACAGCCGAAGGCGAT
>Ga0209299_1002300_pt1 | contig 10238 bp, 13 predicted proteins | sample S_140806_MF_Meta_FD_187326 | JGI IMG/M metagenome (GOLD analysis project Ga0209299, IMG submission 187326) | Freshwater microbial communities from Lake Simoncouche, Canada to study carbon cycling - S_140806_MF_MetaG (SPAdes) (version 2) | ecosystem: Environmental > Aquatic > Freshwater > Lake ...
TATGCCGATTACTGAAGCAACTTTTAAGAAGAAAAGCTGATTAATTGCAATAGTTGTTATCAGACTAGACCAGGTGTAGACCTCGTCTACCCCTCCCAAAAACACAATGCACAGTTTATTACACAGTCACGATTTAAGCGTGTAAGCCATTGAAATATATAGACTTTTGAACAGCCACGAATTCTTCTAAGGCGTAGGTCGCACATTCGAATCGTGCTGGGCAGGCCAAACACCCAACTGGCCGATGAGATCTACTCAAAAAACCCGATTCTATAGCGGTTGGTTGACCAAGCATTGACCAATCTCCGCCATCTTATCAAGCGCTCAGGCAGGGCGTAAGTTAATACTTGGAAATCGTGCTGGGCAGGCCAAATGCCTCAAGCAATACAAGCGGGTACAGTATGCTTTATAGGTTGCTCGCTTAAAGTACTAAGAAATTCACAGTAGTGCAAGTCAAGTATCTATTTAAGCGACGCTTATTTACTTCCCTTCATCTTTTACAGCGATCCGTCCATGAGTATCTAAATCAGATTCATCTACTTCCAAATAATCCTCTTCAATCACTGTTGCACCCTCTAGGTGCTCAATGAATTCTCGAATAGCATAGTAAGGCGCAACATGAACATGATCATCATCTTGGTGATCCCAGACTTTGTAACGAAAGACAGTTAGCTTCATTTATTGTTTTCCTCAATTGGGGTCATGATCCGAGCCGATGATTGATATAGCCGTTGACGTAGGCTTTACGAGTCTCAGCCCAGGCTAAAGCCGCTTTGTTGAGCAGATTTTTTAGTTTTTTTTTGATTTATAACCCCCAAGAAGCTTTGAAGTTATAAAGGTATTCACGAGTAAGTTCTTCTACTTGCTGATGGCTAATGGGGTTGCGGCTGTTGATGTACTGCTCTAAATCATTACCTTTGGTCTGGTTACCAAAGATTTGATTCCAGAGACTAATTAACTTTGTCATTTAAGGCTACTTTGGTAAAAATATTAGAGTTATAACCTAGGTAGTATGTGCCTTATTGATGAATATTGCATGACAGCAAAATAACTTTTTGAATTAAAAGATCTTAAGTTCATGACTAAAACAATCATTTGTAGTCATTTGGTCATAAAGCGCTATAAATTAGAATCAACCAGTAAATTTCAATAAAAATGGTATCAATGTGAAGGCATTACAAGAAGCTTTAGAGAAATTAAGACAAACGGGGTCTATTGGACTTGAAGATTTTAAGAATTTAAAGATGAAGGATCTTGAACATTTTATTAAGGAAATCAAACAGTGGTGTCTTTATGGCAACGGCAAAGCTGAGAAGCTGGGCAAGAAACATAAAGAACATTAAGGGCTTGGAGGCGGAAACCTAGAATCGAACTAGGGTGTTGAAATTTGCAATCTCATGCATCACCACTCTGCCATTCCGCCATGAAAAAAAAGCCACCGCTTGGATGGCTTTGCAAGAAAATATCTCGACTCACGTATTTAGGTAAATGATGATGCTGGCAGCCAATATAGCAACGAATGAAAGAATCAGATAAGTGCCTACGCCAGGCGAGGAAAGTAAAATATCTTTATTCATGGCGTGCCCCAACATTTTTTTGGACTTTGGTAGGCTCATAAAAATCCAATAAAGAATTTTTCTTACGTCGCTTTAGATGTCTCATGATCATTCGATCTTTTATGTGGTTATCCGGGTTGAGTTTTCTATTGAAACTTTTGAGCTCATATGGCTCAGTATTGTCTTCAAGTACTTCCATGGCCAATCTCCTCAGTGAATTTGAAAATTCCATTCCAAGGAAACTATCCTTGGAAAATCATTTAACAGCTGTGATGTGAATTTGCAATGACACTTTTGTTACAAAGATCAGGTTTAATTTGGTGCAACGCCATAAAAGAGATAAGTTAATGAGCTTAGTGGGTGAGCAATAATTCATAAGGTGGGAAAACTCAAATTTTTATAATTTTTATGTCTAAAGAATTATTTTAAAAAACAAATTCACAACCAGCCCGACCGTTTAAAGCGCCAATAGAGGAATGAGCACGCTAAGACGATAATGCTAATAGCAATGGGATAACCTAAATCCCACTTTAATTCTGGCATCTGCTCAAAATTCATTCCCCATATACCGGCAAAAGCAGTTGCTACCGCAAATATAGCCGCCCAAGAAGCTAGACGTTTCTGAATATTATTTTGTTCAAGTGCAATAGCAGATAAGCTTACTTGAATGGCTGTACCAATGGCATCTCGAATGCTCTCAATAACTGAATTAATGCGTGTTAAGTGATCTAAGATATCTCGAAAGTACTCGGTGCTGTTCGCACAAATGGGTGGAACTCGACCGCTGGATAATTTACCAACTGCCTCCATTAAAGGAGAGACAGCGTGTTTAACGACCATTACTTTTCTTTTTAGCTCAAAAAGTCTTTCGATATTGGATTTTGTGGATCGTTCATCAAAAAGTGTCTCCTCAATGTTTTCAAGCTCAAGTTCCAGTCTTTCTACAATAGGGAAATAACGATCTACAACTGCATCAATGAGAGCGTACAACACAAAACCTGATCCTTGGCTAAGCAGTTCAGGTTCTTGCTCGCAGCGCTGCCTAACACCCAAAAAACCAACATCTGATCGATTGCGTATGGACAAAACATAGTCAGATGCTGCAAAAATATCCAGCTCTCCAACCGAAATATCGTCGTCATACTTTAATACTTGAATCACAGCAAATAGACTCTTTCCATATTCTTCAATTTTCGGCCTTTGGTGGCCGAGGAGAGCATCTTCAACAGCCAACGGATGAAGGTCAAACTCCTCCTTCATTTTGGCAATTTCATCTACTGTTGGATCAAGTAGTGCGACCCAAACAAAAGAATTTTTATCAGCAATGTGATCACTAATATTTTCAATGTCAATATCAGCAATTTTTTTACCATTTTGGTAGGAGGCGCAATTAATTAGCATATGTAAAGGTAATAAAGGTAAGAACGTTAAGCAATATTAATTCAAGCCTATCCTTTGGATGGAACTTAAAGTGATTCACTAAGGGGACAGGATGAGGCACTCTCTCTTCGTCGTTTCCATACTCAGCAATCAAGAATCATTCAAACTAGTGCTGTCGATATGTAATTTAAATGTAACAAAATGCTAGTATAAAAGTTACTTTTCACCAATATCTTTAATCTCTTTTTTCTTTAAAGTTATGTCCTCCCTTGATATTCGTTCCGCTAAAGAAATTGGTAGGCTCTTAAGACGAGCACGTGAAGAACAAAGCGCCAATCTGAACCACCTATCCAAGAGATGCGGTTTAAGTGTTGCTCAATTAGTTCATATTGAAAGTGGAAACCTGTTTGCGTTAAAGGGGGATCTCAATAAAATGATGATTAATTACAAAATTTATAGTCAGGCATTAAATGTTAATTTAAATGCCTTAGACCAAAATGTGACTCTTGCAACAAGTGATCATGAACTAACGCCTTTAGACGGCTTCATTCCGCAATTTCTAAAAAAAACTGAAAATATTTAAGAGTTCCTTAACACCTTTTTAATTACCAAGTGGAGTAATCGAATGGTTCATATTTTAAAGAAATTACAAGAAGGCGAAGGCATTAGCTTGGATGAATTTAGAGCCCTAAAATACAAAGAACGAGAATTTTTATTTAATGAAATTCAGTATTGGTGTCTTTATGAAAAGGACGATCCAACTACATTTGCTAGCAGAAATACCCTAAATGAATAACATTTAGTAGTTCAAGGATGGACGCTTACTAAGAAATTTTTGGAATGATTAATTATCTTTAAGTCATATGATTAGGTTATTGCCGTTATTCTTACTTATGGTTGTTTCTTTTTCAGTCACTGCGAATGAGATCCAATATGGAGTAAGACCATTTTTTTTGATTGAAGCAATGCCTGAAAGTTCTCTCAAAAATAAATTGCTAAGTTGTAAAAATCAGAAAGCGAAGAAATCTTATTTTTCGATAGCGCATCGTGGTGCTCCCTTACAGTTTCCTGAGCATACCCTGGAGTCCAATGCAGCAGCCTTTGTGATGGGAGCCGGTATTTTTGAATGCGATGTGACATTTACGCGAGATAAGCAATTAGTTTGTCGCCATTCACAAAACGATCTTCACACTACAACAAATATTTTACTTACTGATTTGGCTAAAAATTGCATTAAGCCATTTATACCCGCCACAGATAAAAATCCTGCTAGTGCTGAATGTCGAACATCGGATATTACCTTATCTGAATTTAAGTCATTAAAAGGAAAGATGGATGGATTTAATCGTACTGCAAAAGACCCCCATGAATACACTAAAGGTACGCCAGCATGGCGTACCGATCTGTATCTCAATAGGGGAGGAACTCTCTTAACACATCGCGAGTCAATCGATTTATTCAAAAAATATGGCGGAAAATTTACCCCCGAACTCAAGGCGCCAGTAGTCTCAATGCCTTACATGGGTTTCACGCAAGAGCATTATGCCCAAGCGTTGATTGATGAATATAAACAAGCCGGAATACCCGCTAAAGACGTCTTTCCTCAATCATTTAATCTAAACGACATTCTTTATTGGATAAAAAATGAGCCCGAGTATGGTAAGCAAGCTATATATTTGGATGATCGCTATTTACTAAAAGAATTTAACTCTGCAACACCAAATCAACTTAAACCAAGCATGAATGAGCTATATGAAAGTGGGGTTCGTTACATTGCCCCCCCATTATGGGTTTTATTGACATTAAATGCAGATAATCAAATTATTCCGTCTGCATATGCTCTAGCAGCTAAGCAAGCAGGTCTAAATATCATCACGTGGAGCTTAGAGAGAGACGGGCCCTTGGTCAATGGCGGTAATTGGTATCACCAGTCAATTAAGTCTGTCATTAAAGATGATAGTCAAGTTTATGTTGTGTTAGATGCCTTAGTCAAACAGGTTGGTATTAAAGGGATATTTTCTGATTGGCCTGCTACTGCGACATATTATGCAAATTGCATGGGCTTAGATTAAAAACCAAATACTGTTCTTTAAAATTCGAGCAAAAGTATTTTTTAACTATAGAAGCTTCTAATTGTCTTTTTATAATACTTCGATTGTAAAAAAGTAAAAATTATTGAGTTCTATAGTCAATTAGTACGATTCGTGACGAGTAAATTTACACTTGAAATAATTGTCCCGATATTCTCTGTATGAGTTTACCCAAATTAGAGCTATCTTTAAAAAGTTATTAAATAAGTTGTTCATGTATTCCTTTTCTATGTCTGATTAATTCTTAAGCAATTGTTTTAAAAAATCTATACAAAATTTTTCCGAAGAAAGTAATACCAATTGGCCTGTCGTTGAATATTTTCTTTTACGAGCGATGCCCATGTTGGTTTAGGTAATCGCATTACTGCATCAAGATCGCCATACATATTGCGACTTGCAAGATTATGTTTATCGCACAGTCTCTGTATGGGCTGATTCTCAATAATGCAATGCATTGTCAGTGAATCAAAGCCTCTGTTTTGGGCCCAGGTAGTTGCTTCACTGAGCAACAAGTCAGCAATCCCTTGACGGCGAAATTCTTTTTTTACAGTCACTCCAAACTCTACCCCGCCTTTGGCTTTAGCAATATGCAACACTCCAGCCCACTGATGATCTTTATGAGCAATTAAAAATTGATGAGCATTTGCATCTCTTTTAAATTTAGTAATTAGATGATTAATGCCATCTTTACTTAAGCTGAACCCGAAGTAATCTCTTAGCGTTTGGGGATCAAGGCTTTTTAGCCATGATCCATAGCGACTAATTTGCGTGATTGGTAGAAAGTGAGTAAAGATTGTCATTGTTATGAGCTCATTGGATAATTTTTCTTGTGGCGCATGATGTAAGCTAACCGCGCTTCAGACCAGGCATTTAAAACACTTTCGATATAGTTCAGTAGTTTTTTCATTCTCAATACTCTCTTAACTTAATGATTTATAAGGAAATTTACTATTTACAGGGTTAACCCTAATATAACTGTACTCTTGATTTATGAAGGCTAAATGACAACAAATAAATCATTAGCCAAGGTGCGGGAAAATTCCTCTAGTTAGAGTTGATTTACAGGCGTAGGTCGCACGTTCGAATCGTGCTGGGCAGGCCAAAAACCCGACTGGCCGATGAGATCTCTAAAGAATTTGTTAGATCTGGTCGATTCCGCCCTGGGTCAACAAGAAACACTAAAACCACCTTCAGGTGGTTTTTTCATTTAGTTTTGGTATAAAAACATTTAACACATCAACCGAGACATCAAATGCAAAAAACCCCTCAATTGGTTCGTTATGGATTTTGGTTTCTGTTGGTGCTTCATATTCTTGGAGCTTTAATTACGCTTTCTATGCTCTTTCCAATTCTTAATGCAAATGCGAAGCAAAAGCATAGCTCCCGATGGTCCAAATGGCTATTGAGAATTGCTGGACTTCGGCTTCGGGTTGAGTCTCCCCAGGGGCTTCCCGAAAAGCCTTGTTTGATAGTTTCAAATCATATTTCTTGGATTGATACCCACGTAATTAATAGTTTTATACCAGCCTCTTTTGTAGCTAAATCAGAGGTTGCTTCATGGCCAGTTTTTGGATGGATTTCTAAAAAAATTGGAACCCTATTTATCAGAAGGGAAAGCGCTAGGCATGCAAAACAGATTGTGAATCAAATGGCACAAGATTTAGGTCATAAATCATTTTGCATTTTTCCCGAAGGTAGTACTACCGAAGGATCTAGCCTTTTGCCTTTTAAGGCGAGTCTATTTGAGTCAGCAGTGATATCTCAGGCCCCAGTGTGGTCTCTGGCTATCCAATATCGCTCAAAAATAACTGGCGAGAGAAGCCAGACCCCAGCTTTTGTTGGCGATATGGGAATATTAGAATCAATGGCGAAGATCATGGGTGATAGACAGCTTGAAGCAAGGGTTGTTGTATTACCAACATTTGATCCAGTCAAAGATCCGCCGCTAAATCGATCAAGCTTGGCTCAAAAGAGTCATCAATTAGTTTCTAGTGTAATTTAAGATATTTAAAGAGGGTCGAGTAATTTATTTTATTGACGATTCCGCCCCAGGCCATCAAGAATTCTCAAAAAACTAGAAGTGGCCCATAGAATCTCTAGTATTTTTGCGGTCTGGCACCATTGGCCTAAGATATCTTCATCAGGAAGCGTCCTTTAAAAGGACAAATCAATTATTCATCCCTGTGCCAGTAATGTTGTTTAAAACGACAAACTTAATTAGATTATAAAATTCTCAAATGAAATGGCTTTCTCCTCTATTCCTAGTTTTGCTGATATCCCAGAGCCATGCTCAAGAGAACTCAAACCCATTTGATGTTCAGGTTAGCGTAGCCCAAATTGAGGGCCGTTTTCATATTCAAGCAAGCTATGCCATACCCATGAATATCTGCAATGCTTTTGCCTTCATCACAGACTATGAGGGAGTAAAAAATGTTCCAGGTATTTTGAAGGTTAAGATCATTTCTAGAGAGGGTAACAAAGTTCGGGTTTATAGAGTGATTGAAGAGCAGACGCTTTTTTTCCCCATTGAGATGAAATCAGTCATGGAATTTATTGAGACCCCTTACAGAGGATTAACTTTTGAACAAATTAGTGGGGATATGAAGTCTTATAAAGGTAATTGGAGATTGATGTCAGACAAAGGCAAAACCAGCTTTAAGTATGATGCGTGGATGGAGCCCGACTCATTTATACCATCGGCGGTGATTGAGTATTTTATGAAAAATAATACTCGCGGACGATTTGAGCTAATGGCTCAAAGAGCATTTCAATATAAAACTATTGAAGCATTGGCGTGTAAATAGCCATCTCACTTTGACTAAATCGAAGTGTCGTTTAAAACGACAGTCCAGGAATAGAGTAAAGCATCCTAGGTCCTAGTCGATTCCGCCCTGGGCCATCAACAAACAGAAAAACCACCTTCGGGTGCTGTTTTGTCGGTTTACCCGACAAATCCCACTTCAAACAACTCGACCATCTGCCAATACCATGTCGGATCCATCCTATTCCACCCGATACCAAGGTTCTCGGTGCCTACTGAACACCAATTGTCAGCAGGTTAAAACCATTGTTTAACTAGTTGTTTTAGCTCATTTTTACAGCTTCTAAGGCGTAGGTCGCACGTTCGAATCGTGCTGGGCAGGCCATACGGTTGTTTTTGATCTGTAAAACCATTTTTTGAAATTATTCCCAAAGTTAGATAATTTTCATAAAAATCCAATGTTGCAAGATTTCAATCAAATAGACTTTTTTGGAGCAATACAATATAAAATTATTCCATTGATGGGTAAAAAATAATGAAAAAATTGCTATCAATCTTTCTTTTGATTTTTGCAGGCTCGATAAATGCAGAGATTAACTTAGTTAGTTTTCAATTTGGACAAGATAATCCGACAACGGTTCCAACCGTCTATTGGGGAAATGTTGGATCTAAGGCGCTTGTTATATTTTTACCAGGAGGAAGTGGAAGTTTTGGTGTTACAAAAAAACCAGACCCAAAGCCAAACTGGTTATTAGCCGCTCTTCATAAGTCTGGTGATCCACCATTGGATCTTGTTTTTATGGACAGTAATTACTCTTTACAAGCTGATTTTGGTGATCCCTACAGTCGTTGGTCTGCTAGAAGAGAAGTGCAGCATATTGAGCAAATTAAAACCGTAATAAACTTTTATCGACAAAAAACTGGGAAACCAATTTTTCTCTTGGGGCATAGCAATGGTAGTTTAAGTATCGCGGAGTTTCTAAACCAATCATCTGAAAACCAAAAGTTAGTTGCTGGGTTAATTTTCAGCGGCAGTCGAAATGAAACACTTGTTAGAGTAAATATTTCTTTACCAGTTCTTGTTTTGCACCATAAGTCTGATCCAAATCGATGGACGACTCCAAGTTCCGCAAATCAATTATTTACATTAATTAAAAAAATAAATGCTACTAGTACTGAGTTAAGTTGGGTGGAGGGAGGTAAGGATGTACCTTGGGGTGATCCAACGCATTCAGGTAGACATATGTACAACGAGGCTCTTGATGAGGCAGCTAAGTTAATTGAAAACTTCATTAAGGGAGTAATTAGTAAATAAACTTTTCTGCAATTTATTGAGTAGCTTGTTTATTTATATATAAAATGTCAGTTTTCCCAATAAAACCCATTGCACAGTTTATTGCACAGCATCTTTTTTTATGCTCTAAATTATTAAAACATAATGACTCTCCAATAACCACAAATTCTTCTAAGGCGTAGGTCGCACGTTCGAATCGTGCTGGGCAGGCCAAATTTCATAGGTCCGTACCGGACACATGGTTTACATTCGGTACCGACCACATGCTTTGCATAATATATATAAGTTCATATCTATTAATGAGAGACATTTAATATGCTAGGATTAATTGTATTTGCTGTTCAGTTATTTGGTTAAACATACTTCTTTTTTACTTCTTGTCATATTAGTGTCAGGTTTGTTTGTCAGCGTTATGACTCCATTTTTTGCTTGGGTCATTAGATAGGTTGAATCACAGACCCAGTTGTTTATATCTGCTATTTGGCATTTTTCAATTGGTTCTTTAACTATCTTTCCGTCAATATCTTTACCGGATGCAACCACTTGTTTGCTCTTTGTATTGATAGTATAGGTGACCCTGACCACCTCATAGCACTTTTTGCAGTTTGTACCTAGATCGCAGGGACTCATGGTTATTTCATAAGACTTAGCATAAAGAGTAAGAGGTAAAAATAAAAGGGATAAGAATGCAAATTTATTCATTTATATTAGATAACCCTCCTCATGCTGGGCAGGCCAGTTACCGAGGCTGGTAATTAATGCTGCATTAGTAAAGTGTTGGGGCAAGCGTTGATTCGGTTGACCTTGCTTACATTTGATCTTTGATAGGGATGCGACCATTAACATCTAAATCAGATTCCTCTACTTCTAAAGAGTCATCCTCAATCACAGAAGCCCCTTCTAACTGCTCAATATATGTTCGGATAGCGAAGTACGGAGGTATTTGGGCATGATTATCGTTTTGAGGATCCCATACTTTATAGCGATAGACCGATAGTTTCATGATGAATGGGTTAGTCATCTCCCCAGTCGGCTTGCTCTTGATTGGGAATATGGCTCATTTCATTAATCTTGCGCCTAGTTAAATGCTGCCAGATGAGACGTTCTTGCACTAATTCGTTGCTTTGCAGTTCAAAAAATTTCTCTGAAAGAGTATC
>Ga0209299_1002307_pt1 | contig 10230 bp, 12 predicted proteins | sample S_140806_MF_Meta_FD_187326 | JGI IMG/M metagenome (GOLD analysis project Ga0209299, IMG submission 187326) | Freshwater microbial communities from Lake Simoncouche, Canada to study carbon cycling - S_140806_MF_MetaG (SPAdes) (version 2) | ecosystem: Environmental > Aquatic > Freshwater > Lake ...
CTTAGCAGACAAGACCGTACTTCTATTGAAACCAAAGTAACTACCAATCTTACCATCCTTAGCATTTAGGCATTTATGAACGGCTTCAAACAGCAAGTATCTGACCTCAGTATTTGTTTGAAATTTCCTTTTTTCAAGAATCTTATCAATTGGTATATCACTCACTATGCTTAAAGTTGCAAGGATGTGGTCAATTGCCACAGGTAGTTCCTCCTCGGCTGGCTTGTCCTTGCTGAATGAAATCGTTATCCGGTCAAATTCAGATCCACTGGATTTAAGCAACGCCTCCAATGCGGTGAAAATAGTTTCAACTACATTCTTGGAATCTTCGCTGAGGTGCGCCCCGTTGGTGATGTTTAGTTTCATTGTTTGATTTCTTATTGAGTAGTTCGGGGATCCCGAACATCTGGCACATTCTCCGATTGAACAAGTTCGTGCCTCCACCTTGCACCCTCTATAAATCCATCAAGCCTGCCGTTATTGTACATCCCATCGTCCAAATGTTTGACGTACGGCAGTTTGTCAATCTCCGCTTGCAGTTGATTTTCAAAGCATTCGTCTTTAAGTGGGAACTTCTCCACCACCTTCTGAGCCTCTTGAATGATATCGTCCATTTCGCTAATGGTTAATGTCAATCCATGCTCCTGCTCCATGAGGTTGGATAACCCATCGTAATGACTGGCTATTTCGTTTAAGTCTTTCTCTGTTTCAAACATTGCTTATAAATTCTCGTCCAACAATCTCAAAATCGCTAACCATGTCTCTTTGGTCTTAAAATAAATGTCCATTTCCTGCGCCCCCGCTTTCTCCCTGTTCATGGATATTGTAATGCCGTATAAGCTCGCATCATCTTTAAACGCATAATATCCAGAAAAGTCAATCTGGTTAAATGAGAACATTACATACCCATCGCAGTAAACCTTTATCCTCCCGTTGTAGATTTTAAAAGTGTAGTTCTGAGAAGAAGTTTCAATCACCTTGCCCGCTTCCTTTGGATGTATGTAGGCAGGAAGGTTCGTGGAGCTAATGTCAGGTATGGGTTCTTTGGCTTCGTTTAAAGCTATAAGGTCTTTGTTAGCCTCAATTAAATGTTTAATTAACATCTCTCTGTCGAAATGGACATAAAGCTCATTCCATTCCGCATCGCTTAGTTTTCCTCTTTCTGTTGCCATATTTTCTTTTACGATACCGCCCCGAAAATGTTTCAAACCAGGGCAAAACCTCACTTTGAATATTTTGGCTGGCGGTATCCCCTTAACGCATTCTCTATCTTTGCTTCCCTTGCTGACTTAACAACTACTGTAAGCCTTCCATCGTCCCCTCTAATTATATTTCTACTTGGCTTAGATTCTCGTAACCAGTCCTTCTCTGTTTTTACATCTACGTTCTTCGGCACTAAATGGTTCTTCGATTCTGCTGCTAAGTACCCGTATACCCCAGAATCTAACCGATCATCTTTGTAATACGCCTTGTCTTTTGGCCTCCATACGTACCCCGTTTTAGAGGGGTTAAGTTGTTTGGTAAACGAAGACAGTTCGCTCCAAAACTCTGGACTATCTATTTTCTCCCCGTACACCGTAATCAGCTCAATAAGCTTTCCTACTATCCTTGGGGCGTTATGCGCCTTCTTGCTGATACCCTCTTGGGAAGCCTGTTCGCTTGATTGGAACATATCCGGTAACTCAGCATTGGAGATAATGTACTGCTCCAATCCCATAGCCGCTATCCAACTGGCAAATTCTGAACCCGTATTGGTTTCTATCAACTCAAAAGGCAAATCCCCTCTTTTGTTGGCAAAATAAAAAGACAAACAAATGGATTGTTCGTAACATTCGTGGTAGTCTGGAACCCTGAAAGCAACTTCAGCCGCAAAATTATTTGATACGCAATCCCATATCGTGCTACTAAAATTAGATGTTCCTGTGCTATGGTCAATACAATCTGTTCCTTTGTAGTACCTGTTTATCCAGGCAGGGTCAGGCTCGTGGAAAATTGTGGTAGTAACCAAAGGGTCTACCCTGTCTGTTTGTATGAATTCCGCCCCCACAATTATTCCTTTGTTCCGTAAAAATATCGGGGCATTTGGGCTACTGGAATACTTAGGGATGAAATACCCGTACTTCTTAGGGGCTTCCAACGCCCGCTTAACGTGAACATCAATCTGCTTTCTGGGAATAAGCGTGCTGTCTGAAGATAAGAAAACGTCTGCTATCTTTTTTGGATAGTGTTGCTTGTACTGCACTTCAGGATCCTCATCCAGTACCAGCCCTTCTTTCGTCCCGGCCATATACGACCGATACTCCGATTCCAAGAACTCTTCCGTTATCCCAGGTTTGGCAAAGCACTGAATGAACATAGGGATAATGCCAGAATCGAACGTTCTTTCCTGCCATTCCCGGACCAAGCCCATATAGATAATCTCTAAGTCTTTGCCCTCCCGATTAATATTACCGCCGGTTCCCCACCCCACTACCTGCCTTACCATCCGTAAGGTTCCGTTGATATTCTTAAATAGAGTAGGCCTACCCTCCTTCATCATACTTCCAAGCTTCTCTGTCATGCCAATTTCATCCAGGAGAACCACGCTTGGTGTACCCCCATTGATAGAGTACTTGCTGGGGCTGGCTACCAAGATGGAAGAGTTGTTCCCTTTGATTGTTCCTTTTTCCTCTTTGTAGCCCACACGCAATGACTTTGTGGTATCAGAGAATACCGAAGGGCGCATATACTCCGACCAGTTGGAGTACGAATAATAAATCTTATCCGTATAAATCTCCATTGACTTCAGCAAATCACATGCTATATATTTGGCTTTATAGTTCTCGCAAACCATTGTTTTGTTGGCAACCCAGCCTCCTTCAGTAATGGTTAAGCCTACCTGCCTACCCTTAACAGTGAAAAGGCTATACCCGCAGTCCTGAAGGAATAATACCAACTGTTGCAAAGGCCAAGCAGTGTACTTCTCCTTACCTAACCCATTGGTAGCCCCCGATTCCTGAAACCATAAGTGCTTATTTAAAGCGTACAGCGAATTGCACTTGCACCGCTTGGCTTCCGTTCGTAGCAACTCGTTGGCTTGCTCGTAAGATAAATCTGAGGACCATACTAAAGGATCATCATTTAGCCAGTAGTATGCCTGAGTAATGTAGTTGGATAAATAGTGGGGTATGTAAATATCCCGGAAGTCCCCGAAAAGCATGGTGTCAATGAACTGGATTATCTCCGGGTCCATATATCCCTTTATCCCTACTCCTTGAGGCATCCAGAAGGACTGGCTTATCTTAGAGGCTAACTGAGATTTGGTTACAGTAGCTTTGGCGGTGTAGTCGCCTATCTGTAAGGTTTTGCTTACTGTGGATACGAAGGGATCAACAGTAATTTGAGATTGAGATACCGCCGGCAAATTCGTTGAAAGGCGGGTTTCTGGCATAGCCCCAACTACCTCGTAGTTGACATCATACCCTCCCTGCTTCAGTTGGATTAATACCGCAGTATCTAATAATGCCCCACTCTTGTACAGAGTAAAATACATCTCCAATTCCCGCTTCGATATGTTTTGCTTGTGGCTCAAATCTTGCTATTCTTTAACGCTTCTACAATAGCTTTCCGGCTTCCATACTCAGGGTCAGTCAGAATATCTATCGCTTTCTTAATGCCCGCAGAAAAGCCTAATGCCACAAACCGGTTTTTTAATAAAAGGGCCGGCGGGTTCTCATACGGAACATGAACGTGCAAGTGCATATTCTTAATGGCATCCGCCAACTCAGCATATTCTTGGTCCGAAATAACCTCAGCACTCTTGAAGTTAACAAGCCTCTGGATATTCGTCTGGCTCATAAGCGTTACCCTTGAGATATTTTCCTGCTCTGGCAGGTATCGGGTAAACTGAACCCGGACATTACCATCCTTATCGGGGCTGGTAACGACTTCTGCTAACTCTAAAGTAGTTAGGACAACAAACTTATGCCCCAGTAAATATTTTGGTTTTTCCGTAGTTGTCTTCTGCATTATTGGAAAACATTTGAGTATAATTCAACGGGGCTAAGAAGCATCCGAACACCCACGCTGGCTGGCATTCTCTCAGCACAAAGAGCAATCCGTTAATTTTCTGGGCGGTTTCCGTACCATCAACAACAAGTTTCAAGGATTCAAATCTAAGATCATTCATCTTAAAGACCTCCCGCATCCAAGCGTCAAAGCAGGTAGGAGCATCGCCCTTTTTAATCTGCATGAACTTCAATATCTCTTCCCGAACCGCCTCAGCATCCGCTTCCGGTAGGTTTTTAGCGAACCCCATACGCTCTGCAAAATTAGGTAGGTAGTACAATGGAACAAGATAAGTATAGGGCAACGACTTTAGCTTACCCTTGAATAATCGGTAACGTCCGTCAACTTTAAGACTTTGTTGCATACGTCAAAAGTAGGATTTTCTGACGATATTTTAAAATACAACTCCATCAGGGAATGACCAAAAGGGAGTAGTCCGAATCTGCCAGGATTTGCCATAAGGATAGAATACGTGTTCTTTATTATCCTCCCTACATTGTCTGTGTATGGGATTCCGTACCGCTGCAAGTCCTCTTCGTAATCCTCCCTGTCTAATACTTGGGCAAAGATTCGCTGTAAGCTACGGTAGCTTAAAATCAAATCAGAGTAGAAAAAGACTTTGCCCTTGGGGATTGAAGGGAAGAGTTTGGTTAAGAAGTAATGTAACGTGTAGATTATCTGGTATTCTGTAACCGCCGGTATTTTTGTTAAAACAGGGGTAGTCAACTTGTGGCACGGTAACTTCTCCAGAAACACATAGAACACAATAGGGTCGCTTCCCGTAACAAAAACAACCGTTCCCTTTGAAGGGTCAAACCGCTTCGCTGGGAAAAAGCCCGTAGCCCTGTCAAACTTTAACGGCTTTAATGCCATATCCGCTTATACGCAACCGCCCTGAAAAAGTTTCAAAACCCCTGATTTATTGAAATAAGGGGCGGTATTAATACCTTTGCCTTATGTCCAACGAATTATTTCCTGTCCCTGCTGACCATACTCGTAAGCTCCGTGAGCTGTACCCAGCCCTACAAGAAGTTCCTGAGTTCACCGATTCCAAACTTATTGATGAAGAACTCCGCTTTGTGATCCTGTACGGTTCTCCTACGTCTCCCATAAAAGGAGAAGATTCAGTACGTATAGCCAAGTGTATTGAAAGAGCCTTTAAGCAAGGTTCTCTTTCTGCTCAGGACAAAGTGCTGTACGCTCAGGGTAAGTTTCCCGACAACGTGCGCTCTGCGGTTCTACGTATGCGCAAGTTCAATCCCAGCACTCGTAATAAAGCGAAGGAAGCAACTGAGAATGTGTTTAATCAGTTTGTCCAAATCCTCAATACCGATACCAACAATACTAAGATAACTGAACTGGATAGTGATGGGAACTCAATAGAAAGCACCAGAGGCATGACACTGGATGAGTTGAAGAAGTGGTCAGAGATGGCAATTAAGATTACCTCCGAGCTTCCTACCCTTATTGAAACAATGGAAAAAGGTTTTGGTATGCACCAGAAAATTAAGTCCCAAGAGGGAGGCAATCAGAAGAACATTGATAAAATCTTGTCAGAGAAAATTACCCTGGATGAATAGCTCTCGGGGAAGCAAAAAAAATCGGGCAAATTTGAATTGGACGGAATTTGGGCAAAAGATTTTAGAATTTTATTTTCTTTTTTTTTATTTTTCTTTTCTATAATTCTATATCTTCAGGATAACATCCCTATTAGCGTAGCCCATACGGAACGAAGATTCTTTTGAGGAGGACAAAACAATCCCTTCCCCAATTAAGGGGGGAATTGTCTTGTCCTGAGATGGTGCAACATACGTCTACGTGAGTTCCCCGTCGTCAGACCCCAAACCCTGTTAGACCATGTTTAGGTGCGGTGATTCTCTGTTTTAAAGAGTCTTCGCCTATAACCGCCCAGTGTGTTTCCACACTTACAATTCAGTCCCAGTCTGCTTGCTCCTGATTACTGGGTTAGTTTCGCTCAATGCTCAGTTAGGAAAGTACGCCCCACATTGTGCTATCTGATTTGTCTTTAACGAAGTAAAAAAGAAAAGCCTCGATTGAGTTAACAATCAAGGCTTTAAACATAGTTTAAGACCGGGAAGAAGGTGAAAACAAAACTATATGCTCTTACACGTTTTTTTTAACCTTCTTCCCAAAAGGCGTTAGCTCAACGCCACAAAGTAAAACAACCCGTTTTTAAAAAGCAAGAAGTTTTTTATTTTTTTTCTGAACCGCCCTTCATTTTATTTTTTTTGGGGTTTTTGTAACCTTTTCTCTGGGAATGCGTATGGTATAATAGGTATGAACAAGAAGCTATTAAAAAGAATTGAGCAACTTTTTACAGAAAGGTTGAAAGCAAAAACCGGATGGGGGAGAAACGAAGTCCTGCAAGCCTACAAAGATTGCGTCAATGAGGCTATCAGTGAGATTCTGCTTCCTTTGCTGGATGAGAAAACAAGCCCAAATGATTAATTTTAGGGGCGGTATCCATCCATGACAACATCACGTAACGCTTGGACTAAGAAACTAACAGGCAAAGCCCCTTCTACAAAAAGCAAATACGGGAACGTCCGTGTTGGCTCCCATGATTCTAAATTAGAGATCTACTTTAAATCCCTTCTGGTAAATGCTGTAATCCCTTTCTCGGAAAAACAAAGTGTTGAACTCCAACCCCCGTTTACCTATATGGGAGAAAAGGTTCAATCAATAAAAATAGAGCCGGATTTCTTTATCTATGTAGAGCCAGGAGATGTCCTACTGGATTGTTTTGCTATCGTGGATACCAAACACATAACAGGTAAGGTAAAGAATAAAGATGGTTCAGTAAAAGAAATTAAAGGAACGGCCGAGTGGAGGATGAAAATAAAAATGCTGAAATATAGGTTAGCACAGGACAAGGAGTCTATCCTTTTTTATTTCCCTACCAATAAAAAAGAATGCCAGATAGTCCTTCTAAAGCTAATCGAAGAAAGACAGAAGGCTTTGGAGAACCGCCGACCAAAACAATAAATCAGGGATAAAGATATGAACGTAACGTTTGAAGGCAATACAAGTACGGGCAAAGACGAGTGGCTTACTCCGCCTGAATTAGTAAAAGCATTGGGCGAATTTGATTTAGATCCGTGTAGCCCAATTAAACGCCCTTGGGATACAGCCAAAAATCATTTTAATATTAATGACAATGGGCTGATGCAAAATTGGTACGGCAGGGTATGGTGTAACCCCCCTTACGGGAAATATACAGAACGCTTTTTAGAAAAAGCAGCAATGCACGGAAACTGTATTGCACTAACCTTTGCAAGAACCGAAACAAAAATGTTTTTCAAATGCGTTTGGGACAAAGCAACTGCGATCCTGTTTATTAAAGGTAGATTGTCTTTTTACCACGTTACCGGCGAAAAAGGAGGGACAGCGGGTGCGCCAAGTGTATTGATTGCTTATGGAGAAGAAAACGCTGAAATACTAAAAAATTGTAGAATTAAAGGTCGGTATGTACGTCTGACATAAAACAGACGACTAACATCCAAACCCGCTTCCGAACAAAATAGGGTGCGGTTACGTATAACCCAGGGAACAAATAAAGATTAAATAAACATGGAAGAAACAAAATTTTGTTGTGGCGGGTTTGAAAAATTTATTCCTCACTTAGAGTGGGTAGGCATTGTTTCTGACGAGGAAACCACGTATGAGATTCCTCATTTGGTTAGGGAGGGTTCTAAGATAGCCGTAAACAGATGCCCCGGATGTGGAGGAATTATTTCTTCTATACGGCTAACCGAATCTGACATGAAACGTGCGACAGGCAGGTTCTATCAGAAAAAAAGCAAAGGGCTGTAAAATGGCAGAAGCATTAGTTTTAGGGGCGGTATCCATTCCCGAAATAAAAAAAGCAGGGTATGTACAGAAGCGCATAACCAAGTTAGACGCATCCTTAATCCGTACCGGCAAGAAGAAGCAGTTTATATTCTCTGATCCTGAACTGGGCAAGCAGAACAAAAAAGACTTCTTAGGCTTTGTCAACTGCCCAGTAACAAAACGAGTCCTGCATGGTAATATCGTCAACGCTAAATTAAAAAGCGGATGGTATGCTCAGTTCTCCAGCAACTCAGAATGGGGAAATTACGTCGCCTGCCGTGCCGGATACGTGGGTCAGTACATAGCCTTATACGAAGATTACTACGTCAACCAGTTTGGGATATCCGTGCCTAAAAGCTCAGATACGTCCCCCGTTCATGCTATGAGCCAGCCTATCACCAGCGTGGAGTTATGGGCTAAGATAGTCCGTATGGACGTAGTGCGCATCCAAGATATTACAATCCAGGATTACTTAGATAATGGACTGGATATGCGGAAAGACTATTACAACAAAGTAATATTTCGGAACTATAAGTTTACAGAAACGATGAGGAAGCGGATTCAGTCAGGGTACTACGATAAAAAGAAACTGCCTGAACCTAAAGAGTGGTTGGACACGTATAAAGAATCGTTCGCCTCCTACTGGTCCAAAGGAAGAAAAGAAGTGTATTTGGGGTCTAATGACTGGGTGTGGAGAGCAGAGGTGCAAGCGTGCGTATTATTAATTCCGCCGACAAAAAGAATCAAACAAGGGTAAGGATATGATAACCGAAAATACAGAACACCAAGACAACATGAATCCTCCATTAGTGGTAACCGATGTTTTAGCCCAGTTCAACGCTGGTGGTTCATGGATAAGTAGGACAGCATTTAATAAATGGATGGAAGAAAGGGGTTTTGAAGTAACAACACTGGAAAGAGACAACAGAACCGACGGGGAGGTTCACCACAGATATAGCCATAAAGCCACCGGCAAATCATACGAATTTCATGGCAACTATTGGCAGGGGAGTTCTTTTGGCAAGGTGGTCGAATGGCTCAATCAACAGGGGCTATAACCCGCCTCCGAACAAAAAGGTCGGCGGTATCGTAAAAGAACCATGTGGATTATTTGTCCTATATGCAAGGGTAAGAAAGACCCTTATTGCAAGTCTTGTAACAACACAGGGCTTCTTAACGTCCTAACGGGGAAACCCCCAGAATCAATAGCCTTTACCCCTAAAGAGAAGAAGAAAGATGCTCCTAACTAAAGGCGACCCCCATAATGAGAAGTTAGAAGAAACAGCGATAGGGATATTTATCTCTGAGGCTGGCACTTTTAAAAAGAACTATGCCTCCTTAAACGAGGGCTTATTCCATACGCTGAGGCTAAAGAAGATTTACGCCGCTTTACAATCCCTGTACAATGCAGATGCCCCTATTGACAAGCTATCCGTAATTGACCAATTGCGTAAGCAAGGGGACTTGGAATACGTAAGCCTGTCCTACGTTACTTTTTTAGAATATAGCCCTGTTCAGTCTGGGAGTATCGAATACTCTATCCAACTGCTAAAAGAGTGGCAGATAAAAAGGGAATCCTACCAGTTCTCCCTTGAGCTAAACCAGAATAGTGCGTCTGATACCTATGACCCCTTAGAGTTAATTGAACGAATAGAATCATTCCATAGGAAGCTAAATGATATCCTGACAACGGGGAGTATGAGTGGGGTTAAGACGCTCAAGCAGGTGTATATAGAAACCGCCGTCTATTTGAATAAAATAGCCTTATCCAAGGATGGTATGATGGGGGTGTCAACGGGATATCCGGAACTGGATGCTGCCCTGGCAGGATGGAAAAAGGGGGATTTGGTTGTTATTGCCGGACGACCTGGCATGGGTAAAACCGCCTTTACGGTCAATTCATTGTATAGGGCGGCGGTATTCTATAAAAAGAAAGTTCTTTTTGTTTCCTTAGAAATGTCCAACGAGCAAATAGGAGTAAGACAAATCTCCATGCAAACGGGCATCAACAGCAAAACATTACAGCTCCCCAAGCAAATAACCGTACAAGAGTGGGAGAGGATCCAACGGGGCGAAGCTGGAAGCGGTCAGGAGAACTTCTTAATTTACACACCTAAGCACAGTAACCCATCCGTGCTAATGGCTGAAATACGTTCCCTGGTCCATAAGCACGGAATCGAAGCCGTGGCAGTTGACTACTTACAACTCCTTTCTTTCTCAAGTAAGAAAAGTACGACAGATGCTATTGGAGAAGCAACTAAGGGATTCAAGAATTTGGCAAAAGAACTGGAAGTGCCTATCTTGCTTCTTTCCCAGCTCAACAGAAACAAT
>Ga0209299_1002308_pt1 | contig 10229 bp, 10 predicted proteins | sample S_140806_MF_Meta_FD_187326 | JGI IMG/M metagenome (GOLD analysis project Ga0209299, IMG submission 187326) | Freshwater microbial communities from Lake Simoncouche, Canada to study carbon cycling - S_140806_MF_MetaG (SPAdes) (version 2) | ecosystem: Environmental > Aquatic > Freshwater > Lake ...
AGCCAAAGCTTCTTCAATCCAATCTGCATTAGAAGAAGCTTTGTCTCAGCTGGAGCCTGGAGTTTCCCATTCTGTAGTCGCCGCAGGCAGGACCGATGCAGGTGTTCATGCAGCTGCTCAGGTTGTTCATTTTGATTCTGCTGGTCCAATCCCTCCCCATCGATGGCCAGCCGCCCTAAACGGCCGCTTGCCCAAGTCGATTCGCATCAGAGCTGCAGCCGAAGTCTCCAACACTTGGCATGCTTGTTACAGCGCTGAATATCGTCGCTATCGATATACAATTTATAATGGACTTCTGCCAAATCTTTTTTTGGCACCTTGGAGTTGGCATCGCTACAAGGTACGACTCGACGAAAACCTGATGGCAGCTGCCCTTGCCGATATTGTTGGCGAGCATGATTTTGCTGCGTTCCAACGGGCGGGAAGCCGCCGCCGCCATTCCCGCACAACAGTTCAGAACGTGAGCCTTGCTCGCCAGGGAGAATTGTTGGTTGCCGAAATTCAGGCCACCGGCTTTCTTTATGGCATGGTCCGTTTGTTGATTGGGCAGGTTGTTGCCGTTGGTGAGAGATCGCTTTCCCTCGATGCTTTCGCCAGCCGTTGGCGCAGGCGAGCACGCCATGAAGTCCGGGAGGCCGCTCCTCCCCAGGGTCTCTGCCTCCTGCGAGTTGGTTATCCGGAGGCGGTTTTCGCGCCAGAGGTATGCTACGATAGTCAACCGAGATATTCTCTCGGCTTGCCTGAGCAGATCGATTCTCAGATAACCGTCTGACCTTCCTGCACCTCGCGAGCTTAATTCCTGAAACCAGCCAAGCAGGGCCAAAGGATAGTCTGACCGATCAGCCTTAACGCCAAAAACACCCCAGCCTTGCTGATGCTGTCCATATGCACAGCAGTCATGGCTACGTGATGAGTTAAGGTAGAGATTGATCTGAGCCGTAGGTGGCTTGACCGCCTGGCCCATGGTTTTGGTCAGTGGGTTTTCCAGACCCGTGCCACAGCCTTTTCCCGATGCCCCAACGGGCCCATTCCGGCTCCATGAACAAGACCCCACAACCTTCAGCCGATTCCATCGACCGTCAATGGTTCGTAGTTGATGCGGCTGATCAAACCCTCGGACGCCTGGCCAGTGAAGTGGCCCAGGTCCTGCGGGGCAAGAACAAGCCCACCTTCACACCCCATTTGGATACAGGGGATTTTGTTGTCATCATCAACGCTGAAAAAGTCCGTGTGAGCGGCAACAAACTCACTCAAAAGGTTTATCGACGCCATTCCGGTCGACCTGGCGGCATGAAGACAGAAACCTTTGCCCATCTCCAGGCCCGTTTGCCTGAGCGCATCGTTGAAAAGGCTATCAAAGGCATGTTGCCCCACAATGCCCTTGGCCGCCAGCTCTTCCGCAAGCTCAAGGTTTATCGCGGCGCTGAGCATCCCCACGCTGCCCAGCGGCCCCAGAATCTCGCCCTCAATCCTTCCGCGTCATCCAAATGACCAGTTCATCCAACCGCGTCGTGTATTGGGGAACGGGACGCCGTAAAACTGCCGTTGCTCGGGTCCGTGTCGTTCCTGGCACCGGTAGCGTCACAATTAATGGTCGCCCTGGTGACAACTATCTGAATTACAACCCAGTCTATCTGGCTTCGGTCAAGGCCCCCCTCCAAACCCTTGGTCTTGAAGCCCAGTACGACCTTCTTGTAAACGTTAGGGGTGGTGGTCTAACTGGTCAGGCCGACGCCATCAAGCAAGGCGCAGCTCGCGCCCTTTGCGATCTTTCGCCTGATAATCGCAAACCCCTGAAGGTTGAGGGCCATCTCAGCCGTGACCCTCGGGCCAAGGAGCGCCGCAAGTACGGCCTCAAAAAAGCCCGTAAGGCTCCCCAATTCTCCAAACGCTGATTTTCCCTTCTTTTCGCCAGAGCCATGCCGAAGGCCGACATCCATCCCACCTGGTATCCAGATGCCAAGGTCATCTGTAATGGTGAAGTGGTGATGACAACCGGTTCCACCAAACCCGAGATCCATGTGGATGTCTGGAGTGGTAACCATCCTTTTTATACAGGGACCCAGAAGATCCTCGATACCGAAGGTCGGGTTGATCGTTTCATGCGTAAGTACGGTATGGGTAGTGCGGATGCTGCCTCTGCCGCCGCCAAGACCCCTCCCGCGGCCTGAGCTTCAGGTCTGCTTGCTTTGGCCGGCTGCCTTGCGGTAGCCGGCTTTTTTACTTGTAACTGGACCCGTACCGCCCATGGATTCAGCCCTGCTTTGCGAACGCCTGGAAACGACTTGTCGGACGTTTGAAGCCCTGGAGCGTCAACTGGCCGATCCGGCGCTGGCGACGAATCCCAGCCAACTCCAAACCCTGGCCAAGGAGCGGGCCAAGCTGGAGCCGATGGTTCTGGATTATCAAAAAATGCTCCGATTGCAGTCTGAGCAAACCCAGGCCCGCGATCTTTTGCGTCAATACCGCGGCGATCCTGCCGGCCAGGAGCTCGCCGAGTTGGCTGCCGAAGAATTCGACAATCTGGAACAGGAACTAGTTGGGTTGCGTCAGAGATTACTCCTGGCCATGGTTCCTTCAGACCCCCGCGATGAGCGCAGTGTCATGTTGGAAATTCGTGCTGGAGCTGGGGGCGATGAAGCGGCTCTCTGGGCCGGCGATTTGGCTCGCATGTACGAGCGTTATGCCCAGAGCAGGGGCTGGACGGCCCAGCCCCTGAGTGCCTCTGAAGCGGATCTGGGGGGGTATCGCGAGTTGATTCTGGCGATACGTGGCGAAGGTGTTTATAGCCAATTGAAATTTGAAGCCGGAGTGCATCGAGTCCAGAGGGTTCCGGCCACCGAATCCCAGGGTCGCGTCCATACCTCAACGGCCACGGTGGCCGTGATGCCTGAAGTGGATCCCGTGGAGGTTGTGATTGAGCCTGGTGATTTGGAGATCAGCACGGCCCGATCTGGTGGGGCAGGGGGACAAAACGTGAACAAGGTTGAGACGGCTGTTGATCTATTGCATAAACCATCCGGGATTCGGGTCTTCTGTACTCAGGAGCGTAGTCAGCTGCAGAATCGTGAGCGTGCCCTTGAGATTCTTCGGGCCAAGCTCTATGAGAGAGAACTGGCTGTTGCCAATGCCGCCGAGAGCTCGGCGCGACGTGCCCAGGTTGGCAGTGGCGATCGTAGTGAGAAGATACGGACATATAACTATAAAGATAGCCGCGCCACTGATCATAGGCTTAATAGGCACTTTGCCTTAGACTCTGTGCTTTCAGGACAGCTTCAGGAGCCTATTGAGGCTTGTATCGCCGCTGAACAGAGCCGCCAGTTAGAAGCCCTGGCCCGTGAAGCGATGGGAGCGGATGGTTGAAGCTTCGGGATGGGGTGATTATTCGCCGATTAAATATTTGGCCCACTCCGCATTTCTGCCGGCACGAATCTGGCGATTGGCTTCGAAGCTGAGACTGCTCAGGGGCCGATGGGGGGGACGATTCAAGGACATGCCGGCTTCCCGGGGTGTGCGGTTACCCTTGCGAACATTGCAAGGAAGGCAAGCGGTAGTCACATTGTCCCAACTGTCAACGCCACCACGGCTGCGGGGCTGAACATGGTCAATCGAGAGTTTGTCTCCGTTGTACCCGCAGTATTGACACGCGTGTCCATCCCGTTGGAAAACATTGCGCCGGGTCAGGGGCAGCTGCCGATAAGGAACTCGAACGAATTGCCGCAGTCGGATCACAGTGGGGCGCATTTGATCTGGCCGCAACAAGGACGTTGGGTCGTGTTCAAGCCCCTCAGCCTTGCCTTTCAACAACATCACCACCGCTCGCCTCCAAGTGGTGATGTTGAGAGGCTCGTAAGAGGCATTCAGAACGAGAACATGGCCCATGCCAGCCCCCCAGGCAAAACAAACCCTAACCAGGGTCTTGCAGGATGGTGGTGTGCTTCGTCACAAGGCCTTCCCCATCTTCCCCTGGTCCGAAACCAATGGCGATGACCCTGCCCTGCGGACTCGATCTGGCCCGAATCATGGGTGCTGAGTTGCTTGATGCCCCCGGGGCGATCGCGATTGGTGGTGTGGCGATCGATTCGCGCCGGGTCCAGCCAGGTGATCTTTTTGTGGCCCTGAAGGGGCGTCAACAGGATGGTCATCGCTTCGTGCCAGCAGCCCTGGGGGCCGGTGCAGCCCTCGTCCTCGTGGGCCGAGGGATGGGTTGGGTGGACGTTCCCCGGCTCGTGGTGGCAGATCCCCTGTTGGCCTTTCAGAAGCTGGCGGCCTGGTACCGCACCCAGTACCTGCCCCAGGTGATCGCAATCACCGGCAGCAATGGCAAGACAGTGGTCAAAGATGCCCTGGCTGCCTGCCTGACGTCCCGGTTCCGGGTGGCGGCCAGCCCAGGCAGCTGGAACAGTCAGGTGGGCGTGCCCTTGGCCGTTCTTGCAGCTGCACCAGGGAGTCAGATCGGTGTGTTTGAAGCAGGGGTCTCGGCCCCGGGTGAAATGGCGGCCATCGAGGCGATTTTGCGACCTGATTTCGGCGTGTTGGTGAATGTGGGTCTTGCCCATTTCGCCGCCTTTGGCAGCCGTGAGGCGATTGCCCGCGAAAAGATGGGCCTCTTCCGTCACCTTCCCGCTTCCAATTGGTTGATCGCTCCCTCTGACCCTCTGCTGGATGTCCTGCCCCTAGCTTGCGAGCGGGTCCATCCCGGTACGGACTGGCCTCGGCTGATCAAGCGTCGCCCCACCAGCACCGGTTTCGCCCTCACCCTGCAATTTGCAGATCAGCAGTTGAAGTTGTCGGTGCGGACCCGTTCCCTGCCCTTGGTCGAGGATCTTTTGATCGCGATGACGGCAGCCCTGCGCTTAGGCGTGAATCCTGCCCAGATCGTCGGCGCCCTTGAAGGTTATGGCTTTGGGCCAACCCGCATGGAAACCTGGCGCACACCGGAGGGAATCACCATCATCAACGACACCGCCAGCAGTGATCCCCTTTCGGTCCAGGCGGCCCTGGATACGGTCGCCGCGACGCCCAGTACCGGCCATCGGCGCCTTTTTGTCTTCGGCGGGATGGCTGATCTGGGTGTCCGGGAGCATCGCGAGCATGGCTTGATCGGTCGGGTTGCCGCTGAGCGAGGTTTCACTCACCTGCTTTTGCTGCCCCACAGCTCCATTGAACACACTTGTGCGGGTTGGTTGTCGTTGCGTCCAGGCGCCTCGCTTCTCAAGGTGCCCGATTGGCAGGCCCTGCGCCAACAAGTTCGGGATTTGGCCCAACCAGGCGACCTGGTGTTGATGAAGGCGGCGGCGGGTGAGGGGCTAGGGGTCGCGGCACAAGCCATTTGGGAATCAATGGCGCCCCGCAGGCTGCTGATCGATCTGGGCGCAATCAGGGAAAATGTGGCCCGTTTCCGAGTTCTCTCTGGCTCCAAGGTGGCAATCCTGGCCGTTCTTAAGGCCTGGGCCTATGGCACCGAATTGCCCCGGCTGGCGCTGGCCTTGCAGGCCAGCGGGGTGGATTGGATCGGTGTCTCTACCGCTGATGAGGGCGCGCTGGCCCGCCGTGCCGGAGTCCGGCTGCCGATTCTGGTCATGTTGATGGACCGCGAGGAGGTCGACAAGGTTGTTCGCTATGGACTGACCCCCGTTGTCTATTCGCTTCCCTTCGCTCGGGCCCTAGTCGAGTCCCTCCGGGATATGGGGGCAGAGTGTGACGTGCACCTTGAGGTTGACACTGGTATGGGTCGCCTTGGCGTGACTCCTGAAGAGGCCCTGGTGGCGGCCCGACTCTTGCGCGGCGCCGGGGTAGTGCGGCTGCGGGGCGTGATGACCCATCTAGCTGGGGCCGATGATTCGGCCGCTGATCACCACAGCGAGCAGCAATTGGCCCGTTTTGATCAGGTGGTGACCGCCATCCGATCCGAGGGGGATGAACCCCTCTGCATCCATGCCGCCGCCACCGCCGCCGCCGTTCGTTTCCCCAGGGCTCGCTACGACATGGTGAGGTTGGGCTTGGGGTTGTTCGGTATCTCCCCTTCGTTGGAAGTGGCTGAGGCGATTCATCTGGAGCAGGCGCTGGCCTTTGTGAGTCGCCTTGCCCAGGTGGCTGTATGGCCCCGCGGTCAACGGGTCGGATACAACGGCGCCTATGTGGTTGAGCAAGAACAGCAAAGGATTGGCATCGTGGCGGCCGGATACAACGACGGCGTGCCCTGGCGCCTTTCGAATGCGGGTGCTGTTCTGGTTCAGGGACAGACGGCCAGGATCCTGGGCAGGGTGTCGATGGATTCGATGGCGGTCGATCTGACGGCTGTTCCAGATGCTGCAGTTGGGGATGAGGTCCTGATTTTTGGCAGTTACCAAGGCCAGTGCCTCCGCCCCGAGGAGGTGGCAGCCCGCGCAGGCAGCATTCCCTACGAGTTGCTTGTCAATGTCGACAGCAGGCGGGTGCAGCGCATATTCCGCAACGACTGAGGCCAGCGGCCGCGCTGAGCAAGCTGGACGTTCAGGTATAGTCGCTTAGCCGCTGGAGAGGTGGCTGAGTGGTCGAAAGCGGCTCCCTGCTAAGGAGTTACAGGAGGCAACTTCTGTCGAGGGTTCGAATCCCTCCCTCTCCGTTGACATACACCGATGACATTCATCTCATTGGTTGGTAGTCCATGAGTCTGCCGGCAATCTCCGGCAGCAACCCTTCTTGACTTGGATAGGTTTCCCCTTCGCTCAAGACAATGAGCAGCATCGGCGCCCTTAGCTCTGTTTCCACGTAGGCGGCACCGTGCCTTGCCTCACCTATCCAGCTCGCTTTGCTCCAAATGCGTGGATTGGGGGCAATACCTGGGTTTATAAATTCAGCCGGCTCGCTGATCTCCGCTGGGTTCGTGGAGCTATCCCCAAATGGTCGTTCCAGCAGGCTCTGCATCCTGCGGCAGGCAGGTGGGGAGATAATCGATCCTGCCATCACGGCCTCCAATAGCCTGGCTGTGCCGTCCGTGGTCAGGAGGTTGCGGTGGCCCTGATCCGCTCTGTGGAAGTCCAACTCTCGACCGTAGGGTCCGTCTGCCCAGGTTTTCTGACAGGCTTGCCAACCAGCCAGCTCGGGCCAGCCCAGGCTTTCCAGCCAATGGGTGACCAGTTCTCGTTGGCTCTTCCAGGTGATGAAACGGTTCTCGGGGAGGGACGGCCCGCTGGTGGTGCCGCTCAGGAGATCCACAATCAGACCTGTGGCCCCATGGGCTGAGGGGGCTGGCTTAACCATGGCGGCCATGGCCCGCCTTAATTCAGGTTCATCCCTCAACAACTGCCGTTGAAGCCAGGCCTCGCAGGCCACCAGATAGATGAGGTTGACCAGGCTGCCCGGATGCCGCAGTTGATCTCCCCGCCAGCTTGCCCCCGATCCGGCCTCCAGGGGCGAGGCCTCTCGTGCCTCTCGGTTGCACAGGGATTTGGCGTAGCGCAACCAGGTGATTGATAACTGCGCCCCCAGTCCAGGCCGACCTTCCTGTTCCAAGGCATGGACCAGATCAGCGAGCTTCTGGCCCATTGTCGGATCCGCGCTGTAGAACGCCATGACCATTGGCTCAGCAGCGACGCTGAGATTAGACATGCGCGGTTCAACGCCCAGGCTTGCGAACGGAGCGATCTGGCAAATCACCGAACCCTTGCCCGGCTGGAGTCGCCCACGGGGGGATGGTCTGGCCACCGAATTGGCCATTGGGCGCCGGTTGCGGCTGCTTGAACCGGCCCCATGGCCCCAAGGAGAGGCAGGGGGCCTGCGCTGGCGTGTGCGACTCCTGGAGGATGGATACCCCTGTTGGTTGGATGCCCAGGCGCTGTTGAGCCATGGTCAACCTTCTGACCCTCCGGTGTTGCCCCGCTTGGATCGCAGCAGCATCAAAGCCCGCCTGCCCCAGGTGTTGAGCTTTGCCAAAGAGTCCTTATCCGAAAAGAACTGTTACCGATGGGGAGGCACGATAGGGCCTAATTATGATTGCTCCGGTTTTGTTCAGCGCTCCTTTGCCCAGGCGGGCATCTGGTTGCCGCGGGATGCCTACCTTCAGGAACGGTTCTGCCGGCCTGTGGCGGTACGCCCTGACGATGTGGGCCTTCTCCAGAGCGGCGACCTGATTTTTTTCGGGTCGCCGCAACGGTGCACCCATGTGGCGCTGCATCTGGGCCAGGGGCGCTATCTACACAGTTCTGGCCGTGACCACGGCCGCAATGGATTGGGTGTGGACGACCTGTTCTCCGCGAATCACGATCCAGTGGCCTGCCATTACAGGGCAGAACTTCGGGGAGCTGGTCGGGTCATGCATAGCCATGACGGCAGTCCCTTGCCCCCTTAAGGTCGGTTGCCACCCAAGATAAATGGTTGCCATGGCGGATCCCGTTTTTCCCGCCGCCTCCCCAGCCCCAGCCCCGGTGATTGGGTTGATCGGAGCAGATCCAGCGGGCCCGCTGCAGCTTTCAGTTGTTGTACCTCTTTACAATGAAGAGGGGAGTCTCTCCCAATTGGTTGATCAGTTGCTGAATGCACTTCGCCCTCTCGGACAAAAATTTGAATTGATTTTGGTTGACGATGGTTCTAAGGATGGTACGCCAGCTTTGCTGCGGGACTTCGTCAATCATGTTCCTGAACTTGTTGCAGTTCTGCTACGAAGAAACTACGGTCAGACTGCTGCCATGGCAGCCGGTTTTGATGCCAGTAGGGCGCCTGTGATTGTGACGCTTGATGGTGATCTTCAAAATGATCCGGCGGATATTCCCCTGCTGCTTGAGCGGCTCGATCAGGGCTACGACCTGGTCAGTGGCTGGAGGCACCAGCGGCAGGATGCGGCCCTATCCAGGTTGCTGCCTTCCCTTTTGGCTAATCGCTTGATTGCCAGAGTCACCGGGGTGAAGTTACACGATTATGGCTGCTCACTAAAGGCCTACCGCCGAGAAGTGGTCGCCGACATGAATCTTTACGGTGAGTTGCATCGTTTTTTGCCAGCACTTGCATTTATCGAAGGGGCACGAATTGGCGAGGTACAAGTTAATCACCATCCAAGGCGTTTTGGTCAAAGTAAGTACGGAATTGACCGTACTTTTCGTGTATTAATGGATTTGCTTACGGTCTGGTTTATGAAGCGTTTTTTGACCAGGCCCATGCATGTTTTTGGTTTTGTTGGCCTGTTGACCCTGGGTATTGGTTTGCTGATTGCCCTAGGTCTGGTGCTCCAGAAACTGATGTTTGGAACCGATATTGGCTCCAGGCCACTGCTGTTGATGGCTGTCCTTGCGATCCTAAGCGGCGTACAGCTGTTTTGTTTCGGGCTTCTTGCTGAAATGCAGATGCGTACCTATCACGAAAGTCAGGGCCGACCAATATATCGCACTCGGGCGACATTGCGCGGGAAAGCTGCGGCATAAAGCATGGCGATCAGCTGTTTCTTGGGTCAATACGGATTCATCACCCTCGCGGCCACCTGGGCTGCTTAGCTCAACTTTTATGTCGTCGCTCCAGGCGTCTTGCAGGTAGGCATCCAGGTGTTCGTACAGTTCCTCCGGTTGTTCTTGGCCTAAGCCATGACTGGAGAATTTGCAGCTGCCTGGTTGCCGTCGGTGCTCGTGCCTTTGGTGGGCATCCTTGCCCCTGCCGTGGCCATGGCTCTGCTGTTCAACGTGATTGAGGCCCGCGACTGAGCCCTGCAACGGTCTCAGCCCCCCTCTTGTTACGTCTTTCTGATTACCCCACGCCGCTCAGCCCATCCCATGACCGTGACTCCTGTCGCCGACCCCACTGTCGGCAATCTGGCCACACCGGTGAACAGCAGCTATTTCACCAAGGCATTTATCAACGCCCTCCCGGCCTATCGCCCTTCCCTCTCGCCGAACCGTCGCGGCCTTGAGGTAGGCATGGCCCACGGTTTCTTCCTCTTTGGTCCTTTTGCCCTCACCGGTCCCCTGCGCCATACCGAATACGGTGGAACCGCAGGACTACTGGCGACAATTGGTCTGATCTCGATTCTGACCGTCTGCCTTTCCATTTATGGCACCGCAGGTCGTGGTCCGAATGTTCAGCCCCCTGACGCCACTGTTGACTACCCTCCCGCTGATCTGTTCACCAAAGCTGGCTGGGCTGAGTTCGCTAGTGGATTTTGGCTGGGTGGATGCGGTGGTGCCGCTTTTGCTTGGTTCCTCTGCAGCACTGCGATTGTTGCCCCATTGGTCAACATTGCAGGTGGAGCCTGGAGTGTCAAC
>Ga0209299_1002313_pt1 | contig 10217 bp, 7 predicted proteins | sample S_140806_MF_Meta_FD_187326 | JGI IMG/M metagenome (GOLD analysis project Ga0209299, IMG submission 187326) | Freshwater microbial communities from Lake Simoncouche, Canada to study carbon cycling - S_140806_MF_MetaG (SPAdes) (version 2) | ecosystem: Environmental > Aquatic > Freshwater > Lake ...
ACCTCCCGGTTTCCGGTCTCCCTTTGAGTTGCTGTCTCTTCCTAACCGCCAACCGCTAACCGCTAGCCGCTATCCGCCGTTACCACGTATACCGAATCGTATAAGACACCGTCTTCTCTTCGTCGGGCTGGAGCGGGACGCGGAACTCGAGGGTGGTGGCGTCCTTCTTCTCGTGCGGCTTGCTCTGGGCGGTGAGCGTCCAGTTGCCGCCACGATTGGCATGCTCGACGATACGAATCTCAACGGGCTCCTTCTTGTGGTTGCGCACCTTGATTTCGAAAGTCTGGGTCGCAACATGATTGGAATCATCCTCGGTCGAGTTCGTCATACGGTGCTCGCCGACGAGGTCGAAGCTGTTGCCGGTCAGGACGCGGATGACTTCATCCTTTGGGGTGTGGTCGATCTGGTTCTCGCCCACAAACTCGAGCTGGCGGTCGCCGTCCTGAGAATAGAAGCGTACCTTGCCCTTCGGCAGGGCGATCCCGAGCTTATTGGCCTCAGAGTTCTTGAACTCGCGGTAGACCTGCACCTTACCCGGAGTGGCGGTACCGCGGCGGTTATACTGCTGAGCACCTTCGAAGACGTAGATACGTTCAGCCTTCACTCCAGAGGCGCGAACGAACTCAACCTGTTTGGTCTCCTTGTCGCGGAGGGTCGCAGGATTACCCAGAGTATAGAGGTGGAATTCATCGAAGGACTTCTCGGTGACGACGGCATCCGCAGCCATCGCCATCATCCCCCGCGCCTTGGTGACTCCCCTGAAAGAGCTTTCCTCCAAGCGATTCACGTCGCCGGCCATGAGCTTGATCTTCGCTTCATTGAAGGTCATCCCGCTCTGGTTGTTCATCGTGACCCAGCCGACGACATCTAGGAGGTCGCTCTTATCGGTGGCGACGAGGTTGTAGCTGGCCTCCCAAGTGAAGCCATTGCTGAGGTAGGCGACCTCGGCATCAATCTTGCCGGACGAAGCGGAGTTGAGTTTCCAATTTAACGTGGGCTTGAGGACGTTGTCGTTACCGAGCGAAGGGAAGATGGGTTCACCGGGAAGAGAGAACTGGAGCTTACTATCGACCTCGATGATGGGCTCGACGAACCTCCCTCCTGGAACGAAGCCACTACGCACCACCTTACCCATAATGACGCGATCAGGCTTGTTGACCTCGCGGCGGTTGAATTCGAGGGTCTTGCCCTCAAAGAGCGAGAGCAGCATCACCTGCGAGACCGGGTCGTTACGATACGACTGCTCTAAAATCTGGAACTCAGCCTTACCCGCGACGTCGCGGAGAATGACGGAGTCAGCCTCGACCTTCGAGGTAGCACCCGCAAAGGAGACCTGGTTAATACCGGGCTTTAGGTCAATCGGCAGCGTCTCGCGGACCACGGCGTAACCGCCGTTGTAGATCGTGAGCGCCGGATCGGCGGCGAAGGAGATGGAAGCAGCGGCTAGCAGGAGGAGCGCGGGGAGTTTCATGGGGATGAGTAAATTCTGGGGACCGGAAGGAGCTTTCCGACATTAATAAGCGTCCCAGCCCCCATCTTCCGCCTGAGGACTATTCCTTACCGACCCTTGCGACGCTGCCGACGGCGATACTCCACCGGCGTGCACCCCATCTCCCGCTTGAACAGGCGATTAAAGAAGGTCACCTGGCGAAAACCGCAGGCCAAGGCGATGTCCAGGACGCTCCGTTCGCCATCCCGCAGCTCCCGGCGGGCGGCCTGCAGGCGGAGCTCGTTAACGAAAGCGCTGAAGCTGTGACCCGAGTGTTGCTTGAACTGCCGGGCGAAGGTCGGTCGGGTCAGGCCAGAAATCTTTAGGAGGTCGTCCAGCCGGATCTCGTCACGGAAATTGGCCACGAGGTGCTGGACGGATTTCGAGATGGCCTTCTGGTAATGAGACTCAGCGCTGAGCGTGAAACTGCGCGACGACAGCAGGGCTAAGTCCGACTCGGGCGCATCGGCCACTTCAGCGAGCAGACGGAGTAACGCCGCGAGCTGACCAGCGCCTTTACTACGCGCGACATCCTGCATGAGCGCGGCGATGGCCGTCGCCGTCCGCCCACGCAGATGCAGGCCGCGCTCGGCCCGCTTGAAGAGATCGCGTAGTTCCAGATTCTCGGGAAACGCCCACACGGGATGGCTCTCTGGGAAATGCCACTGAATCGAAAGCCCGCCCGATGCCCCCGAGGTGTGCCAGTGATGCGGCAAGCGCTCACCGAGTAGCACGAGATCGCCGGCCGCAAACGTGCCGATGGCGTCACCGACGAAGCGCGTGCCCTCCCCGCCCGTGAACAGGGTCAGTTCCATCTCCTTATGGAAGTGCCAGTGATTGCCCTCCCCTTGCACCGGCTGCGTCCGACCCGGCCCCAGGATGCATTCGACATCTCGGAGCGTCTTCGACCAGCGTAAGACGCGGAAGGAGTGCCCTTCGGGCAGCTCGACCTTCTCGCGGATGGCTTTCATAGGGTGATTCGTATCAGCAGCACCCTCACTCGCAAGATGCAATTGAGACGAAAGTGCCAACAACCCTTGCCCTGCGGGCACGCGACGTAACGCATCGGAGCCCCCGAAGGGTTCAATTCCTCGCCCGCATTACTTAGATTTTGTCGCTTCCTCGTTCAACAGCTCGGGGAGTGACGCTTTCTTCTTCCCTTTAGATACCGTCGCTTTGCCTTGCTCGGGTGCATCGTAGTAAGGAGAGGGAGTGTGCTCGGCAGTCATGATGGCTTCGATCCGCTTGACGACATCCGGGTGGGCGGCGGCGATGTTCTGCTTTTCGACCGGGTCCGACTTGAGGTCGTAGAGCTCGAGCGGGGCCTTGGTGCCAAGCCGATAGCCCTTCCAATCACCCAGGCGCACGGCCTGCTGGAAGTAGGGCTCGTAGATCTCGAAATAAAGCGATTCGTGCGCCGCTTGCTGACCTTTGCTAAACAAAGTTGGCGCGATCGAATGACCGTCGAGACCTTTGGGACCAGGAACTCCGCTGAGATCTGCCGCCGTCGGCAAGAAATCCACGAACGAGGTGAGCAGATCGCTGGTAGTGCTAGGCTGAATCTTTCCAGGCCAGCGTGCGATGAATGGCGTGCGCATCCCGCCTTCGTAAAGCATTCGCTTATAACCGCGCAAACCTCCCGTGCTCCCGAGCGACTCGATGAATTCGGGATTGGCGCCATTGTCGGAACTGAAAACCACCAGTGTCTTCTCATCGATACCCAGGTCCTTCAGCTTCTGCATCACGCGGCCGACATCCTTATCGACGAGCGCGACCATCGCAGCGTAATTCCGGACCTCCTCCGTCCACGCTTTTTGCCCAAAAACCGGATTCTCCGGGATGACAAAGTCTCCGTGCGGCGGAGTCCACGCGGCATAGCAAAAGAAGGGCCGATCCTTGTTCTGCTCGATGAACTTCAGCGTCTCATCGGCAATACGGGTATGAGAATAGTCTTCCCATGTGTGCTTGCCGGATTGCGGCTGTGGTACATCGACTCCGTTTTTGACTAAATGGTCGGTGTAATAGTCGTGCGCGTGTTTCTGGTCGTAGTAGCCGAAGAACACATCAAAGCCTTGCTTCTCCGCCGCGCCGGTCGAGCCAGGATTGCCGAGACCCCACTTGCCGAAGCCGCCGGTGGCGTAGCCGGCACCATGCAGTAGAGTCGCTACGGTCGACTGATCTGAAGGGAGGGACAGAAGACCGACATTGCTTTGGTTGGCGCGGCGCAGGGCGTGCCCGGTATGCTGGCCGGTCATCAGCACACAGCGCGAAGGCGCGCAGACGGCGCTACCACTGTAGGCACGAGTGAACTTCATGCCTTCCGTAGCCAGGCGATCGATATTGGGCGTGGAGCCATATTTGCAGCCGTAGGGTGAAAAATCCCCAATACCCGCGTCATCGGCTAGGATGAAAATAATATTGGGCTTATCGGCGGCAGGGAGCGAAGCGAAGAAAGTCGCGAGGAGCAGAGGGAGGAAGAGCTTCATCGTTGGTTTACTTTTGGACTGCTACCATCGAAGTAAAGACCTTAACGTCGTCCACCCAGGCTTGCCGCCCAACGGAGAGGCGAACCATTCGCTTGGTCGGATGCGCAACGCCGGCGGCGGTAACGGATGCTACGGGCTTTCCGTCGATAGACACCGTGACATTGTCTCCGGCGACCTTGATCAGCAGTTCATGCCATTTGCCCGTTTCTAAGGTGAAGGGGAAAGTCTTTTTCTGCGCCGCAATGAAAGCCAGCTGCTCGGGCGTCAACGTTTTCGCTTTCCGCGCCTCATAGAATTTCATGTTCATGATGCCCGTCTTTTTGTCGTCCACGACTACCTGCTTAGTGCCTACATCGATCTTGAATAAGTGCCCCGAGTGAACCTCTTTGCACTCTGGGTCAGCGATATCCACACCGAGGACATCTTGGGCATCCTCCAACATGAAGCGCATCTCGACCTCTCCATCACGAAACTCGGCAACGTGACCGACGCCTACCGCGTGATCGGCAGCTGCGTTCATTGTAATATGCATGGCGCCGTCTTTCAGGTCTACCTGCTTATGGCCGGCCGCGCGGCTCTTGCTGTTCGTGGTCCAACCATTGCCAATTTCCTCCGTGGTTTCTTGCGATTCGTTGCGGTCAAATTTATCTTCAAAGACGAGTTTACCGCGTTCCTCCGCATAGACGGACGGAAGGTGGACGAACGCGAGGACGGCGAGGAGGACGTGCTTCATGAGTCAGGGTGAAATTCGAAGGGATGCGTTTGTTTTAAAAACTATTTCACCGCCCGGTAGAGGCGCACACCGCGCGAGTCGAAATGCTCCATGACCAGTTCAGCTCCCGCGGTGATCTGGAGGAAGCCGCCGTGGGGCGTGGGCGAGGTGTAAAGCTGTCGGACGACCGCCTGCGGATCGGAGCCATTCTGGTCACCAGGCGCGACGCCCATCCGGGAATTCTCATCGTTCAGCGCACCGCAGGAGAACTCTTCGACACCCGATGGATGGATGCTGTGGTATTGCCAGTGACGATCTCCGCAGATGATTGTGAAATGTCCCACCTGGGTCTCCTTCAGCCAAGCGAAGAAGGCATCCGCTTCGTGGCGAAAACCGCCGAGATCTGCGTGGTTATCGACCTTCTTTGCCTCGTCGGGCCCGACCATCGGTGTGGGCGAGATGAGGATCTTCCATTTCGCATCACTCGCTTTCAAAGTCGTCTTTAACCACTCGCGCTGCTCCGCACCCCAGAGCGACTTTTGCGGGCCGTCGGCCATCGCGTTGGGTGAGCGATAGTCGCGCCCCTCCGTGAGCCAGATCTGTAGATCCTTACTGACACGATGCGTGCGGTAGGTGGGCTGGTTACTCCCCTCGGCCAGCAGTGGCAATTGCTCGCGGAACATGTCGATACCGATTTTTGGCAGCGGCAAACGATTTGTTGTATTATCCGAATCGTCGTAGCGAAAATCATGATCATCCTTTGACCAGTAAGCGGGGATGCGGCGGAAAAATTCGATGAGCCGCGGGAAGCGAGCTTGCTCATGCCAGCATTGGCGCAACTGCTTGGTCGTCTCGGCCACGCGCATCGGGTTATCGTAATAGACGATGTCGCCGGTACCCACAAAGAAGTCGGGCCGTAATTTCAGCATCGCCTCGAAGGAAGGATAGCCGAGGCGTTTATCCTCCTCCGTTGCAGTCAGGGGTCCGCTGGCTCTGCCCACCTTACCGTGCATGAATTTGTTATAATTCATGCAAGTGCCGACGATGAAGCGCACCGGCGCATCGATGGTTCCGCCCAGCAAAGTCTTGAACGAACCGCTCGGACCGGCCTGGGCTGTCGCCTCCGTGACACCATAGACTGCACGGTAATGATAAGTAGTATCAGGCTTTAAGCCAGTGAGAGCTGCACGGACGATGTAGTCGTGTTTATCCGTCGCCGCTTGGAAGGGAGTGCGCTGGGCATCACGGAAGTCCACCCACATGCTCCATTCAAAACAGGCCACACCACTTGCTCCCGGCAGATCGCCGTCGGCATCAAGTTGCGTCGCGAGCGTCAGGCGTGTCTGAAGTAGTACGGTAGAATCGGTGACTTCTCCGGACATCGTCCCATGTCCAAGGAAAAGCGGTTGCGATGGGGATTCGGCAGCCAGCAGAGTGTGGCCACGCCACACCAGCAGTGGGACGAGCTTCAGGAAGAAACGGCGGGCAATATTCATAAGTTTAGACGTCGGACAGAATGTTAGAGCACGCTTGGCGTTCAGTTCTTCGCGAAGGGCTCACTGAGTACCACCGCGCGGACGAGATCTTTGAACCCCCCCTTGGAGGTCGACAGGTTTTTCATGATACCGTCAATCACGGCGCGATCGGTGAATCCAGGTGCACGGCCCAGGGCGTAGGTGAGAAGTTTCTCCGTAAGCGAGCGGGTGAATGGCTCGTGTCGCGCGATGAGCAGGCTGCGGAAGTCGGTGACACCCGTAAACTTCTCTCCGGTAGGCAGCACGCCAGTGGGGTCAATTTTCTGATTCTCTGTGTACTTCGTGCGCCAACCGCCGACGGCGTTAAAATTCTCAAGTGCGAAGCCGAACGGGTCGATTTTACGATGACAGGAGGCACAGGTTTCAATCGTTCGATGTTTGGCGAGTTGTTCGCGGATGTTAGTGGCACCGCTGGCATCCGGCTCAATGAGCGGGACGTCTCGCGGCGGAGGGGGCGGCGTGTAGCCAAGGAGTTTCTCCTGCACGTAAACCCCGCGCACGACGGGTGACGTATCTACACCATTCGCCGAGGCGGTAAGGAACGTAGCCTGGGTGAGCAACCCGCCGCGTTCGCCTTTCGGCAGCATGACTTGGCGGAGTTGGACGCCTTCCACCGGGGGCAACCCGTAGTGCAGCGCGAGTTCGCGATTCAGGAAGGTGTAGTTCGCGGCAAGGAATTCACGGGGGGGCAGATTTTTATCGAGAATGTGACGGAAGAATGTCTCGGTCTCGGCGCGCATCGCGGCGTCGATATTATCGCGAAAGAAGCTGACGAAATCAGTGGAGACCGGCATCTCACCGATGTGGTCGAGGTTTAGCCAGAGGCGGAGGAAATTCTGCACGAAACGCTGCGACTTCGGGTCGGCAAGCATGCGATCCATCTGCGCACTCAGCGTGGCTGGCTCGTGCAGTTTCCCAGCAGCGGCGAGCTGAGTGAGCGTCTGATCTGGGAGGGAGGACCAGAAGAAATAAGACAGACGTGAAGCCAGCGCGTAATCGTTCAGTTTGCCGGTACCCTCATTTAGATGAAGGAATGCGGGCGAACATAGGATGGTCTGAAAGCCGAGCTGCAATACGGCCATGGGCTTCATGCCGGCATCGAGTTTCGCCGTGACTAACTTTTCAATGGGGTCCAACTCGCCGGAACGCAAAGGACGGCGGAAGGCAGTCGCGGCAAAGATGCGCAGGCGTTCGGGGATGTTGGCACGGCTAATCTGATCAGGCGTCAAATTGCCGTAAAGCAGCGAGTGGCCGCGGGTCGGCCACTGCTCGAGTTGCGGACCTTTGACCTGCATTTCCCAGATGCGGAGTTTCGGGCCGCGATAGGCCTTGAGCATCGCCAAAGCGAGGTCGCCCTTTCCAAGTCCAAGCTTTCCAACCGCTTCCAACTCGGAATAACCTTTTGAAAACCTATTCAACTTGAAGGCCAATGCCTTGGCCTTGACCGTGCCATTGCGGAAGCGTACCTCCGGCTCTTCGCCACGTTCGAGCTCCACGGTCCATTCGAACCACTGCGGCTGGTCGCTGGTAATTTCCACCAGGGCGAGCGTGCGCTGCGTGGTGACGTTGCCCGTGCTCTCGACGCTGCCTCCGCGGGTTACGGCGGCGATTTCCATTACAATGGGATCACCGCTGCGGATATCCTCCAAGAAGGTATAGGGGTTCGTGCGGTCGATGGCGGCGGCCTGGACGCGAATGGTGTAACGCCCACTCTGCGGTGCTCCACCATGCCCCAGCGGCGCAAATCCGATATGGCCTCCGCGATAATACCGCGCCACCAGATCGTCGTATCCCTTGTCCGAAATCCAGCGGTAGCGGTCGATCTGGAAAATCTTGGGCAGGTCGCCGGCTTTCCTTTTCTCAAAGTAAAAGGGCGATTTCTGCGCGTAGGTCTTCACCTCCGGTTTCTTACCAAAGGCCGTCGCGCGCTGAATAGCTTCCTCGGCGGCAACAAAATAGTGATCGAGCAACATTCCCGAAGTCGTCTGCGTTTCGGCATCGTTATCGAAACCGTTCACCCGCGTTTCCGGCGGGAAATCGGCGGCGGGGTCCCATCCTGCGACATTCAAGCCCAGCAAGTCACCGATGGTCTGCCGGTATTCGAAGCTGTTGAGCCGACGCAGGACGGTATGAGCTGCCGTGCCCTTGAAACGCAGCGCGGCCTCGCCGACGGATTCTGTTATCGCATCCACGGCCGCGAGCAACTCCGCCGTCTGCGGCTGTTTCTCCTTCTTCGGTGGCATTTCGCCCTTGTTCAGCTGGTCAAGGATTTCCTGCCATATTAAGGCATCGTCGGGAGTCTTGATGCTGGCCGTAAGGCCGTCGAAGCGCCGATCACCCTTCTGCTTATCCGCACCGTGGCATTTGATGCAGTAATCGTTCAGGAAATTCTCCCGCAGAGGCGCGGAGGCGCAGAGCGATGGGATAATAATCATAGCCGCAAGCGATACGCTGCGGACCATACAGTGATGAGTGCGGTACAAATTCATGAGAACTGCAAAGGATAGGGATATCAACCAATCTTCATCGGCGAAAACGTCCCCGTGCTGCGACCGAAACGCTCGCGCTCCACACCGAACCATTGGAGCGAGGAAAGCCAGAGATTGGATAGCTGAATACGTTTATGCTCCTCGGCGGGGCACACGAGATGGCCCTGATGCTTGAGGCCGCCTCCCGCGAGTAGCACCGGTAAATCGCGATTCGAATGATTAGACGCATTGCCCATACCGCTGCCAATTACCACAAGCGTACTGTCCATCAATCCAGCCTCCTTCAACTTCCCGAACAAGTGCGCAAACTGTTCCATGAGGTATTTCTCCACGACTTGCAGCTGCGTCAGCAACCCTTCCTGCTTACTGTGGTGCGACAGCCCGTGATAACTGCCGACATTGAGGTCGTTGGTGTGGAATCCAAGCGGGACTTCAAACGTCGCCACGCGGGTCGAATCCGTCTGCAACGCGAGCGTCATCAAATCCAGAAACAGCGGAATTTCTTCAATCTGCATCCGCTCTTCATCTTTCACTGGGTCGATGGGCGACTTCGGCTTCGGCTTCGCCAGCCACGCCTCGGACATTTTCAACCGTCGCTCCACATCGCGCACCGAGGTCAGGTATTGATCAAGTTTGCCCCGGTCTGCCGCATCAAGATTGCCGCCTAATTGCTTAGCCGACTCGCGCAACGCATCGAGCACACTCGACCGGTTCGACAGGCGCTCACGTTCCGACGCCTTCGCGCCCAGGCTCGACTCGACAAACAGGGCATCAAACAGACGCGCCGGATTATTGACCGGCGGAAGGTTCACGCCCGCGCGGTTCCAGCACATGTTCGTGCCTTCACCAATCCCCGCCGTGATCGAAGGATACCGCGTCGCGGCGCCCACATGCTCCGCAGCCACTTGGTCGATTGAGATGTTCTTCTCCGGGAAGCCCGCCGACTCCTCCTTCTTCACGCCCGACAGAAACGAATGCACCGCGCCGTGGCCACCCTTCGCGCCGTGATCGAGATGAGAGAAGACCGTAAAATCTCCCCGATGCGCCTGCAACGGAGCCAGTGTCTGGCTGATCGCGTAGTCGCGACCTTCCGCCGTAGGAAAAAAGCCTCCTGGCCAAAAGCCGAGGTGATTCCCGATGCAGATCAAACGCCTCGGAGTAGGCTTGGGAGGCGTCGCGGCGAATCCAACGTTGAGGCTCTCGAAAGCTGGGAGCGCGAGTGCCATACCAAGACCACGAAGAAAATGGCGGCGGTCGATAACAGAAGAATTAGGTAGGCGCACTGGAATACAGGAAAGGGTGCAGGGTTATGGGGTCAAATTATGTTACACGAATAATACTCCAAAGTCTGCTAAAGGTTTCACCATAAGCTGATTGGGACGATAGTGCCACCTGTCGAGACTCTGAGAGTAGCCCGAATGGCATATTTTTGATAGAATAGCCCCTTACCCATGAGCACCCCTGTCACCTATCGATTCTCTTTCGGCCCCTGGAATATCAGCGAGG
>Ga0209299_1002315_pt1 | contig 10217 bp, 16 predicted proteins | sample S_140806_MF_Meta_FD_187326 | JGI IMG/M metagenome (GOLD analysis project Ga0209299, IMG submission 187326) | Freshwater microbial communities from Lake Simoncouche, Canada to study carbon cycling - S_140806_MF_MetaG (SPAdes) (version 2) | ecosystem: Environmental > Aquatic > Freshwater > Lake ...
TTATTCAAAAACTGAACAGTAATTGTGTAATAATAAAAAAAAGACCCCCTAAAAATGTCCCCTTACTTTTTTAGGGGGGGTTGTAAAAAAATTTGATAAAGAATACAGAAAATATGAATTCATTTGTTGAATTCATTTTTTTTGATTTTATTTTTTTAAAATTTATGATTGTTTTTTTTAAAATTTATGCCAAGGAGTGCCAAGGACTTCAAAAAAAAAATTGATAAACATAGCAGTACCTTCTCAAGTTATAAGAATCAAGCAAGGAAATTATTATGTCAGGCATTTATCAAGTTGTTGCTCACGGCGACCAATTTTGTGTCTGTTTTCAATTTAATAACGAAGCAAGGGCGAACGCATGTATTCAATTTTTTGACTCGCAACTTGACGACAACACGGAAACGGAGTTTGACCGTTTGTATATGACGAAGTTTCACACTCAAAATTGTTTCATGATACAACATGACAGACCTTTTTACGAGCAAGTTAAGGAGGATATAAGACGCCACTATACAGACAAATCAGATGAAGATTTTGATGAAGTATGGGACTGTATTATAGGAGTTGATGATTATGTTCCGAGAGAAACAGGACTTGAAGTCAATCTTCACAACTTAAATGACGAGGACGGCGAATCTCAACTCATATTACTTCAAGAAGGCGACTATGTAGGACTTCTTGCTGAGGATATTCAAGCAGTCGGATAAGAGGAGCAGTGATATAACTGGAGAAAAAAGGTGAGGCAGGTAAGTATTTTTTTTCCAAGGAGTTCCAATGAGTTTTATGAAAAGTCCTTGGCACTCCTTGGCAAAAAAAAATTGATAGCTATAGTAGCATATAACTTGATAAGAAAAGAATCTTGTAGGTTTTTACTATGTCTGCCCAAGTTTTTGCCGACAAATGGGAGTGGTTATCTAAGCAATCTGACTGGAGAAAAATCCTGAATGACGCTGGTATCAGGAAAATTAAGAGAGGTTGGACGGTGGAGCAAACCGTAGAGGTCGTTAGAGTACAATTTCCCAGTACAGTACTTCCATGGGGTGTTGAAGGTCTGAATGCTTTTCAGAAAAAACAGGAACAAGCAAAACGCCTCACTAGGTTTAACTCTTTGAAAAAACAATTACAGAGACTGGCAGATTTAGCATCTAGTGAATACTCTAATATGATTGAGCGTTATCCCACACTATTTAGTGGGGCGAACAACAAGACTTATTGTGATGGAATCAGACCATATCTTCATTACAAAAACCATTTATTTGACAGATACTCAGAATATATCAAATATTTGTATGACAATGGTTTATCTCTTCATGCCCAAACTAGTTATAAAATGTTTAACCAACACGATATTCCAGTATATGTTCCACTAAATGGAGAAACTCCATTTCCTAACACTGGAATGGGTCTAGGTGTATGGTTTCAATATATTAGGTCTAGAATCCTAGTAGATATTACTAAAGTGGAAGCATATTTACAAAACGCCCTATTGAGCGAAGCACCTGTTAAACTACCGACTTTACCCAGACATATTTGCCAAGAATATTTTGACTTTGCCAAGATGGCGGAGGTTGAGAAAAAATGTATTGTGTGCCTTGAGAGCGACAATATGTTGCTTTCCACCTGCGGACATGTCATCTGCCAAGGTTGTTTTGTTGAGTTGAGAAAACAACCTCAGTTCAAGTGTCCAGAATGCCGATTGGTTTTCCCTAAAGAATAAGATTTATAAAAATACAGGTATTCAGGTAAGTATTTTTTTTTTTAAAAAATATGAATTCATTTGTTGAATTCATTTTTTTTAAAAACTTATATTTTAAAATGTATAACTACATTTTGATTGATTTTTTTAAACCCTTCATTAGATTCTTCTTTTTTTTGTTGTATTGATTTTCTTCTCTTTTCAACTCTATTATTTTCTAATTTAGCAATTTCTAACATTGGATAATCTTTTTGTTGATTAACTAACATTCTTTTTTTATGTCCCTCGCTATTACAATGGCGACGCATTATAAATGGAATTGATGACTTATGTCTGTAAGTAGGGAAAAATCCACAAGTTAAACAGAAACAATTACTATCCATAATCTTAAGATATATATTATATGAATTGATAATAATTTTAAAATCCAACCTTAAGGGTAGGGGCAGGTCTAAAAGATAACTCAACAAAAGACGGTTTCGGAAGTTTTGGGAGTATCTTCGGTAGTTTGATTCGGTTCAACATTGTTATATGTTCCATCAACATTTTTTTTTTGAAGGGGTTTGCTATATTTAAAAAATCGTGTCTTCATATCGTTGCCATCTTTGTCTTGTTTAACCTTCTGAACTGACCAAGTAAGGCGACCATTTGTTAATACAACATAGTCCTTTTCAACTTGTTTTAATAGTCCGCCTAACATAAACTTCCACATTCCTTCTTTATAAACTATATATCTACAATGTAAATTAATTGGAATCGTTGATATATCTGCTTCTGTATAATTTTTTAATTTTTCTTCCATAGCCTCTTTCGTTTGCGATAATTCAGTTTGTGTCATTGTATCTGGTTTTGTATATTGCGATGATGATATGCGTTTTTGTCTGCTTTCGTAAGGTACAAAATAAACATTATTATAACCACTCATTTGCGTTTATACATATATAAAAAGATTAAACCTTTACAATATAAACTCAAATGGACTTTAAAAACTTAGTTAGATTAAACTTAAAATCCCTTCAAGAACTTAAGGAAAAGGCAACAGGAACAGATTTAGAAACTATTAATAAGGTAATGGCAACAGTTAGAGAAAAATATAGGAAAAAAAATGGAGCAACCAAGGTAAAATCTGGCGGAAGTAGTGGTTCATCTACCCAAGGTTCTAAAAATGAGGATAGTCAGGTATGGACGGCACCTAGCGAAACGGAATGTAGGAAGACAACAACACTAAATGAAGCAATTAACCTTATGAAAAATTATAAACCTAGGCAGAAACTAGTTCCGAAAACAAAAAAACGACCTGACCCTATTGAAAAAACAATTCATCAAGATGAAAGTAAAAAAATGATAGAACAATATTTAGAAAAAAATCAACAAAATATAAGAGTGAATGAGATTAAACATATTCCGCATGATAAAGAAGAAAATCCATCTTTTAAAGATACACGCTTTGAGTTTCTAAAAGATTATGACATTTTATCAATAACTTTTCAAGTAATTTTAAAATAAAAAAATATGATATCAAAATATGATATCATTTTTTTTTTAAACCTTGGCATAATAACAATATTGAGTTTTCTGACTATGCCCACAAATCTTGGCAAATTGTTCTAATTTTTCCTGCTTTTCCGCATCAAGTTTATATAAGTCGCTTATGATTATATTTCGTAATAGCGACGCACTAACACGTTTGTTATATGGTTTAAAAATACTATTTAAGAATCGTGTAAAATTACATTTTGAAAATTGGTCTTGAGCATGGTCCACGATTAATAGGTTTGTTGTTCCTGAAAACTTCTTTAGGTCTTCATAATAATAAAATAATTCTTTGGCAATTGATTTGTCCCATTCAAATGTAATTTCACCATAATATTTTTTAGACTTAAATACATTCCCTACATAACTTGCTACGCCTGATGCTGTTCTCAAAATAATGTAGTTGTATCGTTTATCCATAATATCTTCCTCGCTAGGGTCTAAAAATATTTTACAATCTGTCAAATCACGACGAAGTGGAACGGATAAATGTAATTTCAATACTAAAAACTTAATCAGATTTCTGTAATCTTGTTGTGATTGAATGTTTTTGGGAACGCACATATCAAGTCCTTTTAGGATTTCTTTTAATTCATTCATGGAACACCAGTTTTCCATTTGTTTTTTTGATTTCTTTTTTGTCATGTAGTCTTCTTCAATTTTATATCTAAGGTCATAACAATATTTTCTATATTTTTCATCTAATTGTTTTGGAGCGTCCCTAACATCTAAAACCCATCTTACCGCATAAAGTGTTGTTGCCCTTGTGTGAAGCGATTCACTTCTAGCACAAACAACATTATATATTTTTTCAGCGTCTTCTAACCACTGGATTCCATCTGGATACATTCCTATATCGCAATGATAGTTTAAATCCCTTGCTAAAGAATTAAGACAACTCGTGTAAGTAGTAATTGTGCTTTCAATAACCATTTTTTTGTTTATATTCATTTAAAATAAAAAAAACTCTATTTTAAAACGCCTTAATCTATTGTTTTAATAAACTGTGTTCTAATTCTACAATTGTTTTTCTTAATTCTCTAATATATTCGCGTAGTTCAGCATTTTCTTGACTAACCTCATCGTTTATTTTATTTAGCATACCACAACTTTCGTCCAATTCTCTAATAATTTGATTTGCCTTTTTAAGTTCTTGACCCCACTTAAATCCCATGTAATTTCTATTTTAAAAAAAAATACTTACCTGCTATGTTTATCAATTTTTTTCTCAAGTTATCATTTTTCTTCTTCTTCTTCATCACTGTAATCCCAATAAGTTCCAAAATAATCCCTAGCTGTTTCTGCGGTTTCTTCTACATCGTAATGATATATTTTATTACCTGTTATTATCTGATAGAAACCAATGCCACTTTCTTCAATACCTTTTTCAAACTTTTTTGCCTTTTTCATACAGGAAAACTTATAAATCCTGACATCTCCATGCCTTAACCATGCTATCTCGCAAACTATTTTTTCTCCAGACATTTTTCCTTTGTATCTTGGGAAGGTGTGCTATGTTTATCAATTTTTTTTTTCTCTTTTATATCTTCAACTTTTTCAAAAATCACTTCTGTATTCCAACCGATACGCACAAATTGTATCTTATCATAATAAATATTAAGCGATTCGTGTAGATTACGCTCCCTTAACTCGTCCATCAAGTCCAAGAATGCCTGAAGATTACCGTTAAAAAGAACTGAATATTCATCAAAAACCGATTTTAAAACCGACCTATCACGGAAGGGAAACAAACAGACTAAATTACAATTCGTGCGAAAATATTTAGCAATGGATTTTATATGTTGAGAAAGTATGAAAATATTACAATGGTAGGGGTGGTGTCTATGCCTTAAGATAAACTTTTGAAACCATTTACCGTTCCTACTGCGTTGTTCGCAAATAAGGTCATTTCCAACTGAGTCATCAATTATTATACTGGAAATAGGTGGGTGCTTAAAATTAAACTTCCCCTTCTCTAATTTTTTGTCATTCGTAAAGTAGGCGAACTCTTCAAGAAAACCGATTTCATCCATTGTAAGCGATTTCGGATTTTTCAAATATTTATCAAGTATATCATACGCTTCCTTTTGTGATTTCCACTCCTCCACACGCCCCTTTATCTTTTCAAGCACCTCTTCCACATTCTCTTTTGTTAATTCATCAATATATTCAAAATTATCTGGATATTTTTCAATAAAATAATCAACTTTGGCGTCTTTTGTAGGTGATAAAAAATACACCTTAGAATCGCCCTTTAATAAATGCTCTTTTTCCGTTTCAATTATATTTAGCACGAGCGTTGATTTACCAGCATTACGAATACCTGAAATTAACGATAAAAAAAACGAATTGTCGCCTGTAGTTTGATACGTAGGCCATTCATATGGACTTTTAAAGTTTAGGTCTTTTGTTTTGATGTTTTTCAATTTTCTTTTATGATACATTATTATATACATAATATGAATAATATAAACAGGCGACAACAAATCCCAGTAGCGTTTAATACGGAAAAAGCCATGACTTATGGAAGTGCCTTACAAGCATCAGCAAGGAGAGATAATGCGTTAAGCAATCTAAATAGAATGAGTAATGCTACAAATCCATGGGTAAGGAAAGTGGCACAAGGTGCGTTATCAAACAATTGGGTTGATTATCAAAATGAACTTGTAGAACAAGCAAGTGGAACTGGACCGCAACAAGAATATTACCGAGAAGCGTTAGGACAAATACGTAATCAAGCAAGAGCTACAAGTATGGGAGAGAGACTTACACAAGCAGTTCAGACCGAAGAATATGGGTTAAGTAGAGAGTTTTACGAACAGGGATTTGGATTTGGAGAAGGTGAAAGTCAAGGGTCAGCACCATCACAAGAAAGTGATATTTTATATGCTAATGTTTTTGAAGAAGGCGGACTGACGGAAAGCGAGTTTCAACAAAGGTCAAGAGAAGCAGTAGCGTCTAGAGCGAGAGCAGGAGGTATATCTACTAGAGAATTATACAGGCAAGAACACGAAGGATTTGAACCAGTTGAATTAGAAGCACAATATGGAGTTCCATCAGGACTAGCAGAGTATAGAACAGGAGGCGAGGAAGCATTAGGGTCAAGGACTAGTGCCAGAATGGAATTAATAAGTCCAGAGATGTTTGAGGAAGCAGTAAGACAACAACGAGCAATGGAACAAAGAACTTTACAAGGCATGAACCCCCTTCAATTTATTAATTTATTTACACAAGATGTTAAAAGCGAAGTGGAAAATCTAGGAGAATATGAAAGAGAAGCACTAGAACAAGGCGTAGAACAAGATTTTCAACAACCAGACATAACACTTAGAAGACGCAAAAATAGATTTGCTGATATCAGAAGTCAGCAACAACAGACATTTGGAAATCCAGTATCAACTATGTTTCAGGTTCAAGATTTTCAAAGAGGATATGATTTTAACGAGATGGGAAGAAGAGCAGGACTTCCAGATTTTGAATCACTAGCCTCAGGAGCAGGAGAAGCAGGTGGTGTAGCAACAGGAGGGTCATTAACGCTAGACCAATTAATTGAAAGAGGGTATATGGATGTTCCAGAAGAAGAACGAGGAGATTTTGAGTTTTTTTTAAATAGGTATCCACGTTATAATAAGGAGAGAGCAATGAGTGGGTTCAAGTTTGAAAGACAAGGTAGTGTTCAGGGTTCTAGTTTTCAAGGTAGTAAGGGATTTGAAGGTGGTGGGAGTGTTAGGTCAGTTAATCCTAATGCTTTTAGTCTTTTTGATTAAAATTAAAGGTTAGTTCTGAAAAATCAAATATTTGGATAAAATATAAATGAGTGTTGTAGAAGAAGTAAGGGAGTTATCTCCAGGCGATAAAATACGCAATCAAATCAAGGAAAAATGGTTAAAACAATTAATGGGTGAAAATCCAGAGAGTAATCCATATATGATGGAAGTTATGATTGATTTATATTTACTTGACCCTAAAAAATGTGAGGAAATTATAAAAGGACATCATTACATGGCAAATAAATAATAATCTTGTTATATTGTATAAAAAAATGAGAGTAGGCATGAGAAACAGACAGAATCCAGACGCTTCTGGGTCAATAGGTCAAAGGAAAAAAGCAATTATGATGGGTTGTCGTGGTGGTCGCCGTTGTCGCTGTAAATAACTATTTTAGAAAAAGTTAAATCAAAAACTTACTAGAAACAGTAATTTTTTTTTATTATGATATAATATAAAAAAAATGACTGACGCTGAGTTGATGAATCAATTAGACGCTTTACCCAATTCTTTAAGATATGGAGCAAAACAATTACAAGTTCGTGTAAATAGAAATACCAACATCGTTCCTTTAGGGACTGACAGTGTTAATTCAAATGGCAGTGGTGTTGTTCGTTTTCGTATGCCAAGTGCGAGTATTTTGAATCTTTCTACCCTAAGTATCAGTTTTGTTTCTACAATTTCTGGTCTTGCCACAGGTTCAGGAACTCCTAAAAAAGCATATAGAAATGCCCTAATCCCCGCCGCCTACAAATATATTCGCCGTGCTCAGTTTTATCTAGGAGGCGTTAGCGTTTCTGGTTCGCTATTAAATAATTATAATCAAGCGTACCACGCCTTCGTAAAAGCATCAACTAATAAACCTTATGCTTACGCTAAAGTTGGTTCAAGTTATACCGAATATAGTGATTTATACGACCAATATGGCAGTCTTACTGACGCTCCAGCAGGAACTAGTAAAGTCGCTTTTCAAGTCCTTGATGACTTTTTACTTTTAGCAAAGGGCAATGGTGCTTCTGTTAATCCAGATATGATGATTGATACCAGTATCTGGCAAGACGCTGAATTAGAACTCAATTTTGACACCAACGCTATTTTATCTATTTTTCAAGAAGGTGATAGTTCAGTTTTAGACCCTACTACTCAAGCAAATCTTGTTTCATGGGCATTAACAAATATAAGGTTGAATATTGATGCTATATCCTCTATTCCCAGTATCTATGGTGCTTTTATGGAGGCAAGAAGTCAAAGGCCCGAACCGATTCGGTTGATATTCCAAAACCTCGTTTCTCAAGTAAGTCAAATATTACAAACTACTCGTGTCCAACTCAGTTCTACTTGTATTGATGGTCTTATGATTTGCGGTTTGTTAGCAACTCAGGCAACTCCTTCTGCTTTTATCGGAAACATTAATACAGCATTTACTATTAACGCTACAAATAATAACAAGTTTAACTTCGTTGCTCCTATTACCGTCACAAATGCTAATGACACAAATGCTTACACTGGTTTTAACGCTTCAATTCAAGTCGGCACTGCTTTATACCCTACGACTCCCTACAATAGTGCTTACCTACTAGCAGATTCCACTTACAATCACTTTTGGCATAACTCTTTAATGTCTAATTCTTTACTTTATCAAAAAGAGTTAATAGTTGCTGATGGTTCAGGTGCTATAGAGGTTGTAGAACAAGCATATACTCAACCTACTTACATTACAAATCAATTTATTTGGGTTCAATCCTTCTCCTTGGAAGACGGTTGGGCGAGTGCTAACAAGGTATTAAGTGGTATAGATACTTCCGCAACTAATGTTGATATTTTAGTTCAAACCTCAATGGCAAACGCTTCTTATTCATTCTTACTTATCGGTCTTTTATCAAGCGTGTTGGAATACGACACACAAGCACGAAGAGTCAGAGTCATTCAATAAACATTTTTTTAAAATCTTATTATAGAATATAAAAAAATGTTATCAGTAGAATTAACAAATCAAAGGATAATTCCTTTAGAGCGAACAACTAACCTTTATGGCAATGCGACATGGAAAAAGAACGCCATTTTAGAAGCAAAATACAATAAAAAATGGAACGCTAATCGCCTTCATAGAATGACACATAGCCAAACTTATCAAAATACTAATATATCTATGCCTTACATAGACCCTAATTCACAAATACTTGATTTTCGTCTTGTTAAGGAGAATAATGTTTATGATTACTGGAAAACACACACAACTGGAGACCGTGTAGATAGATTATTCAATTATTATTCTGCTCCAGATAATGCTCCTCCTCGTAGATTACCGTTATACGGTTCTTTTAATGCGGTTGCTTTACAGTAAGTCCATTTAGTCCTGCTTCAAGTTTAGTAATTCTATCAACTTCTTCCACAACTTCATTTCTCATTATACTTTCCATATTTTCAAATAATACTCGCTTCAATACATCTTCCGCTTTTTGTCTAATATTACGCTCTTCTTCGGTCATTGATAGCGTCTTCATAAAATCGTTAAAAGGAACATATTTCTCTAATGTTTTATAGGTGTAATTCCCTTCATCGTTAGTAATATCAACCTTCAAAAAATAAGTCTGCTCTCCATCTTTATTAACAACTTCTAATTTGTTGATAACCTTGACCATAGAATGTATATTAATATTTGATATTTTTTTATAAAATATTAAACATTAATTCTAATCATCTTTTAAATATCCTTTAGCAATACCCTCTTCGTGTAGGAGTCGTCTAATCTCAATATTTGTTTTTAATTGCTTGATAAATCCATTGTAAGTTTCCCTTTCTTGGAACCCATCAATCGCTGGAAGTCGCTTCTCATAATACTCTAGAAACCCCTCATCACTAAGGTCTAGGAACTTATTACCCAATTGACTTTTTCTAAGATTACTATAATGGAATCTGCTTAGATAATGGATTTTCATACGCCAATCCATCTCATTATTAGATAATGCTACACCACTCGCTCTTTTCCTAGGGGAAACATAATTACATAGGGAACATCTCTTCAAATCCATAGAATTAAAGAATGAATTAGTATCCATTTTGACTTTTCTATAATAGTAAATACTCGCTAGTAAATCTTATCAATTTTTTTTATTATTTCTATCTTTTTAACATATAACTGGATATAAATAAATAGCACTTTTTGATGTATTTTTAAAAATTGTTTTGAAAATGAAATGAATTGAATTCATATTATGAA
>Ga0209299_1002317_pt1 | contig 10211 bp, 10 predicted proteins | sample S_140806_MF_Meta_FD_187326 | JGI IMG/M metagenome (GOLD analysis project Ga0209299, IMG submission 187326) | Freshwater microbial communities from Lake Simoncouche, Canada to study carbon cycling - S_140806_MF_MetaG (SPAdes) (version 2) | ecosystem: Environmental > Aquatic > Freshwater > Lake ...
CACACGTATCGAAACGCGTGTCCTGGTGTTAATGACGACAGGCCGGCCAGAGGCCCGGTGCCCCGCACGACAAGGTCGGCTTCTGGCTCAACGCACGCGCGTTTGGGCGGCGGCGAGCCGGCCATTAGCCGCAGACCTTGCACTGAAAATGAGACCTCTTACGCTGTAATATTGTATATGGCATTTTACGGACCAAACTACAACAGCCGCAAGGATGCTTCTGACTAGCTCTCACTCGCTCTTTGCGCGCGTCCAATCTGCAGATGATTCAGAGAAAATGCGATGGTTAGAAATTATGGCTAAGTTTGTGCCGGAAAACGAACCAAAGTGCGATAAGTGCACACACCGCGTTCCTGTGGCAGTATACTACAGCATGATAGTATCCGAAACAGTCATACATCCGACAAGAGCACAAGATTGCGCATGCGAGCCTCGAACATATTTTGTAGCAAGCGATATGCTACTCGATCTAAGACTTAGAAAGTCACTCTATCCCACACAATCATTGGGAGAGTATTTTAAGGCGCTCGTAAATAAGAACTTGACGGTTGCACCACAAAACGCTCCGACAACCTTTTATTTCGAACGAGTATCTACGGCCGCTTTTAAGAAATGTGTTACAGACTGTACGCCGTATCGCGTGTCTATTATGCGGCAAAATATTCAGAATGCCACAGCAATGTTTAATCTGGCGACTGTGTTTATCCCACCACCAATCAATCCAGCACCAATCAATCCAGCACCAAGCGGGTTTGCTGCCAGCGACTTTGTCGATGTAGACGACACCTTGTTGGGGCTAGAAGAAGAGGAACCGATCAGCGAGATTACAGTAGCTATCGAAAACCAACATCTTGAACCTGGCGCGGCCGTGCATCAAGTCGCTTCGATTATCGCGGCTCCGGTTGTCAACCCCCCAAACGCAGCTCGCCAATCGCGAAGAACATTCTTCTACGATTATATTGTGCAGGATGTGAACCCTCCTCCTACAAATACTTCGTACAAAGTCTTTGTCAGCCAGTTCTACCGCGACCCTAAAGCAGATCTTGATTTCTTCATTTCAATTCAACCCATCCCACCCGCTGTGGTAACCAACATTGAGGAACAGGTTGAAAACAACTGGTTTTTTCTCAATGTTGCTCTGCCTAATCTTCCAGAGGATACCATCAAGTTTTATGAAAAACTGCTCAAAAACGAACGAAACAGTTTGCTGAGAGAAAATGAAATTTTAACACGAGATAAACATTGGGTCTCAAACGCAAACCACAACAAGGGGTATCCACACTGGCGTCGCGATGATCAGAATCTTACATCCACGCCAGGTGATGAGAAATTTCCTTTACCAGCTGAAATAACGACCAGACTGTTCAAGCCAGCGGCGTCTGTTTCGCCAGACCAAATTGCACAGCTTCAAACGAAAACAGTCAAGGTTTTAAACAATAGGAAAAAAATACCAGTGGAAGAAGACAATGCATTCTTTGATATATATCCAGCTGCCCGGATTCAATTCTTCGACGAAATCCCTGCATTGGCAGAGATTCTTCAGAAGCCTGATGATAAAAGCATACTTGAAGAACTATGCAACCGATATTACACAGCAAGTTTAAAGATGATCCACTTGAAAGCCGGTGCAGTTATCCAACATCTCACACACAACCAACAGCTTGAAAATATTGTTAATGCATTCGATCCCGTCAGAAACGAAATTACAATCGGAGAAGATAAAAGGCTAAGGCTTGAAGTGCAGTATGCCAGGGTGCGTAACACATCAAGGGCAATCCTGATTCTACATTGCAGAATGCGTGTTGCAGATAAATTAGAAACATATGCTTATACAACGTTTGTTGAGAATGTCCAAGCACCACGCTTCTTGTATTTTAAAAGTGTTTTAACCCGAAACGAACCCATAAACGTACAATATGTGGGGTTAGATCCGCGCAATGCACACGACGCCATTCGACGCCATTTTGTCGAGGTGGACTCAGATGATGGCACCCCACCGCGCGATTTGACCCCGTCTCCGCGGGCTAGCCCCGCCCGTAACAACCAGCAGCCGAGACTCAAAGTCGCGCCTGAAACCATGGGCAGTCGACTATTTCGCCAGCCGCTGTATAGCCGACAGCTGAGTCGGGTTTGGAGTGGAACGGTATAAATTACCCGGAGGTGTTTGTGTATATTCAAGAAATAAACTGAAGATTTTTTGTCCATTTTCCATTTGAATGGCTGGCTTTGAGGTGACGCGGGTCAGGAACGGGAGCGTGTGGGACACATGTTACACCAACGCACTGCGGCAGTATCGCGTGTTTAACAACCCTGGCGACATACCCCCAACGATCGACGTTGATTTTCCCCCGGACCGAGTTGTTGCCTTGTGCAAGTGGGCCAACGACATTACCGAGCTCCTAAAGCGAAGGGGCGACTCAAACTCGTTTCAACTCTGTCCGCCGCCATGGAGCTTTACGCCAGATTACTTTCACCCGGAAGTTGAGTTTGTCGGCACTGTTCGCGTGGTGAAAAGCGATGAACATTTTAGAGTGATTGCGGGCAGCATGACAAACTTCATCAGGGATGAAGAAATCATTGTCTGGCTTCCGATCCCGTCCAGCTTTGAGATTATTCTTTCCTACATTGAGATTGGCTGCTGCCTCAACATCAATCCGGCCATTCTGGAGATTGCAAAGGCCACTCTAGCGGGCACGGTCAAGCATGCCAAGGATGTCGAGATGCTGATGCCGCTGCGGCGCGATAATCATGCGCTGGTTACCAACATGGTAAAGGTTATTCAACGCACACCGGTGTTTTCGGGCATCTGTCTGCCGGAGATTTAACTTACGTTTATAGTATTATAATTAACCTATTACACCGACCATTGTAGATACCAACAACCCAAAACAGCCCACACAGACTGCATGCATGTAACAACCGTGCGCACAAGGGTGTTGCTGATTCCGTGCAGCTCATACTGCGCCACCGGCGAAAAAGTCATAAAGTAGCTTGCCGCATACGCGTACGCAGTGACACCGCAAGCCAGGGAATAAAGCTCACTGGTTGGCAGGGCTTTTGCAATCACGCGTCGTCGACGAACAATAAGCACAAGGATCGTGAGAAAAGGTACGCCGTGTAGAATAATGTTCATAATGTCCACGGCGACGTCGTTGTACTTTTCGTATGCTTCGCTCACAAGCCCGGAATCGGCCGCGTACATTCCGACAGTCATGATTGCAATCACGCACGATGAAGCAAACGCTTGCGGGGCCGCGATTGCCAAGATCCACGGTGGAGCTACCAGGTCCAGGATCACATAGATGCATGCCAGCGTAAATCCCCAGCTAAACAGGTGATATGAGAAAATCGATATGGACAAAACGATATCAATGTTCAGGGATGGTCGATATCAATTTTGAAACTCATATCATTCTGACTTTTTTTTTCCGGCCGACCCCCTCAAAAAAAAGTCAGAATGATATGAACTTCCATGTCGATATGGGTCAGTGCATATCGACACGGACTGACCCATATCGACATGGAAGTTCATATCATTCTGACTTTTTTCCGGCCGACCCCCCTCAAAAAATGTCAGCCCCATATGAACTTCCATGTCGATATGGGTCAGTCCATATCGACACGGCAACTCGATATCAAACTGACTTTTTTGGCCAACACCCCCTTGAAAAAAAGTCGGAACGATATCAAACTGTCGTGTTCATATCGACCATGTCCATATGAACCAGACCATATCGACCATGTCCATATGAACCAGACCATATCGACCTGTATCGCCCACCAACGCAGACTTTTCAGATACTGACAGGCAGAATCCACCATCCCATCATACCTAGTGTAGTGCGTGTAGTTTGTAGCATGAGCCACGCCGGTGTAGGAAAGAAGCACCGCGAGATAAAAGAGCACGATACCGAAATGCAGCCAATGTCGCATACTGTCTGCGACGAATGCGGCTCGCTGGTTCACGTGCTGAAGCTATCGGTATGTTTTGAGCTGTTTAACAAGTGCCACTGACCATACACGGCATTACAGGTACTTGAAACATCGCACATTTTGACGGTGCCACAATGCCCGCACCGCTTCTGCCTCGGCTGCATGCCGCCGCAGTGCACGCGATGCATGATTGTTCGCCAGACGCGACCACTCTTCAATGTGCGCGGATGCCAGATTTGCCACAAAGAAGGCAAGCCGTTCTCTGTTCTGTCCGCTGTACCTTATCGACTTTTTTTGTAGGCGAGTTTGACTTTCTTGCCTGCGACGCCTGTCTCGCAACCATTGCACGTCGTGTGCAGCCGGGCCGTCCGCTGGAAACGGCAACATTTGTTGCCGCAGGCTCCCCAGCGTGGTGGGCGCGACAAGGTGACGCCGACTGCAACAACGCCGTTGCACCGATTGGACAATACATCACATTTGGTGTCTCGCGTCAGCTAGCGCGCCGTACTGATATTGCGGTGGTCGACAAGTGGGTGCAGGTGGTGGAAAAACACAAACCGCGGCGCGAGTCCAAGCCCGACCTGTTTGCGCGACTTGAGCGCTTGTCGGGCGGCAACACCCGCCATGTTGCGTTGCACGTGGCGGCAGAACATTTTACGGAGGAGGAGCTGCAGATGATGCTTGACAAGACTGTAATCTTTATTCATTCCTCGCACCCTGTGCTGGTAATCATGAAATAAACAATCTGTTTTTATATGGGCGGCATCGGAGGGGGTAAAATCTGCCATGGGCTTGAGCAGCAGTGCGCCAGAGTATCCGCCACGAATGCTGCTGCAGCTAAACCTGTTGAGCGATCAGAGACTTATTATTCTTGACGCCTGTGTTATCGACTACCTACAAACCGCACATTCGTCCATGGCAAGTCCAGACAAACTTCAGGAGATTTTTGATTCTTTGAAGCGTCAGCACGACGTACTCATGCGCCAACTTGGCGGGACGGAATCGGTGCAGCTTGAGATTCCACCCAGCACAGATACCGACTAGAAGTCACAGTCTGAGTAAAAGAACAACTAGAATGGTTGGTCAGGGTGATTTTTTGTTTATTGTCTTGTTAAAAGAACTGAGTGAAAACGGCGGTCCGACCGATCTTTTGTCTATTGTCTCAATAAAAGACTTTACACTCTTGGGATCGTCCGACCAATTTCCCCAGAGTCAATTTTTATTCATTGTCTTGTTAAAAGAACTGATTGGAAACGGCGATCCGACCGACCTTTTGCCAATTGTCTCGATAAAAGAACCGAGGACATAGGCCACAGACATGTCAAACTTTTGCGGTTAAAAATCTCAGTGCAATTTTAATAAAAGAACCGCGCTGTCGAGGCCAAAGTCGCAAGTCTTTTCGTAAAAAGACTTGACGCCAAATACATGTCTCAATAAAAGAATTGGAGTTTAACAGCGTCGGACGAACAAAATTTTCCGACACAAAATTTTAACTTTAAATATTCTTGAAATCCCCAGCGCTTTTTCATGAGGTCGTGTCTTGATAAAAGAACCGTATCCATGGACATGTCGGCCGACATGTCGCTGTCTTGATAAAAAGCTTGGCGTTGTCGGCCAATAACGTCAATTCAATATCGAAACAAAGCGGAGGCACTCGTTTCGCAAAATGACTTGACTATCAAATTTTTGTTTGTCTTTATAAAGGATTCGGTGGATTTTGGCTTCGGACCAACTCGACAGCTTTTTACGCTAGTCTGTGTAAAAGAACCGACAGTCATGTTGTGGGTTTGGTTTGCACGAAAAATTTAAGCAAAATACTCTTTTGGGTGTTCTACACCGGGAAAATACCCGGCAGAGTGTTTACAGGCTTCTCGTCTTTGATGGGATATGAGAACAATCTGACAGCTTAACAAAACTTATTCCTCAGTTCAATCAAAACCTTGATAGAATGATTCTGTCGCTCTGAATGGATTGTCGCGGCAGACGCTTCGAGAAGCTGCTCCATGGTGGCGTTGGGCGGTGTTTTCATCACGTGGGCGCGTTCAAGTGCGCGGGTAGCCAGGTCAAAGCAGCTGCGGCAAAAGTTGTGGGTCGGGGGGATCTTGCCGCCCAACGATGGTCGGTGGGTGTTGTCGGATGTCACCTCCGTCCTCTCGCAGCTCGGGCATGTCCGGACACACGTGTCGCAGATCAAAGCGGGCTTCTCCGAGCGGTTGGGAATCAGATGTCGCTCCTGTGTAAAAACGGTGCAGCGAGTGCACTCTCCAGGCTGCCGGGTCACCTCAATGCAAGACTGGCAGAGCCAAGTCTTGCACTTTGGCGAAACCTGCTGCAACGGCAAGGGCAGATCCGTCTCAGACGTGCTGCACCACCTGCAGTGGCGGATGCACCTGAGGCAGCACGCGCGGCCGTCTTTCATGATGTGCAGCCCGTCCTGCTTGACACCACATTCGTAGCAGCGAGATGGACTGAAAAGAACGATTAGTAAAAACAGATAAAAATTTGATATACATACTCGGGTTGCTTGATCCGATCAAGGTGGGTGGGAATCACTTGAGACGGTGGCACGGATGGCAGAGATTGAGGAAGCACGACGATGTTCGTAGCCGGATTTCTTGGTGATTCCTGTGAGCTGATCATGATCAGCGTCTCAGCGGCCTCGTCGTCGGATTGGGTCCGCATGATCTCAGCGTCGACCAGTCGCAGAGCAAAAGCAAAAAGCTCGTGGCCATTCGACGGCGAAGGATACGCGTCCTGGCGCATGGATGCCAGAATTGTAATCCGCTTCACAAGCTCCGAGAGAAACGTGATCATCGCACAAAGGACGGAGACAAGGTGCACAAAGTACGACGCCTTTGAGCGGTGGGGGGCAGGAAAAAAGAAGGAGACAGATTCAAATGTCCCCATGAGCTGCTGCTCTCCAAGCACGCGGTAAGCATCAGAGCGCTGCTTCGCAGTCAACAGATCAGCAGCAGTCGGCTGTCGACCCTGGGCTTCCATGGCAGCAAGATTCTGGTCAAAACTGCGTGTCTGCGTGCAGAAATATGCGTGTCCGGGCCAAACAAAAAAAAATAATTGTCTCCGGACGTTTTTTTTTGCCCGGTCAGTCCGATCAATTTTCGACAAGCGGGGCGCGGACACTAGACTCTGCACACAACGTTGTCCAGATAAAAGACTCGGTGTCTTTGGAGGTCACCGGGCGGATGTAGCAGAATTTACTCTAGTCCAGGTAAAAGATCGACTGTCAGAGTCGCCGTTGGGCCGAGTCTAGAGTCCGTTTGCCCAAAAGTCGGGCAAATTTTACTGACAGTCGAGGCGGACCCCCCGGGGTATGTCCTGGCTCAACCTAGCTGTTCTTTTACACAGACTTGTAAAAATTCACATCAATTTCCGCGCGCTCGGACTGGCCAGCCAGCGTGGTTCTTTTATCCAGACTTGTTGACTGTGAGGTCGGACGTGTCCGACCCTTTTTTGCCCGGTTCTTTTATCGGTACAATTGAATCATCTCAATTCGCGCCAAAACGACAAACGGCCGGCGAAATTCGCCTTTTTCTTTTATCTGGACCAGTGTATTATAATAAAATAACCACCTAAAATTATATTAACGTGGCATTGTTCGCCCCAAACGTCACCCCTCTTGAAGAATGAGAAGAAATTTGCTGCATCATTTGTTTTTTAAGTTGCCGCTCAAAGTTCTTTTTCAAAATATCATTAATTGTCATGCGACATTGTACCTTTGGAGGAGGCTCACCAACGCGCTGCTCACGGATCACCTCGTCGGCCGTCCAGTGATTTTGCTCGTCGTCGCTAGTAGGAATCAGCGAGAGTGGCCGCGAAATGACCGGCATCACAGACTCTGGCATCACAGTGCCGCACGTCCACTTGTAGAGATTGGCGGCCGTGTACACGCTAAGCGCATAGCAAACGCGCTGTGTACCGGCCGAGCCACGTGAAAGTAGTTTCATGCTGTTCAGCCACTCACGTGTCACCGCCACAAGATCGGGCGCTTTGGGCGTCTGGCCGGTCATAATGTCAAGCGCCGCTTGCAGATACAGCAGTGTCGGCGTCTCCTCTCTGCTCCTGGCAGCGGCAAGCAACGTCTCAGGCACCGTGTCGCCAAATATACTCGTGAGAAGTGAGACCAGCAGACGTAGTGGTATGACATGATGTTGCAGCAGAAAAACCAAAAAGGCACACATGGTTTGTCCGTTTGACCCCGTCTTGTCAAACACTGTCACCAAACCGCTGAGGCCGCAAGCCGGGTCCATCCGGATGAGACGCACCGGAGCTCCATCGCCGGCACCAAGCACGTCGGCCGTCTGCAGAGCCGTAAGAAAACGGCAGATGGCAGCAAACCCACCGTGGTGCGTAAGAGGCAGATCAGGGTCTAGACTGCGTCGGTCGACCGAGTAGACAAAGTTCTGTAGTGAATCTGTCCCCATCGTGCACGAAGCATCCAGCAGATGCAAGAGCACGGCGCATGCTGCGGCAACTGCATTATCGGTCGTAAGAACGTCGTCTTCATGCACCCTAAGGGTATACATCTCATTCTTTGATCGTAGATTCGAAAGAATGGCAATGAGCGCAAAAAGAGACGACATGACCACTGACTCGTGTGCTAGGTTATGCACCACAAGACCAGTGTCAAGCAACGCAACAAGCGTGTCGTACGGCGCAGGCGGCAGCGGTAGCGGGCTCAGAGTGCTGGGGGCTGATTTGGTGCCAAACACTATGCCAGCATCCCCTCGAGACACACGGAGCGTCTTCTTCGCCCCAATACAGACATCAACCAGCGGCATTCTCCCGGCGGAAATGAGACCGTTTAAATAAAGATTGGCGACTAGCCATGTGACACAGATTACCCGGTCAATTTTTTTTCCGGGCAATTACCCGGAAAAAAATTGACCGGGTAATTACCCGGAAAAAATAATTTTGGCTTTCCGGCCACGCGGGCGGCATTTTCAGTCCATTGGCCTGCACGCTTTGTGAGTGCTTGTCTACTTGTTTCTTTTTTTTTGTTTTGCTGCTTTTCTTACTCTACATTCTGTGCAGGATGGCAAGCCGCCGCCGCGAGGCTGCGCAGGCTTTTTCCAAGGAGACGCGTCGTGGAGGGGAGATGCGTTCGTCTTCGCCCCCTGCGAAGAAGGCGCGTACTACGACCGAAGATCAGTCGCGCTCGCTGTCGTCAGGCCGACGCCCTTCTTCCAAGAAGGCGCGCTCGCCGTCGCCAGAACTACGCCCTTCCAAGAAGCCGCGCAAAGTGGACGCGGAACCGCAGCACAGCGCGCCGCCGCAGAGGCTTGAGTTGACATTTGACAACATTATTTCTGCCAGCGGACCCTGCGCCGCTGGTCTGCGCAATCTGCTCAAGACTTCACCGCTAAGCGAGTTGGCGTTTCTCTCGTCTGCCATCACCTCGCTTGGCTGCACCGCTGTTGCAACGGCCCTCGAAGAATCGGGACCCCGCACCCTCGACATCATCGGCGACATCGGCGACATAGTGAAACTGCATGCCAACTCTCCTTTGGATGGCAGGCCCATCAACGAGGAAGAGTGGGAAATGGCAGTGCAACTTGTTGCTGCCATCGACCCGACCCGGCAGCCCATGATGCCGACAGCCGTGCTTTCCAAGAGGTTTTGTACCTTGGTGGATTGCAAGATCAAGCCGTTTGCAGCTGCCCGAGAGAATGAAGATGCGCGTGCGCTGCGTACGATCATGTGTGATATTGCCACACTGATGCCCGAGATTGTTGATGCAGAACTGATCAATCAATTCAAGGCGCTTTTGAGCAAGTTTGACGAGCCGGCTGACAGCATCGCAGCGACTCAGCCGACCGCCGAGGAGGAGGAGGACGACGACGGTCTTCCACCACTTCCCAAGACCGAGATTTCCACTGCAACGATCGCGTCTCTGCTTGAGATGATACCGCGGACGACCGACAACTCGACAGCCCAGCCGACTCTTGAGGAGCAGCCATCAGACGCCCCAGTCTCGTCAGCCGAAGAACCGCGCGACGAGGCGTCTGCAGACGCCCCAGTCTCGTCAGCCGAAGAGCCGCGCGACGAGGCGTCCACAGACGCCCCACTTTCATCAGCAGACGCCCCAGTCTCGTCAGCCGAAGAACCGCGCGACCATGTCGACAAGACGCCCGCAGACGCCCCGGTCTCGTCAGCCGAAGAACCGCACGACGAGGCGCCCACAGACGCCCCGGTCTCGCCATCTGTCACCGATGTGGTGCCGAGCGAGCCGGCCGTTTCCCGGCCGGCTGTTGGCAAGG
>Ga0209299_1002319_pt1 | contig 10207 bp, 6 predicted proteins | sample S_140806_MF_Meta_FD_187326 | JGI IMG/M metagenome (GOLD analysis project Ga0209299, IMG submission 187326) | Freshwater microbial communities from Lake Simoncouche, Canada to study carbon cycling - S_140806_MF_MetaG (SPAdes) (version 2) | ecosystem: Environmental > Aquatic > Freshwater > Lake ...
CCCCCAGGCTTCCTCCCTCCCTCCCTCGTTCCTTCCTTCTTATTCCTTCCTTACTCGGAAGGTTTCCCTCTTGCCCTCCCTCCTTTCAGTCCCTTCATCTCTCCCTCTCTCCCTCTCCTCCGCGTCCCCCTCCCTCCCTTCCTCCCTCCATCATCTTTCTTCCCTCCCTCCCTCCCGCCCTTTCTTCATCTCTACCTCGCCCCCAGGGCCTCCCTCCCTCCCTCCCTCGAAGTTCCTATCTGCGTTCTTCATGGTCCGCAAAAATCATTCCCCTCAATTTGGCCTCAATCCCCTCTTCTTCTATCTCTTTAGGGAAATCAATTTAGAAAAACATTTAATCATGGTTCATACCGCCAAAGTAAAACTGCCAGACGGCGGCCGCGGCCGCCTCCACACGGCAGGTCGCGTCCGCCGCCGCCGCTAGACAGCTGGCCGCGGCCACCGGGGACGCGGCCGCAGCACAGCAGGCCGGCGGCGGCGGCGGCCGGCGGCGGCGCTGCCGCGGCCGCCACAGCTGCCGCAACCACCACCGCAAGACGGCGGGCCGCCAACGCCGCAGCACCCGCGGCCCGCCGTCTGGGGCCGCGGCCGCGGCCGAGGCCGCCGGCCCGCCGGCGCCGCCGCCGCCGCCGCTGCCGCCGCCGCCGCCGCCGCCAGAAGGCGGGCCGACATCTCCGCCGCCAGGCGGCGGGCCGCCTGACGTCTGTCTGCGGCCGCCGGGGCCGCGGCCGCCAGACAGCAGGCCACCGGCGGCGGCGGCGGGCCGCTGCAGGCGGCAGCGCCGCCGCCGGCACCGCCGCCGCCGCCGCCGCCGCCGCAAGACCGCGGGCCGCCAGCAGCAGCCGCCGCAGCGGGCCGCCGCGCAGCCACCGCCGCCAGACGGCGGGCCACCGCCGCCGACGCCAGAAGGCGGGCCGCCACCTCTGCCGCCAGAAGGCGGGCCGCCGCCTCCGCTGCCAGACGGCGGGATCGGGGGTCCGGCAGGACAGGCGCTGCCAGATGGTGGGCCGCCGCCACCTCCGCCGCGCCGCCCATCTTGCGCATCCACCGCCGGCGGCATAGAGCGGCGGACCACCGCTGCGCTGCATGGACTACCCGGGGGCGCCAACCCAGGCGGCCAGGCCCAGGCACATGCCGAGGAACGCCTGCGAGAAAGCCTCATGGAGGAAGATAGAGCGAGAGAAGAGAGGGAGAAAGCTAGAAGGATTGATCGAGGCAGAGATAGTGCAAAGTGAGACGGATAAATAGAGCGAGGGTTGCCCCTGCCCGGCTGCTGCCGCCGCCTCCACCTTGACCAGTGGGTCGACACCCATAGAATTGCTATCGCCGCTGCAGACGCGCTTCAAACCCTTGCTGCCAACGCCGCCCGGCCGTCGCCAAATTGAGGTAAGTGCTATTATTGCCTCGCTTTTTTGTTGACAGCGGCGCTGCTGTTTGGAGGCTTCGAAGCTCCTGCAGTATTTTCCCGTGTTCTATCAACCGTCAGATTCGCTCGAGTCATCCTCTTCACTCTCCTCTCCAGTCTCTAATGGCATTTCGTCGAAGGGTTCCCCAGAGAACACCCAATCAATATCCGTGAGGCTTGAAACATTAAGAGCCCTGGCAATGTCTTCCTTGGTATCGCTTTTGGCTGCTTCTGGTACCCACCCGACAAAACTCACAATGTTTTCTACATTGGTTTCGAGGAGCACGCCGCCCGCGTGAAACGTGCGACCAATCGATCGGCGATCACCTTTGGATTCTTTTGTGAGAAGTGCGCGTAGACTCTTCTGTCCAAGATACTTGAGGTGAACACTGCGACCGTCAGCTTGTTGTGTCAATCTCACGTCTCCTTCGCTGTTAGCCTCTTGGAGAGCGGCTTTCGTGCTCTGAACACGGAAATATTGAGCCATCACAACATCTTTTTTTCCATCTTTCGGCTTGAACAGCTTCGTGATCAAAATCAATTCAAGGCCAGAGTCCCCCCAGAGTACGAAGAACCTGTTGCCTGAATTCACCGTAACAGAAATTGAAAGCCCGTCCAGCCTCTTCAGCGTGCAACCGTCCCCCTTGCCTTCAACACTCTTGTAAGTTGTAACCTGGCTTGGCTTCCACTGGAATGTTTGAAGCATCAACCGAGTATAGTCACAGCGTGCTGGGTTACCCCTTTTTTTCACCTGAGGCCACGTTTTATCTGAAATGACGAAAGGGTGATTTGTCCAAATGTATACCTCGGGGTCTTCAGGACGCGCACCCGCCAAACCGTCAGTGCTCGTCGTGTCAAGAACCTCTGCTGGCTGCGGCGCATCTTGGATTTGGTTGACAATTCCCGTGACTGCCGCACCAGGAACCTCCGAATCATTGACTTGGTCGGATTCTTGTCCATTGCTGTCGCTGACAAACTCAGGCCTTTGATCATCGTGGCCCGATTCATGAATTTCGTCGAATTTGGCATACATCTCCGAGATGGCTGCATCAGTCGATTCACTTTCACCTTCTTCCATGCTTGAGGGTGCTCCAGCCCCAGCCTGCGCCATCATGCCTGTCGGATCTTGAGCCAAGGCCATGGCGGCCCCGCCAGCAGGATGAGCCACCCCGCCCCCCCGAGGATCCCCAGATTCGCTGCCAGCGTGAGCAGCCGCGCCCAGCGCATCCTCGGTCTCGCGACGCTCGCCGTCAGCGTCAGGCTCGACTCTTGAGGGTGCTCCAGCCCCATCCTTCGCCATCCCGCAGGTTAGAACTTGAGCCAAGGCCATGGCGGCCCCGCCAGCAGGATGAGCCACCCCGCCAGCCACAGATTCGCCGCCAGCGTGAGCGGCTGCGAACAACGCATCATCGGTCTTGCCGTCAGCGGCAGGCTCGCCGACAGATTCCGCGCAAAGTGGAGCAACGGACGCCTCGAAGCTATCATCTGGCTGGTCGCCACCGTCGCCAACATCCAGATCGCCAGCCACGCTGGCACCCTGAGCCTCGTCGCCCGCGAGTTTTGCTACTCCAGATGCAGCAGACAGAGCCTGGCGGACACGCTGAGCAGCGCCGCCACCACGAACCCGACCCCGACCTCGAGGTGCTGGGTTTCGCTTTTGGATTCTTCGGTTAGCAGCAGCGTGCCCAGCCAGGCCGACACGCTGAGCCGCGCCGCTGCCACGACCCCGACCCCTACCCCAAGGATCCCGAGCTGCTGCGATTGGCCTTTTGCCTCCACGACTCTTGTTCTTACGCTTTACTGGAATTACCATTTCAATATTCGATGAGGTGAATTCTCGACCGTCTTTGACAGGATTGGGCAGCATTTCGCTCATCGCAGCTTGCTTTCGTTTTTCACTTTCTTCAACGTTTCCGTCGAATATTGCCTCCTCGCCCGCTATAACCTCTGGTTTTCTCATAAACGTACGCGCCTCCTTGAATGATGCAAGGAAAACAGGGTCCTCACGCAGCTCCTGCTCTTTCCCATTGACATTTTGATTCCTGCATTGACCAGCATGATAATATCGCTCGGACATTCTCTTGGATCCAGCTGCCACAACTTGTGCTGTCAATGAAAAATTTGATTCGACGCCTTGGTTGCTTGCGATTCGAGCATTTGCCTTATCGGGAAGCCCTGAGAGCAAGGGAAAAGAGCTGATCGGGCAGAGAAACTCAGATTCTTTCCTGTTTATTGCCATTTTCTTTCCTCTGGCGTACTCCCGCATTTGATCCAACGCGTTAGGTTCCAGCGCATCCGAAAGCGGTTTCTGCACGTATCGCGAAAGATCATTGCCATGAGCGGCATATTCAGCAATGAGTTCTTTCGCCTGCAAATAAAAGACACAGGCGTTCGCTCGACCGGTCGAGGTCGACACATAGAATATTGTTTTTCGCCGATCAGTACATGGCGATGGAAGAGTCAGTTCACGCTGGTCATTGTCGCCTGCAGCTGCCAAGAACGCGAGTGGAGAACAAAGATATGGCGCATATCTCTTGACCAAGGCATCTATTGTCTTTTTAGTCATTTCATGAAGAAACCACCATGCAGCCAGTTCCCTCTGCTCTGGCGTGTCCTGAGCCGCGCGACCCGCGCCCAGCTTCTCATAGGAGGTCCGGAAATGCCCGGGGGGAATCACGTTTTCGCCACCTCCTTTCATGCGGCTCACGTTGCGAATGATACCTGGCAACAGATGGAACATCTCTTGAATCGAAGGAGCGTCCACCATATTGCCCCATGTTCCATACATTTTCCTCACCTGCGCGAGGCCCCTTTCACCTTTCCTGATCTGCTTTAAAGTCAAAACTCCTCTCCCTGGATTTGCTTTCGACAGGCCCCTGTGTGCCAGTTTGAAAGTTGAGTTCCATCCTCGTTGGATGTCATTTGGATTTTGAATGCCATTGTCAACTCGAGCGCCGTTCGGAAAGTCACTGAAATCTTTTTTACCGCCCTCAGGGCACTGCCGGTGGACATACATTTTCCTTTCAAGAATCCAAAGCAAGGTTCTGATTATGCCTGTCGCTCCGCCAATATATAGGATGCAGCAATCTTTATTCCTCGAGGTCGCATCGTCTATTAATGACCACACCAGGACGTGAAGGAACCGGTTTATCCCAGCATAGAGTACAAAGTATGGCTGTGAAGCCTTGCAAACTTTGTCACCCACCTTATCTTCAAACCGAACCAACCTTTTGTCATCGAGCCCTCTGCCAGACAATATGTCCCTCGCCATCGCTACAATGTTTCGCTCAAGACCCTGCCCAGACGCGATAACAGTTGCAGCAAGCAGAACATGTAACATACAAGACAGCAAGGCCATGCTCCTGATTATCGTGAGCCATCGGACGTATGCGCCGTGGCATGGCATCAAGACGGTGCGAGTTTGCATCATATGCTCCAAGACTCGAGTTCTGCACCAGATATCTTCTTGGCCAGCCTGCCATGCCATTGATAAATCGGGACCCCCACCAGCGCCCTCCAATGCCTTGGAGCCATTGGATGCAAATATTTGTAGGATTATCGAGTTCATTCGCGACCACACATGAGGGTTTCTGAAGAATCTTACCACAGCGATTGCCATATCGGAAAGCTCCTTGTTTGCAACCATGACATCGCCATTGGCAAGTGACATGATGTGCTTGAGACAGTGATTACCGCTAGGAGCGCCACCCTCAATCAACACAGTAAACCTCAATGGATTTGCTGGCATGCTCAGCCTCCTGACCAAGACATAATTCTCGGGAACGGAATAAATCTTCTGATCTGTAGGTAGTCGCTCAGGGGGCTGCCTGGCCGCAGTATCTTCCACCACCTCTTCGAAGTCTTTCCCATAAAAACCATACACGTTGCGAAGATGTGGTTCGAACTTCTTGAAGACGACAGAAAAAGCAGCATGTGTCATAAACACATCACGCAGTGGGCTTCCATTTCCGCAGAAGTCGTCTTTGGATCCTGGTCCATCCCCTGTATTTTCCCCTCCTCCGTCACACATAATCGACACGCTGGGATGTTTTGCTATAACAGATCCGAGTCCTGCTCGCATAGAGGCCAATGCTAACTTTTCGGGAACACATGCGGCCACTGCATGATCACCTGATCTATTTTTTCGCATCTTATCTGACGCAGTCATGCCACATGCATGCCTGATAATGTGCGTAGCATACGTGTCGTTGCCCATTGCATCTTCCCCTGCCTTCATGACCATATGTGCCACAAATACAATGTTGAGGGCGTGAGTTGTCCTCGTGGTTGAAATGTCGAAGCATACAGTAACATGGGTTGCTTTTTCAAATGCTCTTATGACATGTTTGTCTAGAGCCAAGTGAAATGCGTACTGCCCTCTGATGAGCGTAGACTCAGACAAGTTTCCGACATCGGGTGGCCGATTGCCGATCTCATTATTCTCATCGTTTCTCGCCTTGGTGGGCCTTTTGCGAGTACGGTTTCCATTCAGCGGTGCGAGAGTCACTGTGAAGAACTTCGCTGCCGCAATACTTTTTTGCATAATCTTCACAAATTTTCGAACCGTGCATGCAGAAGCTGCCAAGGTAATCAATGCGTTCAGGAGGAACTCACTGCCGCATTCGACGCCCCCCACACCTGGTCCGCGTGACTCAACTGGGGAATGCAAGTTCGCCTGCAACATCGATATGGCCATCTTCCGAAGCTTTTGTCCCTTTTTTTCGAATCCTTTTGACCCTTTGCCGCGTCCTTTGTGAAGCCGGGTTGCCGCATCTGTTTCCCGATCCACGACGTTCGACTCTGTGCTGAATGCACAGCTTGTCTCGTGCTTATGGAAAGCATCCAAAATTTGTCCTTTGGTTACGGTGACAGTGCCAGAACCTTTCTTGCTGGATTTTTGCTTCCTCACTTCCTTCTTTTTTATAGAATCTCGCCATCGTTGAAAGATTGTTTTTGACTTAGCAAGTTTCTCCGCCACCATTTCAAGATACGATAGACCCCTTGGATTCTCGCGTAACTGTTTCTCGGCCTGCACTCGCCTCTTCTTCTCCAAGGCTGCCGCCTGTTTCTGCTTTTTCAGCTGCGCTTCCAACTCTGCTATCCTTTTTTGTTTCTTCAAGTCTCCCTCCGTTGCCTCCTTTGCTGCATCCTTTGCCTCCTTTGCTGCCTCCATTGCTTCTGTTGCTGCCTCCTTTGCTTCTTGTGCCGCCTCTGCTGCCTCCTTTGCTTTTTGTTCCGCCTCTGCTATTTTGTTCCGTGCGTCGAATGCACAAGCCGAACCTTCGAACGATTCGCGCCACGAACACTGCAAACGCAGCAATGAATTCAACGCACGATTGCACGTGATCTTTCAATGATGAGCGAGAGAATCTTGGTGGAAAAGGAAACGACATGCAATGAAAATAATGGCGGTGGTCTTGGAAAGAAGCAGTCATAAGTGTGATTATTGGGGAATGTTGCAGGTATGGCTGGCGAAAATACTGAAATAGGGTGAAAGGCGATAGACTGAGCAGGCAGCGAGAGACATTAGTGATCACGAATGACTGGGCGTGCGATCGTACCTGTGATAGTGACGTGATACTACCCCGAGGACTGGGCGAATGAATCAGGCCTTGGTCTTGAGCGTGCAATGCCTGGAAGGGGTTAGCGATTAATGCATGGAGGAATGATGATCTGGGTCTCTCTCTCTCTTTCTCTCTCTCTCTCTCTCTCTCTCTCTCTCTCTCTCTCTCTCTCTCTCTCTCTCTCTCTCTCCATCTCTCTCTCTCTCTCTGTCAGTCTCTCTTTCTCTGTATCGCTTTTGCTCTCTCGCTCTATATATCTCTCATTTTATCTATCTATCAATCAATCATCCTAAGTCTGTCTGTCTGTCTTACTGTCTGTCGTTCTGTCTGTCTGTCAGTCTGTTTGTCTGTCTGCCTCTAGGCTCTAGCTCTGGGCGAGTGACTTGGAGTGAGGAGAGGGATGAATTTCAAACTGACAAGAAACAGGGGAGCGGTGAGGTCATAACCTGCACATTCCATGATGAGATTCGATCGATATTTTGTTGGGCCATTCCAGATGTAGAATCCGGAGAGTTGGAAACCGAATGTTGTTGTGACGGCGAAGAGCATGGATTCGGGAGCTGATCAGCCTGCAGGAGTTTGAAGGTTAATGGAGTTAAATATTTAATGAAAAAAACGGGATGAGGTGTTTGAAAGGATCTTTGATCATAGTTTGGTGCACAACTGACGAAAGAGTTCCAGAGAGCGCGCTCGTGTGGCAAACAGGCGAATTTCACTTAATGGCAGGTGAAGAAGGAAACCTATAGAGGTTATCGACTTGCGATGATACCCACTCGAGGTTTGCAAGGGTTCAAGGGACTGGCTTGCGCCGCGACCGCCAGTGGCGCGCACCTGCCAGTCGTCGTCCATTTTGCCGTCTTGAAACGTCTTCTCCCACAGTGTGCCATCCGCCATCCTCAATTTCCAGATCCCAGTCTTTTTCCCCTCTGCGAAAAACCCTTCAGCTTGGTCGCCGTTCGAGTACGCTTCTGTCCACCGGCCACTCTTTTTTCCGTCGACCAAACATCCCTCAAGCTCAGCACCGCGCACATTTTTAAACACCCATTTCCCTTGCTCCACGCCATTCACACATTCTCCCTCGCACCTATTCTCCACATCCCAAATTAGAACCCCTCGCCCATGCCGATCTCCGTTGCCATTCACCCGACCATGCCAGAGAGTTTGTGGCGGTACTGCAGTTTGTGCCGGTACTGCACTGGTGGAAGAGGACTGACTCCGCGGCGACGGCGGTGGCTGTGGTACACCACCAGTGCAAGGGGGGGTTTCGGACGGTTTCCGCGGCGGCGACGGTCTGCGGAACTGCGTCTGTTGCAGAAGGGTCCCTGATTGCGGCGAAGAAAATGAGTTGAGAGCTGATCGAGCAGAAGAGGGCTGCTCGGTGCACACAGGCCGCCAGGCGTGGTCCATTAAGCCGTCTTGAAACGTCGTCTCCCAGCGTATGCCGTCCTTCCTGATCGAACGCCAGGGCCCAGTCTTTTTCCCCCCTGTAAACACCCCCCTTTCCCTTTTGCCATTCGACCAATCTTCTGTCCACATGCCATGCTTTCTGCCGTTGACGTAGTTCCCCTCACATAGAGAGCCGGTTTGAAATTTCAAAACCCATGCTCCTTGCTCCTTGCCATTCACGAATTCTCCCTCGCAAGTATCGCCCGTTATCCGCTCCAGCACGCCTATCCCGTTTGGCTGTCCAGCGGAGTTCACGTCCCCACTCCAACGAGAATTTTTCCAAATCGCGCTTCCGCCACCGCTTCCTCCAGCGGCGGCGGGGATGGAAGAGGATGGAGTCCGGGGATCGAAGCAGATGGAGCGTTCCAGTGGCGGGGAGCAGGGGGCGGGATCAGGATTGCGCGGTTCAGCACTTGAATGCGGAGCTGAACAACTAGCCGATGTCGATTGCGATGAAAATGAGCAATCCGACGAGTTCGACTTTTGTCTCTTAGGACGCACACTTCCTGATTCTGAACGCGTCCTCAAGTCTTCCTTGCGTTTATCGTTTGCGTCCTGATAAAGAAAATGCGAAGCGCTCAGGGTTGCTGTTCCGATCGCAAAGGTTCACTTGAGAAAAATAATTACAATCACCTCTTTTTTTCCCAAGTTGTTCATGCCAAGCTTTCCGAAAACCGTATACGCGACCCTTTCATCACCCGAATTCTGAATTTCTCTAGTAAATTCCGGGTATCCGTGCAGTCCTCCGGGGATCAATCGCCACTCGAGCTCAGATCCCATCCATTTTTCTAAAATTTTGGCGTATATACTGCGTGTACTCTGAATATATCCGATCACAGGGACGTCGCAGGTTTCTGCGGAACATAGTTGACTGCTTTCATAAGACAAGACCACGTACGAGATCCACTTCAACGGATCATGATTTCCCCTGCATGCGAGGAATCTACGACCGACATCCCTATTAAATTCGCGTATCCGATCATGCAGCGAGCTATTTGAGAACGTGAATTCAGTACATATTCCGCTGAACCCAAATGCCATTCCTCGCAGACCCCGGTCGCGTTTACGAATCGTCGTGTCATCCACGGTCGATATGTTCGGGTTTGAATTTTCTGCACCATCTTCATTTTCCATGCTGGCATCATCATCATCATATCGAAAAGGGCAGGCCATACGTCAGACGTTATTCGTCCGCGCGCATTGTGCTTGTTCGAATTTTCAAACACCCCGTCGGTCGGGCCCGGAGACTCGGATTTATATTCTAAACTCCGATCAGCATTCACAAGAATCACAACGATTGGATTCGGTGCAGAGGGAAAACTGAATGCGCAACCGGTTCAAGAAGTTCAAGGGCCGGAATTTAAAACGCGCTGAAGTGAAAGCTCTGAAAGGTTGCTTGTTTCTAAATTGACTTGTTCTTATACACATTGAAGAGTGCGCCTTACATGAAGGCATGCTTTGAGTAGTGGGGGGACTCGTGTGTGCCAGACAGAAACCACGAGTTCGAGTCTTGATGCATGCTAAAAGATCAAAATCTTTGTTTTTTGTTTAACAAGTTGATTTGCTTTTCCTGTAACGGCATCAGTTTCATGGTATTAATACAACGCAAAATCTTCACATTGTTAACCAGTAGTGACAGTGGGAAATGTTCAGTATGTGCAACTGAACGTCCTTGGTTCTAATCCCCTGACTAACACGGAATGGATTTAATGTTTCATTCCAGACTGCTCTAGGCGGCATTTTGTTCATTTTCTAATTTCCGCAAAGTGCGCGGGTGCTTGGTTTAACTCAC
>Ga0209299_1002323_pt1 | contig 10199 bp, 20 predicted proteins | sample S_140806_MF_Meta_FD_187326 | JGI IMG/M metagenome (GOLD analysis project Ga0209299, IMG submission 187326) | Freshwater microbial communities from Lake Simoncouche, Canada to study carbon cycling - S_140806_MF_MetaG (SPAdes) (version 2) | ecosystem: Environmental > Aquatic > Freshwater > Lake ...
TGACAATGACATTTGCAGACATTCGAGAAGCAAATCGCTATATTAAGCAAGAGGAAGCAAGACAGCAATCGGAATTTTTAGACTATAAAGTTTTAACTCATTATGGTAGCAACTAAAGATAAATATCCGTGTGTGCTTCTAATGAAGCTGCACGATGGCCGTGGCTCTTGGTGGTATGAAATCCGCAAATTTAACACCGAAGAAGATCACGATAAGTTCATTATGAACGGAATGCGTGATGGATACGATGTCGATGACTGGGAAGATTACTTTGAATATTTAAACAACGAAAACAAACACAAATGAAAAACCTAATTAAAAGTTTATCCGCATTTCAGAACGAATGCCCGATTATCCACAAAGACACGAAGGGGCATAATTATACCTATGCTGACCTTCCTCAGATTTTTAATACGATTAATCCACTAATGAAGAAGCACGGATTATGTTTCAGTCAATTGCTGGAAAACGATGGTATTCGCACAATTCTTTTTCACGTTGAAAGTGGAGAGCAATTAGAGAGTTTTACGGTAATTCCTAAAGTAAAACTTGGGAATATGAACGATTACCAAGCATACGGAAGCGGTGTAACTTATTTCCGCAGGTATGCAATTTCCGCCATTCTTGGATTGGTTACCGATAAAGACACGGACGCAGCAGGCACCCAAATAGCAAGCCCGAATAATTCAAGTCTAACAACGAAGGATTTAAAAGAATTAGATTCGGTTTTGATTGAATGTCAATCGGTGGAGGCAGTTAAGGAAATTTGGGACAATATTGAGGAAGTCTTTAAATCTGACAAAAGAGTAATAAAATTAGTTACAGATCGTAAAAATCAATTAAATAAATAATTATGAGCAAACAAGAAAAAGTATTTGCAAAAGGGTTCATTTTCAAGAAAAATGAGAATGCACCGGAATGGGTAGTCGGTCGGCTATCCCTAAAGAAAGATGAAGCGATCGCCTTCATCCAAAGCCAAGGCAATGAGTGGATAAACCTAAACATTGCTAAGGGCCAACAAGGTAATTTCTATGTCGAACTCGATACCTGGAAGCCTACCAACCAATCAAATTCAAGTTCTAATCAGTCCAGTAATATTCCACAATTTAAACCTCAACCAAATGCAAGCGATGATCTCCCCTTCTAAAGTAATTTTAACCCAAAAGCAGAATGAAGAGTGTTTTGCGTTTAGTTGCTTCCAGCACATTATGAAAAGCAATATGGCTTTGAATGTTGACACCCGTCGGATCATAATGGATATGGCTGCGACCGAAGTGATCAAAGGTAAAATGTCGGAAGAATTTTTTAACTCTTTATTTCCGAACGATGATAATTAAGGAAGTTGATAAATATCAAATGACTGCGGACATATTAAACGAGAGGGGGATTAAACCCTTCTCGGCCCGCACTTGGTATTGGGAAAATGTACGTTCAATTGCATATTACAATCGTAAAAACGCAAAAGCCGGGTTTATAAAACGGCCCGATGTAATGGCAGTAATTAGAGAAGTAACCATAAAAATGCTCGAAGATGCAAGGGAAAGACAAACAGTCGATTGAAAATGCAAATTTTTTGACAATGGTCGGCCTAATTGGATTAGTTGCTTGCTGGGTGTTTTTCTTAATTTGTTCAAATTTTTAAACTAAAATAAAATGAAAAAAAAAGTTTTTAAAGTAGGAGATAAAGTTTTTGATATCCATTATGGATGGGGAGTAATAATAGAAGTTAATTCAGATTACACATATCCAATTAGTGTTGAATTTGATGATGATAATTTTGAATCATATACTTATGATGGAAGATCTTGTGAAGATGAAAATCCTTTTTTATCTTTTACCGAATACAAGCTCGAAGGATTCAGCCAAGAAAGGCCCGAGGAATTGCCAAAAAAGGGGCAGATTGTTTGGGTAAGAGATGAACCTGAAGAAGAATGGAGATTGGCTCATTTTTTAGGGAAAAAAGGTAAATTTTATAAAGCATCTATTTATTTTTTAGATCAAACTCCACCATCTTGGACTTTTATCACAACTGAAAACCCATACAAAGATGTATAAATCAATTTTATTAATGATGATACTTTTATCATCTTGCGTTCGGTTTCCAAATGGTATAGATAAAATTAAGGGCCGAGTAAAGCATACTAAAAGTTTGCGAGAAACCAGGCGAAACCTTCGCATAAATTACCATTACCATCAAACCAAACTGGGTAGATTTTTTAATTTTGAAGTATGAAAGAACTAACCTTTAACGAGTGGCAAGACCATATTGCAAGGCAACTGGAAGCCGATTACAATAAAATTTTTAATCAACCTAAATTACAAATCAATGAAAAGTTTTTTAAAATTCAACGAAGTAAATCCAAGAGTTTACGATCAGTTCAAGGAAATCGCTAACCTTTATATTAGCAAAGGCGAAAGGCGAATCAAGTCCGAAACCATCTGCGAGATCATTCGATTTCAATTGATGAAGGAGTTTAACGATGGGCATAAATTCATCAAGTTTTTCGCCCAGGATTACGCAAAGAAGTTCGAAAATGATTTCCCGCAACACGTTGGAATCTTTACAAAAAGACTTGTAAATTTTGAATTGGAAGATTAATTTGCTATATTGCAATATAATAAGTCAAGAGGGTAGGAGTTCTTGGTTTGTTCTAAAGGTTTAATGCCGAAGCCAGTTTTGCACTCCTACGCAGACTGGCTTTTTTTATTTTTAATATGGAAAAAGAATCATTTTATTTCCCACATTTCTGCAATGCCAGGCACGATCGAAAGATTCGCAGAATGAGAAAAGAATTAGGCACGGAAGGTTACGGAATTTATTTTATGTTACTGGAGACATTAAGAGAGCAACACGATTTAATGTATCCAATGGAGGACATTGATTTATTAGCCGAGGAGTTTGATGTATCAGAAGCAAAGGTTAGAGTTATAATTTGTAATTATGGACTTTTTGCAATTGATGAGGATGAAAAGTTTTTCAGTCCTAAAATGTTACTTTACTTGGAACCTTATTTTAAAATGAAGGAACAAAGGAAGTTAGCCGGACAAAAGAGTGCTGCTAAACGAATGTTAAACGAAAGTTCAACGACCGTTCAACAACCGTTCAACGACCGTTCAACAAAGGAAAGTAAAGTAAAAGAAAGTAAAGTAAATGAAATTAAAGTAAAAGAAAGTAAAGTATCTTTTAGCGAAATGCTTTCGCCATACATTCAAGAATTAAATTCTGAATATGATAACTTCTTTTCATACTGGACTGAAAAAAATTCAGTTGGCAAAGAACGATGGCAATCTGAAAAGTTTTTTGATATTAACAGAAGGATTAAAACTTGGATGCAAAATCAAAATAAATTTGGAAACAAAAAACCTTCAATCAATTTAGAACCGGCACCTGGTAAGATGACCAAGAATCTTAATCAGATGCAAGAGATTTACGAAGAAACTTTAGAACAAATAGCAAATGGAACTTATCACAATCCCTTCATCCGGAAATAGTATTGATAAATACTCACAACCGATTCTTGCAGATAGCAAGATGACAAAAAGCGAAACCATTATTTACGATGCTTCGCTAAAACAAAAAATAATGTACTTGTCCGAGGCAGAAAAAGCACGGATAGCCAATAAAATCATTTCAATGGCTAAAGTTCGTTTAAGCCTAAAGGATAGAGCCAAGCACGAAGATGCGGTCGAAAGCCAAATGATTTTCAGCGACCTAAACAAGTTTGATAATTTAACGGAAGCCGAAGTATTATTGGCCTTAGAAAATGGACTTGATGGAAATTACTTAAAAGAACACGAATCAAATGTGTTTTGGAATCCTTCCAATTTTGTTCTTTGGATTAAAAGGTATTTGCTCGAGAAAAACGATGTGATGCGGAAGGTAACAAATGCCAAGCCAGCTGATTACATTCGACACACTCCAAAAGATGAAGAAATTAAGCAACAAGGAATACTTTGTGCCAATGATTATGCGGATCTTTATGCACGGACAAAAGATGCAGATCGCACGTTTAAATATCCAGCCGGATTAAATTTCCTTTATGATTTAGGAGTTCAATACGGATGGCTTCATTTGGATAAGGAAATAATAGATCAAATCAAAATGTCCGTGGCACCAAAGTTTTTACATTTGGTTAAAAATCCGGGAGATGTTTTTGAACATACTGAATTTATTTGGGCCTATAAAGCAGAATGTTATAAAAGATTTATAAAAGACTTGGTAACGTTTGAGGTTCGAATTGATCAATACGGAAAAATTAAACCCATAGCTTAATGACACCTAAAGAAAAAGCCCAACAATTAAGGGATAAATTTTATTTTGAAACAACTATTACCGAATTAGAGGAGGCTAAAGATTGTGCTTTGATTGTGGTAAATGAGATTTTAAATAATGATTCAATTAAATTCAATCAAGATTTTAAAGAATATTGGAAAAAAGTAAAAAAAGAACTTATTGAATTGTAAGATTAATGACTGACAATTATCATACACTAAAAAATATATAATGAAAAAAATAATTATAATAACGATTTGCTTTGCATTGATCACGCAGATCACTCACGCATCCGATGTTTTCTTTAATATCTCCAGGCACACAACACTCGATTATTTTATAAGTTGGGTATTTGCCTTTTCTTTGGAATCATCCATCTTGATTTTTACATTACTTGGAAAACGAAACACGGCTATCTTTTTTGGCCTTATTTCGTGGCTGATAAATTTACTTTATTACTGGGTAGAAATCGGAATGACACAGAAGTTTGTTGCGATGAATATCATATCTTTGATCATACCGGTTACCATCTTTTTTTATTCGGAACTAATTAAAACTGACAAACGTAAAAACTTATTAAAATAATGGAAAAGAAAAAAACAGCAATAGACTGGCTTGCAGAACAAATTAAGTTGACTAATAAGGAAATGTATGCTCAATTACAAAAGGAAATCGAGCAAGCCAAACAAATGGAGAAAGAGCAGATAACAGAAGCTCATCTTCAGGGATTATATTCTGAGATTAAAATGAGAGGAGAAAAACAAGCAGAACAATATTACAACGAAAATTATGGCACAAATAACAATTAAAGGTCAAGTTCCAAGCAAATCAAATGGATATAGAATTGGGAATAATCGGCTTTATAAAACTACTGAACTAAAAAGTTATGAAGTTAATTTTAGTTGGCAAATAAAAAAACATCTTACAGAAATAATTAAAAATCCTTTTCAAATTTGGATTCACGTTTATTTTCAATCAAATAAATCTGATTTAGATAATGCTGCAAAAATTATTTTAGATTGTTTGCAAGAAAATAAAATAATCTTGAATGATCGGCTTTGTTCAATTTTAATAATGGAAAAGCATATTGATAAAATGAATCCACGAATTGAATTTAAAATAAATGAGATCTAATTATCTTGATGCAATTGCCTGGATTGATCAGCAGTTGACCAATCCGACAAGACAAATCAAAGTTGAATGCGAAACTATTCTTGATCTGAATTATTCTTTAGCCTTAAATCGAAAACACATTTTAGAAAATTCGGGGCAATTATCTTATTCAGCATTCGGAAGAACTAAAAAAATAAAGGATTTCTTGCAATTATAAAAATAAAAATGTAAACTTTGTCAATGTCAAATCAAATTGATCATCCGGAACATTATCAAGCCAATGGAATAGAAACCATTGAAGTGATTGAAGGATATAATTTAAATTTTAATCTTGGTAACGTGATTAAATATATTTTGAGATCTGATAAAAAGGGTAACAAAAAGCAAGATTTGGAAAAAGCCCAATGGTATTTAAAAAGGGAAATTGAAAAGTTTAAAGGTTGATGTCAAGGAATGAAATCATTTCAACGCTATACGAATCAAAGGAGATCGCCCAGGCACTCCGAAAGATGCAACCAGCTTCACTCCGAGAAGAACTAAGACAAGAAATGTTTATGGCCTTATGTAATATTTCAGATGAGAAATTTTGGGGCATTTATAATAACAATGGTATTCCAGGTTTAAAGTTTTGGTTAGTTCGTACGATGCTTAATATGATTTATTCAACCGGCCTTAATACTCCATTTTTCCGCCATTTTAGACAAAAAAATGAGGAGTTTAATGTAAATCACGAAGTAATAAATTTCGATTCTTTAAATGAAGAAATTCAAGAACGAAAGGAAATGCTATTTTCTAAAATAGAGGAAGGCAGAAAGCAGTTGAGTTGGTACGAAAATACATTGCTTGAGACTTATATGGATTTAGGATTTAATCAAAAGGAATTAAGTCGCAAAACAAAAATACCTTATCAATCGGTTATCAAAACGATAATGATAATCAAAAAGAAACTTCGAGAGGAATGATCAGCACATTAATTGCATCCATATTTTTTTCAGTATATTTTAATATGACTAACTTACACCAGTCATTCAAATTAGATTTTAAGCCGTTTAATTGCACGCCTTGTTTATCCGTTTGGTCTGCGGTTGTATTTTATTTATTGCCGATTCAGATCACGGAACTTATTGCCTTATTTTTTAGTGCAGGAGTAATCGGGCCTTACCTTTTTAGATTCATTCATAAATGACACCAAGGGAACTGAATTTCTTAAAAGAACACGAGGCTAATTTTGTGGCCGTTGAATTAGGGTACACACGAAATATAGACTTTCACGTTATAGATCAATACGTTTTAATTTATCGGAATTACATTGATCAAAATTTTATTCTTAATGCCTGGTGCAAGCATTGTGTCTTTGATATGCTAAAAAGGATTAAGAACTATTACGACAATAATCAACCAATCGAAATCAATGTCGAACCTAAGAATAATCGGAGTAGGAAATAGCACTTCCGGTGTAACCTATCATCGTATTGCATTACCATTGTCCACGATGAAAAAGGAATATTGTCTATTGACCGATGCACTTTCGGAAGAGATGATTATTGAAAAGGAAATTAATATCCTGGTTCTGAATCGATTCTTAGAGGAGATCCCATTTTCTATTTTGATTGAATGGAAAAGAAAACACGGTTTTAAAATTATTGTTGACATTGATGACTATTGGGAGTTATTTAGCAGCCATTTATCAAACAAAACTTATCAGTTACTAAATATTCCAACGATCATTCAGAATTATATCCGAATGGCTGATTTAGTGACTTGCACGAATGATAGACTATATTCTAAAATCATTCAGCATAATAAGAAATGCGAAATTATACCAAATGCATTGCCTTTTGATAAGGATCAGTTCACGGCATTTAAGACTGAACACGACAAAGTAAACATTGCACATACCGGATCCATCACTCACTTTCCGGATATTAAACAATTAAAAAATCCATTGTTAAATTTATCGAAATCCAAATCCTTTGTCGATGCTACCAGGATGCTTCTTTGTGGATGGAATGATTATAATAAATGGCATTGGACACAAATAGGGAATATTTATACGGCCAATGAAAAGCTAAATTATAAGATTATCGAATCGGCTCACTTTTCATTTTATATGAATTTTTACAACGAGGCTGATATGTTGTTGGTGCCATTGCTTGATAATAAATTTAATCGGATGAAGTCTAATCTGAAGGCATTAGAAGCCGGGGCCAAGAGGATTCCGATATTAACTTTTGATCGTGATCCGTATGCAGATATTCCGACCATCTTTAAGGTCGATAATTGGGAACAAGATATTAGGAGAATGGTGTTTAGTAAGCAGATGAGAGAAGATTATGGCGAAGCAAATGCGGAGTATGTCCGTGAACATTACGACTTATTCAAAATAAATGAGAAGCGTTTTGATATTTATACTAAACTGATCGAATGCCAGTAGAAAATTAAATCAAATTGATAATGCAAGCAACGGATAAGGAGTTTTTTGAACACGAGATTAATAACGGAATAACTCCACATAATCCCGAATATTTAAACTTAATGTTGGCAACTTCCGACATCATAGTCGAATTTGCAAACGACATTATTGAAATTGGTGCGGGCCTTGGAACATTGGGAGAATGCTTAATTGTAAAAAATTGTAGTTATTATGGTATTGAACCAAATAAGTATCATCGTGATTTTGCATTGGATAGAGGAATTGAATTACACGAACTAAATCGTTATCCTAAATTGTGCGAAATGATTGTAAGTATTGAAGTATTTGAGCATTTGACGGATGATCAAATTGATGAGTATTTAAAAAGCATTGAATCAACGTATTTTTTATTTTCATCCACACCACACAAAACCACGGAAGAATTTGACACCTGGTGGGGGCATATTAATTTGAAATCAGAAGAAGAATGGATAACCTTATTTTCAAAATACGGATATAAGATTCACAAAAAATTAAGCATACCTACAACTTGGAGTTTACTATTTAAAAAATAAAATGCAATCAATACTAACAAAGATTTCAGATATTAAACTGAATCCAAATAATCCTCGATTAATTAAGGATGATAAGTTTAAAAAGTTAGTTCAATCAATTAAGGGTTTTCCTGAGATGCTGAATATTAGGCCCATCGTTGTAAATAAAGATATGATTATCTTGGGTGGCAATATGAGGTACCGTGCTTGCAAGGAAGCAGGCATAAAAGAAATACCAGTAATCATTACTGATTTATCAGAGGACAAACAAAGAGAATTTTTAATCAAGGATAATACAAGTGGAGGCGAGTGGGATTGGGATATGTTAGCCAACGAATGGGATACCGATGAACTTGAAGCCTGGGGATTAGATTTGCCGTCGTTTGATATTGATGATTTAGGAACGGCAGAGGAAGATAATTTTGAAGTCCCTAATGAAATAAAAACAGATTTTGAATTTGGAGATATTATTGAAATTGGAAATCATAGATTAGTTTGCGGAGATTCAACAAATCCACAAGATATTGATAAGCTATTTAACGGAAGAAAAGCAGATTTAATATTAACTGATCCTCCGTATGGAATTGGATACGAATATGATAAACATAAAGACGATGACAATGAAAAGAATGCTAATTTAGTATCTGATGTTTTTAATTTACATCAATGCGGAAAAGTTTGGACTCCGGGTTTAATGAATTTATCAAGAGACATTGAAAGATTTGGAAAAACTAAAGTTGCAGTTTGGTTTAAAAAATTTGCAGCAGCTGGGAACGGAGTTGGGGGTGCATCGACTTGGGAACCTATATTAATTTTAGATCCTCCGGAAAAGAAATTAAATAATGATGTAATTGAATTGATGGTTGAAAAAGAAGAATTGCACGGAAAATCTTTGAGGGAATTTCATTCTTGTCCAAAGCCAGTCAAATTATATGGAATATTAGTTGATTCATTCACATCAAAAAATCATTTGATATTTGAGCCATTTTGCGGAAGTGGAACTACATTAATTGCAAGTCATCAAATGGAACGTACTTGTTATGCAATGGAGTTTAGTGAAAAATATTGCCAAGTAATTGTCGACCGAATGCAAAAATTAGATCCAAGTTTAGTTATTAAAAAGAACGGAGAAATATGGCAAACGAAAACAACTTAATTCCATTTAAGAAAGGAGTAAGCGGAAATCCAAATGGAAGGCCAAAATCCTATGTTACTGGATTAAAGGATATTGGATATAATATGACCGAGATTAATATGGCCATTCGGAATATGCTTTCAATGAATATCAAGGAACTGCAAAAAGTTTACGAAAATCCGGAAGCAACAATATTAGAAAAGACGGTGGCAGGGGCAATGCGTAAATCATTAGAAAAAGGTAGTCTATATTCAATTGAAACTTTATTAAGTAGGGTATTTGGAAAGCCAAAAGAAACAAGTGATATAAAGCAGGACACGGAAATAACAATCAGATTTGCAAATGGAGATTATTTTACCGAATCCGCATCAAGCACAAGAAAAGGTACTGCGGAGTAAAGCAAGGTTCAGAGTATTAATGTGCGGTCGTAGATTTGGAAAATCTTTAATTAGCCAAGTCATAACATCCGTTCAAGCATTAAAAGGCCAACACGTGGCTTACATAACTCCAACATATCAATTAGCAAAGGTATTTTTTGATGAATTATGTTTATTACTTCCAATTGAGGTAGCAATACCAAACCGAAGTGATCTAACTTTAAAACTTGCAACCGGTGGAACGATTCGATTCTTTACTGGCGAAAGGCTCGATAATCTTCGGGGCCTTAAATTCCATTACGTTATTATTGATGAAGCATCATTCATAACTGAT
>Ga0209299_1002326_pt1 | contig 10194 bp, 7 predicted proteins | sample S_140806_MF_Meta_FD_187326 | JGI IMG/M metagenome (GOLD analysis project Ga0209299, IMG submission 187326) | Freshwater microbial communities from Lake Simoncouche, Canada to study carbon cycling - S_140806_MF_MetaG (SPAdes) (version 2) | ecosystem: Environmental > Aquatic > Freshwater > Lake ...
CCTCCTTCCTTAATAAGCAAACTTGCAGTTGAATTGCAACTCATCAATTGTAAGGAAGGGGGTGCGGGGGAAACCTTGGTTTCCCCGCTTCCCTTAATTTTCTGCACATATATTAGAATTAAATCCAATATATATGAACTCTTCCCAATATAAAAAACAAAAAAAAGCAAAAACAACAAAACGTAAATATAACGCAGAAGTATGTGATGACAAAATGACTTTCCAAGATTGCGAACTCGCCATTCTTCGCCAAGCCGTCGACGAAAACGAAAAAATTCAAGGTGAAAAAGTAGCGAATAGTGACCAGATCAAAAAAATGATTGATATTTTAGAAGATTTTCTGGTCAGAAAAAAACTCATTTGTTATGGTGGAACCGCGATCAATAATATTTTACCAAAATATGCCCAGTTCTATAATCGAGAAATCGAGGTCCCCGATTATGATTTCTATTCCGCACATGCTTTAGATGATGCGATTGAACTCTCTGACATATATGCAAAAGCCGGATATGATGATGTAGAAGCAAAATCCGGTGTCCATCATGGTACCTATAAAGTATTTGTCAATTTCATTCCCATGGCCGATATCACCAATATCCACCCCGATTTATTCAAAGCATTGTCAAAAGAGGCCGTTTCTGTTGCCGGAATCAAATATGCCGCCCCCAATTTTTTACGTATGAATATGTATTTAGAACTTTCACGTCCCGCCGGTGATGTCAGTCGCTGGGAGAAGGTTCTCAAACGGCTCACATTATTGAATACATATCACCCAATGAAAATCGATTATAACTGTAATACCGTCGATTTTCAGCGAAAATTGGACTCACATGTAGAAGATTCCGAGAAAATCTATTTCACCGTTCGTGATGCCTTTATCGAGATGGGTGTCGTCTTTTTCGGTGGATATGCATCGAGTTTATATTCTAGATATATGCCCAAAGAACAACAGCATTTAGTAAAGAAAATCCCAGATTTCGATGTCCTTTATGAAAACCCCGAAAAATGTGCGACAATCGTGAAAGAGAGGTTGGAAGCCGCGGGCCAAAAAAAGGTCTCAATTTTGAAACATGATGCTTTTGATGAGATCATACCTGAACATATTGAGATACGGGTCGATAAAGAAATCGTTGCATTTATCTATAAACCCATCGCCTGTCATAACTATAATACGATTCGCATTGGGAATCAAGAAATCAATGTGGCGACAATAGATACCATTTTGAATTTTTATTTAGCCTTCATGTTTTCCAATGCACCTTATTATTATAAAGATCGTATCCTATGTATGGCACAATTCCTTTTCAATGTGGAACAAGAAAATAGGTTGGAACAGCGGGGTCTTTTGAAACGTTTTAGTAGTAAGTGTTATGGAAAACAAGAGACCTTGGAAAGCATTCGTGCATTAAAGGCGGATAAATTTAAGGAGCTAAAAGACAAACGTGACACAAGAGAATTCAAAGAATGGTTTTTCAAATATAATCCGATAACAAATGTTACCGTTTCTCATATCAATCCTAAAATCGAAAAAGGGGTGAAAAAACCAAAAAAAAACAAATACCGAAAAACTGTAAAAAATACAGCATTGGCTAAACTAACGAAGATATTTACATGATTTTTTTACACCAATTTATTAATCATTGATGTAAAATAATATAGTTTAGATAACAAATATAAAATATGAATATAATTAATATAAATGCCAGTTACTACAAATCGCCGCGGTATAAATGCCATTGCGTCGTCGGTTCAACAGACGAACGTTATGGCAAACTTTTTATATCCAACAACGAATCAAAACGAGCTACCCTATAGAAATAAGACAATTCTTGATTATATTGGACCAAGTGGAATAACAGGATCTACTGGAATTACTGGTCCACGAGGTTTTCCCGGAATTGCATCAAATACGGGAGCCACTGGATATACCGGATCTACGGGATCAACTGGATTTACTGGTCCACGGGGTATACCGGGAATTGCAACAAATACAGGAGCAACAGGAAATACTGGAATAAAAGGAGAAACTGGAGCCAAGGGCATTCCGGGGTTGACTGGATTTACTGGAGAAACTGGAAATACTGGAACTACAGGTCAAACGGGTCCCACTGGATTGGCGGGTGCATCAACATTTAATTTGTCTACTAGAGGTGATACTCCGGTAAGTGACGTACTTATAGGCCCAAATTCCATTGTAAAGATAAGCCCATTCTTAAATGAATCATCTGTTGTTTCGTTAGAGTCATATACCTCATGTTATATGTCATTTTCTGTTTATGGAATGTCAACTGGCGTCATCACCGCTGGTTTATGTATCGATAAAAACAATACAAATAAATTTACTCCAATTTATGGATTTTATTTTCCCTATAGTTATTCCGTATCTGCTACATTTTATATTATATGCAATAACAATTTATTACCTATCTCATTTACATATGATGTATCGGACGTTTTTACCACCGTGATTACCTCTACTACGGTAAATTTTTATAAAAACGGGAGTCTATTGATTGCCGCAAATTCTATACCGAATATTTATTCATCCAGGCCTTATTATTGTATTTATACAATTGCAACAAGAAACGATGGTATACGAAATATTACTTTTTCTCCATTCAGTGCATTCTTATATGGAGTTACTGGAAATACAGGAGTCACCGGAATGGCTGGTGCAACTGGGTTAACCGGAATGCAGGGTATAACTGGACCCACTGGGATACTCGGACCCGCAATGTTTACATTATCCCGACGATCGGATACGAATCCAAATGCTATACATTATATATTATCGAATAGCTTTACTAAAGTATTGGATGATTCGATCGACTCTTATGTGATAACCAATGAATCCTATGGTCGTTGCTACATTTCTTTTTCTTTGACAGGCCTATATCCTACAACATGTCGTGCCGGATTATGTACGGAATGTTCAAATATAGAAGTTAAAGATCCGACATACGGTTTTAGATTTGCACCTAGTTTCGATTTTCCAAATGTTTTTTATATTATCAATAACAATACGACATTACCTACTGAATTTGGATATGACGAAACCGATATATTTACTATTGCGGTGGATTCAAATTATGTGAATTTTTATAAAAATGGACTATTGTTACTTCCTCAGGCGAGTGTAAAGAATTTATTCCCGAATGGAGCATATGGTGGATTTTTTGCGATGAATAAAATAAATTCAGGGGTTCAATATATCACATTTGCTCCTTATGGTCAAGTTTTATATGGTACAACCGGACCTACCGGGAGAACTGGATCTACGGGAACAACTGGCTCCACTGGAAGAACCGGAAGCACTGGCTCAAGTGGGTCAACCGGAACAACCGGTACTACTGGTGCGAGTGGTCGCACAGGATCAACTGGTCGCACGGGAACCACAGGAACTACAGGAACTACAGGTACTACTGGAACAACTGGATCTAGCGGGCCAACTTCGGATACTGGAACCACGGGTCCTACTGGAACTACTGGATCAACAGGATCCACAGGAGCTACAGGGCCAACTTCGGACACTGGAACCACGGGTCCTACTGGAACAACCGGACCTACAGGGTCCACGGGAGCTACAGGTGCAACTTCGGATACCGGAACCACTGGAACAACAGGAGCAAGTGGTTCTACCGGTTCTACCGGAAGAACTGGTTCTACAGGAATAACTGGATCCACTGGAACAACTGGATTTACTGGGACGACAGGTTCCACTGGCCAAACTGGAACAACTGGATCAACTGGGTCAACCGGAACGACTGGATCCACAGGGTCCACAGGAGCAACAGGGCCAACTGCGGATACTGGATCCACTGGAACAACAGGAGCAAGTGGTTCCACCGGTTCCACTGGTAGAACTGGTTATACAGGAGTATCTGGATCTACTGGAACAACCGGAGCAAGTGGCTCTACTGGTTCTACCGGTAGAACCGGTTCTACAGGAGTAACTGGATCCACTGGAACAACAGGAGCAAGTGGTTCTACCGGTTCCACTGGCCAAACTGGAACAACTGGATCAACTGGATCAACTGGAACAACAGGAGCAAGTGGTTCTACCGGTTCCACTGGTAGAACTGGTTCTACAGGAGTAACTGGATCCACTGGAACAACTGGATTTACTGGGACGACGGGTTCCACTGGCCAAACTGGATCAACTGGATCAACTGGATCAACTGGAACAACCGGCACAACTGGATTAACCGGCTCAACCGGAACGGTCGGTCCCGCTCTATTTACATTAAGTATTCGACCCGACAGTGTTCAATCGGGAGTATTTCTGTATCCGAATCGAATTTTAAAAAATAATAATGAAGGTGTCAATTCGTTTGTAATATCCCAAGAGTTTTATAATAATTGTTATTTAACATTTTCATTAACCACATTATTTTCTAATACAAGTCGTGCCGGATTATCATTAACCGGTAATGGCTCTATACCGACCTATGGATTTAATTTTATAGACGGACAACAATTCAACATTATAAATAATCAAACCATAGTTGTTACTCCATATTCATATAGCTTGAATGATAATTTCACAATTATAATTGATCCAAATTCGGTGAATTATTACAAAAATGGTGTACTTATTATAGGACAAGGGGCCGTTCCAAATTTATATCCTGCACAATCTTACTGTTCTATGTTTTTAGTAACTGGTGTAAATAATGGTTATCAAAATATATCATTTTCTCCATATGGAAGTATATTATATGGTTCGTCTGGATCTACTGGTGTAACCGGATCCACTGGTGTAACCGGATTTACAGGAAGGACTGGATACACCGGAACAACTGGATACACCGGAACAACTGGATACACCGGAACAACTGGCACAACCGGATCAACCGGACTAACGGGTTTTACAGGATCAACTGGAAATACAGGATCAACCGGAATAACGGGTTTTACAGGATCAACCGGAATAACGGGTTTTACAGGATCAACCGGAATAACGGGTTTTACAGGATCAACCGGTCCTATTGGATCAACCGGAATAACGGGTTTTACAGGATCAACCGGATCAACAGGTTCAACCGGTTCAACCGGTCCTATTGGATCAACCGGAATAACGGGTTTTACAGGATCAACCGGATCAACAGGTTCAACCGGTTCAACGGGTTCAACCGGTTCAACAGGTTCAACGGGTTCAACTGGTTTAACTGGTTCAACTGGTTTAACTGGTTCAACTGGATTAACTGGATCAACTGGCTCAACTGGATCAACTGGCTCAACTGGAGATACTGCATCAACTGGACCAACTGGAGATACTGGAAATACTGGATATACTGCATCAACTGGACCAACAGGAATTCCCGGAGCTGCTACAAATACAGGTGCTACGGGATATACTGGATCTACTGGATTTGGAAGTACCGGACCCACTGGAATAACCGGGTTTACTGGACCTACTGGTAGAACAGGATCAACTGGTTTAATTGGTAATACTGGAGACACCGGGCCTACTGGAAGAACCGGTTCGACCGGACCGCAGGGTACACCAGGAACAGCAGTAAATACAGGTGCGACTGGACATACCGGTCCTACAGGACCAACCGGAATACCTGGAATTGCTACAAGTACCGGAGCCACAGGATTTACCGGAATATCCGGAACTACCGGAAAAACTGGATCAACCGGACATACTGGAACAAGTGGTCATACCGGAACGACTGGTCATAGTGGATCAACCGGACATACTGGGCCTACCGGATTGCCAGGAACCGCTACAAATACCGGTGCTACTGGCTTTACAGGATTAACCGGTTCTACGGGAATAACTGGCAACACAGGGTTTACAGGATCTACAGGACATACGGGAGATACTGGAATAACCGGAGCAATTGGTCCAGCATTATTTACATTAATAACAAGATCAGATAGTCTTCAATCAGGGGTCAGTATAACGGCAAATCAAATTATAAAAAATGATATAGCTGGAACTATTTCATACGTAGCATCGAAAGAATTTTATAATTTTTGTTATTTAACATTTTCACCAATTAATATTATTTCGAGTGATAGTTATGCTGGACTATCTATCAATGGAAATTCACCCGACATCACCATTCCAAATTATGGATTTTATTTAAAACCCCAACAGCAATTCAATATTGTGATAAACGGGCAAATAAATGAGATTAATCAAGGCTATAATTTAAATGACGTGTTTATGACTATAATAGATTCCGGTTACGTTAATTATTATGTTAATGGTCTTCTTGTTGTTACGCAAAATAGTGTTACCAATTTAAATTCAAATCAATCATTTTGTTCAATGTTTTCAATAAGTGGTGTAAACGATGGTTATCAAAATATATCTCTTTCTCCATATGGATCTTTATTATGTGGAAACACGGGTGCAACAGGAACTACCGGATCTACGGGAATTAAAGGTGATAGAGGATTTACTGGATCTACGGGAATGTCTCAAACTGGAACTACCGGATCTACAGGAATTACAGGTGATAGAGGATTTACTGGATCTACAGGAATGTCTCAAACTGGAACTACTGGATCTACAGGATTTACTGGATTTACTGGGATGTCTCAAACTGGAACTACAGGATCTACTGGAATGTCTCAAACTGGGACCACAGGATCTACTGGAATGTCTCAAACTGGGACCACAGGATCTACTGGAATGTCTCAAACTGGAACTACAGGATCTACTGGAATGTCTCAAACTGGGACCACAGGATCTACTGGAATGTCTCAAACTGGTACCACTGGATCTACAGGAATGTCTCAAACTGGAACTACAGGATCTACTGGAATGTCTCAAACTGGGACCACAGGATCTACTGGAATGTCTCAAACTGGTACCACCGGATTTACTGGTTTAACCGGACACACCGGGCCCGCCGGGCAAAATTCAGTTACCTTAACCACAGATAATCCACCTACCGATACGGCTGTTTTTGGAACGATGCGAATGTTTGTGAATGGAACAACAAACGCAACTTTATATATTTCAAATGGCTCTGGAACATGGTTTGCGTTTAATAGCGTATTACCAGTTTAATTTGAAAACATGTTACAATACAATTAGGGGGAACCACCGGTCTTCAGAATCAGCTTCGCTGATTCCAGCCCCTATAACCCCCTCCTGTCAAGTGATTATTTCAATTCCTTAACATTTTGCATCACATAGTTCTTCAATTAAAAATGCATGTATTTTTCCTGGGTTCCCGGTGGATAGTGCTGAATACAATGGAAACAATATTATTTCCATTGTATTATATAAGTTAGGGGGAACCACCGGTATTCCAGACCTATAACCCCCCTCCTGTCACTTGATTATTTTAATTCCTTACCATTTTGCCTCATGTGGTTCTTCGATGAAAAATAGATGTATTTTTCCTGGGTTCCCGGTGGATAATGCTGATCAAAAAGAGCTAACATATTCTGAAACAGATTGTAAACTGAAAAATAGGGAACCAAACATTACACTTTTCAAAATGAGCCCAGAGAGATTCAAATTACCATCCGCATTATAGATTGAGAGGAATGAAAAATATTTATACAGTAAAGTGGTAACAATCGGTAACTGGAATAAAAAATACAAAATCGCAATCAGAATAGGTGTTTGAATATTGGTGAAAATAGAATCTACGGCTTTATCTCGGTGCTTTTTTTCTTCGTGTTTTCTCAATCGGTCTTCACTCGCAGCTTCGTAATCGCGAATATAATCCGAGGTTAACTTAGGTTTCGGGATGTAATTTGGTTGAATTTCTGGATCATGTTGATATGCTAAAGAATCCATGGGGATATCACGGGACGGGAGTCTGTGTTGGATTTCTTGAGCGGGATCTAAACCCCCCATAACCTGAGCTGAATAATTTTGAGGAGGGACTTGATTTGTGCCTCGTTGTTGAATATTTTGGGGAAGAGGAAGTGTAGGATCCTGTTGTTGAACACCATATGGATTCGGGTGAATATTTATGGGAACATATGTGTTTTGTCCTACATCAACTTGTTGTGCGTTACTTCCCATAACAATAGGCGGAGGTGGACCTTGTGGAACATTCGGTAAAGCATATTGTGTTGGATGTTGTTGTTGGTACTGTCCATTCATTTGAATGGTGATGTTTTCTGGCAAATCCGCAATTCGAGTTGTGGCAATGGGCTCTGACATTTTATATTATAACAAAATATCAGAAGAATTGGAAAACGCCGCAGTAAGGAAACCCTTTATTAAAAGAGTTTGGGCATGGAACTTGCCACTGGTGTGCTTATTATCGGTAAATCACCTGTGTCCACCTTATTTGAAATGTCTACCACTTTTTTCTTATCATTATCACATTTTGTCGGATTCGATGTATAAGTATAACATTTATCACCATATTTATAGGTTTTACCCTCGATGTCACCGATCACAGGACCGCTAAACTTGATACAGTTTTTATCTTTACAGACTTTTCGGAATAAGGTAGCTAAACCTAACCCGAGAAGAATGGATATAAAAACTCTTCCCAAATCTGAATTGAGTAAACGTTTGATGTTCATATTTTATAATCGTTCTATATATTCAAGATAGAATAATTAAGGGGAAACCAAGGTTTCCCCTAAGACCCCTTCCTTTGATTAGTAAATGAATAGGAGGGGGTCGCAGGGGGAACTACGTTCCCCTGCTCCCCTATACTTGGGCCGTAATCTTACTTACCATCGATTCATCTTTCGGGCATTCCACCTCTTTTTGCTTATATTCAAAACATGACTCCGTTTTATCCTTATACTGCATCAATTCGACATTTTCCGGTGTAGGGTAAACATAAATCTTACGCGTATCATCTAAAGTAACATATACAATGAACATTCCAATCGCAAAACTTATTAAAAACACAGGAATATTAAAAAATTTCAAGATATTAAGTCCCATACTATATAACTACTTCATAAAAAATTTCATAACCTTATCTATAAACTCATTGACAGTTTCTTCAAGTCCTGTCGCTTCATCCGCACAATGTAAATCGATAAACCGTTTGCCCCCCAATTCTTCGAATCGGCGATCCAGACCTTTCCCCATTTGACAAAATTTATCATAATTCGTATCACCTAGCCCCAAGACTGCATATTGAATACCATCAAATAGATGTTTTGGTAAAGCCCTGTTTTTTATTTTACGCCAAAAATGATTGGCGGATTCCGGTGCATCACCATTACCAGTTGTTGAACATACTATTATTACAGCCCTATACGATCTTTCGGTAGTAAAACTGAACCCATCCGTAAGTAAGGTTTTATTTAAGGATGAATGTTTGCAATGGAAACCTTTTTCCCCCAACAATTGATAAATCTCTTTTGAAATTTCTTCCGCATTTCCGGTTTGTGATCCATATAAAATATATATTTCGTTTTGCATATATTTTATAGAGAGAATAGGCTGAATGCCTCTGGAAAAGTGTAAATGAGAAAAAGACATAAATATTTTCCTTACTGTAATATAGAAAAATAATGAGTGAACCTAAAAACGATATCATAATTGATTTGATTAAAAAACACATAGATGTTAATAATAAAAACAATTTTGATTTGCTAATGCAAGATATAGAAAATTATATTGAAGGTGGAACTGCTCACAATATGGCACAATTAAAAGAAATATCAAATAATAAAAAGAAAAAAGGTGATTTATTTGAATGTTTTTGCTATTTATATTTACAGAAGATTCTCGAACATGATGAAGTGTGGTTCTATAAAGATTTCCCAAAAGAACTGAAAGATCAATTTCATTTACCCAAAAACGATTACGGAATTGATCTAATTTCAAAAAAAGGTACTGGATATTATGCGATACAATGTAAATATAGAAAACCACAAGACAAAACACAGGTTATTTCATGGAAATCACTATCTACTTTTTATGCTATGGTAGTTAAATCCGGTCCATGGATAAAACATATTACCATGACAAATGTGAATGGTTGTCGACACATTGGTGAAAAAACCGAAAAGGATTGGTCCATTTGTATAGGAACATTTCGAAACATTAACCACTTTGACTGGCTTAAAATTTGTGGTACGACTCCAACGGTTACAACATCGACCGTTATAGATACGCGGTTAGACAAAGACACTTTGAGAAACGCACGACTAGCATATTTTACCTAGGTTATTTTGATTCAGCAGTATCCACCGGGAACCCAGAATAATTATGTGGGTTTTCTGAATTTATTTGTTGTT
>Ga0209299_1002328_pt1 | contig 10191 bp, 18 predicted proteins | sample S_140806_MF_Meta_FD_187326 | JGI IMG/M metagenome (GOLD analysis project Ga0209299, IMG submission 187326) | Freshwater microbial communities from Lake Simoncouche, Canada to study carbon cycling - S_140806_MF_MetaG (SPAdes) (version 2) | ecosystem: Environmental > Aquatic > Freshwater > Lake ...
AGCGGCCTTTTCACTCGCCTTAAACCCTTGATTACAATCGTAAAATAGACGTCCACCGCTCGCCAAAAATCTTCGCATATTCAAGCACTTAGCGTGCTGCACCTACCCTCTAAATCTGGCCGAAAAATACGGCCCTCCGCTTGCACAAGCTCAGGAAAGGCCACGGTGGGATGGTCAACGATCCAAGACGTCGCGCAGGGTCTTGCGGAATTCGGTGATCCAGTTAGATCGCCCCCCGTGCTTGAGGCTGTTGCGTGCGCTTGCGGCCTTGCCTGCCGCGGTGCGAGGCCCCGTGGAGTTCTCCCACGGTTTCCACTTGCGGATTAGCTGCGCCCTTAATGCTCGATGCTCGGGTGTCCTGGGATAACTCATGCGCCCCCCCTGAAAGTTCGTTCGCTTCGTTTTTTGTTTCCCGTGCGCGAGGCCCGTTGTTCACCTGTAGCGGCCCGTTGGCAATGTTGGCTTGCTGGACGAACGAAACCTGGCGCGGATTCTTCATCTCCGCGATTGTTTCCACCGTTGCCCTCGCCTGGGATTGGGCCTTCAAGGCGAGGCGCATATAGGTATCTGCCGCGCTGATGTACTCGCCCATGTTCATCGCAGCACGCCGCGCCATTTCGGTGAAGATCGAATTCAGGCTTGTGGCCTGGGCGACCAGCATGGCCTCGAGTTCGGATATATCCCCCGCCTTCACCTTGGCGGTCTTTCGCTTCAATGCGCTGACCGATTCGGTGACGGTCAATAGCGGATCCTTTTCGCTCAGCTTAAGGAAACCGGAAAAATTCATTACCGTTGTGGCATTGGTCAATTCCGGCCATTGCACCATCTCGCTTTGCAACTGGGAGTCGCTCAGGTTAGGCGGTAAGTCCCTCGGATCGAGGAGAAGAACAGTCGGCTTTAGATCGGCCTTGTCCTTGATAGGAATGCCCACTACTCGCCCCCTACGGCAGGCAGCTTGCGTTGGCAAAGCGTCCCCTTGGGGGGTCTTTGCACCACATGGGGAGGCAGATAGGCAGGCACACCAGACAACACCAAACAAGAGGCAACTACTAGCTTGCAGAAGGTGCGTTGTTTCATGGCCTAAGTCCCTGACATAGATGTGTTTTTATACAGTACCCACTTTTGAATGAGTTAGGCGTCCAAGTCCACGGCAATGCGTTCGCCGGACAGCTTCATGCGGTAGCCGGTTACGCGCAGCACCTCGGCTTGGATCAAGCTTGTGTCCAGCGGCTCGGTGGCGACAAAGCCGTCATGCACCAGCAGCACGATCTTGTCCGGGTAGAGCCTGAAAGCCGCCTTCAACATTGCCGCCTCGGCACCCTGTAACAGGTGCGCCAGCAGCTTGGCCGGGCTTGTCGGCTTCGGGTTCCCGTTCCTGTCCGTACCGTCGTATAAACTTATCGGCTTACCTACGCCATTCACCAGACTGCGCTGGCCCGGCTTCCACCCCGCCAGGATCGCCTTGCCAGCGGCCGCTACGTCGCGTTTGAGCGCCTTGTAGTCGCGGTGGTGTATCAGCGTACGCAGCTTCGCCTTGTCGTGTCCTACGGCCTTGTAGAGGGCCACAAAGCGGCTTTCCTGAAGCTTTGCACCGTAGACCAGGGCTATCAGCGCCTCTTTGGCCTGTTTCTTATCAAGTTCGACCCCGTCCATGAGGTTCTTCCGGATCATTTCTTTGTGCTGGTTATAGTTCGCGACCTTGGGACAGGCATGGCCGTACCGAGCCGCCAACTGTTCCAGGATCGCGTAGTGGCAGTTCTCGAAGTCGTAGTCCCACAGGCCGACCAGAGCCGCCTTTCGAACGGATCGCGGTGCGGACTGTAGGTTGATCCCGGTGGCCGTCAGCCGACCCGAGCCAGCTTCCACATATTGGTGTGCCACAAAGCCGCGTCCTGCCGGTGCGGTGGTCGCCGCCTTCCGCAGTTCCAGCGTGTAGTTGCGCCGGTATTGGACGTCATTGGGATCGGTGGCCGTGTATAGGTCGCCTGTGTCCCACTTCGCCGCGACAGCATCGAGCGCCTCAATACTCACCGGCACCAACTGCGGCACCGCCTCATTCCGCCAGACCTTCGCCGTATTGCCGTTGACGTCCCGACTCTGGACAGCACGCGGCAGGGTCAGGACTGCCTTGCCGTTCATGTCGATCACCTTGCCGAGCCTGCCTCGCGGCTTTTTGCTCATTTCCTCGAAGTAGATACGCTCTGCGTCCGGCACCAGCCGGTACGGCTTCGTTTCGCGGCGAGCAGTCTCGAAGTCGCCTTCACCGGAAAAGTATTGATCCCCGACCTCGAACAGGCCGAGCAGCTTGTTGATCTTCTCGAAGCCGCCGCGCCCGAATGTCTGATCCCGCTCGGTGTAGTGCCACCAGAAGGTATTGGGATCGTCCGCGTGTTGACGGTGTTTTTGGAAAGCCGCTCTCATAAGTTGCAGCAACTTGAGTTGCGTCCTGACGTCCAGCACCCTGAAATTCGGCCAGCGCTGCTTGAAGGCGCGAAGCAGGGCCGGGTACATAGTCCTGTTGCGGACTTTATCCGGTCCTTTCGTTTTCCTTTTTGGCGCTGTTGGCCCTTTAGGTCGCATAGGCCGCTACCTAAAGACTGCCGCCACATTGGAATATGTCCTGCCGCTCTTGTTGGACTCGGTGCGTATCAGCACCCTGCACCGCATTCCTGCGGTCTGGGCGGGATCGGCCAGTTCGTGCTCGGACGGCTCACGGCCTAGCAGACCGCGCAGCAACTCGGCCAGCCTGCCCTTGGGACTCGGTGTAGGCGCAGCAGAGGCGACTACCAGGTCACCGGCACGATCCCCGTCGAGTAACTCGAACTCGAAGCCGAGCCTCGGCCCGTAGGCATTGCCGAACTGGCGCACCGCCACCAGCCGAGCCGGATAAGCACCGTCAGGCACCGGATCGGACGCCTGTTTCTGTACTAAGAGGAACGGCTTAGTACGCATAGGTACTTACCCACATACCATTGCCGGTCGGGTTTGACAGGGGTTTGAAATCGATCCCGCTATCAGGACTAAGGCGGACTATCACTTCTTTTTGGACAGCCAATCGGCCAACAGGGAAACGGCGCTAGACACGGGGACGGCCATCATCAATCCGGCGATCCAGCCCACAAGTAGCACCTCAATCTTTCCCGTATAAATAAATCCCCCCAACCAAACCACGATAAACGTGCCTACCGCAGAAACAAAACCTGGGGTCAACTTATAGCCTTTGCTCTCTACCCATTGTTTCGGTGTCATGTGGCGCACCCCTTGTTTGTTGTAGTAGGACTCAACAGCGTATTCACGCCTGCGTAGTACGCATGGGATCCTGTACCTATGCGGCCCTACGGATAGCCATCGCTGCGAGTGTCGCGGCCAGTTCCAGGTCTTGAATGAACATACACAGCACCAGGCGTGTGTCCGGCTCGAGGCCCTCGACAAAGGCACGTTGTTCCTGCGGACTGTGGCGGGACAGTAGGGAGTCCGCTGCGTCGTGTACGCGATCCATGAAGTCAGCCGACACGGTCAAGCCTGCCGGATCAGTAGCACCGGCCTGCTCGACTACCGAGCACCCGAACAGAGCGGCCAGTTCGCGCTCTATGCTGCTTGCCTGTTTATGACGTACCGGACTGTTGATGCATACCATTGACCACCTCGCTTCGACGCAATGCCTGAGTCGTTCAGGTGCCTTGCTATGTCCCGCAGCGCAGCGCCGCTGTCGCGCATACGGCATATGTCCGCGACTACCCGAGCCTCGGCCTTGACCTCGACCAGCCGACGCTCGACGGCGCGATAGCCGAACGGCACCGTCCCGTAGACCTCGCCTTGCGCCTTCAAGTGCGCGAGTGCGGCCTTGGTGCGCTCACCGATCTGCTCACGCTCGAACTCCGCAAGCGAAGCCAGCAGGCGAAACACCATGCGTCCCGTGGCGGTGGTCGTGTCGATCTTCTCGGTCAGGCTGACCAGATCAGCCCCGGCTTTCTTGAGCCGCTCGGCAATGGCGATCATGTCCTTGGTGCTACGCGCCAACCGGCTGATCGAATAGGTCACCAGCGCCATGTCCTTGCCGGTGGCCTTGAGTGCGGCTTGCAGACCTTCGCGGCCCGTCATGCTCTTGCCGGACAGTCCGGCGTCCGTGAACACCTCGACCAGCGTGTAGTCGTTCAACTCGCACCAGGCGGCAATCTTGGCCTTCTGCGTCTCAAGGCTCACGCCTTCGACGGCCTGACCTTGCGTTGAGACTCGGATATATCCAATGGCTGTTTTCATGTTCGCACCCTTTCGGCTTTGCCTTTTGGGACGCTTCCAGTATACGCCTATTACATACCGGCGCAAGTAAGCCGGTACATACCTAATGTTAGCCCACAAAAGCCTCTTACCATGCGAGGCTTCGGCCTACAGGGACTCGACCCATTCCTCGACCAGCTTGCCGATAGGCCGACGGTCATGTGCCGCCTTGATCTTCAGCTTCAGGTGCAGATCCTCCCGCAGGTTCACAGTCAGCCTGACCGATCCAGGTGGCGGGAAGCGGGAATTGTCGTTAGTGGTAGCGGCCTTGTGCTGCTTACGTTCTGCGAAGGCCGTAACAGCACTTAGGTTAGGTTTTTTCATGCTCGCGGTTTTCGCCATATCGTTACCTCCCTTTGAGTATTCGTTTCACTTCGACCACCATGCCGACAACTTCCTGCCGCGCATTGGCGTCCTGCATTTCAGCCGCCGTCAGTCCTAGTCCCAGAGCCTCGGCATAAGCCACCCTGTAGCCTAGGATCGCCTTGAGTTGCGGCAGCTTGAGCACCTTGGACGCCTCGGCCTCTAGTTCCTGCGCCAGCCGCGTGTACGAACGAAAGCGCGTCCAGAGCATTCGTGCGTCCACCTTGCCGACCTTCTTCGCCTCGTTCACCAGTTCGACCATGTCACCGGTGGCCCATATCTCGGCAGCAGAGGCACCTACCGGGATCAGCACAAGGTCGGACAGCAGCAGGATCGATCGCGTCAACTCGGCAATGCGTGGCGGTGCGTCCAGGACTATGTAGTCGGCTTTCTCGCGCAGCGCTTCGACCTTCTGCAACAGTTCGCGGTGGCCTGTGGCCGTGTCTGCCAGAAACCGTTCATTTGGACGCGCCTTACTGCGGATCGCCGCCCAAGACGCGCTTGTTCCTTGGGGCATATCGGCGTCGATCAGTACCACCTTGCCGGTGCGAGACAACTCGCCGGCCAGGTTCGTCGCTATCGTGCTGCGGCCACTCCCACCCTTGACCTGCACCAGTCCAATGATGTGAGCCATGGGTTACTTCATGCCTTTAGTCCGTTCCTCGAACAGTTGATCTGCTCCTTGATTTAAGGGCTTTAGTGGATTGGCTCGGCAGTAGTTATCCATCCAAAGAAAAACGGAAGCGTTATCTAAAGAATTCGCGCCCTCTTTTCCCCAAAAGTCTTTGTCCGACTCTAGAGCTTGTCCAGAAAGAAAGCCGATGAGCCACGATTGAACTGAAATGGAAGTGATCGGTTTAACTCCTTTCTTTTCGTCATCTCGAATCTCAATCCATTGACCACAACTTCGGGTCCCACGAATGGTTACTACTGCAAAAGCCATCTCGCTGAACAATGTTAGGACGATGGCTGTTAATACGGCGCGGTGCATGGTTTTCATGGGTTCCCTCTCTCAAAAGGGTTTAGCCAGGCGAGCGCCGTTGTGGGTAACGCCGCGAAGCGGCTTATCCACAGAGGCGCGAAGCCAACTACAGGTGAAGTAGATATAGGCACTACAGGTACATATAGAGCGCCACCGTTTATGCGTGAAAGCGCCACCGTTTATGCGTACAAATCGCCGCAATGCGCCACCGTTTATGCGTGGATAACTCGGGCTATCCACAGGGTTATGCACAACCCCTTTGATACAAAATAAATCATTGATATATAAGTACATTTTTAACTGGCTAGGCTTTTGGAATATGCGGCTTACTCGGACGTAGCAGCAGACCGTAGTCGCCGGCACCGACCCGCGCTTCTGGATAGACCTCCTGCACCTTCCGCAACTCGGCCAGCAGGGCTTCCTTGAAGGCGCGAAGCCGCCCGTAGTTCGATCCGAACTGCGCCGCGAGCGCCGCCCAGGGAATCTCGGTGTCGTGCTTCAGGTAACTCATGCGGTAGGTCAGCCAGGCGTACAGGTCGAGCGCCAACGGACTGCGCCGCAGCGTCTTGAGCGCACGCATATCCAGCGGGACAGGGTGGTCTGTGACCTCTTTGTAGAACTGCTCCGACAGCGTGACGGTGCTTTCCCACAGGCTCGCCTGACCGGGACTTTTTGCGGCCCACCAGAGCGACGCCTTATCCGCCATTCGGTAGCCGAGCAGCGCCGTCCGATCCTTGTCCTCGTACACGCAGGAAATGGTCGTGCTGAAAAGCCGCTTGGTCTGTTCCTTGAGCCTTCCGATAGTTCCCCACCGGCCACCCGTAGGCACCAAGTCAAGGTGGCGCATGAAGCCGCTCAGGTTGTCGCCTAGCAGCAGTTCGCGGGACCGCGTCTTGACGGCCTCGGTACAGAGCCACGCCAGCAGCAGGCGCGGCACAGAGCCATACGGCAGGCCGACAGCGGACGGTGAGAGCATGGACAGCGTGTAGGCACCGTTGCGCCGCACGAACTCGGTGCCAGGGGTCTTGCGGTGCGGCAGGGTGGCCTGCACCAGCGCCCGAGCCATGAACCCGAGCGCACCCGCTTCCCGCGCCGCCTCGGCCTCTATGGCGAGTGCCTGCGAGATCAGGTATTCGACGCTAGTTGATCTGGGTCTGGGCATGGGCCTCTTGCCTTGTGGCTTTTGGCGTACCGGAGTATGGACTTACCGTCGTACCTATGCAATTCGTACCCCAAGACGCGGCACACACGCCTGCGAGGTTGCACATCCCCGGTCAAATATTTTTCGCCGCCAAACCTTGAAAACCGGTCTACTGCTCGCGCTTCGCTCCTGTGTCTGTTGACGCCGCCATTGCGCCTCGTATCAATCGTCGCATAACTCCCCCGTCATTTCCTACCGCCCGCTGCTAAGAGACACCTGACTGGTCGCAATCGACAAGGTCAAGCTGCCGAAATTCTCCGGCTTAATGTCGGCCAACGTGAGGTAAACGACATTCCATGTTCCCGGTCGTAGAACTTGGGTAAAGGTTTCGGATTTATTTCGCTTCGCTACCTCATAAGCGGCTAGGAGCTTTTGTCTTTCTTCTAGTGGTATTTTTTTATCGTACTTCGGGAACCGACGCCCATACTCAGCCACAATCGTGAATCCGTTGTAGGTTGCAAATTGACTATTTCCAACATCCAGCTTTACTTTCACGCCATCCAAGTGTGGTGTTACCTGTTGAAGTGAAACTAGGAAGTAACCGCTAGTGGTTTCGACTTTGCGGTAGCCTTTTCCTTCTGCTGGATCAAAATTGGCATTGTCATACTTCTCCTGCCGCATTTTGAAACTAAAACTTTCAACTTGCAGTGTGGTTATGTTTTCCTCCAATCGCTTTACCGTTTCCTTTAACTCCGCGATCTCAGCGATTTGAGCTTGCTGCGGTTGATTGCATGCGAGAAGAGCAAATACGATTGGTGCTGATCCCATTGCGCGAAAAAAAATCACGGTGAATCCCTCCCTGCTAACAATATTGGCAGAATCTACCTCGGAATTCGTTGCCGCCATTCCCACGGCGGCACAGGATCATCATCTACCCACAAGCCGCGTTTTTCCAGCCTAGCCTCACGCTCCAGTGCGTATAGAGGTGAGTTCTTCGGCGCGTACTGGATGTAGACCCAAGCCCAGCCGCGTTTAACCTGCTCGGCATTGGCGTCAATCCCGGCACAGGTCACAGTCGCCAGAGTCCGCCCGTAGCGATCCTCTCCCTTAGTCTCAGCAGTCGCCAGCTTCAGGCCGCACATATGAAAAAGGCTTGCCCGAGAATCCTTGCCATATGCCTGCTTTCCATTCCGGCGCGTCAATATCGGCTAGGCGGATCTTGTAAGTGGCCTGCCAGTTGACGAGGGTCAGGGTGTCACCGTCGTGAACTTCGGTGACTAGGCCGGAAAGTTCGGCAGCTAACGCAGGGACTGCTGCACACGCAAATGCTGCGAGGATGGTTCGCATCAGCATCCGGTGTCCTGATAATTACACTTATCAAGCCTATGGGAAGGTTGCCCTACTTGGCGCAGACGATCCGCATCATTGTTTGGCTGGGCGTTCCGGGGGGGACGTGGCTCCATATAGGCTTGCTTTCGCTGACGAGCGTCTTTCCACCGGCCATTGGATCGGAGTGCTCGGAAATCGAGAGAATTCTGCTTCGCTCCTCCTTGCAGTCGTACTCGTTTAAAAACCGCCGCGACATCTCGCCGTCCTTTTGCCGCTGCTTCAGGTCATTAATTGTCCAAACTCTTCGGAGATTGCCGTCCTTCCTTATCGTGGCCGGATCGATGTAGAAGACAGAGTCGTCGGTCTCGCTCACCTTTACCCACTCCGCCCACGCAGGCGCAGCGGCAAGGGCCAGTAACAGGCATAGGACTAGGCGCATAGCGTCTCTCCTCTCATCGGCAGACCGAAGGACACCTTCTCCCCGTTCCACCCGGCCCCGAGTAGCACGGCCCGCCAGGCCCTGCGTAACACGGCCCGCCAGGCCCTGGATACGCTGCGCCCCCAGGCGATTCAGATGCAGCCCCACCAGGCCCACTATAAACAGGGCCGCCAGGGCCGTCGTATGAGGGACCGCCAGGTCCGGCATATCTAGGCCCACCCGGACTGGTAGAGCAAGGCCCACCGGGACCGGAATAAGCCGGGCCACCTGGACCGTTGTATGCCCCGCCTCCTGGGCCTGCGTAACAAGGACCGCCTGGACCAGCGTACCCCTTGCAGTTGCAGGGGTTGTTTTGCGCGATGGATAAATCGAAGCAGAGAGTCAACGCCGCAGCGGCTAGAAATTGCACACACTTTGTTAGACGCATATCACCTCCGGTTTCATTTAACCCCCAACGCTGTTTCAACTGCGCGCATATCTGACTCGTAGTAGGCCCGATTCGCACAGCTTGTGTTGAACATATCAACTTGTGCATTGGCCGCAGCGCCGTTCGCATTGAATCGGTTTACCGATGCGTTAAAACTGTCAACCGATTTCTGGCTATAGCGGTTCACGGTTGACTCCTGCTGCTCAATACTTGCCTCGTCACGATCGAGTTTTTCCATCGCCGAATTAATTCGCCTTTCTTGCGCGACACATTCCTGCAATTGGGTACGAGAAAGCGTAGGCCCGGAGGACTTCGCTCCAGCGGCTAACCCACGACCGCTCATGCGAACGCGCCCTCTACGCGCCGATACGGCACTCGGGAATAAAAGCACCGCAGGAAAGACCATAAGCGACAGCAGAGTCCCGAGGTAACGTCGGCGAGTGTTCATTGCTCTATTCCTGCTGTTTCGACAATTGGCGTTATCAAGCCTATGGGGAGGTCGCCCTACTTCGCGCAGACGATCCGCAGGATTGTTTGGACGCTCGTGTTTGGGGGGGCGTAGTCCCATTCAGAGGGCTCGCTGTCGCTGCTGATCGTTCTTCCGTTGGCCATCGGGTCGGAGTGCGTAGAAAGCGAGAGGATTCTCTGTCGCTCCTCCTTGCAGTCGTATTCATTCAATACCCGCCGCGACATCACGCCGTACTTGCTCCGCTGCTTCAGGTCTGTGATCTCCCAAACCCTGCGGAGGTCGCCGTTCTTCCTGATCGTGGCCGGATCGATGTAGTAGAAAGCATGGTCGTTCTCGCCCACCTTCACCCACTCCGCCCACGCAGGCGCAGCGGCAAGGGTCAGCAACAGGGTCAGGACTAGGCGCATAGATCCTCCGGGAGATACCGGATGCTGCCACCACATTTGCCAAACGCAAAACGTGGGGAAGTGGGGACGCCCCGCAGGGATCGAACCGCCCGAAAAGGCTTTGCAGGCCCCTGCATAACCGCTTTGCCGGTCTCGAACGCTCGACCTCAACCTTGGCAAGGTTGCGCTCTACCGACTGACCTCCGCCAACCAGGGACCTGCGGATTAACAGTCCGACGCTCCCCAATAAAGCGGCCTTTTCACTCGCCTTAAACCCTTGATTACAATCGTAAAATAGACGTCCACCGCTCGCCAAAAATCTTCGCATATTCAAGCACTTAGCGTGCTGCACCTACCCTCTAAATCTGGCCGAAAAA
>Ga0209299_1002337_pt1 | contig 10164 bp, 9 predicted proteins | sample S_140806_MF_Meta_FD_187326 | JGI IMG/M metagenome (GOLD analysis project Ga0209299, IMG submission 187326) | Freshwater microbial communities from Lake Simoncouche, Canada to study carbon cycling - S_140806_MF_MetaG (SPAdes) (version 2) | ecosystem: Environmental > Aquatic > Freshwater > Lake ...
CTCACCAACATCTAATAATTATGAATACAAATTCACTTCCAATGAATCCTGGAACCCCAGCGATAATTCAACTTGGGGTTATTTCAACTATGCCTATTGGCGATTCCAATTCATGCGAATCCTTGGGGTACAATGAAATTGACCAAAAGACTATCATTTACAACATGGGCGGAAGCAAAAAGAAATTAACTATGTGTGCGAAAAACGTAGGTAATATCCTTTTCCCGAAATATAAAAATGTTGGAGACGATGCTGAAGACAGATAATTCTGCCTTGGTACTCATTATCTCAAACGAACATGACATTCACCTCACTCCGGTAATTGAAAAATTATCGGAGCGAGGTGTTTCGTTTTTCCGCTTGAATACTGAAAACCTCTTTTCAAAATATCTAATTGATATTTCATACCGAGAAGGGAAATTAATTGGTTCAATAACCAATCAAGTTTCAAAAGACAGCATAAGAATTGAGAGTATTACAAGCGTGTGGGAGCGCAGGCCTATGGCTCCTATGAATACATTTACTCCCGTTCATGAAGATTACTTAAGTGTTATTGCTACCGAACAGAAATCGTTTTATCAGCAGTTTCGTTACGCGCTCAAGGATATAAAATGGATCGGTTATCCCTTAGACGACATACAGGCTAGCTCTAAAATTTATCAGAAAATAATTGCTCAAGAGGTCGGATTAAACATCCCAAAAACAATAATCACCAACCGATTATCATCTCTTAAAAACTTCACTGAAGAAGGTCAGAATTTCGCTTTAAAACCAATGAAAGCAGATAGCATTCAAATTGGCGATGATCATCAAATGGTTTTTTACTCTAGAAAAGTTTCCAAGGAACAACTTAACTCTTTAGACGAAGATGGATTTGTAAACGCACCAAATTTTATTGAAGAGTATATCGAAAAAAAATTCGAAATCCGATTAACAATGGTCGGCAATTCAGCTTTTGCAGCTAAAATCGAAAGCCAAGCCATGTCAGAGGGAAAGGGCAAGGAAGATTGGAGAGAAGGATACGACCACGGCATAAGCTTCACAAAAATTAATCTTGATAAGGAAATTCTAAATAAGTGTCTTGATTACCTTCAACGACTTAATCTAAATTTCGGCTGTTTTGATTTTGTTGTAACAAATGAAGATGAATTCATTTTCTTAGAATGCAACCCCAATGGCCAGTGGCTTTGGATTGAAGAAGACACTAAAATGGATATTAGCGGAGCTATTGCTCAATGGCTGTCCTAGACTATGAATTATTCTCGAGAAATAAGGGGAATTTTCAACGGATTAAATACCAATGAAACTATTTTCTCATGTGACAATCAATTCACAGAAAAAGAAATACAAATCTTTTCCGATAAGGACAGATTGTCTATCTGGGAGCCCGATGGGATGCCCTTTTGCGGTGACTTCGACAGTTATATCAAAGTGTTTAAATCTAACGAATTTAAGGGGTTCTATCGAGTTGAAGTTTTTCCTTGGGGAGAGATAAATTTGCACATTGCATTTCCAACATCAGAATCATTGATTTCTCGGTACTATTTAAAAACCACTCGTGAATTTTTAAACAACCTAATACCTCTTTCGAAGAAGGTGAAGATTTATTGCGTTTTTAGACCTTCAAATACAAATGTTTTGAAATACATGACGCATTTTAAATTCCCTTTAGAAAAAACAACCCCTGAACAACATTATTTCAAGTTCAACTTGGAATAATTGTGAGGCGATAACCTAATTACTTTAGGAAAATTTCAACTCTTCTATTTCGCTTTCGATTGGCTTCATTCGAATTTTCGAATCTCGGATTTTGCTCTCCAACACCCATTGAAATCATAGAATTGGAGACATCAGCACCTTGAAGGTAACTTTTTACAGACTCAGCTCTTTTCTGAGACAGTTCCAAATTGTAATTCTCCTCTCCTACATCATCGGTGAATCCCTTAATTTCAATAGTCGTTCCTGAATTTTGCTTTAAAACATCTACCAATCGTTCAAAAACAAAAAGCATTTTAGGATTAAGTTTATATGAATCGAATTCAAAAAGCACTTCAGGCAAAGTAAAAGTTGGAAGGTCATTCTTCTGTAAAAGGAAAATATCAGTGGTGTTTTCCGCTAGTAGAGCCGCCACCTGAAGACCTGTAACTTCATATCCGGTTCTAAAATTCGTCTCTCGAATACCGCCATCTCCTGCACTACCTCCCTGGGTTGGCTTGAATCCTAAAGGAATAACACGAGCTAAATAGGAATTTCCTGAAGAGGTTTCTTTATACCCCCAATCATCAAATTCTGTATTCGCGTCGTCTATAGCGTATGGGCCATCCCACTCTAACCAATTATTGATATCTGATCTTTTGAATGCATATACATCCAAATCTGTTCTTTCTCCTCTTTGACCATTGGAGCTAACGAACAGCGTTAATCCATCTGCAGACAACCATGGCGTGCGCTCAGCTCCTTGCGTGTTCACAACGCTTCCTAAATTCACTGGGACAGCCCAATAATCACCATTTTTAACACTTACATAAACATCGGTATTTCCCCAAAAGCTATTGTTCCATTTCCAACCTTTTTTATGGTAGTCTCCAACATGTCCTGGTCTGTCTGAAACAAAGAGAACGAAACTTTCTTTATTGTTGGTTATACCGTCAGCCTCGGAATAAATCGAATTAACAGGTTCTGGTAAGTGGTTGATGCTAAAACTTGTTGACGAAAGTTTTTTCGCAAGAAACAAATCGGTCGTTTCAGTTCCGTTGTTACTGTTTTTAGGACCTAGTTTTTCAGGGTAATTGGCTGTTATCATCAAGTTCCCATTTTCAAGAACTTGACTAACGCACTCATGCCCGTTTGTGTTAAGAGTGCTAATAGGCCTGGAATCAGCCCAAAGGCCATCTTTCAATTCAGAAAAATAAATGTCTTCTCCTCCTGCAGATTTTTGCTTGGTAAAATCAATTTTAAAATCAAAAAAACCCGTTCTATCCATTGCTGAAAAGAATAGTCCCGATCCATCATTGGTAAGAACTGGCAAATACTCATTTGCAGCTGTATTAATATGATGACCCAACTTAATAGCCTTTCGACCTTGGTTCAAACTACCTTTTACTTTAACATTTGTGTTACCGTCTGAGGCTACCGTTGACGACGAGTTAACGCTTGAATTGGATTCACTTCCTCCAGTTGTAGAACAAGATTCGCTTGCAATCACAATAAAACACACAAACAAAAAATAAAGTGCTTTCTTCATTACAGAACGATCTGAGTTATTATTTTAAATCAATTACAGAGCAAGCCAACCCATTGCAGGTAGGCAATAAAAATATAATGTTCCCTTTTGTTACTTCAATTCTAATTCTACACGACGATTTTTAATTCGTCCTTCTTGAGTAGAATTATCTGCAATTGGATTTGAAATCCCGCCAGCTACCGTGATAATTTTTGAAGCATCTATTCCTTGGCTAACGATGTATTTCTTCAGCGATTCTGCTCTTTTAAGAGAAAGACTTGTATTAAAATTCTCATCTCCTTCACTACTCGCATAACCGGTTAACACAACTTTTGCCGAACTGTTGCCTGACAAATGATTCTTAATTGCTTGCAACTGACTTGCGTGAGCAGCATTCGCTTGAGACTGGCCTTCTGCAAATGTAGCAATGGTTTTAACCTTTGGGTTATACACTGGCGTCGCAGTTGGCCCTGGATTAGGAATAGGCTCTGGGGCTGGAGGAGGTGTAGGAGGTGTAGGAGGTGTAGGAGTCGGTGGAGGTGTTGGTGTTACTGGACCTTGAGGAGGCCCTGGATTAACAACAATCGACTCGTCCTTTCTATTACTCATAAAAAAGAATATACCTAACCCCAATAGAGCTGTAATTAAAACAGGAATCAACATCTTGCTTTTCTTCTTTTCAGCAGAATTTGCAGAGTTGCTTGGTGCAGCGGGTTGCTGCTTAGGTTTTTCATCTGAAGCTTTTGGTTTAGTCGAATCGCTTGTATTAGAAGCGCCAGAGCCGCTCGCTTTAGCTTTATTCTTATCAACTGCAGCGGGACTTCCTGCACCTGAATCTCCAGATGATTGTGGTTTCTTCTCAAGACTCGGCTTGGTATCTCCTTCCGGCGATTTCGTTAGATTTAAACCTTTCGAAGCTGTGGTTTCTGTTTTCGGTTTTTCGTCTGAACTTTTGTTCAAGTTCAGTTTCGATTCTTCAGGTTTCGTATCACCTTTAGACAAATTCAAGCCTTTAGAAGCAGATTCTTCAGGAACACTATCTTTATTTAGATTAAAACCTTTTTTATTTGGCTCGTTCGATTTGGAACCACCGTTTTCTCCGTCTTTGTTTAAATTAAGCGCCATTTCTTTTTAGTTAATTAGGTAAATAACTCGATAAATTTATTTAAAGTACCGGTGTATTTTTCACCAGTTGCAACGAATTCCCATGAATCACCCACTCTGACGAATCTGCCAAACTCTACTGCATCCTCAGTAGTGAATTTTTCAGCCAAATTATATCGAACAACTTCGTCACCCGTTTCATCATCCCACATTCTGATGTAACAATCCTCCACCATGCCGAAATTTTGAAGGAGGGTTCTTCTGTCCTTCTTTTTATCGTTAGGATATTTCGTAATGGTGACAGTAATGACAATCTGAGAAATTCCTTCCCATATCTTATCGAAATAAATCTTCATGTCCTCATCATCATCTCCTTCGCTTTCAGTGCCATCAATGGCATCTACTGCACCAATCACAGAACCGTCTCCAGAATAAGGTCTTTCTCCTTCTGGAGTCATCATTTTAAGCTCTGAGTTAAAGAACACAACATATTCATCAGCCGGAATTTTCCCATTTTCCCCTATTAAAAAAGCACTCACGTCCAAGTCAAAGTCAGGGCCGTCTGGCTCTTCATTTGGGTTCCAACCCAAACCAATACCCGCAATTTTTAATTTCGGGGCTTCTTTGGATAGATTAAATCTGCTGCCTTTATTTAAATTCAATGCCATAATTTGTTTTTTTTTTGCGGTTATATAATTAATTGTAAAGATCTAATAATGCTTGTAATCCTCCGCCGAACGCTTGTCCCATAGCCTCAAACTCCCATTCTGATCCCATTCTGTAGAATCTACCAATGATTACTCCGTCGCAGTCTGCATAACTTTCAGTCATTTGATATTCACAAATTGCAGAGTTATTCGCAGAATTGTATACTCTAATGCTTGTGTTTCTTACGTTTCCAAAGTGGAAACCAGCTTCTGGATTCGCAAGCGTTACTGCGATAATAATTTGTTCAACATTCGAACCTACGTTTAATAAAGCTATGTCTATTGACTCATCATCACCTTCTCCTGCGCCCGTTCTATTATCGCCCGAATGCCTAACAGAACCATCTCCACTAACGTTGTTGTTATAGAAAACAAAACAATCGTCTGATGGTATTTTGCCACTACTTCCCAACATAAATACAGATGCATCTGCATCTGAACTTTGACCATTAAGGGTTGTCTCATCCCAACTTAAACCCACTCTTACTTGATTTAAAGCCGGTACAGTTTTAGTAAGGCTTATCGACTTCTTTTTCTCTAGCGTTATCATTGTATTAAATATTTAAATGTGAAATTAATTGTTTTTAGTTGGGTGTTTCTGAAGGAACAAGCCCACAAAATAAAACCAACCAATATAAAAGAAGAAACTAATGAAAACAAGTATCCTAACGGTACGAACACTCATTTTGAATTTGTGAGCTAAACCTCCGCAAAATCCAAGAAAAACTTTATCATCAGTACTGCAGTAAAAACCGGAGTAATCTGCATTCCCAGTCGCAGTAAATCCTATGGGACTTGCTGTTGTGGCACCTTGAACGATAACTACTTGTGGTTCAGGGAAAAACTTTTGTAGCTCTTCAACGTTGCATGCTTTTTCCCATTCAATGCCTTCTCTCCAAACAAGCGTATCTCTTGTTACTTTAGAAACAAGGGTCACAACATCATAAGGACCTAACTGAACATCATTAATTATACAAAAATAATCATGATTCATTTCTCTCTTAGTGGTATTTATAGCCATATAACTTATATAAATTTTACATCTTTAACTTGCAATTCCTTGTTTTGATCGAATTAAACCTTGTTCATCAAAAACAAATTCTACTTTCAATACAGTCTTGCATTTTTTGTTTTGAAGCCCTATACATTTAAACTCTATCCATACTTCTCTTTTATTGGGAGCTGTAACAAAACATCTCCTTCCTATAATTCTAGAATTTCCAGGCAAACACTCGCTATTATTTTCCAAAAGCACATTAATTTCATTAGGAGTTACATTATTTCTCATAGCAATGTACTGCTCAACTTGAGGACTAAAATAAGCAAAAGCATTCATATATCCATTATTTAAGTCATTATATTATGATATAATGACTTAAATAATTCGTTGTGCTGTCGGCAATTGAATTGCTTCAATGATACCCACGTACTCATCATTTTTACGGAAATTTCTAGAAATAGAATCCGTTTATATAAAGTTAAGAATAGAATTGTCAGATGCGCTTTGTGTCCTGATTTCGCTATTCAACACACCGAAATTATTTTGGATAGCATGGACTTACATAATTTTCCTTGTGATTTCCGCTCGAGGCTGGCAATCTACATTTGAAGCCATTATAGCGCATGATTCACATTTCGAAAAATCAGCAACGTGCCAATACATATCAAAAAAAGTTCAATATAAAAGATGGTTTTCGGTGCGTTTTTCAAACTTTCCTTGAACTGCGTAATTGCGTTATAAAAATCTTTACGCGAACACGAGTCTCTAGCCTGATTAAGATTTTGATTTACGGGATTTTTTGTTGATCGGAAGTTGAGGTGTATTTCTTCACCGCCTCGAAATCAAAAAATTCATTCACAACAGGTGTTACAACTGGGGAGTCTTTCTTATAATATTTATACCAAAAAACTACTGCAATTAAAGCAATGACCCGTGAGATGGAACTATTTCCTTCTTTCTCAACTAAAATTGGCCTTGCCCCTATCGACGAAGTGTTTGTGTTTGATTTATAATGAAAAAAAATCAGTTCTGGCACATCAGCCGCTTTGGTCCATTTGATTCACCCTTTGTAAAAAAGACTATCTGCCCCAATTTTAGTTAAAAGTATAGCAAGACGAATGGGCCAAAGCTATTTCCGTTAGCGGAATAATAGTATTGGAATTCCTTGCTGCTTTTATCTGATTTCTCGAGATTCAGTGCCATTTGCTTATCTGTTACATCCAGCTCTGGCCTACTTTATTCTTGGCGGAGGCGGTGGTGGTGGTGTTTTTTTTGGTGGCGGTGGCGGTGGGCCTGCTTTTTTCACTGGCAGCGGTGGTGGTGCAGCAGCTGGCTTAGCTACTGGCGGAGGCATTGGAGCCGGCTTCGGTGGAGCTGCTGGGGCTGGCGGAGCCGCAACAGGTTTCTTCACCGGAGGTGGAGGAAGCGGAGCGGCCTTTGGCGGCGGCGTAGGAGCTGGAGGTGCTTTCACCACTGGCGGTGGAAGCGGCGCTGCCTTTGGCGCTGGCGCAGGCGCTGGTGGCGCTTTAACTTGCGGCGCTGTAGGCGGCACCTGCCTCACTGGAGGCGTTGGCATAGGCGCTAGCACCGGAGGTTTTGCACCTGTTGGCGCCGAAGTCAGTGGTGGTATAGAAGCGCTCGGAGCTTGAGAAAATCCGGTTGACCTATTTCCACTATCTACGGATGACTTGTTTTTAAAGGCATTTAAAATCAATGTCTCTTCAAAGTTTGCCTGCTGAACTACAACACCCGAGTATGTGCTTCTAAAAAACTCTTTGAATGATTCTTGATTAATAATTTCGCCCAACAAATAAATTGGTATACTTTCAGCACTGTTGGCTCGTCGAAATAAATCAAATTCATTTCGAACTAAGTTTAATACCTGATTGTTATTCAGTCTCCCCTCAATTACACTTTTGTGAAAATTTAATTCCAAAGGATTGACATCTATATTTCTGTTCGAAATGGAATGTCTAATTCTGTTGTTACCTAGCATTGATAGGATAATCTCCCCATCATTTGTCAGCTCTTTCTTCAAGAGAGATACAGACATTTGACTACCCTCGGTTACAGCTGCCTCGGCTATAAAATCTAAGACAGTATCTAACCTAGGGTCTCTTCCTTTCCCTTCAATAATCTTTTTTGACAAATGGTAAGGGTGAGTCCTTCCCACTACATGTAAATATATGTTTCCTAACGAAGCATTAACGGCTACAATCGATTCCGAGTTTACATGAACATTTGTATTGAATATTTCCCAAAAATCTACTATTGAAATTGATCCTGGCGAGAACCCTATAGTCTCAAAGAAACCATTGTTTATGACCTCTCTAAGTTCAACATCAATAAAGCTATCGTATAAAACAAAAAGAAGATTGCTTTGTAAAAAATCTGCAAAATTCAAAGATGGGTAAGTACTTCTTAGCACCGCTGGAAATATTGACTCTTTCAGCGCATAAGGCAACAATGTATCAAACGAATGTTGAATTCCAAATCGCTGATATTCTTTTTTCTTTGCTCCTGTATTCGTCCAAAAATCACCAAAGGCTCCAACTTCATTTTTATAATACGCCTCTTTAGCATACGAATCCATGAGAATTTGCTCACCACTCACAAGGAAATTCAATGGTATTTTATTACTCGATTGAAACAAAACTGGTTTCAACCTACCATTAGAATCAACACTCCACAATTCTAAACTAGACTCTCTAAAATAAAGCAGCAATGGTTCCATCACTTAAATTAACCTTTTTGAATTTTCGGCAACAAGTAAGATTTTAAAAATGCTTGACCTTGTAAAATGATTAGAGGAGCTACGAAATCGAAATCAGTTGCTTTCATTGCCTCTTTGTAATCCTCATCGTTTCTTAATTCAGTAAGTATGTTCATTGTACTAATGGCTTGCATAATTTCTTGACCTGCGGGAGGAAAATCTAATGTTTGTGTAGCGTAGTCATAAAACAGATTCATGAATGACACGAATCTTGGATATGCATTAGGCCCTGGGGATGGTGGGATAATCTCAGATCCTAAACGTTGCATCATTGATGGGTTGATATCCATTAATGAACTCAAGGAAATCGGCTGAGGCTGTCCTGGAACACGAATTAAATAACCATCCTCACCAAAAATTTCACCCATATCTTCATCAAATTCCGAGATTGGATAATCTTGCATTGCTAATCCTTTTGCGACTTCTGTTTTTACGTTATCAGGATTAATTGAGCTTGTGAAATTATCAAAATTCGATATGAAGAAATTTCGTCTCGGCATAAATAAGTTATTGGCCTCCTGCTCACCAAAGCCTTTGGCAAAACACAGCGTATAATAAGAAAAAGCAGTATCTGGATCTATTGCTTTAAACCAGTCAAAAATTCGAGAACCTTTTCCGTAAAACTCAATTTTAATGAACTCTAACTTTTTGAAGAATAACGCCTCATTTTTTTCCGTTTGTTCATATAGTTTTCTGGCAACCATACCGGAATAAAAAATATTCAATCCTGTAACATACAAATTCAGCCACATCAATTGCTTGTTGCTTGAAGCTATATTTCTATAGAAATCATCCAGCTTATCATTCGAATCCAACCTGTCTAATACTAAATTGAAATAGAAAGGAGTGGTGTTTGGCGTCATGTTTTCAATACCATGAATTTTGCCCAAATGTCTGATAGAATAATCTTTCAAAAAATTATTAAATCCAGGTATCAACTTCGTTGCATCTGCGAGCATGCCTGCTGCTAATTTCACTGAGTTTTGTTTTACCAAAGTAGATGAACCACCCACATTTGTAACGGCTAAAATATCTGTTGTAGAACCACCTACATCGAAACCTAAAACAAATTGACCAGGACCAGGATTGTTCGTTCCCGCAAAACAAGCAACAGCTTGAGACTCTGTCATTGCCCTGCTAGCGACAACAGGTTTAGGCTGACTGATTGTTCTTGGAGTGAAATTAGGTGAAATTTGCTTCTGAATTTCCTCCGGAAGTTCTAGTTCAATTAACTTGCCTGACCCGCCTGCATTTCCCATTCCACCTTGCATACCACCAGACATTCCACCTTGCATTCCTCCAGCCATTCCTCCAGCCATTCCACCTTGCATTCCTCCAGCCATTCCTCCAGCCATTC
>Ga0209299_1002338_pt1 | contig 10163 bp, 3 predicted proteins | sample S_140806_MF_Meta_FD_187326 | JGI IMG/M metagenome (GOLD analysis project Ga0209299, IMG submission 187326) | Freshwater microbial communities from Lake Simoncouche, Canada to study carbon cycling - S_140806_MF_MetaG (SPAdes) (version 2) | ecosystem: Environmental > Aquatic > Freshwater > Lake ...
CGAGTCCATTGACGTGGCCGTTCAGCTGGGCATTGATGCTAAAAAATCAGACCAAGTGGTGCGCGGCGCCGTGGTGCTGCCCAATGGCACAGGCAAGATCAAACGCGTTGCTGTGTTTGCACAAGGCGCCAAGGCTGACGAAGCCCGTGCTGCGGGTGCGGACGTGGTCGGCATGGACGATTTGGCAGCCCAAGTCAAAGCTGGCGATATGCCTTTTGACGTGGTCATTGCAGCGCCTGACGCCATGCGCGTGGTCGGCACTTTGGGTCAGATTTTGGGCCCACGCGGCTTGATGCCTAACCCCAAGGTTGGCACTGTGACTGCGGACGTGGCCACGGCCGTTAAAAACGCCAAAGCCGGTCAAGTGCAGTTCCGCGTTGACAAAGCCGGTATCGTGCACGGCACCATTGGCTTGCGCTCGTTTGAGACCGCGAAGTTGCAAGGCAACTTGGCAGCCCTCATTGAGGCCTTGATCAAATCCAAGCCTGCAACCAGCAAAGGTATTTACCTGCGCAAGGTGGCGGTGTCTTCAACCATGGGTGTGGGCGTTCGCGTCGACACACAAACCCTCACGTCTTGAGCGTGAAAAATTTGCGTTGCAGGCCTTGGCCTGCTGCGCGAGTGTGGTGGGCTGATACCCGATCGCAAGAAAAAGTATCAGGCCATCCAAGACCGTTGGCGTGCAGGCAACTGCACTTAATCGTGAAAGCCAACGCAGATGGCGATCCCGCTGCAGATGGACAAAATCCTGAACAGTTGATCGCTGAAATAAGGCGTGCTTAAGGGCCCTGGGGCCCGAACAGCACATTTAAAAGGAGTAGACCTTGAGTCTTAATCGCAGTGAGAAAGAAGCGGTCATTGCCGAAGTGACCCAGCTCGCCGCACAAGCTCAAACGCTGGTGATGGCGGAGTACCGCGGCATCGCGGTCGCTGACATGACCAAACTGCGTTCTGAAGCCCGCAAGCAAGGCGTGAACCTGAGCGTGTTGAAAAACACCTTGGCTCGCCGTGCCGTGGCTGGAACCTCGTTTGAAGTGGTGGCGAACCAGATGACCGGCCCGTTGATCTATGGCTTTTCTGTAGATGCTGTTGCAGCTGCCAAAGTGGTGGCTGACTTCGCGAAAACCAACGACAAGTTGGTCATTCGCGGTGGCGCCATCTCCGGCAAAGTCTTGGACGTCAATGGTGTTAAGCAGCTCTCCGTCATCCCTTCGAAAGAAGTGTTGTTGGCGCAGTTGTGCGGATTGCTGATGTCCCCGATCTCCCGCGCCGCAGTGGTGCTGGGTGCTTTGGCGGCCCAAAAAAGCGAAGCGGCTGCCGCTTAAAGCGCAGCCCTTTTATAAACAATTGTTAGGAAATTAAAAATGGCATTTGACAAAGACACATTTCTGACCGCGCTTGACAGCATGACGGTCCTCGAACTCAACGAACTGGTGAAAGCCATCGAAGAGAAATTTGGCGTCAGCGCCGCAGCCATGGCTGCGCCTGCTGGTGCTGGCGGCGGCGCTGCTGCTGCTGTGGCTGAAGAGCAGACTGAATTCAACGTCATGTTGCTCGAAACTGGCGCGAACAAAGTCTCTGTGATTAAAGCGGTGCGTGAGATCACGGGCCTTGGCTTGAAAGAAGCCAAAGACCTGGTCGACGGCGCGCCTAAAGCGGTCAAAGAAGGCATCTCCAAAGCCGATGCTGACGCTGCTAAGAAAAAGCTGGAAGAAGCTGGCGCCAAGGTCGAACTCAAGTAATTCGACTTTTGTCCAAGGCTGGAGTGCTTGTCAAGGGCCTCCAGCCTTTGGTGCTTACAGAGCACAGCCAAAAAAGCATCTTTTGAAGTTTCTTTTTTGAGTGTTCTCTGACCCGACTGCAGAGATCGCCTTGGTTCGGGCTGCGTGCAATGCGCAGCCGTCCGCCAACGCTGGTAGAGGCCAGCGGCCAAGCCCGTCGTGTGAACCCTGAAAAAGTTCACGCGGCACACAGTTGCTGAAAGATCAAGCCCGGAGATTTCATGGCCTATTCATTTACCGAACGCAAGCGTATTCGCAAAAGTTTCGGCAGCCGCGAAAGCGTGCTCGAAGTACCTTACTTGCTGCAAATGAAAAAAGACGCGTACACGTCATTTTTACAAGCAGGTGTGGTGTCCAACAAACGTGCACACGAAGGCCTGCAAGCGGCTTTCGAATCGGCTTTCCCGATCGTCTCGCACAATGGTTTTGTTGAGATGAAATATCTCGAATACAACTTGGCCAAGCCCGCATTTGATGTGCGTGAATGCCAAACACGTGGATTGACATTTGCATCTGCTGTGCGCGCACGCGTGCAGTTGATCATCTATGACCGCGAGTCTTCAACTTCGCAGTCCAAAGTGGTCAAAGAAGTCAAAGAGCAAGAGGTCTACATGGGCGAAGTGCCTTTGATGACCGACAAAGGCTCCTTCATCATCAATGGCACTGAGCGCGTGATCGTGTCTCAGTTGCACCGCTCGCCGGGTGTGTTCTTTGAACACGACAAGGGCAAGACACACAGCTCAGGCAAATTGCTGTTCTCGGCGCGGATCATCCCGTACCGCGGCTCTTGGCTTGACTTTGAGTTTGACCCCAAAGATTTGCTGTATTTCCGAGTTGACCGCCGCCGCAAAATGCCGGTCACGATTTTGCTCAAAGCCATTGGCTTGAACCCGGAATCGATTTTGGCTAACTTCTTTGTGAACGACAACTTCCACTTGATGGACAGTGGCGCGCAAATGGAATTTGTGGCCGAGCGCCTGCGCGGCGAAGTCGCCCGTTTTGACATCACCGACAAGTCTGGCAAAGTCGTGGTGGCCAAAGACAAGCGCATCACCGTGCGTCACACCCGTGAGCTCGAGCAAACAGCTACAACACGCATCAGCGTGCCTGAAGACTTCTTGGTCGGCCGTGTGGTGGCGCGCAACATTGTGGACGCCGAAACAGGCGAGATCATTGCCAAGGCCAACGAAGAGTTGACTGAAGTGTTGCTGAAAAAACTGCGCGCTTCTGGCGTGCAAGATTTGCAGTGCATCTACACCAATGAGCTGGACCAAGGCGCTTACATTTCGCAAACCTTGCGCGTCGATGAGACGGTGGACGAGTTCGCTGCGCGAGTGGCGATCTACCGCATGATGCGCCCTGGCGAGCCGCCTACTGAAGATGCAGTGCAGGCTTTGTTCCAGCGCTTGTTCTACAACCCTGACACTTATGACCTCTCACGCGTGGGCCGCATGAAGTTCAACGCCCGAGTGGGCCGCGACGAATCCACCGGCCCCATGGTGCTGGCCAACGAGGACATCTTGGCCGTGGTCAAGATCTTGGTGGACTTGCGCAATGGCCGCGGTGAAGTTGACGACATCGACCACTTGGGCAACCGCCGCGTGCGCTGCGTGGGTGAGTTGGCCGAGAACCAATACCGCACAGGTTTGGCGCGGATTGAAAAAGCCGTGAAAGAGCGTTTGGGTCAAGCCGAGCAAGAGCCATTGATGCCGCACGACTTGATCAATTCCAAGCCCATCTCGGCGGCTTTGAAAGAGTTCTTTGGTGCTTCGCAGTTGTCGCAGTTCATGGACCAGACCAACCCCTTGGCCGAGATCACGCACAAGCGCCGTGTCTCCGCCTTAGGCCCAGGCGGTTTGACGCGTGAGCGTGCAGGCTTTGAAGTGCGCGACGTGCACGTCACCCATTACGGCCGTGTGTGCCCAATTGAAACGCCTGAAGGCCCCAACATCGGTTTGATCAATTCGCTGGCTTTGTACGCGCGACTGAACGAATACGGGTTCATTGAAACGCCTTATCGCCGCGTGAACAATGCCAAGGTCACGATGGAGATTGACTACTTGTCAGCCATCGAAGAGGCCAAGTATGTGATTGCGCAGGCCAACGCCACGCTGGACAAAGACGGCCGTTTGACGGACGGTTTGGTCTCTGCACGTGAAAAAGGCGAATCGATTTTGTGCGGCGCCGATCGCATCCAGTACATGGACGTCTCGCCAGCGCAGATCGTCTCGGTGGCCGCTTCGCTGGTTCCTTTTTTGGAGCACGATGATGCCAACCGCGCTTTGATGGGCGCGAACATGTCGCGTCAAGCGGTGCCTGTGCTGCGCGCAGAAAAACCATTGGTGGGCACGGGCATCGAGCGCGTTGCTGCGGTTGACTCGGGCACTGTGGTGACGGCCACCCGGGGCGGCGTGGTGGACTACATCGATGCCACCCGCATCGTGATCCGCGTCAACGACAACGAAACCCAAGCCGGCGAAGTGGGCGTGGACATTTACAACCTGATCAAATACCAACGCTCTAACCAAAACACCAACATTCACCAGCGCCCGATCGTCAAGCGCGGTGACAAGTTGGCCAAAGGTGATGTGATTGCCGACGGTGCATCGACTGACTTGGGCGAGATCGCCATCGGCCAGAACATGCTGATCGCTTTCATGCCTTGGAACGGTTACAACTTCGAAGACTCGATCTTGATCTCGGAGCGCGTGGTCTCTGAAGACCGCTACACCTCGATCCACATTGAAGAGTTGGTGGTGATGGCACGCGATACCAAACTGGGCGCTGAAGAGATCACACGTGACATTCCCAATTTGTCAGAGCAGCAATTGGGCCGCTTGGACGAGTCGGGCATTATTTACGTTGGTGCTGAAGTCCAACCTGGCGATGTGCTGGCAGGCAAAGTCACACCCAAAGGCGAGACCACCCTCACGCCCGAAGAGAAACTGCTGCGCGCGATTTTTGGTGAAAAAGCCAGCGACGTGAAAGACACTTCTTTGCGCGTGGACCAAGGCTCGCAAGGCACTGTGATCGACGTGCAAGTGTTCACCCGCGAAGGCATTGTGCGTGACAAGCGCGCGCAGCAAATCATTGACGACGAACTCAAACGTTTCCGTCTGGATTTGAATGACCAGTTGCGCATTGTGGAAGCCGATGCGTTTGACCGTATCGAAAAACTGTTGGTCGGCAAAGCCGCCAATGGTGGCCCACAAAAATTGGCCAAAGGCAGCAAAATCACCAAGGAGTATTTGGAATCGGTGGAAAAATTCCACTGGTTTGACATTCGCCCCGCTGATGAAGATGTGGCCGGTCAACTCGAGTCGATCAAAAACTCTCTGGAGCAAACCCGTCACAGCTTTGACTTGGCGTTTGAAGAAAAGCGCAAGAAGCTCACGCAAGGCGACGAGTTGCCAGCAGGCGTTTTGAAAATGGTCAAGGTCTACTTGGCTGTCAAGCGCCGCTTGCAGCCGGGTGACAAGATGGCTGGGCGTCATGGCAACAAAGGTGTGGTCTCCAAAATCGTGCCGGTTGAAGACATGCCTTACATGGCTGACGGCACGCCCGCGGACATCGTGCTCAACCCCTTGGGCGTGCCATCGCGCATGAACGTGGGCCAGGTGCTGGAAGTGCATTTAGGTTGGGCTGCCAAAGGCATTGGCCACCGCATTGGTGACATGCTGCAAGAGCAAGCCCGCGCAGCAGAGTTCCGCACCTTGTTTGAAGAGCTCTACAACGGCATGGGCCGTAAAGAAGACTTGTCGCAACTCTCTGACGAAGACGTGATGACCATGGCCGGCAACTTGACAGGCGGCATGCCGTTTGCAACACCGGTGTTTGACGGCGCTGCGGAAGAAGAGATCCGCGCGATGTTGAAATTGGCTTACCCCGAAGATGTGGCTGCCCGCAAAGGCCTGACCCCAGCGCGCACGCAAGCTTATTTGCGTGATGGACGCACCGGCGAAGCCTTTGAGCGCCCCACCACCATTGGCTACATGCACTTCTTGAAACTGCACCACTTGGTGGACGACAAGATGCACGCCCGCTCCACCGGCCCATACTCCTTGGTCACACAACAACCTTTGGGCGGCAAAGCTCAATTTGGTGGCCAGCGTTTTGGCGAGATGGAGGTCTGGGCGCTGGAAGCCTACGGCGCCTCTTATGTGCTGCAGGAAATGCTCACTGTTAAATCCGATGACGTGCAAGGCCGTACCAAGGTGTACGAAAGCATTGTCAAAGGTGAACACACCATCGAAGCGGGCATGCCCGAATCGTTCAACGTGCTGGTCAAGGAAATTCGTTCCTTGGGCCTGGACATTGAGCTAGAGCGTTCTTGAACAACTGACTGATTAAAAAGGAAGAGCACCATGAAATCACTTCTGGACCTGTTCAAACAGTTCACACCGGACGAGCATTTTGATGCCATCCGCATTGGCTTGGCTTCGCCTGAAAAGATCCGCTCGTGGTCTTTCGGCGAAGTTAAAAAGCCTGAGACCATCAACTACCGCACGTTCAAGCCTGAGCGCGACGGTTTGTTTTGCGCCAAGATTTTTGGCCCCATCAAAGACTACGAATGCCTGTGCGGCAAGTACAAACGCTTGAAGCACCGCGGCGTGATCTGCGAGAAGTGCGGCGTTGAAGTGACCCAAACCAAAGTGCGGCGCGACCGCATGGGCCACATCGACTTGGCAGCACCTTGCGCGCACATCTGGTTTTTGAAGTCACTGCCCAGCCGTTTGGGCTTGGTGCTGGACATGACGCTGCGCGACATCGAGCGTGTTTTGTATTTCGAAGCCTACGTTGTGACCGATCCGGGCATGACGCCGCTGAAAAAATACAGCATCATGACCGAAGATGACTACGATGCAAAAGTCAAAGAGTACGGTGATGAATTCCAAGCCAAGATGGGCGCCGAAGGCATCAAGGACTTGTTGCACAGCATCGAGATTGACGCAGAGATAGAGCGCCTGCGTGGCGACTTGACCGGCTCTGAAGTCAAGGTCAAGAAAAATTCCAAGCGCTTGAAAGTGCTCGAGGCATTCAGAAAATCAGGCATCAAGCCGGAGTGGATGGTGCTGGAAGTCTTGCCTGTGTTGCCACCGGACTTGCGTCCTTTGGTGCCGCTGGATGGTGGGCGTTTTGCCACCTCCGACCTGAATGATTTGTACCGCCGCGTGATCAACCGCAACAGCCGTTTGCGCCGTTTGCTCGAACTCAAAGCGCCCGAGATCATTGCGCGCAATGAAAAGCGCATGTTGCAAGAGGCGGTGGACTCGTTGCTGGACAACGGCCGCCGCGGCAAAGCCATGACGGGCGCCAACAAGCGTGCGCTCAAATCTTTGGCCGACATGATCAAAGGCAAGAGCGGTCGTTTCCGTCAGAACTTGCTGGGCAAGCGGGTGGACTACTCAGGCCGTTCGGTGATCACCGTGGGCCCCACTTTGAAACTGCACCAGTGCGGTTTGCCCAAGTTGATGGCGCTCGAATTGTTCAAGCCCTTCATTTTTGCGCGCCTTGAAACCATGGGCATTGCCACCACCATCAAAGCGGCCAAAAAAGAAGTTGAAGCTGGCACGCCTGTGGTGTGGGACATTTTGGAAGAGGTCATCAAAGAGCACCCTGTGATGCTCAACCGTGCGCCTACTTTGCACCGCTTGGGCATTCAAGCCTTTGAACCCATTTTGATTGAAGGAAAAGCCATTCAATTGCACCCCTTGGTCTGCGCTGCCTTTAACGCCGACTTTGACGGTGACCAAATGGCCGTTCACGTGCCTTTGTCGGTGGAAGCGCAAATGGAAGCACGCACCTTGATGCTGGCCTCCAACAACGTGCTGTTCCCCGCCAACGGCGAGCCATCGATTGTGCCTTCACAAGACGTGGTGCTGGGCTTGTACTACACCACGCGTGAGCGCATCAACGGCAAAGGCGAAGGTTTGATCTTCGCTGACATCGGTGAAGTTCAGCGTGCGCTAGATGCTAATGTGGTGGAGCTCACAGCCAAGATCAGCGTTCGCATGACCGATTGGATTCAAAACAAAGAAACCAAAGAGTTCACGCCCTCAACCAACATGGTCTACACCACCGTGGGCCGTGCATTGCTTTCGGAAATCTTGCCCAAGGGCTTGGCTTTTGAAAACATCAACAAAGCTTTGAAGAAAAAAGAAATCTCCAAGCTGATCAACACCTCGTTTCGCAAGTGCGGCTTGAAAGAGACCGTGGTGTTTGCCGACAAGTTGCTGCAAAACGGTTTTCGTTTGGCCACACGTTCGGGCATCTCGATTGGCATTGACGACATGTTGGTGCCGCCCGAAAAAGGCGCAATCATTGCGGACGCAGAAAAAGAAGTCAAAGACATCGAGCAGCAATATGTCTCGGGCTTGGTGACTTCTGGCGAGCGTTACAACAAAGTGGTTGACATCTGGGGCAAGGCCGGTGATGCCGTCTCTAAAGTGATGATGGACCAGCTGCGCAAAGAGAAAACGATAGATCGCCACGGCAAAGAAGTCGAGCAAGAATCGTTCAACTCGATCTACATGATGGCCGACTCTGGCGCTCGCGGCTCTGCTGCGCAGATTCGACAGTTGGCTGGCATGCGCGGTTTGATGGCCAAGCCTGACGGCTCGATCATTGAAACACCCATCACGGCCAACTTCCGTGAAGGCCTGAATGTGTTGCAGTACTTCATCTCGACCCACGGCGCTCGCAAAGGCTTGGCTGACACGGCTTTGAAAACTGCCAACTCCGGTTACTTGACACGTCGACTGGTTGATGTGACGCAAGATCTGGTGGTCACCGAGCTCGATTGCGGCACTTCCGAAGGCTCGCTCATGCGCGCCATCGTTGAAGGCGGTGAAGTGATTGAATCTTTGCGTGACCGCATCTTAGGCCGCACTGTGGTGGATGACGTGTTGCACCCCGAGACCCGTGCGGTGGTGGCTGTCTCAGGCACCATGCTGGACGAGGACATGCTGGACGTGCTTGAAGCCCAAGGTGTGGACGAAGTCAAAGTGCGCACTGCACTGACTTGTGCCACGCGCTTTGGTTTGTGCGCCATGTGTTACGGACGCGATTTGGGCCGTGGTGGTTTGGTCAACAACGGAGAAGCTGTGGGTGTGATTGCTGCGCAGTCGATTGGCGAGCCAGGCACGCAGTTGACCATGCGCACCTTCCACATCGGTGGAGCGGCTTCGCGCGCGGCAGTGGCTTCCAGCGTGGAAGCCAAGTCACACGGCCTGATCGGTTTTAACCCGACCATGCGTTACGTGACCAACAGCAAAGGCGATTTGGTGGTGATCTCTCGCTCTGGCGAAATCGTGATTCATGACGAACACAGCCGCGAGCGCGAGCGTCACAAAGTGCCTTATGGCGCGATCTTGACGGTCAAAGTTGACCAGGTCATCAAGGCCGGTGCCATCTTGGCCAACTGGGATCCGCTGACACGCCCCATCATCACTGAGTTTGCAGGTCAAATTCGTTTTGAAAATGTCGAAGAAGGTTTGACCGTTGCCAAGCAGTTGGACGAGGTCACAGGCTTGTCGACTTTGGTGGTGATTGATCCCAAGCGCCGCGGTGCCACAAAGGTGGTGCGTCCGCAGGTCAAACTGATCGATGCGGCTGGCAAAGAAGTCAAGATTCCTGGCACCGATCACTCGGTGACCATTGGCTTTCAAATTGGCTCCTTGATCCAAGTGCGTGATGGCCAAGACGTGGGCCCAGGCGAGGTGCTGGCGCGTATTCCGGTCGAAGGTCAAAAGACCCGAGACATCACAGGCGGTTTGCCGCGTGTGGCCGAGTTGTTCGAAGCGCGCAGCCCCAAAGACAAGGGCATGCTGGCCGAGATCACGGGCACTGTGTCGTTTGGCAAAGAGACCAAAGGCAAAGTGCGCTTGCAGATCACCGACCCCGATGGCAAAGTTTGGGACGAGCTCATTCCTAAAGAGAAAAACATTTTGGTGCACGAAGGCCAAGTGGTCAACAAAGGCGAGAGCGTTGTGGACGGCCCGGCCGACCCGCAAGATATCTTGCGTTTGCTGGGCATGGAAGAGTTGGCGCGCTACATCGTGGACGAAGTGCAAGACGTGTACCGTTTGCAAGGTGTGAAGATCAACGACAAACACATTGAAGTGATCGTGCGCCAGATGCTGCGTCGCGTTGTGGTTGAAAACGTGGGTGATTCGAACTACATCTCGGGCGAGCAAGTCGAGCGCTCAGAGATGCTCAACACCAACGATGCACTGCGCAAAGAGGGCAAGCTGCCCGTGACCTTCAGCAACTTGTTGCTCGGTATCACCAAGGCTTCGTTGTCGACCGACTCGTTCATCTCTGCGGCTTCCTTCCAGGAAACCACACGGGTCTTGACCGAAGCGGCGATCATGGGCAAACGTG
>Ga0209299_1002346_pt1 | contig 10143 bp, 9 predicted proteins | sample S_140806_MF_Meta_FD_187326 | JGI IMG/M metagenome (GOLD analysis project Ga0209299, IMG submission 187326) | Freshwater microbial communities from Lake Simoncouche, Canada to study carbon cycling - S_140806_MF_MetaG (SPAdes) (version 2) | ecosystem: Environmental > Aquatic > Freshwater > Lake ...
TCCCATCATTGTTATTGCAGAAGGTGCAATTCCTCAAGATGGTGACATGATCACTAAGGATCAGCCACTTGATGCCTTTGGCCACGTTCAGCTTTCTGGTATTGGTGATTGGCTCGCTGCAGAGATTGAGACAAAGACTGGCTACCAAACACGTTGCACAGTCCTCGGTCACATCCAGCGCGGTGGAACACCTTCAGCATTTGATCGCGTTCTGAGCTCTCGCTTTGGACTTGAGGCAATCACAGCTGTTCACGAAGGTGATTTCGGCAAGATGATGGCCCTACACGGAACAAAGATTGCTCGCGTGCCATTGGCATCGGCGACAGATGTCCTTAAGACAGTTCCATTCGAGCGATATGAGGAGATCACTTCGTTCTTTGGATAATCTCCCTGCGAGATTGCTACTGAACTCTCTACTCTTATGACTATGAACTCGACTTCCTCGCAGCTCGATAACCTCTTCGACTCATCATTGGTTGCTGCCCAGCAACCTAATTGGCCTGGCGGTCACGATGGTGAGCAGATGAAGAAGGCTGTTGCTGATCTTCGCGCACTTCCTCCACTTGTCTTTGCCGGTGAGTGCGATGATCTCAAGGCAAAGATTGCAGAAGCAGCAGCTGGCCGAGCATTCTGGTTACAAGGTGGAGATTGCGCAGAAACTTTTACTTCAGCTACAGCAGATTCGATCCGCAATCGCATCAAGACAATCTTGCAGATGGCTGCTGTTTTGCAGTATTACTCAAGCTTGCCCGTGATCAAGGTCGGCCGCATGGCTGGACAGTTTGCAAAGCCACGTTCGAATGATCTTGAGACTCGTGGGGATGTCACACTTCCTGCCTACCGCGGAGATGCTGTTAACGATATTGAATTTACTGAAAGTGCTCGCACACCAGATCCCAACCGCCTTGTTCGCGTTTACAACACATCTGCTGCGACCCTCAACCTTGTTCGTGCATTTACTCGCGGAGGTTTTGCAGATCTTCGCCAGGTGCACGAGTGGAATAAGGGATTCATCCGCGACTCCACCTTCGGTGAGAAGTATGAGCAGATGGCAAATGAAGTTGGTCGAGCCCTTGCCTTTATGAAATCTGCAGGCGTTGACCCAGAACAATTTAAGGCTGTTGATTTCTATGCAAGCCATGAAGCTCTCATTATTGAATACGAGAAGGCACTGACTCGCATCGATTCACGCACGCAGCTTCCCTACGATGTCTCAGGACACTTCATCTGGATCGGTGAGCGCACACGTCAACTCGATGGCGCACATGTTGATTTTGCATCCAAAGTTCGTAATCCGATTGGTATCAAGCTTGGACCAAAGTCCACAGTGGAAGATGCACTCGCACTGATTGCAAAGCTCAATCCAGATAATGAGCCAGGCCGCATTACATTTATTACTCGCATGGGCGCTGGCACCATTCGCCAAGCACTTCCTGCACTCGTTGATGGAGTGACGAAGAGCGGTGCGCAGGTTCTCTGGGTATGCGATCCGATGCATGGCAATACCTTTGAATCAAAGAATGGTTATAAGACACGCAATTTTGAAGATGTTCTCGATGAAGTCCGTGGCTTCTTTGAGGTCCATAAGAAGCTAGGAACCCACCCAGGTGGCATCCATATTGAGCTCACTGGTGATGATGTCACTGAGTGTCTCGGTGGTGGCAACCAAGTATCTGAGAAGGATCTTGAATCACGCTATGAGACAGCATGTGACCCACGCTTGAATCACTCACAGTCACTTGAGCTCTCATTTTTGGTTGCTGAAATGTTGCGCGACCGCTAACTTAGTTTGCGTGACGCTGCTTCTCACCACACTAGCAACACCTCTTGGCACTCTCAATCTCATTGCCGATGAACACATCCTCCTTGGAGCAAATCTCTCCACTCTCAAAGCGTTGAAAGAGAGCTTGAGTGCAGAGGATTCGCTGCGTGATATCAAGTCCGTCTCCAAGATTCCTGTTATTACAGATCTGATCAATGATTATTTTGATGGAGATATCTCTGCCATAAATGCGATTCAAGTTCGCCAACCAGGTGCACATTTCTCACAGGCTGCGTGGAAGGCGATGAAGAAGGTGAAGGCTGGTTCAGTGATTTCCTATGGTGATTTAGCAGAACGTGCTGGTAGTCCTGCAGCAGTCAGAGCTGCAGGCAGTGCGTGTGCCAAGAATGCAATTGTTCTGGTTGTGCCTTGCCATCGCATTGTGAAGACTGGCGGAGCGCTAGGAAATTATGCCTACGGTTTAAATAAGAAAGAGTGGCTACTTCACCACGAGGGCGCGCTTTAGTATTTCAATAGCTTGATCGCATTGCGCATCATCGAAATCAAGATGGGTAACAAGGCGCGCATAGTGAGGGCCAAGTGCGCTGATCCACAACCCAGCATCCTTGCAGCGCGCTGTTAACTCAGCAGCTGTTATTCCAATCTTTGAAAGTTCAAGTCCCACAATATTTGTGTGAACCTTGGAAGGATCCACAAGGGATGAATCGATGGCAGAAAGTGCTGTTGCAATCTTCTTAGCCCGTGCATGATCTTCGGCTAAGCGATCAATATTGTGATCGAGTGCGTAGTGAGCAGCTGCTGCGATGATTCCCACTTGGCGCATGCCTGCGCCATAGCGCTTACGCCAGATGCGAGCTTCAGCCACACGTTCTTTCGTTGAGAGCATGACAGAGCCAATAGGTGCACCAAGACCTTTAGAAAGACAGACGCTGATGGTGTCAAAGTGTTTGCCATATTCGGCACATGAGACCCCGGATGCCACATGGGCATTCCAGATGCGAGCACCATCAAGATGCATTGCAATGCCACGAGCGTGTGCTGCAGATGAAAGTTTTGCAATCTCATCAATCGGTTGCACAGTTCCGCCACCAAAGTTGTGGGTGTTCTCAACTGCAATTGCTTTTGTGGAGACTAAATAAGGCCCGGCATTTTCGTGGGCAATGGCAAGAGCATCATCGGCCTTGAGTAACCTATCTGTTGAAGGCCATGTGCGAGTTGTGATTCCGCTAAAAGTTGCAGCGGCGCCCAGTTCTGCGCGCACAATATGGCTACGGGTTTCAACAAGGAGTTCTTCACCAGGCTTAACCAATGTGCGAATAGCGAGTTGATTGGCGAGAGAACCGGTAGGGCAGAAGATGCCAGCTTCTTGGCCAAACATTGCAGCAACGCGCTCTTCCAGTGAGTTAACGGTGGGATCATCGCCATAGACATCATCGCCAACTTCGGCTGATGCCATAGCGGCGCGCATTGCATCACTTGGCTTTGTAACCGTGTCAGAGCGAAGATCGATTGCCATGGTTTATTCCTCCTTGAGCACAATCATAAACATGGCAGTTAATACCATCAGTCCACCAAGGGTAGCTTGCAGAGTTAAGCGTTCGCCACCAAAAATGATTGCAAAGAGCGCTGCAAAGACAACCTCCATCGTCAGAATGACGGCAACTTTGGTTGTGGTCATATGAGCCTGTGACCATGTCTGCACGACGAAGGCGACTGCAGTGCACACGACTGCAGTGAAGACCACAACAGCCCATACTCCGGAATCTGGCGGTGCTGAATAACCTTCAGGAATCGAGGCAAGACCAGATAAAAGTGCGCACATAGCAAGCTGCACAATCGTCATCGCATACACATCTCGACCTGATGACCATTTACCGAGAGCGATGATGTGTGCGGCAAAGAAGAAGGCGCTTGCGAGCACAAGCATCTCACCTAGTCCAACAGAGAAACCACGGATAGATAAGAGGCCTAACCCAATGGTTGCAAGAAATACACATCCCCAGATTAATTTTGTGAGGCGCTCTTTGAGAAAGAAGAAGGCAAGGAGTGGTGTGAAGACGACATAGAGCCCAGTAACAAAACCTGTGATGGCAGCTCCGGTGCGGGCAAGGCCTAACGTTTGGAAGATATAGCCAAGGCCTAAGAAGATTCCGGCAGATCCAGCACGCAGGATGAGATCTCTATCAAATTGCCTGATGACAGATGGTTTGAGAGCAATCATCACTATGACGGCAAGTGAGAAACGAGTGAAGAGAAAGTTATTAACGCTCTGTCGCTCGATGGCATCTTTCATCACAACAAATGCCATGCCCCACGCAGCAGAGACTGAAAGTAGTGCCCACGGTGCTAGGCGCATCTTAAGTGCGTGTGAAGAACTCATCCACGCAACTTCTTTAGGAGAGCAATTTCCTCACCATGTTCAGGTTCCATGCCTGGAGTCTCAAGAATAAGGGGTGCGTTGGCAACGGCAGGGTGCTTAAGAAGTTCAGCAAAGGGATCAACGCCGATAAAGCCCTTACCGATATTTTGATGGCGATCTTTAAGTGCGCCACAGACATCCATCGAATCGTTTGCGTGAATAAGTTGGATGCGCTCAATTCCGGCGACCTGCACGAGAAGATCGAGGGTTTCCTTCATCCCACCCTTCTTTGCAATGTCATGGCCTGCTGCAAAGACGTGACAAGTATCAAGACAGATACCAACTTTTGGATGGTATTCCAGTGCTTTGAGGTAGTTCTCTAAATCTTCAAGACGCTTGACTAATGATTGACCTTGTCCGGCTGTTGGTTCAAGAAGAAGATAGGGCGCATCATCATCAAGTGCCTCAAGGATCGGCATGACACCCTTTTTGATCTGCTTCCACGCATTTTCAACGTTATCTTCTTTGACGGCAGAGCCTGTATGAACAACGACTCCCAGTGCGCCAATCTCTTGTCCGCGCTTGAGTGAATAGGCAGTTGATGCGAGTGAATTCACATAGGTCTCATGCGTAGGTGAACCTAAGTTGATAAGGAAGGGTGCGTGAACATAGGTTTGAATATCGAGAGCTTGAGCCTTTTCACGAAAGATTGCATCTGCTTCATGGTTGGTCTCAGGCATTGCCCATCCGCGTGGATTGGATGTGAAAACCTGAATTGCCTCAGCCTGCGTTAACTCTGCATATGCGATGGAACGCTTGGCCATTCCTCCGGATGTTGGAGTATGAGCACCGATTCGTGGTTTCTTGATGGCCTTAGACATTTGCCTACCCTACTGTGATGGTCACAGTACTGCCACGTTTAACCTTGCTTCCGACCTTTGGTGAAACGTTTGTCACCTTCTTGGCAGATTTCTTTCCAATTTTCTTCACCACAACCTTGAGATTTAGATCTTTCAGGGCAGCAACTGCCTTGGCTTCATCAATGGAGTAGAGATTTGGGATAAATGCGAATTGGGATCCCTTAGAGATGATTAAGTAAATCTTTGAACCCTTATCTGCAGTCGCAACACCTGCAGGTTTCTGGGAGATAACTTCACCAGCGAGTTGAGTCTCACTAAACCCGTAGGTTGAAGTCACGATAAATCCTGCATCTTGCAACTCATTGAGCGCTTGATCAGAGCTCTTGCCGATATAAGAAGTGAGTGCAATTTGTTCAATGCCCTTAGAAACTCGAACGATGATCATTGCACTGCGCTTGACCTTTTCTCCTGATGAAGGATTTGAATCAATGACATAACCCTTGGGAACAGATGCGCTGAACTCTTCGACGAGAGGCTGAATTGTCAGAGGCAGCTTTGCAAGCAAAGTTGTTGCAGCTTCCGGTGTGAGCCCTGCAAGGGATGGAATAGTAAATCGTTCTGGTCCTTTGGAAACTATGAGTTTGACCGTGCCGCCTTGATCAATACGACCGCCACCTTCAGGAATCGATTGGATAACGCGGCCTTCAGCAATCTCTTCACTAAATTGTTTCTGCGCAACGATAGATGTCAGGCCTAGCGGATCGAGTGCTGCACTGACTTCAATCTGTGTTGCACCAACTGTTGAAGGAACAACGACTCGAGAGCCAGGGCCGACCAACACATACCAACCGACAATTCCCACTACGACTGCCATGGCGAGTGCAATCTTGCGATTACGACGAACACGTTTGCTCGCCTTCTTGCGCTTTTTTATCTCTTGCGTTGTCTCAGGTGGTGCTGGAGTAGAGGGAATCGCTTGTGTGATCTCTTTTACCTTTGCGCGTAGTGATTTGCGAGAAACCTTTGGGCGCATTGGTTCGATGGGGATATCCAGTTCCAGGCTGAGTTGATTCTCTTTGGGATTGAGCGAGTGACTGATGCGTGAGAGCTCTTCATAGAAGATGCTGGCATCGCGTGGTCGCTCATCGGGGTCGGCACTGGTGACGCGATAGATCAAATCATCGAGTTGTTCTGGAACGCCCGAGATGAGAGAACTAATCTTTGGCACACGGTTATTGACGTGCATATATGCGATTTGAATTGGTTGATCACCTTCAAATGGCTTCTTGCCCGTGAAGATTTCAAAGGCGGTAATACCTAGGGAGTAGTTATCGCTACGAGAATCTGCGACACCTCGCTGGACTTGTTCAGGGGAGAGGTAGGAAACGCTACCGAGGATGACGCTGGATTCAGCGGTAAGAGTGCCACCGATGAGTGGACCTTTAGCAAGGCCGAAATCTGCAATTTTGATACGACCTTCCTTAGAGATCAAAATATTTTCAGGTTTGATATCGCGATGAACGATTCCGATTTTATGTGCTGCAGAGAGTGCGCTGAGGACTGGCAGTAAGAATTTGATTCCATCTGCGATAGAAAGTTTGCCTTGTTCATTGAGGTATTCACGAAGAGTGTGACCTTCAATCATCTCCATCACGAGGAAGATGGCCGGGCTTCCATTCTGGTTCCACCCTTGGTCCTGCACGGCAACGATATTGGGATGTGAAAGTGCCGCTGCAGCTTTTGCCTCGCGGATAAAGCGTTCAACAAATTGTTCATCTTGCGCCAAGTGTGAGTGCATGATTTTGACTGCGACTTTGCGGTCTAGGCGAGTATCAAGTGCTTCATAGATGCTTGCCATTCCACCTGTGGCCATCTGGCGGATGAGTTGGTAGCGCCCATCAATGAGCTCGCCGGTCAGGTCAGACATATCCCGAATTCTAGGTAGTCAGTACGAAATCAGCCGCGTTCTGCGTACCTTCACTGCCAAAGTGTTGCTCCTGTGTGGCAAGCCACTTTCTCATCTGACTCTCAATCTCTTTTCCATCACGTTCTAGAACCCTTGCTAATCCTTCACTTTCATCGATATCAATCCAGATCAGAGCCGAGAGAGAATCACGAATAGCCATCTGCCCGCTGCCGACGCCTTCAAGAATGAGAAGTTCTGACTTTTCTATCTCAGCTACGGGTGAGAATGCACCTGCGCGCCAGTCGTATATGGAGAGAGAAATAGCGGCAGATTTCTTATGTGCTGCAACAAGATGAGTTAGGACATTAGTGAGCTGATCTGTGAGTGCGCTATCCCAACCATCGTAGAGATCATCCATGTGGATTTCAGTGATGGAATATCGCTGCGCAAGTGCAAGCTTGATGTCATGTGCAAGGGTTGTCTTTCCAGCACCTGCCGGCCCATCAATTGCAATGATGGGTTGAGAAGTGTCTTTACAAAGATCTAAGAGCGCGTCTATGAGTTCCATACCAACTGCTCCATCCCAGTGCTGCCATTGCGGTAAATGCCACATAGAGCAGCGTTGTAAAGAGTAGCCCCTGTGATGCATAGAGAGCGACGTATCCGGCATCGACTACCAACCACATTGGCCAACTGTCGTACTTCTCATAGACCATCAAAATCTGAGCGGCCAGTGAACCAAAGAAGAGGATTGCATCGACATATGTTGATGCAGCTCCCAGTGATTTAAGAACAGGACCAAGTACCAGAGTTGCTAGAAGAATTGCCGCAATTGTGTAGAGACGGTACTTATTTCTAAACGGACCAGGCTTTGCACCCGTTGGCTCCCATCCATACCAACCAGCAATCGCCGCTGCGATGAAGACTAATTGCAGCGCTGCACTTGCATAGAGCTTGTATTGCAAGAAGAAAATTCCATAGAGAACGCTGCTCAGCGCCCACCAAGGCCATGTGATGCGCTTTGCTGTGATGCCGAGTGCGACACCTATGAAGGAGACTACAGATGCTACGAATTCGAGATAGGAAACTTCATAACCCCATGCTGTAAAGAAAGTGGAAAACACTTGTGAACCTCATTTCTAGATCCGCATTACCGGACCAGTCAGACGGTCGACTTCGATGAAGTCCTCTCAGCCACTGTGGCTCCCGTTAGGTAGAACTTTAGCCAATACGCGCAGCAATTGCCTGAATATAGGCAGCTCCTGCAACACGAGCGCGGCGTGCAGTAGAAGTCTTTGCTCGCTTAGTGAAAATGTCATAACCAATTGCTTCTACTTCATCAACGATTCCACAGTAGAGCTCACTGGCTGCACGAATACATGGACGTGAGACTTTATCCAGGTATGCAATGCCGATATCTGCTTCACGTTGTAATTGGCGCACGCGAGCAATCTGGAACTTCAGCGCTGCAACGATTTCAGGGGCTAATTCACGACGCTCGAGCATGGCTCGGTCAACACCGAATTGGGCAAGCTCCTTCAGCGGCAAGTAGACGCGACCACGATCGAGATCTTCACCAACATCGCGGATGAAGTTTGCGAGTTGGAATGCGATGCCGAGTTTCTTAGCGGCCTCATATGCACGTTCATCTGAATATCCAAGAATGGGAACCATCTCAAGGCCGATAACGGCTGCAGACCCATAAACATATTCAAGAAGATCCTCATATGTCTGATATTGCGTAATGGTTAAGTCCATCTCCATGGAGTGGAGGAAATCAACGAAGTGTTGGTGGGGGATATCGAATCTGCGTGCGGTATCAACTAGTGCGCGCCCAATATGGTCTGTGCTGGTTCCAGCTTTGAGATCAGCCAAAACTCCACTGCTCCATGAATGAAGAGCTTCTGCTTTCTCTTTTGGAGACAGAGTGGAGGCTAAATCATCAACAATTTCATCGGCATATCGTGCAAAGCCATAGAGTGCGTGAACATAGGGACGCTTATTCTTGGGCAGCAGAAGAGTGGCTAAGTAATAGGTCTTACCGTGCAGAGAGTTAAGTCGTTTGCACTCTTCATACGATGCTGCAAGCGCTGCATCCATTTACTTAACCGGACCCACAATGCGCTCTGCAGCAAGGCGACCTGAGATAAGAACCATGGGAACACCAACTCCGGGTTGTGTTCCACTACCTGCAAAGACAACGTTCTCAAATCCTGCAGCCATATTGCGTGGTCTAAAGGGACCTGTCTGGAAGAAGGTATGCGCACTCGCAAATGGAGCACCGCGCTCCATTCCTTGCTCCTGCCAATCAAGGGGAGTGGTCATCACTTCTGTCTCAATGGAATCACCAAAGCCTGTGTATCCGCGATCTTCTAGAGTCTTAATCATGTGATCGCGATAAGGCTTAGCCTGCTTGGTCCAATCGATATCTGCATCCAAGTTCGGTGTCGGATACAAGATGTAATAGGACTGCTTTCCTGCAGGTGCAAGGGATGCATCATCGTGGGTAGGAACTGTGACAAGCACAGATGGATCTGTCATCAGAGTCTTCTTCTTGATGAGTTCATCAAATACACCATCCCAAGACTCACCGAAGTGGATATTGTGGTGAGCGATGTGGTCATACTTCTTGGAGGAGCCAACCAGAAGAGTTGCACAAGATGGTGAGTAGTTAAGGCGCTTGATATTAAGTGGTGTCTTACCCAACAGATCTCGCCACACAACAGGCAGATCAGGGTTCATAACCACAACATCGCACTCAATGCGCTCACCTGTGTCAGTCAGTACTGCCTTCACACGACCGTTCTGCTTATCAAGGGAAGTGACAGTGGTGTTGTATTTAAATTCAACGCCATGCTTTTGTGCAGCAGCAGCGAGGGCGCGAGGAACTGCATGCATTCCACCCTTAGGGAAGAAGACGCCGTTGACTGAGTCCATATATGCAATGACTGCATAGATAGCGAGTGCTTGCTGCGGGCTCACACCTGCATACATCGCTTGGAATGAGTACACCTTCTGCAGACGTGGATCTTTGAGGTATTGATTGACCTTTGGCTGCAAATGTCTAAATCCACCAAGTGCGATGAGTCGAGCAAGGTTAGGTGTTAGAAGATTCAGTGGTGAATCAATGTTCTTATCGATGAAGTCATTCATCTCATACTTATAGAGCTTGGTCACGAAATCGACATACTTGCGATAGCCCATCGCCTCTTCTGCTGAGACATGTGTGCGAATC
>Ga0209299_1002347_pt1 | contig 10142 bp, 9 predicted proteins | sample S_140806_MF_Meta_FD_187326 | JGI IMG/M metagenome (GOLD analysis project Ga0209299, IMG submission 187326) | Freshwater microbial communities from Lake Simoncouche, Canada to study carbon cycling - S_140806_MF_MetaG (SPAdes) (version 2) | ecosystem: Environmental > Aquatic > Freshwater > Lake ...
GATCCCGCCGAGCGCCATGAGCGCACACCCCCACCAGATCCAGTTGATAAAGGGCTTGAGGTACATGCGTACCGTCCAGGCTTGGTCGGCCGGGCGAGCGGTTGCGCGCTCGCCAGCGACGGGTTCACCGAGCGAAACGTAGACATCGCCAAAGAACCCAGCTTCGATGGCCGCCTGAGTAATGACCTGTCCGCCGGCGGTGAACTGACGCTTTTCAGGTTCGATCAGGGTGATCTCCCGACCGCTCCCGCGCGTCAGCTCAAACACGCCGTGCCCCGCCTGATAATTGGGCCCGGGGACCGAGTCGACGCCGATGAAGGTGAGGCGCCATTCACCCAGACTTTCGGTCTGACCCGGGGCCATCACGAGGTCGCGCTCCACTTCATAGGTCTTGACCAGCGTCACGCCGGCCACGAACACCGCGATACCGAAATGGGCAACGATCATTCCCCAGTAGGACATACCGAGTTGCCGCGCGCGATCGGCAATGAACGGCGATCCACCGTTGCGTCGGAGCTTGGCCAGTTGCTCGCGCGCCTGTGCCACCGTCGCATAGGCGAGGGTGGTGGCGGCGGCTAAGCCCAGGACGAGTAACAGACTGGGTTTGCCCCAGCGCCAGATCGTGAATCCGGTGACCGCCATCGCGCCCAACAAGGGCCAAACCATCGCGCGCATCGCCTGGGCCAACGGCATCGACTTCCATTGGCTGTAGGGGGCGATCGCCATCAGCCAGACCGCCGGCAGTAACAGTGGAGCAAACACTGCATTGAAATACGGGGGTCCGACCGACATTTTGTTGCCCGTCAACACTTCGACCACGAGCGGGTAGAGGGTTCCCAACATGACGGCGGCCAAGGCCGACACCATCAGGACGTTGTTAATCAGGAGCAGTGATTCGCGGGACCGCCAGCTGAACTGGCCGCCGAGTCCGACCCTACCGGTTCGGGCTGCATAGAGCACGAACGAAAATCCGATGACGAGGACCAGGAGAGCGAGGATCAAAATGCCGCGCTTAGGGTCGGCGGCAAACGCGTGCACCGAAGTCAAGACGCCTGATCGAACCAGAAAAGTGCCCAGGAGCGACAAGGCAAAGGTCACCATCGCAAGCAGTACGGTCCAGCTTTTAAGGGCATTGCGTTTGTCAGTGACCGCGAGTGAGTGAATCAGCGCGGTCCCCGCGAGCCACGGCAACAGAGAGGCGTTTTCGACCGGATCCCAAAACCACCAGCCGCCCCAACCCAGCACGGTATACGCCCACCAGCTTCCGAGCAGAATGCCGACTGTCAGAAAGGACCAGGCCGCATTGGCCCATGGCCGCGACCACCGCGCCCATGTGGGGTCCAGGCGGCCCTCGAGTAGCGCTGCGACGGCAAACGCGAAACTCACGGCGAACCCCACGTAACCCATGTACAGCAAGGGGGGGTGGCTCACCATGATTGGGTCTTGCAGGAGCGGGTTCAGGTCACGCCCGGACAGCGGGGCCGGCAACAGGCGTGCGAATGGATTGGAGCTCGCGAGCAGGAACCCGACGAATGCAAACTGCAGGACCAGCAGCACCCCGAGAACGCGGATCCGAAAGCCCGGGGCGAGTCGGCTAGAAAACAAGGCAACCGCTGCCGTCCAGCCCGAGAGCATGAGTGTCCAGAGCAGTAACGAGCCCTCGTGAGAACCCCAGCTTGCCGCAATTTTGTAGGGTAGTGGCAGCAGGATGTTCGAATTTTCAGCAACGTTCTGGACCGAAAAATCACTCAGGACAAAGCTCGAGACGAGCGCACCAAAGGAGGCCAGGATCAGGCTGAATACCAGGACCGAGGTGCCGGCCATCGAACGGGCGAGGCTCACAAGGGGGGGCTCAGGGCGCGTGACCTGCCACAACCCAAAGACGCCTGTCAGCAGAGCGAGCGTCAGCGCGAGCGAGAGTGCGAGTTGGGCGAGTTCAGGAATCATTGGGTGAGCTTGGGTGGCATGTAATTTTCATCGTGCTTGGCGAGAATTTCGCTGGCCACGAACGTTCCATTCTCGAGGCGCCCCTGCGCGACAACCCCCTTCCCTTCCTTGAAAAGGTCGGGTGTGATTCCGGTGTAGGTGACTGCGAGAACGTTGTGTTGGTCGGTGACCCGAAAGCGCATCGACAAACCATCTCCCGTGCGAACAAGGCTGCCTTCCTCGACCATGCCACCGAGCCGGTAAGTGCGCCCCGGGGGGGTGGATTCTTTCAGCTGTGAAGGCGTGTAGAACAACACCAGGTTGTCGTTGAAAACCCGCAAAACCGAGTAGACCGTACCGCTGACAGCGACCAGCAGACCGACGATCCAGAGGAGGCGGGTGCGACGGGATTTGTTGAGCATCATGGATTATTCAACTCAGGATCAAGCGGATCTTCCTGCGGATCTTGCCGCGGGATTTGAAGGATGGCCCGACGCATGCGTCGAATACTCCAGGCGTCGATTACAAAGACCACGAGGGTCACTAAGACGCAGGCCGCAATCGTCGCGGTGGCACTCATGCCAGCACGCTCGAGGTCCAGGCCGAATCGCGTTCACGATCTACCAGCTGCCAGCGCGCGCGGGCGATGGCGAGCGCAGCGCACCCCAACCACATCGCAAGGACACAAACAAAAAGGGTCGCTTTCATGATGGGTGCCATTTTGGAGCCCCCCGACATGGAGAGCGATGCGCCCTGATGCAGGGTGTTCCAGAAAACGACCGAAAAATAAATCAACGGGATGTTCACCAGGCCCACAAGTGTAAAGACGCTCAGTAATTGATCGGTCTTTCGTTCATCATCAATGAGCGACGCGACTGCGATCAGGCCTAAATAGATAAACAGCAGAAGCAGTTCGAAGGTGAGACGGGCATCCCAGATCCAGTAGGTCCCCCAGGTTGGCTTGCCCCAAAGTGACCCGGTCACCAGCGCCACCAGCGTCATCCAGGCGCCCGTGGGCAGCATCGCCCGCATCATGACCGCCGAGACGGAGGTCCGGAAAACCAGATGCAAGCCTGCGTAAAAACTCGCCACAACATAAAGCAGCATCGACATCCAGGCGGTCGGCACATGAACGTACAAGACGCGATAAACCTCGCCCTGCTGCGCATCCGTTGGGGTCACGAAGAGCGCACTCCAAAGTCCGATCGCACCGAGTATGAGGGATGAGCCAATCAACCAAGGCAGGGCCTTGCCAGTCACTTGAAAGAAGACAGGTGATGAACTCAGGCGCAGGATGAATTGAGACGGCATGTCGGGTTTCGTCGATAGTCGGTCAAACGTTATTCGAGCGCCAGGTCCAGCACCCGGGCCGTGACTGCCGGGACCGTGAGTAAGAACAGGGCTGCGAGGCTGATCAGGGTCAATAACGGAGCGGTCATGTCACCCTCAAGTACGGCCGTGCCAAAAATAAGTAAGGGCACGAAAATTGGAATTGCCAATAGACAAATAACGACCTGCGCCTGCCGAGCCATTAGTCCTAAGGCCGAGAACAGGCAACTCCCAGCAACCAGGCTCAGGACGCCAAGCCAAAGCGACCCGCCTAAAACCAGCAACAGGTGGTTGGGGACACCAAACAATAGGGCCAGGGGAATGCTGGACAGGGCAAGTGGGATTCCGATGAACAGGCTTCCTGCGATGATTTTACCGGTGACTAGCCAAGTGAGCGACAGGCCCGCGGTTTGACAGTCGCTCAGGACCCCATGTTCGAAATCGGCCTCAAAAAATCGCGTGGCACCGATCAGCACGGCCAACAGTGCACTGATCCAGAAAACGCCGCCTGCGGCTCGCTCCAGGAGTTCCGGGTCACTCCCGAGTCCGAACGGAAATAGCGTGACCACCATCCAGTGAAAGACCGAAGGCCAGGCCAAATCTTGTGGACGCGCCATCGCCAGCAGACGCTCGCGACGCAGAACCCACAACAAAGGATGCTCCGTGACCCTTGGGGTTGGGCCCGGATCGTTGTGGGTCGCGGGCGTTGGCGACGAGGTCAAAGGTTCTAAGTGTGGCTGGGGACTGCCCAGCGCCAGAACTCCGGCGCAATAGGTGGCGAGCGCTGGCATGGCCTGATGAATTGACCGGTGGGTTGCGATGACCGCAGATCCGCCACGGCCGAGGTGCTCGGCGAGGGTCACTTCAAAAAGTGCAATGGCATTCAGATCCAGAGCATTTAAGGGCTCATCGATCAGCCACACGGTTCGACCACTCGCCGCCATCACGGCCAGCATCAACCGTCGTACTTGACCTTGAGAAAGCTGGCGAACTCGATGAGTCGCGTGGCGGCCGAGCCCAAACTGATCGAGGAGTGACTGAACGCGGTTCAGGTCGGCCTTCGCGCCGTAAAGCGCGAGCGATAGGGTGAGTTGGGAGCGGACTTCGAGTTCGGGGCGAAAGCCGCTCGACTGGCCCAGCAAAAAAACGTCGGCGCCGTTGAGTCGATGGATCTGGGATTCGAGTCGGGCGGTGGGGCGGGCAAGCGCCCTTAGTAAGCTCGTTTTGCCACTGCCATTGGGTCCTTGTAACTCCAGGAACGATCCAACCGGCAAGGCAAATGAGAGTGCTTTGGCGAGGGTCCGTTTGCCGCGGGACAGGGGGAGTGATTGGACCTCGATCAATGGTGCTGCGGTCATGGCACCACGGACTGAATCAACAGGCGCAAATCACGCGTGCCGACCTTGACGTTATTCGACCCAATGAAGAGGTCGCCGGACTGTCGCCCGGCGGTTCCCGCTAACGAGATCCGCGCCTCGATGTTCACCACGTCGGCGCCCGAGAGTTTGAGGGCGGGGCTCATGGCTTGCGAATCGTCCAGTTTGAACGCCACCGCCCGCCCGCTCGTCAACTGCTCGGCCGGAAAGCGGGCAACAGCGACCGGCATTGGGGGACCATTGACCATTTTGGCAACTACGAAAACGGTCGCTGCCGGCGTCAATGGCTTCTTGGCGAGGCCCGCTAGCAGTTCAGGGCCAAGAGCGACCTCGCCGGTGATCTCGCCAGGCCCTTTACTGGCGGTCTTGTCAGCGGTCTTGTCAGCGCTGCTGCCAGGAACACTCTCAGCCGGGCCGGATGTGGCGGCCTCGCCAAGGTTGGCGAGAATCTGATCGACCCGGGCAATATCCGGACTTCCCGGCTCGAAGGTGGCCTTTAGCTTTTGCCAGTAAGCCGTGGCTTTGGCAAGATCGTTTGTCTGCATCGCGGCGGTCGCAACCAGGGACAGCGCTTTGCGGTGCTGCGGATCGGCGACAAGCGCCTGCTGGGCGAGTTCCAGAGGGCGTCCGGCCAGGGTCCGATTCGCCACCATGGCGGACGTATCGGCCAAGTCCGCTAGCAGATCGGGGTGTCCGGGTGCTAACGCAAGCGCCTTTTCGAGTGCGGCGCTGGCGGCCACAAAGTCGCGCTGTATCCCTCTTGAGCGTGATAGGAGGACCCAACCGTCGAGGTCGGCCGGGTTTTCGGTGAGTCGCTTTTCGAGTTTGGCGATCCGCTCCTCAAGCGTTTCGCTGTCGCCCGGATGCTTGGCCTGTTCGCCCACTGGTCCGGCGGCCGCGGCACGGCCGTTGGAGGGCTGACCGATTGCCGAGTTGGCCGACTTGGCCGAACCCAACTGCAGGGCGGCCTCATCCCAATGTCCGTTGACCGCGTAAAGTCCAGTCCCCAGCAGGGCGCTGGCAATACTTAACCCCAGGGCGACGTGCCTGCTGGGTGCGCCCGAGGCGGATTGGGTCTGGCGCTTTGGAAGCACCTCTGCGGCCATTTCGGCCCATTCACGGCGCAGGGTTTCGCGGGTTTCGGGGGGCAATAGGGCATCGTTTTCGATCTCATCGCGTTTGGCGAGCAGGACTTGCCATTCCGGGTCGTCAGAGGGATATTGGGCTCCCACGCGGGAAAACCAAATCCAGACGGTGACTGCAGAAACCAAGACGATGATCGCAAGTGCGATCAGGACGAACATCAACATGGCCGTTCTATTTCCAGCAGAAATCCAACCCTTGGAAGGATAGCATTGGGGGTCACGTGGGGATAACGCGGGTGGCGATCGATTGGAAAGCCATGCACACACCGATTAATGACATAAATAAGACGATTAATCGGTTGCGTACAGACTTTCGCTGAATAATCGATGAGCATTCGCAGAATAATTGCTGAACAATTCGGGTACTTAAATTCAGGCCACGCCACGGTTGCGTGCTTTTGTCACGCAAGGTAGCATCGCCCTCAGCGATGGAAACTCCCTCGATCGAACTGGGCAATACATTTTCGATTGCCGAGATTTCTGTTTTCATTTTGATTCGTCGCTTCTCACGCCAAAGGATGACTGATGGGTACTGAAAAAATTTCAAAAAGACCCCGCGCGTCGGTAACAGCCAGCGAGACCGAGGGGAAATTCATCAACCTCGCGCTTCAAGGCGGTGGCGCTCATGGCGCTTTTGGCTGGGGCGTGATGGACAAATTTCTAGAGGACGGGCGCCTCTTGATTGAAGGCGTTTCGGGGACCAGCGCTGGTTCGATGAACGCCGTGGTTTACGCGTACGGGAAGATCAAGGGAAATGATGGAGCGCGCGAGGCGCTCCACAACTTCTGGAAGGCAATTTCTGACGCGGGTCAGCGTTTTGCGATTAAGCCAACCCCGCTTGATCCGTTCCTGGGTAGCAATACGCTGAAGCATATGGCCTCGGACGCCATGAAAATGCTGTCGAGTAAGTTTTCACCGTACCAGCTCAATCCGGGCAATTACAATCCGTTGCGCGAGGTTCTTGAATCGCAGGTCGATTTTGAAGAACTCGATCGCAGGGCAGAAACGAAACTCTTTATCTGCGCGACCAATGTACGCACAGGTAAGGCTCGCGTGTTTCACACGAGTGAGGTTACGCCAGACGTTATTCTTGCGTCTGCCTGCCTCCCACAAGTTTTCCAGGCAGTGGAAATTGAGGGGGAGCATTATTGGGATGGCGGTTACATGGGTAACCCAGTGCTATACCCACTGTTTTATGAGACAAAGTCTCAGGACGTCGTGATTCTCCATATCAACCCAATTGAGCGACCAGGGCCACCTAAGACCTCGGTTGAAATTGCTAACCGCCTGAACGAAATCACCTTTAATTCAAATCTGATTAAGGAATTACGAGCCGTTCATTTTGTGCAAAAACTAATGGACGAAGGCTGGATTAAGGATGAATTCCTTGATCAGATGAAGTATGTCTTCATCCATTCGGTGCGGGCTGATATTGCGATGGCCGACCTGCGTGCCGATACAAAGATGGAAAGCGACTGGGAATTCCTGACGATGCTGCGTGACCGCGGTCGCGCCTGCGCAACCCAGTGGCTTGAAGACAATTACGAACATATTGGTGTGCGTTCGAGCGTTGATCTGAAGAAAGAGTTTCTTTGAACCAATTTTGAGGTCTGGGCATGACTCCTGAACAAATCCTGAATTTGCCGTCGATGCCGGCGGCAAGCCCCAGCTATCCGATGGGGCCTTATCGGTTTGTTGATCGTGAATACATGATCATCACTTACGAAACTGATCACGATCTTTTACGCCAAGCGGTACCGGAGCCATTGGTCCCCAACGTCGATGGCCATGTTCTGTATGAGTGGATCCGGATGCCGGACAGCTCGGGGTTTGGCGATTACACCGAGAGCGGACTGGTCATTCCTTGCACATTCAACGGGGAGCCGATTAATTTCACCGCGCAGATGTACCTCGACGATGAACCTCCGATTTCTGCGGGTCGCGAGATCTGGGGTTTTCCCAAGAAATACGCGCTCCCCAAGATCGAAGTGGCTTCAGACACGCTAACGGGTACGTTGCAATACGCCGGCCAACTCGTGGCCATGGGCACGATGGGGTTCAAGTATCAAGTCGCGCCCGGCGGTGTTCAGGCGACCGCGCAGGGGATGACCAAGACCCAGTGCAACCTCAAGATCATCCCCGATGTGGATGGTAGCCCCAAGATCTGCCAATTGGTCGCCTATAACCTGACGGATATCACGGTCAAAGGCAGTTGGATTTCACCCGCCCGCCTGCAACTGATTCCGCATGTCAACGCACCGGTGGCGGATCTGCCGATTAAGCGAATCATTGGTGGGAAACACTTTATTGCAGACCTGACGCTCCCGCACGGGCGGGTGTTATTTGATTATGTAAAAGATCAGGCCGGTTAATTTTCAGGAGTTCCAACGATGAAGAAAGCTGACGTTCTCGCTTTGCCGTCCATGCCGCTGCAAAGCCCGACATTTCCGCGGGGGCCTTACCGGTTTTCAAATCGGCAGTACATGATCCTCAGTTATAAGTCTGACGTGAAGGCGATGCGCGAGGCATTGCCAGAACCACTCGAACTGGTAGGCGATACGGTTTCCGTGCAGTGGCTTGACCTGCCAGACGGCGAGGGCTTTGGCGCTTATTCGGCCGTTGCTCAAATTATTCCTTGCACCTTCCGGGGTGAGGAATGCAATTTTGTCAGCCAGATGTACGTGGACAACACGCCGCCGTTGGCCGGTGGCCGCGAAATTTGGGGCTATCCAATGAAAAACGGAAAGGCCTCATTGCATGTAAACGGCGATACGTTGATTGGCACGCTCGAATATGCAAAGCAGCAGGTTGCCACCGGCAGCATGGTCTACAAGCACGACACGTTTACTCGCGACCACTCGGTGGATCTGCATCTGGACCGCACGCAGATCACCCTGAAACTGATCCCGGATATCAACGGGAAGCCGGCGATTGCTCAATTGGTCGGGATTAATTTCACGGATATCGCAGTCAAGGGCGCTTGGGCCGGGCGTGCGCGGCTTGAACTGACGCCTGCAGTGAATTGCCCGCTGAGTGACCTGCCGGTATATGAAACGGTCGGTGGCCTGCAAATCGTGACCGACATGACCCTGCCCTACGGGCGTGTTTTGCACGATTATTTGGCTCACTGAAGGCTCAAGAGTTTGTGCGTCGAAGATGTCCAGGGAGAGCCCTTCTAGGGCCCGTTCGCGATGAGATTTAAGTTTTGGGGGGTTCGGGGCTCAATCGCATCTCCGGGGCCCCGGACGGTTCGGTATGGGGGTAACACGACTTGTATCGAGGTCCGCACGGACCACAACGCCTTGCTGATTCTTGATGCGGGGTCGGGGATTTACCCGCTGGGTGAGGGCCTGCACGGACCAGAGTCGGTCGAAGCCCATTTGTTGATCACGCACAGTCATTGGGACCACATCAACGGGTTGCCAATGTTCGAGCCCCTGTTTAATCCCCGGACCCGGTGCCATGTGTACGGCGGTCCGGAGTATCAAACGGGCCGCAGTATCGAACACGTATCGGCGGTTCAGTTTCAGAACTCGTACTTTCCGATTTCGGAAGCCCAATTGGCCGCGGCGCTGGATTTTCGGACACTGTCGGAGTCAGAGGTGTTCGAGATCGCAGACGCTCGGGTCAGTACCGTATTAATGAACCATCCGATCCCCAATTTTGGTTATCGAATCGAATGTGGCGGAAAGTCCCTGTTTTTTACGGGGGATCATGAGCCGTTCTTCAATTCTCATCCCGTCGATACCCCGCGTTTTGCTGAACATCAGCTCTGGATCGATCAGCGTTCGGCCGCGATCGAGGCGGCGCTCAAAGACGTGGACGCTCTGATCGTTGACTGCACCTATACCCAGTCTGAATATCCGCAGAAGACCGGATGGGGTCACGGCACGTTTGATAGCGCACTTGCGCTGGCCAAGCGGGTGGGGGCTCGTCATCTCTATTGCACCCACCATCTGCCGACCCGCAGCGACGACGAACTTGAAGCGGTTTTCGCCGCGTTCCTCGCCGATCACGCGGGGCAGGTTCAGGGGCTGGCGATCACGCTGGCCTACGAGGGCCTTGACGTCACCCTCTGAGGTAACCCTCTAGGGGCACCTCATAAGGCCGTCTGACCCTGATAAAGCTCAGGGTTGAACTTCGAAGACAATCACCTGATTGCGGTCGGTAGCTGAGTCAGCGAGCGGGAAATTGTCGTCTGCAATCACCACCAGCGAACGTTTGCCATTCGCGAGACGGGGGCCAAAGGTGATGCCTTCGAGGTTGGCAATGCCGCCTAGTTGCGTTTTCAGCGTTTCAAAATCGAGGACGAGTCGCTTCGTGACAGCCGTCGCGCCTTGTAAGTTCGCAGCGGTCAGCACGTTTG
>Ga0209299_1002348_pt1 | contig 10139 bp, 16 predicted proteins | sample S_140806_MF_Meta_FD_187326 | JGI IMG/M metagenome (GOLD analysis project Ga0209299, IMG submission 187326) | Freshwater microbial communities from Lake Simoncouche, Canada to study carbon cycling - S_140806_MF_MetaG (SPAdes) (version 2) | ecosystem: Environmental > Aquatic > Freshwater > Lake ...
CCTACCTCGAAGCCTACCCCGTAACCAACGCCTACCTCGGGCTTGTAGTCCATGAGGTCAGGGCAGTCGTCGATAGAATAGCCTACCTTGCCTACCTTGCCCTTGCGCTTGATCGGGGTGATGCCTTGGCCGGAGAAGCGCACTTGCTCGCCTACCCTGTACCTACCTCCACCCGGAAGCAGGACGGTGTTCCCGCTGAGTTTCTTGATGATAGTTTTACCCCGAGGGGTCTTTTTAGGTTTATTTCGTTTCATGGTTTTGAGAAGAGTTATTGAGTTCATAAGCAGCGATTTGTCGCCCGATGAAGGCCATCACGGGGACTGCCATTGAGTTGCCGCAAGCCTTATACCTAGGCCCGTCGGGGCACTGTTCCTCTGGCTTACCCTTCCAGCTGATGCGACTCCAGTTATCGGGGAAACCTTGGAGGCGTTCGCACTCGACTGGGGTAAGGCGACGAACGGCCATAGAGGTCATAACTCCTGGCCTCACGGCGGTACGCAAAGTGAACGCAGGGTCGCCGTTATTACCAATGCCATTCTGTCGTCTGTCATCTTCGCAGGCTATGTCGTTAGGGTCTTTCAGTGGGTAGCAGACGTGCGGAGTCTGATCGCCAGCGGAAGCCTTGAGAGTAGTAGTAGTAGTAGTAGAGGGGTCGGCTCCTGCCTCTCGGCGAAGGTTGCCGGGTTGGAACGTGATAGCCAAAGCCTCTGCCTCGACTCGCTCATTGCCGGTGCGGGAGTAAGGCGGACCGCTTGCACCGATTGTCGGGGCGACGGAACCGGACATCTGGTGGCAGACACATTGAGGCTGTCCACCTCCGGTGGGCGATTGCTTCGTAAGGGTCAAGGCTTTGTCGTGATTGAACTTTGGAGTTTGCTCGGTCGTGAACGCAATCGGCTCGGCGATGTAGTTCGTCTGGTGCGTTCCGGGCAGGGCAATGGCCCCGACCTTATCGCCGAGCAGACGGACTTCCTCGCGTTGGTTCTGCGTCCATGCGACAGCCTGAACCACCGCATGAGTCGTCCGGGTGTCGCCGAGGTCGAAGTTGTTAAGCGTGTTGCTGGCGTCGGCGGGAACCCAAGTCTCGTTGTCGGTCGTGGAGCACGCGCGCTTGGACTTGCGGAAGGCAATGGCAGGAAGGGGATGACCTCCTCCAGTCGGGCTTCCCTTTAGGAGAGGGCCGGTAACATCGTTAGGGCCGTGAGCGTTGTGTTCGTAGTCTATGCCTCCGATGAGGCCGCCTGCCTCAACGCTTGCTCCAGCATCGGCGGCAGGGCCTTTCCTCTTTTTGTTGCCCGTCTCAAGATACCCGCGCAAGCCTTCGCGGAGAGATAGAACCTCGGCGGCAGCTCGCCAGTCTCCAAGACACGCGACAACGAAGACTCGACGACGACGCTGGGGTACTCCGAAGTGTTGAGCGTCCAGCACTCGGTAGGCGAACCCATACCCGAGTTCGACCAGCGCCCCGAGGAAGGAACCAAAGTCCCGTCCTCCTCCCGAAGACAGGACACCAGGGACATTTTCCCAGACGATCCAGCGGGGCTTGAGTTTGTCAGCCAGCCCAAGAAAGGTGAGAGCGAGGTTTCCCCTTGGGTCGGTGAGTCCTTTGCGGAGTCCGGCGACGGAGAAGGACTGACATGGGGTTCCTCCGACCAGAAGGTCGATTGCTCCAGGTTCGAGGGGCCAGCTGGTATATTCGGTGAGTGATCCATAGTTAGGGGTGTTCGGGAAGCGGTGTTTGAGGATGGCGCATGGGAAGGGTTCAATTTCTGAGAAGCCGACTGGAGTCCAGCCGAGGGGATGCCAAGCGACACTGGCGGCTTCCATGCCGGAGCAGACGGAGAGGTATCGAATAGGTTTTCCGACGGGTGCGGGTTGTGCGGGTTCATTCATGGGTTTGGGTGAAATAGAAGTTAGGTTATAAGAACAGGGGGGGGGGGTGGCTATCCATTGGTCTTGATGCGTGGCTACCGTGAACGCTTTGTCTTCGTACCACAGTGCGCCGACGCCACCTTGGATGCCAGCCTTTATTGGGCCTCCTTTGATGCCGGTGGCGTTCCCGCCTCCACGCACCTTGAAAGCCCATGGCTTCATAGACGCTGCACCTCCACGGCTTCGCGCGCCATGTATTCAGGCAGGCGGTCTTGGCTGTAATGCCAGTAGCGTTTGCCTACTACCCGGCCAAGGACAGGGATGAGTTCGGGCTGGGGCTTGGTGATGCGGTGGAACACCTCGACGTGCCAGTCGCCGTCAAGGAGCTCAGTGGCATGCACCTCGACGAACACGAACGGCATGTCCATGTTAGTGAACTTGATGTATTTACGCTGATCAGGTTTGATGTGCAGCTCGTTCAGCACGTCAATCTTCACCCATACGACGGAGCCTTTCATCGGATGTCAGCGTTGAGGACGGCCTGAAGATAACGCGCGCGGAACTTCGAGCAGTCCTCGCCGGGATTAGGTTCGACCTTCACATTGTTGATCTTGCTGTCGTACAGGCGCACAGCCCAGGCGAGGTTGTCCCAGAGCTTAGCGTACCGCTGGTACTTCATGACCTTCTGCGAGACGGTGATCTCCTTCGAGGAAGTCTTCGGGTCACGGCAGGCGTACACTAGCGCCCGGACGGTGCCGCTGGTCATGCGCTTAACGCTCTCGTCGTTCAAGGCCATGCGCAGTCGCATCTCGCAACGGCGCGTGAGTTCGCCGTATTGTACGGCTTCGGTAACGCTATTGAAGCGCACCGACTTCTTAGGGGATTTAGGTTTCATGCACAGGGGTTATCCCACCCCCTGCACCAGCAGTCAACTAAGAAAATTACTCCCCTTGATATTCTTTCGGGTCGGGCAGGGTGCTGGCGTCGATGATGTTCGGGGAGAGCATCTTATTGATATCATCGGCACTAATCCTGAGTTCTGCCTTAATTGTCACCACAGCAGTAGCCTCTGTCAAGTTATTCAGTTTGTCGATAGCGATAGCCGTTGGGAGCATGAGTTGGCTGATAGGGATGTTCTCTACCTCGCTGTCTAGGCGATCTACGGCCTTGCCAATGAAGGACGCTAGGCGGGCAGCAGTGCGCCGCTTGAACGCCAGAACGTCGAGCTTGCCCTCGTCCTCCAGGTTCTTGCGGATGTCAGCGACGACGCCTTTGTCTATGCCAGTCAGGGCAGATACCTCGGAGGGCGGCACGCCGTTCTGAAGGAGTTTCTCGGCTTTCCGCTTAGCCGGCTTCGGTGACTTCACGCCAGCGTCCCCTGCCTTGCCAGCCAGCCGTTCGTTCTTTGGTTCCAAATCCATAGTATTAACTTGGCTTATGCTGAGTGATTGTCAATCTAATGCCATGCGATTGAAGACCAAAGACATCCCTGCCATCCGCCTTAAATTTATGCAAATGCAGGGGAATGTGTGCCTTTTATGTAATATTCCGCTGGAGAATAATAACCCCTGCCTCGACCACGATCACCAAACGGGGCGTATCCGTGGGGTGCTGTGCGGGAATTGCAACGGCATCGAGGGTAAGATATTCAATCTGTCTAGGAGAGCCCGACGGCAGCGCACGTCGGCTGAGTTCATCGCGTCGGTGCTGTCGTATTGGGAGGCCGCAGAGATGTACCCGCATGACCTCTGGCACCCCATGCACAGGACGCCAGACGAGAAGCGCGTGCTCCGGAATAAGCGCGCTCGACTGAAGCGGAAAAGGTTGACGAGTAAATAACTGTTGGTCTAGGGTGAACTCGCCATGAGCAAACCCAAATCAAAATCCACGTCAGAAATCATCTACCCCGCCGGCGTCACCGTTGGCATGCCCGATAAGGAGTACTTCGCAATCAAGGCACTGTCCGCCTCGTTCCTGAAGAAGTTCCGGGTCAGCCCCCTGCGCGCGCAGACCGACGACTTCGACGGCTCCGCCGCTACTGACCTCGGCTCATTCATCCACGCCTCGCTGCTCAGCCCGTCTGAGCTCTCGAACTTCGCGTGCCTCCCGACCACGGGTGAAGGAAGCAAGAAGGCGCGTGAAGCCTGGAAGCAAGAGAACCCTGAAGGCGTTTTGCTGTCGCCGAGCCAGATGGACAACGGGCACTCTGTGATTGAGAAGCTCAAGAAGCACACCGATTTCATTGGTGTTTCTAATCATCCTGAAGTCCTCAAGGAAGTCGTGCTCCAGTGCAAGCACCCGAAGTTTGGGTTCCCGATGAAGGCTAAGCTCGACCTGTTCATTCCTTGCACGACCATCGGGGACATAAAAACTTTTGGTGCCGAGATGACGAAGCGCGTGCTGTACTATCGGATCATCGAGTCTGGATACGACCTACAACTTGCGCACTACCGGCGCATGGTTCAGATGATCTACAACCGCACTCCTGATACGATGGAGTTGTATTTCGCTGAGACAGAGACGGCAGGCCATGACGTGTGCACCGTGAGCATTGACGACGGCTGGCTTGCCATGGCTGAGATGAAGCTCGACGGGCTGTACGAACAGTACGCTGACTGCGTTGAGTCTGGCGTCTGGCCGGGTGTGAACTACGGCAAGAAGCTCACCCTAAGTCTCGGAGAGAAGTTCTGATGCACGTCATCAGCCAAGCCTTCGCTGGTATCTGGATGCCCAGGGAGGTCGCTCTGGACAAAGACCTGAACCCTCTGGCTAAGGTTCTGTACGCGGTCATTCAGGCGCTGGACACCAAGGGATGCTACGCCTCGAACGCCTATCTCTGCGAGGTCGTGGGGTGCAACAAGCGGCACATCCAAGGGCTGATCAATGTCCTCGTCGAGAGGGGGCTAGTCGTGCGCTCGGAGATAGGTTCAGGGAACGCTAAGACCCGGCTTCTGACCACCGCTGCCACCCTCGCTTTACAGGCTGGTACCCCATGCACTCCAGTGCATCCCCCCATGCACCACAGTGCATCCCCCCCATGCACCACAGTGCACCCTAATAAGAAAGAAGATAAGAAAGAGGATAAGAACACCCCCTTACCCCCATGGGGGGAGGGTATGGCTAAGGCATGGAATGAGTGGGTTGAGTTCAGGAAAGAGAAGAAAGCCAAACTCACGGCATCGAGCATCTTGAAGCAGTTCGAGCTCCTCGCTAGTCTGTCCTCCGAAGACGAGGCCGTGGATTGCATCCAGCAGTCTATCCGGAATGGCTGGCAAGGGTTGTTCCCGCCTCGGCACGTCTTGATGCCAAAGCGTCCCACCCTCAAGGCGGAGGATCACAACCGTGGCTTCTGAGTGCCGTGGGTGCAAGGGGCCAGCCACCCCGGTCTGGGACGTGAACATGAAAAAGGTTATCTCCATTTACCGTGTCTGCCGTTCGTGCGCTGAGTCGCACAGGGCCACCTGGCACACCTTTCCTTTCGACTTCCTCCGCATCTTCGCTGAGAAGGGGTTAGTCTTTGCTGATGTGCACCCCCTGATGCCTGAAGCTTACAGGGAAACGCGGCAAGACCAACTCCCCTCCGACCGCATGCGTAAGGCGTTCGACTGGGTGCCAGGGGAGAAGCGTTGTCTGCTACTGCATGGCACAACCGGGTGCGGAAAGACCCGTGTGGCTTGGGCTGTGTTCAACCGGCTCTGGCTTCAGTCCTTTCCTCTTGAGGCTCAGTTCCTGCCTATGCGTAAGGTGGACGGGCTTATCGAGAAAGGGTTCGACGACAGGGATCACGGCGGGGTTATTGACTATCTCATTGAAGTCCCGCTGCTAGTGCTCGATGACTTGGGTAAGGAGAAAATGACGCAACGCCTTGAGACTGACCTATTTGCGATTATTGATGAGAGGACAGCGAACAACAAGGTTACAATTATCACGACGAATTATACCAGCCAAGGATTACAGGATCGCTTCTCGAACGCCGAGACTGGCCCTGCGTTTATCCGCCGGCTCAAGGATTACTTCCAAGCAGTAGGCGCATGAGCTACAAGATTTCCCAGCATGGCATCGGGCTGAACTTCCAGGTGCGTTCCGAAAGCCGCACGAACGTGGTGCACATGGTTGACCTGAAGGACGAACGCTGTTCCTGCGAAAACTGGGTGTGCAAGCTCGGTCGGCCAGAGATGGCTGATAAGCCCATCGAGGAGCGTCGGTGCAAGCACATCAAGGCATGCCGTGAGTGGCTCGCTGACTACGTTATATCTAAGGTACGCGACTGACGTGCGTCTTTTTACGAAAATTATCGCCGTGACTTGGGGGCTTTCCCTAAGCGCCTATACCATCGAGTCGGTTATGCCGGCGGTGGCAGCGGTGGAGTCAGGGCATGACTACCGGGCGGTCGGGGACGGAGGCCGAGCAGTCGGGGCTTGGCAAGTATGGTCGGTGGCTTGGGACACGGCTAACGACTGGCGAGTCAAACATCGTATGACCCCTATCTCCCGGCGCCGCTGGCGTGAGCCCGCTGCTCAGCAGAGCATTGGGTTCGCCCTCTTGAGCTGGCACCATGAGCGCCTCGTCGCCAATGGGGTGCCTAAGCCTACTGTCCAGCAACTCTACCTTTCTTTCTCCATGGGCCATGCTGCCTTCAAGGGCATAGGCTTTAACCCTAGGCTGGCTCCCGCCCGGAAGCGGGATGCGGCTGAGCGCGTGCGTAATTTATGTCCCTGAAACAGAACCTACAAGACGCACAGGCTATGCTTCGCAGCATAGACCTCATCGCCAGCGACGCGATGAAATACCACGAAAGGATCGAGAAAGAGAACACGTTCCTTTACACCCGCCACCGCGACCTCCTGCACTCCCTGCACATGTTCGTGCTGGAGCACGCCAGGGACATGGATAACGAGGAGGCCGAGGAGCTCCGGGCTATCGTCAAACGGCATGCCGTCCTGCTGGCTGAGTTCGAGATTACAAAAAACCCAAAGATTGTGGTTGACCAAGACTGGGACTTAGACGAATAAACATACTCTACATTAACCCTACATAACCATGAGTCACGAAATCATCAATCAACTCCGAGCTCCTTTCAGTGCTGACCGCATTGAGTGGCGCGTCGGTTCTTGCGGCGAAAAACAGGACGGCTCCATCTGGGCCCGCTGTCTCGCCTACATCGACAACCGCGCCGCCATGGAACGCCTGGACGAAGTGTTCGGCATGAACTGGTCGCAGACTGAAGCGTTCCATCAGGTCGGCTCTCAGGCCGTCTGCGTGGTCACAATCAGCATCGGCAACCATCCTCACGGCGACGCCTTCCTCAGCCGCATCGTCACCGGCTCCTGCTGCGTGGAAGCCAACGGCGACATCGACCCGTTCAAGTCCGCTGCCTCTGGCGCCATGAAGCGCGCGGTCGTGAACCTCGGCATCGGTCGCTACCTGTACGATCTCCCTGAAGGATGGGCTGTCATCGACGCCTCTGGCAAGTACGACGGCAAGACCAAGCAGGGGAACCGCTTCCGCTGGAACCCTCCTATCCTTCCTGAGTGGGCTCAGGCTGGCGGTTCTGCCGTTGCCACCCCTGTCATCGAAGTCCGCACCGTCGCCCCGGCTCCTCGCCCGACTTCCGCCCCTGCCAAGCAGACCAAGGCTACCCTAGTCCTGCCTCGGGAAGTCGATGAAGTCCTTGATAACGCTACCCGCGTTAAGGTCATCGCCCGCCCGCATGATGGCATCACCGCTTCGTCTGGCTCTGGCGCCGACCCTATGATCCCCTTCGGTAACAACAAGGGCAAGACCATCAGCCAGCTCAGCGAACGCGACCTCGACTATTGGGCGAACAAGTGGGAGCCGCGCCCGTGGGAAAAGACCGGCAAGGTCAGCCCGAAGGATGCCGCCCTCAAGGACGCCGCTGTCTCTCTCTGGAACAAGACCAAGGGTGGTGCTGCCAAGCCCCAGCCCCCAGCGGACATCGAAGTCCCGGCCTTTGAAGAACCTTCCGACGACGTTCCGTTCTAAGTCATGGCCGAGCACATGCTCAGGATGGTAGGACTCTCCAGGGAGAAGGTTAAGAGCCTTCTCTCTGTGGGTGCCGCCCCTAAGTTCAAGTCTCCCCTTGGCTACGACAAGCACACTGAGCTCAAGCGCTGGGAGCGAGTAGCCAGGGCTTACGATATGGTCAAGAAGGGCTCGCATGTATCCACTGCCTGCCAGTCATGGGGGGTAAGGATTGCCGAGGTCGATCAGTTCGCCAAGACGAACGGCTTCCCTACGGTCGGTAACTACCACGCTCGGTCTGACAGCAAGAGCCGCAAGGGGTACGACATCGCCTGCAAGGATGGCATGGCTAAGGCCGTTGCCGAGGCTGGCGTGACACGGGAGGCTATCTATGCCTATGCCCGCCGGTACCGCCTGCTATCCCCTGAGAGGGCGCGCTACCAATGAGGCACGTCATCCTAGTGACTGGGTACGCTAGGGCCGGCAAGGACACGTTCGCCTCTGGGCTCAAGGCTTGCTGCCCTACCATGGTCAGGGTTCAGTTCAGCTCCCCTTTGAAGGAAGCAGCCTGCCTAGCCTTCAGACACTTCGGTCAACAGGTGGACTTCTTCGACGACTCAATCAAGGAACAGCCGCGTTACAGGGAAGTCCTCCTAGCCATGGGCAAGGCGGCTACCGATGTACAGACGGGGGTGTTCGCTGAAGCGGCTATGGAGAACGTCAAGCGGTTCCTGAACCAAGGGTACCACGTCGTCCTAACTGACTGGCGCCGACCCATTGAATACGAGATCATCCGGTCTGGCTTGTCCTCTATGCCCGACGTCAAGGTCAGGGCTGTGCACGTCGCACAAGCAGGCCAAATGGCTCAGTCCCCATGGGAGGAACAGAACGTCCAGGGGTGTCTAGCGAACGTGGACACGCACCCAGTCGAGGCAGACCTCGGCGACCGCCAAGCCCTGTTTGACCAAGCTCGGGTTCTCTCTACACTCTGGAACTTATGCTAACGAACATCATCGCCATGGGTGACAACCACGGCCATCTGGCCTGTGATGACACCCTAGACGCAATCATGGAGGGGGTGTCCCGGTACAAACCAAAAGTGCGTGTGCATTTGGGAGATAACTGGGACATGACCTGTCTTCGTAAGGGCATCGAGAATGGTTCTAAGGAGGCCATCGACAATCTCCGTGAGGACATGGACGCCGGCATCAAGTGGATCAGGCGCTATCGCCCAACGCACTTCCTGTTCGGGAACCATGAGTGGCGGGTGTACGACCTCCTGCATAACACCGACAGCATGTCCAAGGCGCGCAAGGCGCAGGACGTCATCGACGAGATGAAGCGCGAGCTCAGGGCGGTGGGGTGCAAGGTCATCAAGCCTTACGACGTCCGGGACTGTAAGATTACCATTGAGGGCATCGACTTCATTCACGGCATGAGCCACGGGCGGAACGCTTTGCTCCAAGACCAAGCCACCTACGGGACGCCTGGGCATGGGTTCGCCATGGGGCATCTGCACCGCGAAGAGCAGTTGAACTACCAGCACATCGATGGCGGGGCAGCGTTCCTATGCGGGTGCGCTATGGATATCAGCCTAGCGAACTACGCCCTCCGGCGCAGTGCCACGCTCCGATGGCAGAACGGCTTCCTACGGTTCGTTACGGACGGCAAGAAGTACAAGGGCTACCAGATCCACCGTTGGGACTCTAAGCACTGGGTGTTTGATGGCGAGCTCTGGTCGTCTGGCCGTAGGCGGAAATAATTAGTTGACGCAGGGCATGGCTGGGTAAGGATACATGAGCCATGAATGAACCTAATAACCTAATCCAGCGCCAAGGCTTCGAGGCTTGGGCTGACAACATCATCGTGAACGTCATCGAGGACTTGGGGACAACTCCATTCGAGTACGTCGCTGAGGAGGATGACGTCACTGTGCACGTCCGTCTTCAGGACGGCAGCGTGTCCGCAACCGTCCGGGCTTACATCCCCGGCAAGGGCTGGCACTACCACGATCGCGTCATCAAGATGGGGGAGCGCAAATGATTTACGAGTTCAGGAACCCGATGCCAGTCGAGACTGAGATAGGTTACGGCATGCTTATTTATGTCAGAGACGGCGGCACCTTCGCCAACGATATTTTCGCTGTGGTGATAGATAAGGATGGGGTCATCCGGCACATGACGACTGACCAATTCAAGCTCGTCAGAAACGATACGTTCGGCATCAGAGTGGAGGATGCACAATGAGCAAAGTCCATCTTGAGGTGACCATGATGAAACGCATTG
>Ga0209299_1002350_pt1 | contig 10136 bp, 9 predicted proteins | sample S_140806_MF_Meta_FD_187326 | JGI IMG/M metagenome (GOLD analysis project Ga0209299, IMG submission 187326) | Freshwater microbial communities from Lake Simoncouche, Canada to study carbon cycling - S_140806_MF_MetaG (SPAdes) (version 2) | ecosystem: Environmental > Aquatic > Freshwater > Lake ...
AACCGATGCAGTGGCCGCCCGCCAAAGGCATCGCCCGCCAGGGCTTCGCGCCACAAATCGCGCGTTGGATCGGATGCGATGGAACAATCAATGGCAAGCCAGCCCGGCCCATCTTCCAGCAGCCAGACATTCACATGGCTAGGTGGGAAGGGCAGGGGAAAGCGCAGCCAGCGCAAACCAGGCCGAAGCGTCGCGGCCTGACCAGGCGCGGGGATATCAGGGATCATCGTGCCACCCTGGCGCGGAAGATGGCGGGAGACAAGCATGACCGTGTAAGACCGATCACGTGCCGAAAGGGCGGAAAACTGAACCCTATTCCATCACAATCTTCGGCGCGGCATCTGCTTTCGCAGCCGCCTTTTCCCAAACGCGGCGTGCGATGCGGCGATAGGTTTGCGCCTCATCCGAATCAGGCCGCGCCATCACAATCGGCGTGCCGGCATCCGCCAATTCCCGGATTTCGAGCTTGAGCGGCAATTCGCCCAAAAACTCAACGCCAAGCCTCTCTGCTTCTCGCTTTGCCCCGCCATGGCTGAAAATATCGGACCGATGGTTGCAATTGGGGCAGCAGAAGAAGGACATATTCTCGATCAGCCCCAGCACCGGGACATTGACCTTCTCGAACATGCGCACGCCGCGCCTGGCATCCAAAAGCGCCACATCCTGCGGCGTGGAGACAATCACCGCCCCCGCCAAAGGCACGCGCTGAGACATGGTTAGCTGCGCGTCACCTGTCCCTGGCGGCATATCCACAATCATCACATCCAAGGGGCCCCAGGCCACTTGCCCCATCATCTGTTCCAACGCCCCCATCACCATGGGGCCGCGCCAGATCATGGGTGTTTCTTCTTCCACCAAAAAGCCGATGGACATGGCCTTCAGCCCCCAGCGGCTGAGCGGGATGATGCGCTGACCCTCTGACCGTGGCCTTTCCCGCGTGCCGAGCATTTGCGGCAGCGAAGGCCCGTAAATATCCGCATCCAACAGCCCAACCTTGAGGCCATCAGCGGCCAAGGCGACCGCCAGATTGACCGCGGTGGTGGATTTGCCAACGCCCCCCTTGCCAGAGGCGACCGCGATGATCGCGCGCACATCGGCAAGCAGCATGGGCCCGGGGCTGGCGGGGCCGCGCGGGCCAGCCGGGCGGGCCGCCGGCGCTGCTTCGGCGCGATGCGCGGTCAGCACGGCGGTTGCGGAAATCACCCCCGGCACGGCGCGAGCGGCGGCCTCCGCCGCAGCGCGCACCGGTTCCATGCTGGCGGCGGCTTCCCGCGCCACCTGCAGGGCGAAATGCACCATGCCATCGCGCACCACCAAGCCCTGCACCATGCCAGCCGCCACCACATCGCGGCCCGAAGCCGGGTCCTTCACCGCCGCCAGGGCTTTTGTCACCGCTGCCGCCAAATCATCCGCCATCGCTTGAAAAGCCCCTACCCATGGTCAATATCCGCCCCACCCGGCATTACAGCGCTGTTAGCTGCTTTCCCGGAGGGTCGCTCGCCTCTATATGGGGGTTGGCTTCCCGCTTGAAGCATCCCGCCCAGCCCTGGGCCTTTCGTTTTTGACGTTCACCTGCTGGAGGCCACGCCTTTCATGCCCTGGAATAACAATAATAGTGGCGGTCAAAGCCCCTGGGGCAATCCGCGCCCGCAGGGCCCTTGGGGCCAGCCGCCTTCGGGTGGCGGTAGCGGTGGCGGTGGTGGCGGCCAGGGTGGCCGTGGCCCCGACATTGATGATGCGATCAGGCAGGCTCAGGAAGCGATTCGCCGCATATTGCCGAGCGGTGGCGCCGGCGGCGGCAAGCTGTTCGCCCTGATTGGCATTGTGCTGGCTGTGGGCTGGGGGCTTTCCGGGTTTTATCGGGTGCAGCCAGATGAACAGGGCGTGGTCATGCGCTTTGGCGCCTTCAGCCATACAACCCAGCCCGGCTTGAATTATCGCCTGCCTTGGCCGGTTGAAAGCCACACCACGCCGCGCGTCACGCGCATCAACCGCGTGGATATCGGCTTTGTCGGCGCGCAGGATGGCGGCATCACGGGTGGGCGCGTGATGGCAGCGCGTGATGTGCTGGAAGAAAGCCTGATGCTGACGGGCGATGAGAATATCATTGACATTGATGTCGCAGTCTTCTGGCGCATCCGCGATGCCGGTGAATTCCTGTTCAATACGCGCAACCCTGAAAGCACGGTGAAAACCGCGGCTGAAAGCGTGATGCGTGAAGTGATCGGGCGCACCCCCATCCAGCCCGCGCTGACCGAAGCGCGCGCCCAGATTGAACAGGAAGTGCGCCGCGGTGCCCAGGCGATCATGGACCAATACAAGGCCGGCATTGAAGTGACGCAGGTGCAATTGCAGAAGGTGGACCCGCCAGCCCAGGTGGTTGACGCTTTCCGCGATGTGCAGCGCGCCAATGCGGACCGTGAGCGTTTGCGCAATGAAGCCGAAAGCTTCCGCAATGACATCATTCCCCGCGCCCGTGGTGAGGCTGAACGCATGAGCCAGGAAGCCCAAGGCTTCCGCGAAAGCCAAGTGGCGCGTGCCGGCGGTGAAAGTGCCCGCTTCCTATCCGTGCTTTCGGCTTATGAATTGGCGCGTGATGTGACCACGCGCCGGATGTATCTGGAAACCATGGAAGAAATCTTCCGCCGCAATCCGAAGGTCATTGTGGATGATCGGTTGCAGGGCGTGGTGCCCTTCCTGCAATTGGGTGAAACCGGCGGCGCGCGTCAGCCGCCTGCCGCCGCACCTCAAGCGCGACCCGCGCCGCTACCACCGGGAGCGGCCGCCGCGCCCATGATGCAAAACCGTCCGGGGGTGCCGCGATGAACCGCTCCATTATTCTGCTCGGCATTCTTGCCGCAGCAATTTTCACCGCGTCTTCCACCCTGTTCACAGTGCATCAGACGCAGCAGGTGCTGATCACGCAATTCGGTGAACCGCGCAAGGTGATCCAGGAACCCGGCCTGCATTGGAAGCTGCCCTTCATTCAAAATGTCATTACCTTTGATCGCCGCTTGCTTGATTTCGACGCGCCGGGCGAAGAAGTCATTCTGGGTGATCAACGCCGCCTGATTGTGGATAGCTTCACGCGCTATCGCATCACAGATCCGCTGCGCTTCTTCCAGACGGTGGGCGCGACCGAAGCGGGCATTCGCGCCCGGCTCAATTCCATCGTCACCTCATCGCTCCGCCGCGTGCTCGGCAATGAACCTTTGCTTTCGGTCCTGTCCACGGATCGCGCCCGGATCATGGGTGAAATCCGCCGTCAGGTGAATGAAGAAGCGCGCCAATTCGGCATTGCCGTGGAAGATGTGCGCATCCGCCGCGCTGATCTGCCGGGCGAAAACACGCAAGCCATCCTGTCACGCATGCAATCCGAACGTGAACGCGTGGCGCGCGAAGCCCGCGCTGAAGGTGCGGAAGTGGCGCAGCGCGTGCGCGCAAGTGCTGAGCGTGAACGCACCGTGCTGATCGCGGAAGCCCAGGCGCAGGCCGATATCCTGCGCGGTCAGGGCGAACAGGAAGCCATTCGCATTTTCGCGGAAGCCTTCCAGCGCGACCCGGCCTTCTTCCAATTCTGGCGCACCATGCAAGCCTATCGTGAAGCCTTTGCCGAAGGGGACACACGGCTGGTGTTGACGCCCGATTCGGAATTCTTCCGCTACTTCCGCGAAAGCCCGAATAGCCTTCCGGCACCTGCGCCAAGGTGAGCTTCACCGCGCTGCTCCAGGGCATAGCCGTCGTGCTGGCCCTGGAGGGCTTGGCCTATGCCATTGCCCCCGGCTTCATGCGCCGGATGCTGGCAAGCCTGGCTGAAACGCCCGAGGCGCGGCTCAGAATTGGCGGGCTGGTCGCCGCGGTGGGCGGCATTGGCCTTGCCTGGCTGCTCAAGCTTTTGTGACGCTGTCGCTTTTTGTCGCACTTCGTTGCCGTCAGAAGCCTTAAATTCGCGTCAATACCGCCAATCTGCTAGGCTGAACGACGTATTCCCCGAGGAGAGCTTCCTTGCGTATTGCCCATCTTGCCCTTGCCGGTGCCATGGCCCTGGCGCCGCTTGCCCCCCTGCCGCTGATCACCCCAGCCCAGGCGCAGCAACGCGCGCCGGAAAGCTTCGCGCCGCTCGCACGGGAATTGCTGCCGGCGGTGGTGAATATTTCCACCTCCAAGAATGTCACGCCGCGCGCGGGGCGGCCGAACGCGCCGGAAATGCCGCAGCTGCCCCCGGGCAGCCCCTTTGAGGAATTCTTCCGCGATTTCTTCAATCGCAATCGCCCACCTGGCCAGGGCCAGGGTGAAGGCCCGCAGCAGCGCCAACGCCGCGCGCAATCGCTTGGTTCCGGCTTCGTCATTGATGCGCAGGAAGGCATCGTGGTCACGAATAACCACGTGATTGATGGCGCTGATGAAATCAATGTGATCCTGCAGGACAAAACCAGCATTCGCGCCGAATTGGTGGGCACGGATCCGCGCACGGATATCGCCGTTCTGCGCATCAAGCATGACAAGCCCTTGGCCGCTGTTGCTTTTGGCAATTCGGATCAATCGGAAGTGGGCGATTGGGTGATTGCCATTGGCAATCCCTTCGGCTTTGGCGGTACGGTGACGGCGGGGATTGTCTCGGCCCGCGGGCGCGATATCGGCCAGGGGCTCTATGATGATTTCATCCAGACGGATGCTTCCATCAATCAGGGAAATTCCGGCGGGCCGCTATTCAACATGCGCGGCCAGGTAATTGGCATCAATACGGCCATTGTCTCGCCAAGTGGGGTTTCGGCCGGGCTTGGCTTTTCCATCCCGTCCAATATGGCAAGCCGCGTGGTGGCGCAGCTCCGTGATGCGGGGCGCGTGCGGCGCGGCTGGATTGGCGTGAATATCCAAAGTGTGACGGATGACATTGCCGAGGCGCTGCGCCTGCCCGCTGGCACGCGCGGTGCGCTGATTGCGAATGCGCAAGCCGATGGCCCGGCGGCCAAGGCGGGGATCCGCTCGGGCGATGTGATCATTCGCTTCAATGGGGTGGCGGTGCCCGAAATGCGCGCCCTGCCCAGGATTGTCGCGGATAACACTGTGGGCGGTTCAGTGCCCGTCGTGATTTGGCGCGATGGCAAGGAAGAAACCGTGACCGTCACGCTTGGCGAATTGCCGACGGAACAGCGCCAGGCGGGGGCGCCGGCTGCGCCTCCTCCCGGTCAGGGGCCGGTGGAACTCACCGGGCTTGGGCTGCGGGTTGCGGCCATTACGGATGAGCTTCGCCAGCGCTTCAACCTGAAGCCCGAACAACGCGGCGTCGTGATTGTGGAAGTGACCCCCGGCACCCCGGCTGCGGAGCGTGAGCTTCGCCCCGGTGATGTGATTGTGGAAGTGCAGCAGCAGCGCGTGGCGACGCCGGCGGAAGTGCAGGAACAGATTGAGCGCCTGCGCCGGCAAGACCGCAATGTTGGGCTTTTCGCGGTTGAAAATGCCGGCGGGCAGCGCTTTGTGCCGCTGCGCCTGAACGCCCGGGGCAATGCGCCGGGGTAAAGCGCCCAATCCACCGATGGGATGATCCGTTCAACTGGATCATCCCAGCCCCGTTTCAGGTCAGGAAGGCGCCGCCATTCACGTGAATGGTCTGGCCGGTGATGAAGCCACCCTCTGGCCCGGCCAGCATCCGCACCACATCGGCAATTTCGGCAACACTCGCGCGCCGGCCGAGCGGTATGCCCGCATCGGCCAAAGTGCTCGGCATGGACCCGGCCGAGGCACCGCGCACCGTATCCACCGCACCAGGCGCGACGCTATTCGCGCGAATGCCTTGGGGCGCCAATTCAACCGCAAGGGCGCGCATCAACCCCTCCAGCCCCGATTTGGATGCCGAGACATGCGCCCGATTGGGCGTGCCTACATGGGTTGAAATACCCGATAGCCCGATGATCGAACCACCCCCGCGCGCGATCATCTGCGGCACGAAAGCTTGCGTGACAATAAACGCGCCATCAAGTGCTACCGAGAGGATTTCCCGCCATTCCGCGAAGGACATGTCCAGAAAGCGGGTCTGGCGCCGGAGCCCGGCATTGGTCACCAGAATATCCACGCCCCCGAATTGCGCGGCAACGGCAGCCGCCATGCCAGCCACTTCCTCGGGCTTGGAGATATCAGCGCGATAGGCCATGGCGCGGCCGCCAAAGGCGATGATTTCATCGGCCACGGCCTTGATCGCGCCCTCATCCGATCGGCCATTGACCACAATGGCGGCGCCATCGGCGGCGAGCCTCATCGCAATGGCGCGGCCGATATTCTTGCCCGCGCCCGTAACCAGCGCGACCTTGCCCGCAAGCGAAGCATTCATGAGCGTTTCTCCATTTTCGCGTTTTACGATAGGCGCATTCGGCCGGGGATGAAATCCGCCCCAAGGCGGGATTTGCGGCGTTGCGTTTCGGCGCTTAGGATCACGCGAGAAAAGGCGCCCGGTTGGGCGCGGTGGATTGAAGGCGGAAGCACATGCTGGTTATTTCGGAACAAGGTATCGGCCATATCATCGAAGCTTGGCTCAAGCGCTTCAATGCGGCGCTGGCGGCGGGTGACAAGGCAGCGCTCAGCGCGCTGTTCCGCGCTGATAGCCATTGGCGCGATATCGTGGCGCTTGGCCGGCGCATCCGCACCGTAAGCGGTCAGGGGGCACTGGTGGAGGCGCTTTTGGCCGCGGTGCAGGAAGCCGGCGCGCGGGATTTCGCGATTGATGATGAACGCGCCGCGCCGCGCTTTGTGGAGCGCGCTGGCGAAGACACCATCGAAGCCGTGCTACGGTTTGAAACCAAGATCGGTACCGGCGCGGCGCTGCTGCGCCTCAAGCGCGCCGAGGCCTCAGGCGATGCGCCGGTGGCCTGGGTGCTGACCACGGCGCTTGATAGCCTGCGTGGCTTTGATGTGGACAGCATGCGCGAAGCGCGTGAGGAACCCGCCTTTGAACGCGAATTCAACGGGCCAAATTGGCTGGATAAACGGCGAGAGGCCGCGCGTTTCGAAAACCGTGATCCGGCAGTGCTGGTTGTAGGTGGCGGGCATGCCGGCATCACCGCTGCCGCCTGGCTCGGTGCGCTCAATATCGAAACGCTGATCGTGGATCGTATGGCGCGGATCGGCGATAATTGGCGCCTGCGCTATCATGGCCTGAAGTTGCACAACCAGGTACATAGCAACCATCTGCCCTTTCTGTCCTTCCCGAAAACCTGGCCGAAATATATCCCGAAGGACAAGATCGCCAATTGGCTCGAATCCTATGTCGAGACGATGGAGATCAATTTTTGGACCAAAACGAGTTTCGAAGGCGCCGAATATGACGCGGCGGCGAAGTGCTGGGTGGCGCGGCTGAAGCTTGCCGATGGCAGCGAACGCATCATGCGCCCGCGCCACATCATCATGGCCACCAGCGTCAGCGGCACGCCGAGCCTGCCGGATATTCCCACGCTTGATCGTTTCAAGGGCAAGGTTGTGCATTCCTCTGGCTTCAAGAATGGCGCGGAATGGAAGGGTAAGCCGGTGTATGTTTTCGGCACCGGCACCAGCGCGCATGACATCACTCAGGATCTGCATGGCAATGGCGCCAAGGTGACGATGGTGCAACGCAGCCCGACGCTGATTGTGAATGTGGAACCAAGCGCGCAGCTTTATGATGGCGTTTATTACGGCAAGGGGCCGACGTTGGAAGACCGCGATCTGATCAATGTGTCCTTCCCGCTTTCGGTGATGAAGCAGGCGCATAAAATCCTGACAGATAAGACGCGGGAATTGGACAAGCCTTTGCTGGATGGGTTGGAGAAAATTGGCTTCCGTCTGGAATTCGGCGATAATGGCACGGGCTGGCCGCTGAAATATCGTTCTCGTGGGGGTGGCTATTACTTCAATGTCGGCTGTTCGGATTTGCTGGTGCGGCGCGAAGTGGGGCTGATCCAGTATCACGATATCGCGGAATTCAACGCGAACGGCATGAAGATGAAGGATGGCCGCGAATTGCCGGCAGAGCTTTTGGTGCTCGCCACCGGCTATAAGGGCCAGGATCATCTGGTGCGCGGCTTCTTTGGTGATGCGGTGGCGGAACGTGTCGGCAAGGTCTGGGGCTTTGACGAAGCCGATCAGGAATTGCGCAATATGTGGATGGAAACGCCGCAGCAGGGCTTATGGTTCACTGGCGGTTCCTTCGCGCAATGCCGGATGTATTCCAAATACCTGGCAATGCAGATCAAAGCGCGGGAAGAAGGGTTGGTTTAGCTAGAGCTTTGGCAGATTGGGGATCATAGCCGATCGGCCGGCCGCGCTATTGATTGGCGCGTGGCCTGGTTCAATCCGGGCGTGTGATTGGCCTCGATACGCTTAAATTGGCGTATCGCTAAAGGGGTTACGTATCGTCACCCCACGCCAGGTAAAGCCATCTTGCATGTCCTCGGAAAGCAGGAAGCGGCATCCAGCCTGCGCTGCCGCAGCGAGCATTACGGAATCCCAAAAGCTGAGGCGATGGGTGGTCACCAATTCCATCGCCTCGACAATCACCTCTGGCGTTGTCTCGATCATCGCAAAACTATCGGACCAGCAAAGCAAGGCGCTGCGCACCTCGGCTGGCTCGCGCTTTGCCTTGCGTGTCAGCACGACAAACAATTCACCAAGCGCCTGCACGGGAAGCATCACCTCATGCTCCCCGAATTCCTGTAATGTCCTAAGCGCTGCCGCCTTGCGCGCCTCGCCATTCACGCCTTCTGCATAGGCAAGGATATTGGTGTCGAGTGCGACGCGCATTTCAGCGCTCGTATAATTCGTCGCGGCTCCAGCGACCGATATCCTGAACGGGTTGCGCCGCAAGGCGCGCCAGCAAAGCCTCGCGCGCGGATTTGCGGCCCGCTTCGGCAGCGCTGCAAGGCCCGATCTGGGCAACCTGCTCGCCATGGGACGTCACCACAAAACGCCGGCCTTCCTCGCGAACTTCTCGCAGCAGGCGGGAAAAGGCGCGATTTGCCTCGGCGGCTGAGATAAGCTGATCCATGACATAAATATAGTGAATTGCACTACATTCCGCAACTGGTGGTTCTTGGGCCCTGAGTCGCCTCAGCGGAACGGGCCATCGGGCTCCTCCAGCAACAGCCGCGTCGCCCATTCAGGCTCGCGCCCGCCTTCGGCGTGCGTTTGCGTCCCTTAACGGGCTTTGCTCTCACTTGCGCCGCGCAACGCCCACATAAGGGCCGCCGCGAAGCCCGCCAGCAATAACCAAAACACCGTCAGCGTCGCGCCGGCGCCAAAGGCATCCATGGCGAAGCCTGCCATGAGTGGCGGGATGCAAAAGCCGATATGCGCCACCAGAAAAACGCCCGCCGCCGCGCGGGCGCGGTCCAGCCCGGCTTTTTCAGAAACGCCGGCCAGCCCGCCAATATACAAAAACCCATAAGCCGCGCTGCCCACTAGGGCGCCGCCCAGAAGCAGCGCGGGAAGTGCCGCGTGCAGCGTGCCCCACATGACCAGGCCCGCGCCCAAGACCAGCACCGGCAAGCCAATCAGCACCAACCGGCGCGCCGCAATCCGCGCCATCAGCTGCTGCACCAAAGCCCCCACAAGAATCATAAAGCACACCGCAAGCGGTCCCATGCGCGGATACCCGGCTTCGGTCAGCGCTGTCGGCACGGCGGTGATCACCGTGCCCGTCACCGCCCAGGCCGCCAACATGCTGAGCGAAAGCGGCAAGGTGCTGCGCGGAAAACTTGGCATGCGCAGCCAGGCCACGCGCGCCGGGGTTTTGGTTTCCGGCAGAAAAAACACCAGCAGGAAGATCGTCGCAAGCGCTGTCATATGCAGCGAGAAGGTCAGTGGCGGCTCAACTGGCCCGAAGATTTCTATCGCTGCCATGGTGGCGATGCCGCCGGCGGCAAAGCCGCTCGCACTCGCAAGCGTGGTCACCTGCGCCGCGCGCCGCCCGGCCTCCGGCCCGGTGGCTAATTCCGCCGCCCAGGCCGTCGCACCACCGGCGAGCAAGCCAACCGCCAGCCCCTGCATGCCGCGCGCAAAGGCAAGTGCTGCAAGCCCCGGTGCGGTGATCAGCGCAATGGTGCCGCAGATGGTAAGCGCGAGGGCCGCCAGAACGCAGGGCTTGCGGCCAATCCGGTCTGACAGTCCCC
>Ga0209299_1002356_pt1 | contig 10122 bp, 9 predicted proteins | sample S_140806_MF_Meta_FD_187326 | JGI IMG/M metagenome (GOLD analysis project Ga0209299, IMG submission 187326) | Freshwater microbial communities from Lake Simoncouche, Canada to study carbon cycling - S_140806_MF_MetaG (SPAdes) (version 2) | ecosystem: Environmental > Aquatic > Freshwater > Lake ...
TGTATTGACTACGTGGCACACAACCATACACACCACGTATATGTATACATGTATTGACTACGTGGCACACAACCATACACACCACGTATATGTATACATGTATTGACTACGTGGCACACAACCATACACACCACGTATATGTATACATGTATTGACTACGTGGCACACAACCATACACACCACGTATATGTATACATGTATTGACTACGTGGCACACAACCATACGCACCACGTACAGGTGTACATGTATTCACTACGTGGCACACAACCATACGCACCACGTATAGGTGTACATGTATTCACTAGGTGGCACACAACCATACACACCACGTATAGGTGTATAGGTATACATGTATTGACTACGTGGCACACAACCATACGCACCACGTATAGGTGTACATGTATTCACTACATGGCACACAATCATACACACCACGTATAGGTGTATAGGTGTATAGGTATACATGTATTGACTACGTGGCACACAACCGGGTGAATGCTTGATTAGACATTCATCGATGTCGGTCAGCTGATTGGTGAATGATTTTTGTCAGGTGATTAGACAGTCCTCGGTCAGCTGATTCATGTTCAAAGATGAATGCTATGAACCAAGTTTGACGTCATGCGGTCAAGTCGCATTGTCCTAACGGGTTATTACTGCGTCCGCACATACTTTAGCACGGTTGGCCTTTCTAATGACCAAAACTGCCCACCACCACCGCTGCATGGGTGTGCGTGTTATTTCGTTATGAAATTCTCTCCGCCACCACCACCGCCACCACCGCCACTACCGCCACTACCGCCACTACCGCCACCACCGCCACCACCACCCCCACCACCGCCACCACCGCCACCACCACCACCACCACCACCACCATGACACGCAAGCGCGGGTGCTCCACCGATGGTGACAGGTGCTCCGGCAAAGGTGACAGGTGCTCCGGCGATGGCGGAGATCTCTGCCGACGCCGTTGCGAAGTCGGCGAAGTCGGCGAAGACAGAGAAGTCATCGACCTGACCGCGGACGCGGACAGCTCTGGCGGTGACCCTGCTGCCGGTGACCCTGCTGCCGCTGCCACCGAAGCGTCACCCGAGCAGCTCGCCGAGGCGGCCGATGCAGCCGAGGCTGCCGCAGCCCACCACGAGGACGACGGCCTCATCACAGTGATCGTCATCGTGCTGCTGCGAAACAAGCAGCACAAGTTTATCACTTTTGCCCGGCGCTTCAAGTGCCCGCCGGGCAAGTCGCTCAGAGAGTTGGTCAACACTGTGTCCAAGGAGTTGCAGGAAGAGATACAGCGCAGACAGCGAGACAACTGTCTCGCCCCTTTCAACCGCGCCATCTTGCCATGGAAGGAGACTTTGGAGGAGGCCATCGACGCAGAGTTCTACTGCACCTACTACCGCAACCGCCAAGCTCCGGCGGAGCATCTCAGCCTGGTCGACGACGACACGACGGCGAGCGACCTTCGCCAGACGAAGAGCGTGTCGGTCGTCGTCGTCAACGCCGTGGGTCCAGCATTGACCGGCAAGCAGCTGAGCGGCGTCAAGCAACTGATGGATGAAGGTTGCCTGCCGGGGTACAAGACCCCCACTGCGGCGCACTACGCAGCGGAGCGCAGGATGCGGGGCGAGGAGTAGCTAGTCGGCATCTTAAACTAATACGTACTGGTTAGATACTGAACAACGTACTGGTTAGATACTGGCACACATACTGGTACAGATACTGGTACACATACTGGTAAACTGGTACACATACTGGTACACATACTGGTACACATGCTGGTACACATACTGGCACACAAACTGGTGCACCCTGGTACACGTCCCGCCACACATACGGGTACACACGTATTGGCACATACGGGTAAACATATACTGCCACACGTATTGGCACATACGGGTAAACATACGTGAACGCGTACTGGTACACATACTAGTATACGTACTGGCGCACATACTGGTACACGTACTGGCACACATACTGGTATTACTGTCTGACGTCACTGATAGTTTGAAACGTTTCAACCATGACGTCAGCTGACCATATGTGTAAACAAGGCCAAGAACCCGACCTAGTCGTGCTTGGTCAATTCGCTGTTTGCAAATGGACCAATAGCCGGCCGAGCAACAGTTCAGCGCGGTGCTGCCTTTCCATTGTGGAAATGTCTCACCAGGTTACCCACATGGGTCTCTACCCACCACCTACCACCTGCGTCCTCCTGGCCCTTGTCTTGTACCTGTCGACCTGCACCTAATCACGCACCTGCGCAGGCGCCTGCCTGCTCTTGTTTCTTCAACACCATAACTCAAGCAAGAACGTTTTTACGCTCATGCAAGACGCAGACGGCAACGCAGACAGCAACGGACACACGTACACACGTACACACGTACACACGTACACACGTACACACGTACACACGTACACACGTACACACGTACACACGTACACACGTACACACGTACACACCACTGGTCACTTGGCACACCATTACTATACTATGCGCCTGCACTATGCGCCTATACACGTACTGGTATGCATACTGGCAAACACACTGGCACACGTACTGGTACACATACTGGTACACATATTGGTACGCATACTGGCAAACACACTGGCACACGTACTGGTACACATATTGGTACGCATACTGGCAAACACACTGGCACACGTACTGGTACACATATTGGTACGCATACTGGCAAACACACTGGCACACGTACTGGTACACATATGGGTACGCATACTGGTCCACATACTGGCACACGTATTGGAAGACATACTGGTACACATAATGGTACGCATACTGGTCCACATACTAGTACTGGTACACGTATTGGAAGACATAAAACATACGTGTTCACATACGGGACACGCACTGGTACACATACTGACACATATGTGTTCACATACGGGACACGCACTGGCACACATACTGACACATACGGGACACGTACGGGTAAATAATGGGCCACATTTGGGTACACATACTGGCACACATACTGTTTTTTGTTAATACTGTCATGACGTCACTGATAGTACAGCCTTTGACGTTTAAACAATGTCAGCTGACTATCTATGACAACAAGGCCAACAACCAGAGCTAGTTGGGTTTGATCAATTCGCGGTTCGCAAGTGGACTGACAACCTCCAAGGCAACAGTTCATCGCCATGCGGCATTTTTACTGTGAAAATCCCCCACCAGCTTCCTTATGGGTCTACCCACAACCGACCACCTGCATCCTCGCCGCCCTGTAACAGCCTCATCAAAAAACACAACCTTTCTCGGTGCTTTGCCCAACTGCCCAACTGCAACCACCAGCGTCCCCAACCACACCGACCACCCCACACACCATGGCCCGCACCAAGACTTGGCGCAAGAACAGCGGCGGCAAGAGCAGCGGCGGCAAGGCGCCGCGCAAGAAGCTCGGCGAGGCGGCGAAGAAGCAGCCGCCTGCCGCGCCCGCCGCGCCCGCCACCGGCTGCGTAACCGGTGTTGAGGCCGACGTGATCGACCTGTCGGGCGAGCCTATCGCCGCTTCTGCCGGCGCTGCCGCTGGTACCGACGCTGTCGCTGCTGCTGCTGCTGCTGGTGCTGCCGACGCCGCGGGTTCTGCCGACGCTGCTGGTCCTGTTCTTTCTGACGCGCAGCGTGCGCATGATGAGACGATGACGGAGCTTCGTGAGAAGGTCGAGGCTGCTCGGCGCGCTCTCCACGAGTACGCTGGTAGCGACTCTCTCCATCGCTCCAACCTGTCTTACGCCGTCACGAACGCCGAGTACGTGCTGCGTACCCACTTCACCAACCGGGTGCAGGTCTTCTTGTCAGCAGACCCCAAGGGCCGCTTTATGGGCCACCATAGCGGGTGGTTTGGCACCGAAGCGGCAGTGGAAATACTGCTTGGTCGCCGAGGGAGGTTGGTCCACCGGGGCGCCGGCATGCTCGTCAGGGCGTTCACCGACACGCTCAATGAAGACGTGCGGCAGAAGATGAAAACAGCGGCCGTCGGTGTGGGCCAGCAGTTCACGCTCAAGTCGCCGTTGTCACTGCCTGGTCGGGACGAGTTGTTGACGATGCGCCGATGCTCCGACGATTGATGAGCCGTGCGGCTGTACGGTGATGCATCACATGCAGAGTAACAATTAATACCATACCGACACATACATACTGGACACGTACACATACGTACACATGCGTGGACTAATACATCATCACCACACCTGCACACCTACACACCTACACACCTACAATCTACAACCTATAAACAGCCATACAACACCGCGCTGCACATGACATACACTACCAGTGGGAATGGCACGGACCGGCACAGTAAACGCTGTTACTTGGATGATGCGTACGTGCACACTGCATACGTGCATACGTGCATACGTGCATACGTGCATACGTGCATACGTGCATACGTGCATACGTGCATACGTGCATACGTGCATACGTGCATACGTGCATACGTGCATACGTGCATACGTGCATACGTGCATACTGTTACTTGCATGTTACATACGAGCCTACTGCGACTGGCACAGGTTAGACTGCTACTCGGATGACACATACGTGCGCACTGTCACAGATGATACGTGAATGCATAACGCGACTGGCACAGTGCACACGACTGGCACAGACCACGCTGTTACTTGGATGATACGTACATGACGACTGGCACAGACCACGCTGTTACTTGGATGATACGTACATGACGACTGGCACAGACCACGCTGTTACTTGGATTATACGTACGTGCATAATGCGACTAGCACAGTTCACTGTGACTTGGATTATACGTACGTGCATAATGCGACTAGCACAGTTCACTGTGACTTGGATTATACGTACGTGCATACTGCGACTGGCACAGTTCACACTGTTACTTGGATGATACATACGTGCCTACTGCGACTGGCACAGTGCAGGCTGCTACTTGGATGGTAGGTACATGCATACTGGCACCGTGCACACTGCGACGTGGATGATACGCACGTGCATACTGTGACTGGCATAGTTCACACTGTGACTTGCATGCATGACGCATACTTGCCTACTGGCACAGTGCACGCTGTTACTTGCATGATACGCACATGCCTACTGGCAGGCCTCACTGTTACTTGAATGATACGCACGTGCCTACTAACACAGTGCACACTGCTACTTGGATAATACGTACGTGCCCAATGGCACAGTGCCCTGCTACGTGGATGATAGAATGATATGTGGATGATAGGTGCGTGGATGATAGGTGCATGCATATAGGTGCATGCATGTAAATGCATTCTGGTAGTGCAAGTATATACCAAAAAAGGAGTCTATGCATACGCTTGTATTCGAATAGCATGTATACCGAATGTAACAGACACCAGCTACACCAGCTACACCAGCTACACCAACAACACTTGTGCAGTGGTGCACCTATGCACCTATGTTTGTTTGTATGTTGTCTGTGCGCTAACGTCGAGGCTGGTGTATGTGAGTTCATGTGTAAGATTAAATACACATGAAGCGCAACTGAACCACGCCACTCAGCGAGCGCCACCGACTGCCGCCGTTCGGGTGCCGGCGCGTCGGGATCGGTCTGCCGATCGGTCTGCGCTAGCACGCCCGCGCTTGGCCGGCTGGTCGAACGGGAATTTGAGTTCGACCAGGGGTGGGTCGCCCTTGCGCCAAGCATGCGTGGCCTCGCGGTAGGCATCGAGCACCGGGAGCAAGGCATTGTGGGCCTCGTCGGGGTGGTCCGAGTGTGCCGCTGCCATCATGGCCGACAGGTCTACCAGCACCTCGGTGGAGAACTCTTGGTTGACCGGGGCGGTGAACACCACGTCTTTGTACACCCCTTTGTACTTGACCCCGACCTTCACGACGATCCAGCCGTGCACTGCGCCCATCCGAGTGTCGTCCATCCGCGTGGGATCTGGACGGAACTCGGCGTCGCCGCGATCGATCGCGCAGATGATGCCGGCGACGACTTTGCACTCGAACTCCTGGCGCTTGAACCAGTTGCCTCCGAACCCAACGTCCCAGAGGGGGAAGGCCTCGTCGAGCCTCTCGTGGAGACGGAACGCGTAATTGAAACGCGCCAGCGCTTGAGGGGTCGACGGCTGCAACACGGGCCGCAGCGTCTTGCCGGCCAGGACGTCGGCGCGGCACGGTCGTTCCTCCTTCTTGAAGAAGCGAGTGCCGAGTACGGCACGGCCAAAATACGGCAGCAGCGTGTCCGGGACGACAGTCCAGCGGCCAGTGGACTTGCCCTGGAAGCGCGTCTTGGTAAGCCAGTGGAAAATATGCCACATGACCAAACAATCCGCCTCGGTAATGGCGGAGACGGCGGAGGTAGTGGTAGTGTCCATGTCAATGGTGTCCATGTCAATGTTGTAGTAGGTGTGGTAAAGGGTGTGAGGGTCTTGGCGGTGCGGTGTAAAAGCTGGTGGATTTTCGCAGACACGTTTATATGGTGTATATGGTGTATACGGTTTATATGGTGTATACGGTTTATACGGTGCGCACTGCGCAAACAGCCTTGTGGACTAGCTACACCCGCGTTGAACCGATGGCGGCATTAGTTACAGCATGAAAGTATGCACCGCCGTGAAGTGTGAGCGACGCCTCAGTTGGTTCTTTGGGAATGCGCGACTTGACAGAACTAGGCAATGATTCGGTTGTTGTGTTTGTAAATCAGTTTTGGTCAGCTGACACCATGACGCACAGTACGACACACAGTGCGACAACCAGCAAAAACATAAAAAATGATAGTTGATAAAGTTGCCGATCTGGGGATTGAACCCAGGACCTCCAGCTTATTAGACTAGCGCTCTGACCAACTGAGCTAACCGGCATGTAATGATGTAATCAATCAAATGACAACTTGGTTGCCTTGTTGATACAGAAGGCTCCGGCGGAGCGCCTTCCAAAGCCTGGCAGGCATTTTTGCAATCACAGCCGTACTGCACGCACTGGCACGTGCACGCTATGCGGAGTGCTATGTTTGCACCCATACACCCATACTACGACAGCTGGCAAAGTGCTTATATGCGCTGTTCAAGCACGCTATGCTGAGTGCTATGCGTTTGCACCCCTACTGCACGAGCCGACACAGTGGTTGTATGCATGTGCGCTATGCGGAGTTCGATTTTGCACCAGCTGGCACAGTGGTTATATGCGCAGTACATGCACTTTACACTGCACCAGCTGGCACAGTTGTTCTATGTGGTGTACATGCACCCATGCTACGACAGCTGGCACACTAGTAATGTGCGTTTTACACGCCATGTGCAGTTATATGCGGTGTACCTGCATGGCCTACTGCACCAGCTGGCACAGTTGTTCTATGTGGTGTACACACGCTATGCAGAGTTCCATGTGGTTTACATACACAACCACTGCACCAGATGGCACAGTGGTTATATGCGCAGTACATGCACGTTACACTGCACCAGCTGGCACAGTGGTTATGTGCAGTACATGCACGTTATGCGGAGTTCCATGTGGTTTACATGCACAACTTGCTGCACCAGCTGGCACAGCCTGTACATGCGTTGTACACATGCTGTGAAGTACACTAGTGGTTTAAAAAGGCCCACACTAGCAGTTGAATGAATCGAAACATGACGTCATCGCGTCATGACGGCATAACGTCATGAATCAAACAACTGACAAACTGATTGTCCAAAGGCCAAGAGCCAGGTTGGTGTGGTTCGGTCAACTCGCACAAGGCACGTGAACCCCAACTGGTTGATGACATAGTTCACCGCGGTGCAGCGTATACAAGTAGAAATTCTCCCACAAGCTAGCCGCATGGGTCTACCCCCACCCACCACCCACCATCCTCGCCCCCCAAGTAACAAAGGCATCACAAAATCCTCCGGAAACTCCGCCGCCACCGCCAGCTACCACCACCGCCACCACCACCACCACCGCTCCCACCACCACCGCCACCATGGCTAGGACCAAGCCTCGCAAGCCCGTGGAGCCCGTGGAGCCCGTGGAGCGTCGCAGCGCGCCAGCTGCGACTAGCAGCAGCGGCGCGAGCAACTTCGCGTTGCTGTTTGGTGCTCAGGAAGAGCGCAGGGCTCATGCTCGTTCGCGTTCCAACTCCCGCGATGGCAGCGCCAGCGCCAGCAACACCCGTGGGGACGGCGGCAAGTGCAGCGACAGCGACAGCGACTACGCCTCCACCACCGAGGAAGAGGAGGACGACGACGACGAGGACGAGGACGAGGACGAGGCCGCACCTGCTGCGCCTGCCGCACCTGCCGCGCCTGTCAAGCCTGTCAAGGCTGCCGCGGTGCGGTACACAGGCAACGCAACCGTCACAACGGCGGTGGTGCCGTTGGAGGCGGAGCCGACAAACGATCGAGGCGCCTGGGCGTTCAACTGCTTGTGCGGCTACGACGTCCGCGTGGAGGAAGGCACATCTGCAGCAGCTATCGCGGATTGGCTCGCAGAACACGTGCCGCCTCATCGCGCCGGTGACTTGGCGCAGTCGATGGTGGACTGTATGGTCGACAACAAGGAGCTGGTCTTCGGCCTGGTGGATGTACCGGGAGACCTGAACGTGTACGCGGACGGCAATAAGTACACGAAGGTCCTCATGCTTGGCCTTTGCGGGCAGGTCCGTGTTGATTACGGGCCAGATGATGATGATGATGATGATGATGATGATGATGATGCATGTGAAGAGCATGAGCTCTACCGAACGTGCTACCACATGATCGTCGACGTCTACATGGAGGACGATTGGTTCGAAGGCGTGGTGTACTGGAAGGATGAGAAGGCATTGGAAGCCTTGAAGTCGTTGATGACGCGCAGCGACTTCAACAAGGTTCTCGCGGCCAGCAAGATGGCTAACTAATAACGGCTGTTCAAAGATTGTGTAGAGGTGTAAAGGATAGTCGACACGGGCCACGGGGCGTACCGCAATGTCACAGTGCTCAGTAGGAACTGGCGTCGTGGCCGTTTTGGCCTTACACGTAGCTACACCACTCCCATGCTGAACACACACACACACACACACACACATCAGTACCAGTCACCAGTGTTCCAGTGTGCCAGGACCAGTGTGCCAGGACCAGTGTGCCAGGACCAGTGTGCCTGTGTACCAGTGTACCAGATAACCAGATAACCAGCGCGCCAGTGTCACAGTGTCCCAGTGTCCCAGTGTCCCAGTCTACCAGTTTACCAGTGTGTCGTTCTACCAGACTACCAGTCTACCAGTGTACCAGTGTACCAGTGTACCAGTGTGCCAGTGTGCCAGTGTACCAGTGTACCAGTGTAGCAGTCTACCAAGTGTAGCAGTGTGCCAGTGTGCCAGTGTACCAGTGTACCAGTGTAGCAGTCTACCAAGTGTAGCAGTGTGCCAGTATGCCAGTGTACCAGTGTACCAGTGTACCAGTGTACCAGTGTACCAGTGTACCAGTGTATCAGTATACCAGTATACCAGCCTGTGCTGGTACACACCAAACTGTGCGACACCACAAAACCAACATAAAACTTGCATATCACTAGTTGTGGCACACTGTGCATTCAGGGTGACACTTTGTTTCAAATTCAAGTTCGTTACGTCAGTACTGGCACAGTTTTCATAGTTTTCACCGTTGTATCATGCTTGGCACAGTATACATGCTTTGTGGAAAGCCATTGCCAGTGTTGGCCAAATGACGTCATTAGGCACGTGCAAGTTGCATAGTGACTTTAAAACGCAACAGAACGCAAGAAAACGCAACATACTGCAAAGCATTGCTGTCTTTCGCTCAAACCGCATGTTTATACATATATCGAAACCTGCTTGTGCATTATTCACCGCGATGCGCCTTATCAAAGTATAATTCGTCCCAACCATGATCGCATTAGGTGTTAGGTGTTGGGTTAGCTGAAAACAGCACACCACGACCACCCATCCACCCATCCACCCATCCACCCATCCACCCATCCACCCATCCACACCACCAATTGTACACCTGACTTTGAACGCAAGAAAATCCAGCATTCCTCACTGTTTGCGATTCTGCACAAACTATCCACATCATGTCGAGCTCCGACAATGCTGTTCGCAAGCGGTCCCGCACCGGCGGTGGTGGTGGTGGTGGTGGTGGTGGTGGTGGTGGTGGTGGTGGTG
>Ga0209299_1002357_pt1 | contig 10120 bp, 6 predicted proteins | sample S_140806_MF_Meta_FD_187326 | JGI IMG/M metagenome (GOLD analysis project Ga0209299, IMG submission 187326) | Freshwater microbial communities from Lake Simoncouche, Canada to study carbon cycling - S_140806_MF_MetaG (SPAdes) (version 2) | ecosystem: Environmental > Aquatic > Freshwater > Lake ...
CATTGCTTCTCATCACCACGCTTCACGCTGAGCCGCTCAAAGTCGTCCTGGCGGGCGATTCGACCGTCGCGAGTGTTTTGAATCCGCCGAAGGATCGGCCGGATCTGGCGGGCTGGGGGCAGATGTTGGGCGAGTTTTTGCCGAAGGCGACGGTGGTGAATCACGCTCGCTCGGGGGCGAGTACGAAGAGCTTCCGTGACCTCGGATTGTGGGATCGGGTGCTCAAAGAAAAGGGGCAGTGGGTGCTGATCCAGTTCGGGCACAACGATCAGAAGACGGCGGACCCGAAACGCTTCACCGATCCGGCGACGACCTACCGCGGCAATTTGAAAACCTTCATCCGCGAGGTGAGAGCGAGCGGTGGGAAGCCTGTGCTGGTGACTTCCGTGGCGCGGCGGATCTATGTGGATGGCAAGATGACGACGATCCTCACGCCTTATGTCGAGGCGGCGCAGGCGGTGGGCAAAGAAATGCAGGTGCCGGTCATCGACCTGCATCGGGCCAGCTTTGCGCTGTTTCAGCAGATGGGGGAGAAGTTCTGCCTGCTCTATGGACCCAGCGAGAAGGACAAGTCGCACTTTTCCCGCGAAGGCGCCCGCATGATGGCGCGACTCGTCGCCGAAGGGCTCGAACGCGAGGTGCCGGAGCTTCGCGAGCATCTTCAACTCGTGCCACCACCGCCTACGGGGCTGCCTTTTGAGGTCAAACTCACCAGCGTGACGAAAGGCTACGACGGCAAGACCTGCTGGGTGCATCCGCGAGCCGGTGCGATCCCCGGCATGACGCCGAGCGTGGTGCTGACGATGCAAAAACTGCTCCTCAGCGGCAGCGACATCTTTTACGCACTCAACGACACCCGCAGCGACGATCTCGGCTCCACCTGGAGTCCCATCCGCGAGCACAGCCAGACCTTGGAGCGTCGCAAGGAGTCGAATGGCATCGAAATCTGCCCTTCGGACTTCACGCCGAAATTTCACGCGGAGAGCGGCAAGCTCATCGGCATCGGTCACAACGTCCGCTACCGCGACAATAAGGTCATCCATGATCGCCAGCGTGAGACCGTGTGGTCCGTCTATGATGACCAAGCACGCTCCTGGATGCCGTGGGCGACTTTGCAGATGCCTGATGAGCCAAAATTCTTCTGCGCCGGTGCGGGCTGCGTGCAGCGCTTCGATCTCGAAAACGGAGACATTTTGCTGCCTATCTACTTCAAGGCCGAGAAGGACAAATTTTACCGCACCACCGTGCTGCGTTGCTCCTTTGATGGCAAGACGCTGAAATACCTCGAGCACGGCACCGAGCTGGCGCTCGAAAGCGGACGCGGTGTGTATGAACCGTCGCTTACACGCTGTGCGGGCAAGTTTTACCTCACGCTGCGCAACGACACCGCCGGCTACGTCGCCACCAGCGCCGATGGGCTGCATTTCGGCCCCATTCAGCCGTGGAAGTTCGACGACGGCAGCGAGCTGGGGAACTACAACACGCAGCAGCACTGGGTCACGCATCGCGACCGGCTTTACCTCGTCTATAACCGCCAAGGCGCTCACAACGACCACGTCGCCCGCCACCGGGCACCGCTCTTCATGGCTGAGGTGGATCAAAAGACACTCACCGTGAAACGCCGCACCGAAAGCATCCTCGTCCCCGAGCGCGGTGCGAGGCTCGGCAACTTCGCGATCACCGAAGTCAGCGAAAACGAGACTTGGGTCACCGTCGCCGAATGGATGCAGACTTGGGTGCCGAATATCATCATCCAGCCAGATAACGCCTTCGGGGCCGACAACACTGTCTGGGCGGCGCGGATTCTGTGGAAGAAGTAAGAATCCTCTTGGGTGTGAGCGGAGCGCTGGCATGCACAGGTTGAAAACCTGTGCCACTTTCCTTTAGCTGAAGAGCGTGGTGATCGGCTTACCCTTGTCGGAGACGGTGAAGGGGCGCTTGGAGGGCGAGTAGAGCACGAGGTCGAGCGGTAGGCCGAGGGCGTAGGCGATGGTGGCGTTGAAGTCGGGCACGCTGACGCCGTCTTCGGTGACGGAGATGCCTTTGTCGGTCTTGCCATAGACGCGGCCGCCTTGGACGCCGCCGCCCCAGAGGACGGAACTGAAGGCCTTCGGGTAATGATCGCGGCCTTCGTTTTGATTGATTTTCGGGGTGCGGCCGAACTCGGAGGTGAGCACGACGAGGGTGTCATCGAGCAGGCCGCGGCGTTCGAGATCGGTGATGAGCGCACCGAGGGCCTGATCGAGTTCGCCGCACTTCTCGGGCACGCGGACGAAGTTGTCCTGATGGGTGTCCCAACCGCCGAGGCTGACCTCCACAAAGCGCACACCATGCTCGATGAGGCGGCGGGCGAGAAGACAACCTTGGGCGAAATTGCCCTCGCCATAGGCGGCATGCATATCCGGCGATTCTTTGGAGAGGTCGAAAGCCGCGAGGTCCTCGCTCTTCATCACCTTGATGGCGTCTTTGTAGGCCTCGGCATAGGCTTTGACGCCTTTGTAGTCGTAAGCCTGTTGGAAGGACTGGTCGAGACGGGCGGAAAGGCTGCGGCGGTAATCGAAATCGGACTCACTGAGGCTGGCGGGCATGCGGCTGTTTTGCAGACCGCGAGCGGGATCGTTTAGTAGCAGCGGCTGGAAGGTCGGCTCGAAGAAACCGCCGCCCGCATGGCGGCTATCGCCGGTGATGACGACGGTGCCGGGGAGGTCGGTATTACCCTTGCCCTGGAATTTTTGCAGCCAGGCGCCCATCGTGGGATGTCGCGTGGCCCCACGCATGGTGTAGCTGGTGTGCTGGAAGTAGTTTCCCTCGGCGTGGGCACCCTGCGTGGAACTGAGGGAGTTGATGATGACGCCGCGATGCAACGTCTTCGCAGTGTGCGGCAGGTATTCGCTGATCGGCACGCCCTTGGCGGAGGTGTCGATGGTCTTCGTGGAGCCCATCGTATCCGCTCCAGGCACCACGCCAAAGGTATCGAGGTGGCTCATGCCGCCGCTCATGTAGAGGTAAATGACCCGCTTCGCCGTGGCCGCCTGCTTCAGCTTGGAAGCCTCCGCAAAGGGCGCGGCCAGACCGCGAGATGCGAGGCCATTCATCACGGAGACGCCGAGGCAGGTTTTCGCAAGGCGGCTGGCAAAGTGACGGCGGGTCAGGTCTTCGCAGGAGTGGGGAAGCGCGTTCATGGCGCTTAAACGCAGGCTGGAGCGGGTCTTTCAGGGATTTTCAGAACGCGGAGGCTACCGCCATTTGCCATTTTCAATTCCATCTCGGAACACGGCACTTGGCAAGTGCCTCTCCTTGAGGCGGTGGGATGCTTCTCGACCTGTTTACCGGCCCTGCCACGCGGCCCAGAACGCCTCGGTCTGATCTGGATCGGGTCGGATTTCGAGGATCACGGGACCATCGGACAGCTCACCGAGGTCGGCGGGGTTTTGCACGAGGAGGTAGTCGAGGCCCCAGAGCTTGGCGAAGGGCTCGAAGCTCATCGAGTGGCGGTTCTCGATGATGTGGCGAGCGTTGGCCGGGAGGTCGCGCAAGGAGGCGACGCGGGAGAAGATCTTCCCGCCGCCGTTGTTGATGATGACGAGGCGGACCTTCGGGTTGGCGAGCTGCGATAAAACCCACGGCGCGGCGAGATCGTAAAGGGCGCTGAGGTCGCCAAGGATGAGCCAGGACTCGTTTTCACTGGAGGCGGCCACGCCGAGGAAGGTGGAGATGAGGCCGTCGATGCCGTTGGCCCCGCGATTGGCATAAAAGTGGATACCCTTCGCTGGCATCGACATGACGAGATTCCACTCGCGGATGGGAAGGCTGTTGCCGAGGAAGACGCGTGCGCCTGATGGGAGGGCCTCGTGAAGGTGATGCATCCAGGAAGGCTCGGAGATAGGGTGGCTCTCGAAGTCGGGCTTGAGTTCTGCGGGCCTTTCGGAGTTTGAAATTGAGGTCGAGTCACTCGGGGAGCATGGAGGAACTGAAAATGGAGAATGGGTCAGAATGGAGGAATGGCCCGGAGGCTCCTGCCTTTTGCCATTTTCAGTTCCTCCATTCTCAGTTCCTCCATTCTCGGCTTCCAGCCCCAAAACAGCTTCCAGCGGATGGGTGGTGACGTTTTCCTTCCTAGCGAGACCGGGGAAGGAAACGCGGGAGAAGTTCATGACCTCGATTTCGGGCTGGGTTTCGAGGTCACGCCAAAAACGCCAGCTCGGCACGGCACCGAGGCGAAGGAGCTTTTCGGCCTGAAGATGCTTCAGGGCCTTTTCACCCCCATGAACGAGAAGCGGATGCAGTTCGGGAAAGAGATGCAGATTGGCGGTGGCTTCGGCCACGATGGGCAGGCGGAGCCGGGCGAGTGCCGGAGCCACGAGCGCGGCGTCATCGGGATGGAGGCCGGCGGCGAGGATGAGTTCGGCGGTCGTTGGCAGAGATGCAATTGGAGCCGGGTGAGCGGTGGGCGATAGGCGGTGCCCGCCCGCAGCGATGCGGGCTGGGGCGGTGAAGTCGATGCCGGGTGCAGGCGTGAGCGGCTCATCGAGGCAGAGATTGAAGTGGAGCGGCCCGCTGAGGTCATCGGTTTGATCCAAAGACTGCGCATAGACGCCGAAGATGCCTTCCTGCTCAATGGCTTGGGGAGCGCCGCTGTGGCGGAAGCGCTCGGGGCGGTCGGCGGTGACGAGGATGAGGGGGAGGCCCTGGTAGTAGGCCTCGATGGTGGCGGGGAGCAGCTCGGCGGCGGCGGTGCCGCTGGTGGTGACGACGGCCACGGGCAGGCGATCTACGAGGATGCGGCCGAGGGCAAAAAAGGCGGCGCTGCGTTCCTCGAAAAAGTTCCAAAGCGTCACGCCAGTGCTATCCGCCAGCGCAGCCACAAGCGGGGCATTGCGAGCACCAGCGGCCACACACACCTCACGCACGCCGAGGCGGGCCAGGAGCTCCAGCGTGTGGGTGATGAGCTGGTGCTGCGTCATGCTTGCAGGCCGAGGAGGCGGAGAACGGCCTCGCGCTTCAGGCGAAGCTCACGCCATTCGTGATCGAAAGCACTGCCGCCGACGATGCCGCAGCCGGAGGGCAGTTTCACCTGACCGCTCTCGCAGGCGATGCCACGAATGGCGACGACGAGGTGCGTGGTGCCACTCACCGGCTCCACAAAGCCAAAGGGAGCCCCGAAAAACAAAGGCACCTTCAACTGACGGCGGTAATCGCGAAGGCGGTCGAGCGTGGCATCGTTGCGCGGGAGGCAGCCGACGGCTGGTGTGGGATGCAAAAACGGCACCAACGAGGCTGGATCGGCCTGCTGGCTGAGTTTCACCGTGATGCGGCTCTGGAAATGCGTAAGGCCGGAGGTCTGGCAGAGCTGGCGAGGCTCGCGAGACACCGTGCCGAGCTGGGTGAGACGATCGGTGAGGTAACGCACGACGATTTCGTGCTCGTCGATCTCCTTCACGTCGTTTTGAAAGCTCTCCACGCTGCTGCCTGGCTTGGCGGTGCCTGCGAGTGCCATCGTTTCGAGTTCGTCACCCCGCACGCGGAACAGCAGCTCAGGCGTGGCACCGAGGAAGCCATTGCCATCATTCAGATGCGCATAGGCCCACATGTTGGAGGGCGAGCTCAAGATGCGCTCAATGAGCTTCATCGGGCTGCCGGAGGCCAGCGAGCCGACCTCGGTCAAAACGGGCACCATTTTTTCGAGTCGCCGAGCCTGCACCTCGCGGCGGATGCGGCGGAAGGCCATCTTGAACCACTCGGTAGCGGGCTTGGCCCAGTTGATGACCGGTGGCTGCGCTCCATTCACATGCAGCAAAGCCGCGTGATTTTCGAGCGTGAGGGCATGTAGCTTGGCGGGCTGCTTCCAGGGCTGCGGGTCGGACAAATCGAAGTCGTTGATGTAAAAGGCCCCACCTCCGGCAGGCGCGGTGGCGTGGGCCGTGAAAGGCCCCTCGCCGAGCCACGCTCGTCCATCGGGAAGGCGGAACAAAGCAAAGTCAGTCATGAGGTTTGTCTCATCGTGGCAAGCCGGGGCCGTGAAGCAAGCTTCGTGAGTTTTTTGAGCTTTCAGGGCTTTTGAAAATTGAAACCCGAAATCCGAGATGGGAAAAACCACTGAAGACACGGAACACATGGAAAAACAATGAGGGAGGAACCTCTGAGCCAGTTCCCGCAGCGCTGTAGATCTCCTTCATTCCGTGTATTCAGTGTATTCCGTGGTAAAGCTTTTCTGAATGAAGGTTGAACCCCTCTGCGAGGACTGCCGCCGGGCGGCGTAGTCTCCCGCGCATGATCTTCCGCACGCTCCTCGCCCTCGCCGCTCTCACCGCCACTGCCGCCGCCCAAAATATCCGCGCTGGCATCATCGGCCTCGATACCTCCCACGCCGTCGCCTTCACCAAAACCTGCAACACCGACCCGCAGAAGCCAGAGGTCATGGGCCTGCGCATCGTGGCGGCCTATCCGCAGGGCTCGAAGGACATCGAATCGAGCACGAAACGCGTGCCGGAATACATCGAGCAGGTGAAAAAGCTCGGCGTGGAGATCGTGCCCAGCATTGATGCCCTGCTCGACAAGGTGGACGTGGTCTTCCTCGAATCGAATGATGGTCGTCCGCACCTCGAACAGCTCCTTCCCTGCCTCGAAGCCCACAAACCGGTCTTCATCGACAAACCCATCGCGGGCACCCTGGTGGACGCGATCAAGATTTTCGACGCGGCGAAGAAGGCAGGCATTCCCGTCTTCTCCTCCTCCTCGCTGCGTTTTGGCAAAGCCTCCCAAGCCGTGCGCAATGGCAGCATGGGCCGCGTGAGCAAGGCGGAGACCACCAGCCCCGCGAGCCTCGAAGAGCATCATCCCGACCTCTTCTGGTACGGCATCCACGGCGTGGAATCCCTTTTCACCCTCATGGGCACCGGCTGCCAGGGCGTGAAACGCGGAACCACCCCCGATGGCAAGATCACCGTCACCGGCACCTGGGAAGGCGGCCGCACCGGCACATTCACCGAATCCAAGGGCTACGGTGGCAAAGCCGTGGGCGACAAAGGTGAGGACGCCACCGTCGGCAAATACGAGGGCTATGATCCCCTGCTCTTCTCCATCGTGCATTTCTTCCGCACGGGCGTGATGCCTGTGACGGCGGAAGAAACCCTCGAAATCTACGCCTTCATGGAAGCCGCTGATGAGAGCAAACGCCGTGGTGGAGCCGAGGCGACGCTCAAAGAGGTCATGGAAAAGGCGCTGGTCGAGGCGCGGAAGTAAACGCCTTTGTCATTTCGAGCGCAAACCCCTTGCGCTGGCAGCAGCCGGGCACGAAATCCAGGTCCTCCAATGCCAACCAAGCCTGATCAAGAACGTGCGAGTAAAAAACTCTGGGACAGCGCCGCCTGGCGCGATGCCGGCTTTTTCCTTCATTACCTCCGCCCGCATTTCGGGGTGTTCATTCCTGCCCTCATTGCCCTCGCGATCACCGGAGGACTGACCGTTTTTTTCATCAAAGAACTCACCGCCCTCGCGGGTGAAGGTCTGGGAGGTGCGACCGGGCCAGAATGGATGGCAAGGCTGGAAGAGAAGTGCTGGACCCTCGTCGCCATCGTGGCCGCGCAGGCTTTCATCGCCTTTTGGCGCATTCTTTTGTTCGCCAAAGCCTCCGAAGGGGCGCTGGCGGCGCTGCGGAAGGACACCTTCAGCAAGATCATCCGTCTGCCGATGGGCATTTTGAATGCCCGCCGCGTGGGCGAGCTCGCCTCTCGCCTCGCGAACGATGTGGAGGCCATGCGTGAAACGCTCGTGGTGACCATCCCGATGCTCATCCGGCACACGGTGATGCTTTCGATCTGCCTCGTGCTCATTTTGCAAATGAGCGTGAAGCTCTCACTCTTCATGGTGGGCACCATTCCGGTCGTCATCGTGCTCATCGCCATCTTTGGCACCCGCATCCGCAAACTCACCCGCAAGGCGCAGGACAACCTCGCTGCCACGCAGGTCGTCGTGGATGAATCCCTTCAAAGCATCGTGAGCGTGAAAGCCTTCCGCAATGAGGCCTTCGAGATCGCCCGCTACGAGAAAAACCTCGGCGAATACCTGCGCACCGTGATCCGTGCCGCCGCGCCGAGGGCCTCCTTCATCGCCTTCATCATCTTCGCCTTCAGCTTAGCGCTGATCCTCGTCACCTGGTTTGCCATGCACATGCTGGAGCATCATGAAATTGGTCGCGATGAACTGACGCAGTTCGCCGGGCTCAGCGGCATGATCGCGGCGTCCTTCATGCAGTTCCCAGAACTCATCACCCAGCTTCAACGGGCACTCGGAGCCACCGAGCGTGTTCGCGAGCTGCTCAAAGACGAGACGGAACCCACCGATGCCAGCCCGACGCCGGAAAAGCGCTTCCACGGCGAGATCGAGATGCGCGGCATCAGCTTTGCCTATCCCACGCGCCCGGATGTCACCGTGCTGCGAGACTTTAACCTCACCGCCAAAGCGGGCCAGCGCATCGCCCTCGTCGGCCCGAGCGGCAGCGGGAAATCCACGAGCATCTCCCTGCTCTTCCGCTTCTACGATCCCACCAGCGGCGAGATCCTCATCGACGGCCAGCCGATCAAAGACTTCTCACTCACCACGCTTCGCCGTAACCTGGCCCTCGTGCCGCAGGAGGTGCTCTTGTTTGGCGGAAGCATCCGCGAAAACATCGCTTACGGTCGTCCAGGTGCCTCCGAGGATGAAATCATCGCAGCGGCCAAGAAGGCGAACGCGCATGAATACATCGCGAAGCTCCCCGAAGGCTACGACACCGTCGTCGGAGATCGCGGCACGCAGCTCAGCGGCGGACAGCGCCAGCGCCTCGCCATCGCCAGGGCCATTCTCGCTGATCCGGCCATCCTCATTCTCGATGAAGCCACCAGCAGCCTCGATGCGGAAAGCGAGCGTCTCGTGCAGGACGCCCTCGATAAGCTCATGGAAAATCGCACGAGCATCATCATCGCTCATCGCCTGAGCACCGTGCGCCGCTGCGATCAGATCCTCGCCATGTCGGGCGGGGCCATTCTCGAACGAGGTTCGCACGATGAACTCATCACGAGGTCCGGCGGCCTTTACAGCTCGTTGGCAAAGCTACAGCTGGAGTAGCCGAGTCTCTCTCTTTACTCTCGCATTCTGGCGAATGCGTCTACAACGCCCTCGTAGGCTCGTTCGCCAGAACGAGGATTTCGTCAGCTAGGCAATAGTCTCAGCCTTCCGATCAATTCCGGCGGAACAGCTCTTTGAAGAAGCTCTTCGTTTCCTTGCGAGCCCCATCGGTCCAGTTCCAGGCACGGCGGGCGGCGTCTTTGACCTCCTGCGCAGCGCGGGCACCCTTTTCACCGCCTTCGACATCGCCGCTCTTCGGTGCGGCAGCCATTTGGCTAGCCCACTGCTGATGCGTGATGAGGCCCGTTTCGGCATTCACGAGCAGGAAGCCCACTTCGACGCCAGCGGCATCGAGCAAAGCGAGACCCCACTCCGGTGCGGTATCGGCTTTGTTGCAGGCCAGTTGATACTCGATTGTGGCAAAGGTGGTCTTCGCATCCACCGCGGCACGAGCGGCGATGCCACGAGCTTCGGTGGAGGTGTATTTCACGCGGTTGAAGGCGATGGTGGTCGGCGGTGTGGCACGCAGCAGATCGTCATCGGCTCCGGCGGGCTTCACCACCCAGCTTCGGCCCTGCTGAGTCAGCTCCGTTTTGATGAGCTGACCGGTGCGGAAAGGATCACGAGCATAGACGGACCACTTCACCGGCTCGCCAGCGCTGGCGGGAGCTTGAAGAAGCAAAATGCCTTCCGCGACGGCCACGCCATATTCTTGCGTGACGACGTTGGCGAGTTCGGGATTGGCCAGGGAAGCGGTGGTGAGGGCGAAAAGAGCGAGGAGCGTGTTTTTCATGCGTGGTGGATGGGTGGAGTTAAATAGAAAGCGGATCAATTGCGGCTGTTGAGCTTCGAGAGCAGGCGCAGGATTTCGAGGTAGAGCCAGACGAGTGTGACGAGCAGACCGAAAGCCGCATACCATTCCATGTGCTTCGGAGCACCGCCCGCGCAGCCATTCTCGATGAAATCAAAATCGAGCACGAGGTTCAGCGCTGCGAGCACGACCACGAAGCCGGAG
>Ga0209299_1002358_pt1 | contig 10117 bp, 13 predicted proteins | sample S_140806_MF_Meta_FD_187326 | JGI IMG/M metagenome (GOLD analysis project Ga0209299, IMG submission 187326) | Freshwater microbial communities from Lake Simoncouche, Canada to study carbon cycling - S_140806_MF_MetaG (SPAdes) (version 2) | ecosystem: Environmental > Aquatic > Freshwater > Lake ...
ATGAGATAATGGTACAAACTCCACAGGGATAGCTATGTCTGGACTACTCGAGCCATCAGTAAAAATCGAAATTGAGATACAAAGCCAAGAGAAAAATGGTGAGGCGTGTCCAGTAGCAACAGGCGATGTATCTATAAACCTAGAGAATCGTCAAAAAGCCATTGATAAGGCCAACTATGGCCCAATGAATCCTAACGAACAGAACATGGATTACTGGCGTGAAATCTCTAAAGTCTGGAGAAACTCACCAGAGCAAGCTAAAAAATCTCGTTGCGGTAACTGTGCTGCTTTCATTCAGACCACAAAGATGTTAGATTGCATTGAATCTGGCTTAAAAACTGGCGACACAGAGACTGACGCATGGGCTGTTATTGATGCTGGCGACTTGGGTTACTGCGAGATTTGGGACTTTAAGTGTGCTTCTATGCGGACTTGTAGTGCTTGGGTAACTGGTGGCCCGATTACTGATGATTCTGAGAAAATGTCAGAAAATATGTCTAACGATATGGGAGACGAATATGGGAACGACTAACCAACAAGCTGCTGGAATGATGGGACTATATGCCAATATCAATGCAAAGAAAAAACGCATCGAAGCGCAAAAGGCGGCTGGTAAGACTCCAGAGCGTATGCGTAAAGTTGGCTCGAAGGGTGCGCCTACTGCGGATGCGTTTAAGCAAGCAGCTAAGACTGCTAAAAAGAAGTGATTAAACGAGGCTCAGAGCAGTTTTCTGGCTATAACAAGCCCAAAGCTACTCCTAAGCACCCAACCAAGTCTCACGCTGTTTTAGCGAAGTCTGGTGAGGATGTAAAGCTGATTCGTTTTGGTCAGCAAGGCGTAAAGGGTTCTCCTGATGGCACGAAGCGTAACGAAGCGTTCAAGGCTCGTCATGCGGAAAATATTGCCAAAGGCAAGATGAGTGCGGCATGGTGGACAAATAAAGTTAAATGGTAAATAACTGGAGAATTTAAATGAGTAAATTAGTTCGTGACGATAATGGTCAATTGACCCAGATTTATGAACTTGGCACAACTCAAATTCTGACTGTTTCCGCTTCTAGCGTTCAGTCAAATGCTTTTGATGCTGGTTGCACAATTATCCGTTTGGCTACAGGTAGCACAGCACATTGCCACTTTCAGATTGGCTCAAACCCAACAGCTTCATTGACAACAAGCCCAATGATGCCTCCTAGTTCTGTTGGTTATTTTAAAGTTAATGGCGGTGATAAAGTAGCAGTTATCCGTGGTGGTACTGCTGTTGATATTTCTATTTCACAGGTGGTCTAATGAAAACTCCTAAAATGAACAAGGCTGGTAAAGCTAAGGTGGCTAATGTCATGCACGAGTTTGGAAAGGGTGAACTGCACTCTGGTAAGGGCGGTAAAGTCGTTAAGAATCCCAAGCAAGCCATTGCTATTGCTATTTCAGAAGCTGCCAAGAAAATGGGTAAGATGAAGTAATGGCTGAACTAAGGGCGACTCCTTATGCTAACCCATTAACTGGGTTATCAAATGATGCTATCCAAGGATTATTGGATTACATGAGAGACCCAAGACGAACTCAGCAAATGCAGGGTTTGGTAGGATTGCTAGAAAGCACAGGAATTCCTAAGACTGTAGAGAGAGCCGCATACGCTGATAGTCCTAGAGCATTGGTAGATGCATTGACTAACGTGAACAGGGCTAATGTGCCATTGCTGAAGCCTGAGACTGCTGATGCATTGATGACACTAGCACCAGTACCATCAGGTACAAACAAGGCTGCTATGGCGGCTGGTCGTGCAGGTGAAAGAGTTGCTGAGAGAGTAGTTCCACAGATTATGGAGCGTGGTGGTTTACCTGCTGATTTATTGCAAGGTATGGGACAAGGTACTCAAAGTGCTGTTTATCGTCAATCTACGCCATTAAAACCTGATCCATCTGTTGGCTCTAGGTTTGAGCGTGAGTTTATGGGTGGATTGCTTGATAAAACTCCACTTAAACTTGAAGACTACCAAGGTTCAAGTTTAATGATTATGCCTTGGGATAGCACCAGTAGAAATTATAAAATTCTTGGCGTATCTGACGAAGCATTGGCTAATCCAGTTGTTACACATGGTGGACAAGATTACGCACGAGATATTTCTCATATAGAACAAAATATTGCTGGGGCATCAAATTTAGGTATTGCAAAACGTATTCGTGATAGAGATGCAATGGCTAGAATGGAAAATATTCAAGCTGGAGGAACTGGTGAAATATTGCATTTACCAGTAACAATGGGTTCTGGTTCTGAAAACTTTTCTGTAATGCCTGTTGAGGTATTGATGAATTTTGCAGATAAAGCAAATTTACCAGCATCTCAAATCAAAGAATTTGATAACAGTATCAAAAATTTTAAAGTTTTTAAAGGTACTGGTGAAAATAGAAAAGTTAGCTATCCATTCAAAGACTTTAAAGGAATCATGTCAGAAGAAGGCAGGATTCAAATGTATTCTGGTGAGGGTATTGGCTCTACAGCAGGTGAATTGCGTAAAGCCATTACAGATAGATTTTATTTAAAAGAAAACCAAGAAAAGTTTGGGTTTAATGCTGAAGATGTTAGTGCAGCATTGACAGACCCTGCTCTAGTTGGTGTTCCTAAAGGTTATGTTGGCAATACAGTAATTATGTCAACACCTGAAGGAATGCATTTACGCCCATCTACAAATAGAACATATAACACAGACTTTACAGGGCAGTATGAAGGAACTTTAGGTCAAAGCCTACCAGTAGAAGTATTGATGGCTGAAAAGTTTGGCCTACTTGGAAATGAATTTGCTGGTAAGCAAGGTGATATTAGAAATATGGTTCTTGGCGCACTTGAGAAGCGTAAAGAAGGTGTATCTCAAATTGTGGATGAGCCAATGATCGAGCGTTACTACAAATACCTTGCTGACCAAAGAAAAAAAGGCTTACTCGATTGATTCGTAGAGGCTGAGTAGCATTGACTCTATGTTGCGCTTGGCATCTTCTAGCAGGATAGCCAAGTCATCGTTAGATAACTTTATTGCTTCCTCATCTAGATTGATGTTAATGACACTTGGACTTGCTTTTTCTATGATGACTTTCATATATACCTTTGTAGACTTTATTGAACTATAATTATCTCACAATATTTCTTGTATAGCAACCTTGACCAACCCTAGAGGAGTCAAACAAAATGGCACAAGTCGGAAGACCAATTAACAAACTACATCAGGAAGATGTACGTAAAAAAATTCAGGTAAGTCAATTACTAAATGTTTTGCAAAATCATGCACTTGGTGAAACTGAGGAGTTAAGCCCTACTCGCATGAAGGCTATTGAGATACTATTGCGTAAATCAATGCCTGATATGGCTTCAGTAACTATAAGTGGAGACTCTGACCAACCACTTCAGCACATCGTCACATGGGCGAAGTAATCGAAATCCCTTATGCACCAAGGGAGCACCAGATCAAGGTTCACGACTTACTAGAAGCAAATAGGTTTGCGGTAGTAGTAGCGCATCGTAGGTTTGGAAAGACTGTTGCTGCGCTAAACCATCTAATCCGTGATGCGGTGCTAAACCAACGAGAGACACCAAGATACGCTTACATTGCGCCTACTTATGGACAAGCTAAGAGGGTGGCTTGGGACTATCTCGTTAAATACACTACACCGCTAGGCGGTACTAACAACATCTCAGAGTTACGAGTTGACTTCTGGGGTAGGCGTATCCAGTTATATGGCTCAGACAATCCAGACTCCTTACGAGGTCAATACTTTGATGGCGTAATCATTGATGAGGTGGGAGATCAAAACCCTAAGATATGGACAGACATTGTTAGACCTGCTCTGACAGATCGTAAAGGATGGTGTCTATTCATTGGGACACCTAAAGGCCATAACCACTTCAAAGAATTGCGAGATAGGGCAGAGAAGGAAGACGGCTGGGGATTGCTAGAGTTCAAAGCATCAGAAACTGGCGTGGTGGATGATGTAGAGCTAAAGCAAGCTAAGAACGAGATGGGTGAGGATAAGTATCGCCAAGAGTTTGAGTGTAGCTTTGATGCGGCAGTAGAAGGTTCATACTATGGACAAATCCTGAATGAGCTAGAAGACAAGAAACATATGCAGGAGATTCCTTGGGATGACATAAGCAGGACATTTACTGCTTGGGACTTGGGAATGGGTGACTCTACAAGTATCTGGGTATCTCAGTTAGTAGGCTCAGAGATTAGATTGATCGACTACTACGAGAATCATGGCGTAGGCTTAGACCATTATGTGAAGTGGATTAAGGATAACGATTATCATAAAGCAGAGCATATCCTGCCACATGACGTAAGAGTTAGGGAGTTAGGAACTGGTAAGAGCAGACTTGAGATGCTTGAGGAAGCAGGATTAGAGGTCAAGATAGCCCCTAGAATGGGTTTAGACGATGGTATTCAGGCTGTTAGACGTATCCTACCTAGATGCTGGTTTAATGTGCCTAAAGTCCAGACAGGATTAAACTGCCTGAGAAACTACCGCAGAGATTACGATGAGAAGCGTAAGATATTCTATGAAAGACCACTTCACGATTGGTCAAGTCATGGAAGTGACAGTTTTCGCTACTTAGCCCTTGGATTGGATGAAGGTCAATCATCATGGTCTAAGCCTATTAACTCAGCACCGAAATGGATTGTGTAATGTATGTAGAACGACAAGGGACTAATTTAGCCCCAAAAGTAAAAGAACTTGAAAACCGCATTGAACTATTGGAAAATGTGGTAAAAGAGTTACAATTACCGACAAGACCGAAACTTGGTCGCCCTCCAAAGGATGCACATGGAAACGAACGACTTGAAGTCGGTACTACAAGCTGAGATTGACGATTCAATCGGCTTTATTGAGAGCGAGACTGTTCAGCAGCGCAAGCAAGCGTTAGAAGCCTATTTGCGTCAGCCCTATGGTAATGAAGTCGAGGGTAAGTCTCAGATCGTAACTGGTGAGGTAGCAGAGGCCATTGATGGTGCGCTACCGAGCTTAGTGCGTATCTTTACAGGTTCAGAGAATATCGTAGTATTTGAGCCACAAGGCCCAAGGGATGAGCCTACTGCTAAACAGGCTACTGACTACTGTAACTGGGTTTTCTCAAGGGATAACGAAGGCGTAGCTATCCTGCATGATTGGTTTAAAGATGCCTTGCTACAGAAGAACGGCATTGTTAAGGCGTATTGGGAAGATAAAGAAGACATAACCAAAGAGCGTTACTACGACTTGTCTAGCGATGAGTTAGCCATGCTTATGAGCGATGAGAGCATGGAGATTATCGAGCAAGATACGACTGAGTTTCCAATATTTGACCCTAATGGTCAGCCAGTAATTGACCCAATGGGTATGCCAGTTATGGGTGCTACTCATAACATCGTAGTTCAAAAGAAGAAGGACTCAGGTAAGGTTACGATTGAGAACGTGCCTCCAGAGGAGTTCTTGATTAGCAAGAAGGCTAGAACTATTGCTGATTCTCCTTTCATCGCTCACAGACAGATGTTAACTCGTAGCACCTTGATGGCTATGGGCTTTAACAAGAAGCAAGTAGAAGGCTTGCAGATGGGCGATGCTTTGGCTTATACACCAGAGCGTGTGGCTCGTTTCTCAGCAGGTGAGCAGCCATACCAAGTTCAGACTGATGACCCATCAATGCAAGAGATTGAGGTGTTTGAGTGCTACGTCAAAACTGATATAGATGGAAAAGGAATTGCATCACTCGTTCAAGTGTTTTACGCATCAAACGAGATTCTTCAGGATGCCAAGGGTAAGGAAATGGTTGAGGAAGTGGACTATGTTCCTTTCCACTCTATTTGCCCAATACCAATTCCGCATAAGTTCTTTGGTAACTCTTTGGCTGACAGAACGACAGACATTCAGTTAATCAAGACTACCATTACTCGACAGATGCTGGATAACTTGTATCTGACAAACAATGCTCGTGTTGTTGCTGTGGAAGGACAAGTAAACCTTGATGACTTGCTTACATCTACTGCTGGTGGTGTTATTCGTGCTAAATCTCCTAACGCTGTTCAACAGTTAGTAGTTCAGAACGTAGCATCTCAGGCTTTCCCGATGCTTCAGTATCTTGACTCTGTGCAGTCTAAGCGTACTGGTGTATCTGATGCTTCACAGGGCTTAGACCCATCTATCTTGCAGAACGTAACTGCTGCTGCCGTAGCATCGATGCAACAAGCTGGCGCAGGTAAGATTGAACTAATTGCTCGTATCTTTGCTGAGACAGGCGTTAAGTCTTTGTTTAAAGGAATCTTGCATCTCCTGTGCAAGTACCAAGATAAGCCTCGTTTGGTGCGTATGCGTGGAGAGTTTGTAGAGTTTGACCCTAGAACATGGGCTAACCAATACGATGTTGCTATCAACGTAGGATTAGGCGCAGGAAATCGTCAAGAGCAGATGGCTATGCTGTCTATGGTTCTTGCTAAACAAGAGCAGTTAATCGGTCAGTATGGCCCTGCTAATCCTTATGTGTCACCTGCTCAGTATCGTTCTACTTTAGGGCGCATGGTTGAGTTGGCAGGATTTAAGGATAGTGCTGAGTTCTACAAAGCGATTACACCAGAGCAAGATCAAGCCTTGTCTAATCCTCCTCCGCAACAACAACAGATGCCTCCAGAAGTTCAGGCATTGATGGCTAAGGTACAGGCTGAGATTCAGGCTAACCAAGCTAAAGCCCAAGCTGATATGCAGATACAGCAACAACAACAGCAGATTGATATGCAGATGGCTCAACAGAAAGCTGGCCTTGAGATGCAGTTAATGCGTGAGAAAGAAGCTGCTAAATTACAGTTAGAGCGTGAGAAGCAACAGGCTTACTTTGCATTGAAACAACAAGAGTTTGATGCAGAAGCCCAATTGAAAGCTATGAAAATTGGTGCGGGTATTACTTCTAACGTAGAAATAAGGGGCTAATATGTCTTGGGATGCACCATATCCAGAGTGGCCTTTGCCTAAGCCAAAACTTACTATTGATGAAGTGATTAACCAGATCATTGCTCAACAACAACCAGAAGTTCAGCAAGAAGCTCCTCAAACTGTTCAAGAGTTAATCAATCAGATTGTTGCCCAACAAGCACCACAAGAAGTGGCTCAACCTGCACCACAAGAGATAGAGCAAGTGGTAGAGCAAATAGCTAAACAACTTCAGCAGCCACAACAAGAAGCTATGCAAGCTGATATGCCTGTCCCTGTTGAAGCACCAAAGGCATCTAATGCAGTCATTGACAAGTTAGCTAATCAGATTCTTGGACAAGGAACTACAAGCCAATGGACTGGTCAGGGCATGGGTTCTGCGGAGGCTAATGCTCGTGATATGGCTCGTATCATGGCTGGCATCGGCATCACAGACATTAACCAGTTTGGATTGATTGATAAGCCTTATGACGCACAAGTAAACCCTGATGGTCGTGGTGGTTTTGTTGATATGCAAGGTAATCCTGTTGACCCAAGCACAGTAACAGCAGAGCAAGTAAGTGGTGAATCTGGTACAGATACCCTTTACACAACAAAAACAACGACTAAAGCATACGGCAATAAGGAAACTGGTCAAGAAGTGCCAATGACCTACAGCGAGCGTCAGACAGGTAATGCTTGGGGCGGTACATTTGAAGGTAGTGGTAATACTGGCTACCGAGTCCAATTTACTCCTGATGGAAAACCACTTTTCTATACTACTGGTGCATCTAGTTCTGATGTAGCGTTTTATGCTCCTATCATTGCTGCGGCATTGACCCCTATCCTTGGCCCTGCGGCTAGTGCTTTGCTTGGCCCTGCGGCTTCTACGTTGGCTACAACTGCTCTAACTGGTGCGTTGGTAGGTGGCGGTACTGCGGCATTGACTGAAGGCGATATTCTAAAGGGTGCTTTGCTTGGTGGCGCAGGTGGTGCGCTTACTGGCTACTTAGGCGGTGGTGACTTAGCCCCTACTGAAATAACAGAGCGTCAATTTGCTATTGCTGATGCAAAACAGTTAGCTGCTAGTGGTATTCCAGCAGATCAAATCTCAGAAATTTTAAACTCATCTGGATACAACGAAGCCATTGTTAACAGAGCAATGGAAGTAATCAATCCAAATCCAGTAGCTGTTTCTACTCCTGTTATTGAGCCTCCAGTTTCTAATGCTGTGATTACAAATGCGCCAGCAGAGACTGTGCAAGTAACTGCGCCATCTGTAACTCCTACGCCAACAATAAATGAGATTATTGCTTCTATCAATCCTCCTGCTGTAACTGCGAATCCATATATTCAGCCAAATATTGAGGTTGTTGGTCAACAAGCACCAGCACAAGTAGCACCAGAAGTAGTAAATGCTGTTAACGCAGCCATTCAAGCTAATGTTACTTCTCCTGTTGAAACTTTAAAAGTTACTGGTCAAGCTGAAAAACCACAAACAGTACAAGAAGTTATTAACGCTATTACTGCTGCTCCTATAACTACTACTGCTCCTGAAACAGTTATAACTGGTGAGCGTCAAGTAACAAAAGAGCCAGAGACAGTTACTCCAATTGTTCCTACTTTGCCGCCTGCTACAACTACTGCACCAACTGATACAGCAAAGCCAAAAGAAGAAGAAAAAAAGAGTTGGACTGCATCCGAATTGGCTGAGTTAGCTAGACTTGGTTTACTGGCTACAACTATCTTTGGTGCGGCTAGTCAAGACAATGGCCCTACTCAATATGGTATTGTCCCTGTACCAGAGGATTGGAAGTCTCCTGTATATCAAAAAGATATCTTAGGAACTGGCACATCAACATTTACACCTACTGATTACAGTAACAGAAACTTGCTTATTGGGACTCAATGGGAGAAGTTCCTTGACCCTAACTATGGGAAAGTGCCAGAGCCAATGAAGTTCAATCAGCCATCAGGCATGAGTTACGCTCAACTAATGGGTATCTTGGGAAATAGTGCAGACACAATGCCATCTCAAGCCTTAACAATCAATGATGTAATCTCTGGGATACAGAATCAATATGGACAAATACCTAATGGCTCAATGGGCCAAAAACCTACTTAATGATGACTTTTTCAAAGAAGTAGTAGAAAACTTGAAAAAAGAACAAATAAGTGTGATAATTAACTCAAATTCTAGTGATATAGGTAAACGTGAAGATGCCTATAAACACATTAAGTCTATTGAATTAATTACAGGACACCTAGAAGGCTTGGCCTCGGAAACTGTGATTAAGGAAAAGAAGTGGAAAATTCTGTAGCATTTAAGCTACACCTCTGTCCAGAAGGTTTCTGGCGATTTTTGAGATGACACATGGAAAACACCAACCCACAAGGGAGTGAAAACCTAAATGTAAACCAAGCTGCTTCAGCTTTTGAAAATATGATGGGTGATTCTGAGGAAGCCTCACAAGGCCAATCTGAAGAACAAACAGAAGAAATTCAAGAGTCTGATGAAGTTGAATACTCTGATGAGGAAGTAGTCCAGAAGCCAAGATATAAAGTTAAGGCTGCTGGCGAGGAAATCGAAGTCGATGAAGATGAACTCATTAAAGGTTATCAGCAAGGTGCGGATTACACAAAGAAGTCTCAGGCTCTAGCTGAACAACGCAAGGCTTTAGAAGCTGAACGTAGTCACTTAGAGTATGTAAAACAAGAGCGACAGGCGTATGCCCAGAAATTGCGAGCATTGGATAGCTTCCTTACTCAGCAAGATCAGGGTGTGAACTTAGACGTTTTAAGGGAAACAGACCCCATCGGTTATGCGGTGGCGGTAGCTGAACAGAGTCAGCGTGAGAAGCAGTTAGCAGTAGTTAGGAATGAACAGCAACGCCTTGCACAACAGCAACAAGCCGAGCATCAAGCCACTTTGCAAAACCATCTCCGTCAAGAATCTGAGAAGTTAGTGAGTCTGATTCCTGAGTTATCCAGTCCACAGGGTGATGCGGTTCGGAAACAAATCCGTGACTATGCGAAATCTGTAGGCTGGACTGACCAAGAACTCAGTTCCGTATATGACAGTCGTGCTGTGGTGAGTTTGTATAAAGCAATGAAGTATGAGCAACTTCAAAAGAGCAAGCCTGAGTTAACCAAGAAACTCCAGTCTGCTCCTAAGATGATGCGATCTGGGACTT